>Ga0326728_10001311_pt1 | contig 88856 bp, 75 predicted proteins | sample MB3enrmetagenome_FD_207602 | JGI IMG/M metagenome (GOLD analysis project Ga0326728, IMG submission 207602) | Lab enriched peat soil microbial communities from McLean, Ithaca, NY, United States - MB31MN | ecosystem: Environmental > Terrestrial > Soil > Wetlands > Peat | place: USA: New York... | reverse complement strand
GGGCGCACACCCACGACAGGGCGGCCGCCACCGAGAAGGCGCTCCGCCTCGTACGCGCCGGGGTCGCCAAGACCGCTCTCTCCACGCCGCTCGAGCGAATGCGGGTCGAGACGATCCCCCAGGTCCTGGTGATCGGGGCCGGTATCGCGGGTTTGCGGGCGGCCCTAGCGCTCTCTGACCTGGGAATCTCCGTGCATCTCATCGAGAAGGCGTCCGAGCCGGGTGGTCATGTCGCCCGGTGGGGCAAGGTCTTCCCGAACAACAAGGATGGCCGAGAACTCATCGAGACCCTCCTCCGCGAGGTCCGGGCCCGTGAGAACATCGTGGTGTACCTCGGGACCGAGCTGACCGAGATGAGCGGACGCATCGGCTCCTTCGCGGTCCAAGTGCGGACCCCGACCGCGGAAACGATCTCGTTGAGCGTCGGGAGCATCGTCGTCGCGACCGGGTTCGAGAGCTACGCCCCGAAGCCCGGAGAGCTCGGCTTTGGGTTAGAGGGGGTGGTGACGCTACCGGAACTCAAAGAGCTCCTCGCGAAGAACCCCTCCCGGCTCGAATACCACGGCAAGACGGTCCGTTCCATCGCGTACGCGTACTGCGTCGGCTCGCGTGAGGAGGGGTCGGAGACGAACCCTCGCACCTACTGTTCGCGGTACTGTTGCAGCGCCACCTCTCACATCGCCACCGTCGTCACCGGGATCGACCCGACGATCCGCCAGTTCCACCTATTCCGCGATATTCGGACGTACGGGAAGTACGAGGCGATCTACGAGCGAGCCCTCCGGGGCGGCTCGGTCTTCCTCCGCTTCGGGGAGGAGGCGCCGCCATCGGTCACGTCCGACCACGGCCAGCTGGTAGTGAAGGTGAAGGACCGATTGATGGGCGGCGAGGAGGTTGAGCTCCGCCCGGACCTCGTTGTCCTCGTCACGGGGATGGTCCCCCGGGAGGACGGGGATGTCGCCCGCGTCCTCAAGATCCCCATCGGCAAGGACGGGTTCTTCCACGAGGTCCATGTCAAACTGCGCCCCGTGGAGACGGTCGTCGACGGGGTCTTCATCGCCGGCGCCGCCCAGGGTCCGAAGAACCTCGCGGAGAGCGTCACGAGCTCGATGGCTGCGGTGTCGAAGGCCGCCGCCCTGCTGCTGAAGGGATATGTGGACCTCGACCCGATGGTAGCAGAGGTCAACCCCGGCCTCTGCGTCTGGTGCGATGCGTGCACCCTCGCGTGCCCCTACGGGGCCGTGGAGAAGGTCGACCAAGGGGGCACGGCGGTCGCGCGGATCAACGGTATCCTCTGCAAGGGGGAGGGCGCGTGCGTGCCGGTCTGCCCGAAGCAGGCGGTCTCGGTCAAGGGATACACGAACGACCAGGTGCGTTCGATGATCGACGCGCTGGTTCAGGAGGTCGCGTGACGGGAAAAGCCGACCTCCGGGACCTCGGGGAGGTCCTTCGGGACGAGCTCGTCGAGCAGGACCGGATCGCCGACGTGCTTCGCAGCGGCCCGAAGACCCTGCCCGAGATCGCCGCCGCGCTGGGCCGCCCGCCGTACGAGGTCACGAAGTGGGTGATGGCGATGCGCCGGTACGGACGGGTCCGGGACCTGCCCAAGTCCCGGGCGGACGACTACTACCCGTACGAGCTCGTGGAGGACTCTCGATGAGGGTAGACCCGGAGTTCCTGGCCCGCGTCCGTCGCGGCGGCGAGTTCGACGCGAGCGTCTGCATGAACTGCGGCGTCTGCACCGCCCTCTGTCCGCTGGGGATCGAGCTGCTCCCCCGACGTCTCTTCCGCTACGTCCTCCTCGGGAATCCCACCGCCGTCCGGGAGCAGACGGAGACGATCTTCTCGTGTCTCCTCTGCCGGATGTGCGAGTCGAACTGCCCGGCGGGGGTCCATATCACGGAGAACGTGCGCACGTTGCGCACCCACCTCAACCGCGAAGAGTTCCACCTGGCGGAGGCCTGACCCCGGAGGGGCGATGTCGTCAGTACCGATCGGGAGCACCCTCGGGATTCTCGGAGATAACCTCCGCAAGCGCCGGAGCGCGCTCCCGCTCTCGCGGCGCGCCGCTACGGCCTGGGCGAAGGGGCTCGACCTCCGCCGGGGGGGCGAGACCGTCCTCTACACAGGTCAGATGTGGCAGATGGTCCCGTCGATCAACGCGATGAGCCGCCAGCTCGGCAAGTACGAGGGACGGGGCACGCGGCTCTTCGGGTTCGCCCGCTCGATGAACAAGGTAGTCAACCTCACCCCATTCCTGGCCCGGACCCATGCGAGCGAGCGGACCGCGTACAACGAACGACTGCGGAACATCGTCCGGCTCCTCCGGGCCGCCGGCGTGGACTTCGGCTACCTCTACGAGAAGGACCTCTACCCGGGCACTTTGGCGTACGACGAAGGCCTGGACCAGGGGTTCACCGCCCACGCACGCTACGTCGCGAAGACGCTTCGCGAGAGCGGGGCGAAGCGGTTGATCACGGTCGACCCTCACACCACCAACATCCTCCGCAGCGTCTACCCAAAGGTCGTGGACGGCTTCGACCTGGCCGTACAGAGCTATCTCGAGGTCCTCACGGAGCGCCAACTCGCGGCGACCGGCCGACTGCATGAGTCGGTCACGATGCACGATTCCTGCGTCTACGCCCGGTACGAGGGGGTGGTCGAGCAACCGCGCCTCCTCTTGGCCCGTGGCGGGGTCGACGTGGTCGAACCCGAGCTGTCGGGCCGGATGACGTTCTGCTGCGGGGGCCCGCTCGAAACGCTGTTTCCCGGGAGGTCGTCGGAGATCGCGAGGCAGAGGGTCGCGCAGCTCTCCGCGTTGAGCCCGAAGCTGGTCACCGCGTGTCCGCTCTGCCTCGCGAACTTAGAGCGGGTCGCCCCGGCGGGCGTGGAGGTCCGGGACATCTCGGACTACCTGGTCCGGGCGTATTGCCCGGCGGCCACCTCGGCCTGACGGTACCTTTCCCCGAGATGGCTCAGGGAGCGGTCCCGGGGCCGCTCTGTTCCGCGAGCGAGGCCTTGAGCTGTTCGAACTCTCCCAGCAGGTCCGGGCGTAGGGTGGCCAGGTTCTGGACCTCGAGCTCGGTGACGTACGCTTGGGCGGTCGCGCGGTCTCCCCGGAGCTGGGCCAGCTGGGCGAGCCGAAGGACCACGTCAATCTCCTCGATGTTATGTTTCAGACCCTGGAGCAATCGGTGGGCCTCGGTGAGGTCGGTCTCCGCGCGGTCGTAGGCCCCCTGGTCCATCGCGATCTGGGCCCGAGCCTTCAGTGAGACGCTCAGGCCCACCTGGTCTCCGACCCGCTCGAAGAGCTCGCACGCCTGACGGACCGACTCGAGCGCTTCCTCGGTCCGCCCGGCTTCGCGGAGGAGCTCCGTGGTCTTGTAGAGCGCATAGCCGACCCGGCGGGGGTCTTCGGCCTTCTGGGCGAACCGGATCGCCTCCGCGTACTCGGCGATCGCCTCCTGGCGCTGAGGAGCCGTGCATCGGGCGTCGGCCAGGATGTCCCCGAGGTAGAGATGTGCCTGGGCGGATTCCCGGACAGACCCCAATCGATCCCGCGCGGCCGTCACCTCGCGCGCCTCGGCGATAGCCTCCTCCATCTGGCCCATCATCGCGAGGTTCGCTCCGTGCCAGAACTGGGCGCGCAGGATGAGCCGTTCATTCCCGATATCCCGCGCGAGCCGAATCTCCTCCGTGTGATGGACGAGAGCGTCCGCGTAGCGTCCCTCGTAGTACAAGCCGAGACCCAGCTGGTGGTGGGCTCCGACGCGCACGAGCCGATGGCTTTCCAGTCCGGGGAGGTCGAGCACCCCTTGCGCGATCTCCGACGCAGCCGGAGTGTCCCCCCGGCCGTGCAGGACCCGGGCGAGGAACAGCTCGGTGGTCGCGCGAATGCCCGGGGACAGGTGCGGGTCGCCCCTCGCCGCGTTGAGAAAGTCGCGCAGGATCGATTCCGCGTCGTGAAGGAGTCCCAACTCCTCCGTGATGCGCGCCAGCTCGACGACCAGCTCCGCCTCTCCGTCCAGGTCCTCCGCATCCCGTTCGCGCTGGCTTTCGAGAGCCCGAGCGTAGTGGTCCCAGGCGGTGTCCAGCGCCAGAGCGCGCTCCGCTATCTCGGCGGCGATGCGGTTGTAACTCACCGATTTCGGTCCATCGTGACCGAGATAGAAATGACGCGCGAGCGAGTAGATTGCAGCAACGTCGGCGTCTCCGACCGACTCCAGGGCCTCGCCGGCGCGCCGGTGGAGGAACCGACGTCGTTTCTCGGGGAGGGCGTTGTACGTCTCCTCCCGAAGGCGGTCCTCCGGGAATTCGAGGACCTCTCCCGGGCGTTCGAAGAGAAGGCCATGCCCGACCAGACGGTCGACGACCTCCGTGAGCCGCTCCTCGTCCTCCTCGACGCTCGCCCGGAGGAGCAGACCGAACGTGAACGCGGGGCCGAGCACCGCCGCGATATCGAGTGCTCCCTGGGCTCCCTCGTCGATGGTGAGACGGTCGGTTCGAGGGGAGTCGGTCTCCCCGCGGTTCGACGAGATACGGTGGTCGAGCTGGTCGAGGAGGAGGGGGTTCCCGCCGGTCTCTGAGTAGAGCCGGGCGACCTCTGAGGGGGAGAACTCCCGAGAGGGTTCGTTCATCCGTAGGTAGGCGACGACTTCCTCCGAGTTCATCGGGCGAAGGACCACTCGATGGGCGCGAGCCGCGCCTTCGAACCGCTCAAGGCGAGACCGCGTCGACTCGGAGAGCGAGGCGTACGGACGGCTGGTCCCCAGGATCCACAGCGGCTGGTTCTGCAGATGGTTCGCAAGGTACTCGACCGTGGCCAGGGACGAATCGTCCGCGCGGTGGAGGTCCTCCAGGATGAGCACAGTGGGGCCACGGTGCGTGAACTCGAGAAACTGGTCGGCGACCCCCTCGAGGACCCGCTCCTGGGACATGTCGCTCCGCTCGCCGGTCCCGCCGAGGGCCTCGAGAAGCCGCGTTTCGATGCTGACGGGAGCGGGAAAGGCGCCTTCACCCATGCGAGGCGCGAAGCCGATGATCACCTGGTCGCCGCCGAGCGGAGGAGAATCACCTGTCGTGAGGGACGGGTCGGCGCGTGCGCTTTCGATCGCCGAGCGGATGAGCGAGAACGGGGGTGGGTCATCGAGCGCGAGGGCCTGACCGGTGAGCACGAACGCCCGGAGCGTGCGGAACTCGGGGACGAGCTGGGCGATCAGAGCCGACTTTCCCACTCCCGTGTCCCCCACGAGCAGGGTGACCCCCCCGGAGCCCGCTCGGGTATCTTCGAACCGACGGTGGAGCGCCTCCACCGTCTCCACCCGGCCGACGAACGGAGGACCCGACCCGGCTTCGGCCGTCATCGTTTCGCCGGGTTAGGTGGGTAGTCCGGCTATTTACGTGCGCGGCCGAGCCACCCGGATGGCCCTAGCGCATGCGGGCCCGAGAGGCCGCCAAACTCGCTCGGCCGGATGCGACGAAAACCCATCCGGGTGACGGTGCTCCGGCTCGCGGCAAGGTTTACGATAGAGAATCGAACGAGCACGGCCTCCATCCACGCCGATCCTTCTACAATCGGCATCCGTTCAGCAACTGTTGCGACCACCGACGGCAAAGAGACCTAGGACTCCGAAAACACGGAGACCCTCCGAATCTACGGCCATCGACCAAAGTCGATTTCGAATGGTTTATCCGAAGCGGAGCGTAGGAAGATTGCCCGGTCCCCGGGCGGGAACCAAGAAATGGCTCACCGAGAGAACGTGACCACCGACCACGTCGAATACGCGTCCAAGAACCCTGAGGCCACCCGAAAGTTCCTCGAGACAGTGCTGGGATTCCACTTTGATGTTACGGAGGCAATGGGTGGGTACGGGATGCGAAGCGACAGGGTTGCTCGAGGGGCCGGCACGGGGGTTCGCGCTCTCGCTAAGGGTGAATCCCCGGCGACCATCGCCTATCTGACCGTCGCAAACATCGAAGAGTCGCTCAAGGCCGCGCAGCAGGAGGGGGCTCGGGTCATCGTACCGAAGACGGAGATCCCCGATATGGGTTGGAGCGCGGTCGTACACGCTCCGGGGGACGTTCCGATCGGCCTGTTCGAGCCGAAGCCTGGTTCGCCCGGGATGTAGTACCGAGGCAGGAGAGGATTTCGATGGTCCGTATCAGTGATCACGAAGGCAGCCAGTTCGACGCGCCGCTCGAAGTCGTTTGGAAGTACCTCCAGAGTCCGGAGGCCCACGGCACCGCCCACAAGAACTCCCGGAACCGCACGATGAAGCCCCTGACCGACGCATCCTTCGTGGTGTCGTGGGAACAGAACATGGACGGCAATTGGGTGAGAGTGGCGAACCGGATCACCGTGTTCCCGCCTCTCGGGATGGTGGCCGAGGCGATCGAGGGCCCGATGACGGGTTCGAAGATGTTCACGGTCTACACCCCTCACGGGGCCAAGACCGAGGTTTCCGTCTACGCCGAGATGCAAGCGTCGGCGGTGCCGGCCGCCCAGCTCGAACCGATGGTCCGCGGTGCCTGGGAGATGGCGTTTAACGAGGACTCGGTCGGGATCCGCGAGTTCGCGAAGAACCCGAAGTAGCGGCGGATCGGCCCCCGAACTCGACCACCTGGCCTCCCCGCTTGGCCTCCTTCACTCGGCGGTCCTTGCGGGCTCTGGGCACCCAGCCATGGAGGTCCATTCGGACCCGACCGCCGCGGAAGGTGACGCCTTCCATGCTCAGCCGCAGGCGCTGCTCCCGACCGTCGTCACCCGTCAATGCGATCTTGCCACCGGCTGCCACTACGCGATGCCAAGGGAGTCCGACCTCCCCGTACAGCGCTCGTACGGTCAGGCGCGCAGCGCCCGGGAATCCCGCGGCGGCGGCGACCTGACCGTACGTGATCACTTTCCCTCGAGGGACTCTCGCGATCACCCGTCGCAGTGGGGCCAGCGGGGACACGTCTTCAGCCTACAGGGTCACCCACCCGGGCGGTAATCTCGTCTTGCATTCACCGCTCCCGATGGATCTTCTCCGGGCCACCGAAACTCCAGGCTCGGACTAAGCTCGGTTCATCTTGTCGGGGATTCTCCCCCCGGCGTGGCGGAGAAGTACGATTGCCGGGATAGCGGGAACGAGGAGGATGACCCAGATCAGCAGGGGGTTTGTGACGAACGCGAGCACGACCCCTCCCGCGAGAGTTGCGGTGAGAAAACCGATCGCTCCGAAGGCGTTGAAGGCGCCGTTGTAGGACCCCACCTCTTCTTTGGGGGCGAGGTTCGACGGCAAGGTCGTCGATGGAATTGCGACCAGGTTCTCACCGAGCGTGAGGACGACCACCGACGCGAAGAAGACCGCTACCGGCACGGTGTTCCAGAGCCCGGCCGCGCCAAGACCGAGGAACGCGACCCCATACAGCAGTAGACCCAGAAGGCCGATCGTGGTGTGCCGCCAGCCGATCACGCTCTCGGTCGTCGCGCTCTGTCCGAAGACCACCACGAGACCATTGAGTGCGAGGCCCACGCCCAGCAGGGAGTACGAAACCCCGAGGATGTTGTGAACGTAGAGTGGGAAGATGATCGCCCACTGGGCCATCACGAACGATGCGAGCGCGAGTGCCAAGGCCACTTCGAGCGCGACGCGGTCCTTCGCGAGGACCCTCATGCTGTCGGTGAAGCTCCGCCGTGAGGTCGCGAGCGGAGGTGCGGCCGCCGACCCCACGATGCTCGCCTTGCGACCCCCGTCCCGATCCCGAACAGAAGGCTCGAGGAAGGCGTAGAGGATTCCCGCCGCCACCGCGATGATACCCGCCGCGATCGCGACTCCGCCGGCGAACCCGATCAGCGTGATGAAGAGCCCTCCCATGGCGACACCGGCGGCGTACCCGGCGTTGAACCCGATGCGGTACATCGTGAATCCGCGAGTTCGTTCGGACCCTTCGACAAAGTCGGCGATGTACGCCGAGAACGCGGGTCCGGCCATGGACGAGATCGAGCCCCCCACCGTGGCCGCGGCGATCGCGAGGATCAGCGATTCGGTGGAGAAGGCGTAGGCCAGCAAGGCCGTGAACCCTGCCTCGCAAGCCAGCCCGATGATCATCAGGGTCTTCCGAGGCATCCGGTCCGAGATCAGACCGCCGAGGATACCGAATGGAATCTGGATGGCCCCGATGAACACGATGACGAGGCCCAGCTCGACGTAACCGATGGACAGCACATTGTGCAGGTAGAGCGCGATGAACGGGCCGTAGAGTGCGTTGCCAAGCATCCGCACCCCGACGCCGAAGGTGAGGAGCCGGATGTTTCGATTCATGCACCTTCCCCGGAGTGGATTACCCCTCTCGGAGGTCGTCTCACCCGTGCACGGGTGGCCCTTGGCTCCCCCCGGGGCCATCGGGCCTGTTCACCGCGGGGGGCAGGCGATGGGGCGGCCGCGGAGCACAGCCCGCGGTCGATTCCGAGCTCGGACGGCCCTCGCTATCCACAATCCACCACCCCTCGATGGCGTGGAGTGATAAGAACCGAGCTCACGCTCGGTAAGCCTCGAACGTTCGTCCGATGTCCCGCTCCCTCGTAGGCGCAGTCGCCCCTGTCTCCGTCGTCCAATCCGTACGGTTGTGAGGAACCCTCAAGAGTTTCGCCCCCGATCAACCGTTTGTATGGCAGCGCCCGAAGACTACACGTCGGTTGGCACAACTTCCCTCGAGGGCCTATGCCCGAAGTGTGGGCGACCCATGGAGGTGGGATACCTCTACTACGCCTATCATCAAGTTAGCTGGATGCGTTCCCGCCCCGCGCACTTCTGGCAAGTCGATGCTAGTGATCATCTGGGATCCCGGTCCAGTACCGGGATGGTCTACGCGGCGGGAACGCGATGCCGTGCGTGTCGCATCGTAACGTTCGAGTACTCGCCCTCGGACCCGCCCCCATCGGGAGAGACCCCGCTCGAATCGAATGAGGCTCCGAAGTGATCGGGTGCCGCCATGGCTGCCCCCGTTGACGGGGAATCCGCCCTAGGTGCCGTGCCAAAAGGTTCAGGTACGGCCAATCGCGGCGCCGCACCCGGAACACTTCATGCTCAGTTGGTCATTGAGCGTCCCGCAATATCGGCAGGGGATCTTGACTACCTCTCGGATGACCTCTCGCTCCTTGTAGACGACCTGCGGTGAACTTCCCTGGGCTGCATCGGCCGTGGCTCCCGCTCCCCCTACCTCCGATCTTACGCCCAGGGGAGCCACCCGGCCCTTCGCCGCCACGCCAGCCTGTGTCGAGGAAGCCCGTTGAATGGCTCGGGCTGCTCGCGCGGGCGTGAACTTGCCTTCGAGCGTGAAGGTTCGCGGCGCCCCGGTGGCGGTCTTGAGGACGAGCTGGCCGGCCCCCCAGGTGTTCGAGGCGGGTTCGACGGCGACGAGGTCTCGTAAGGCGAGCGCCTCGCGTGTAGAGTACTGACCCCCTCCGGGAACGTCCCGGCGATCGAGCAGTACCAGTCGCTGGTTGGACAGTAGGAGCCCACCCGGGGCGCCCTCCCAATTGCCGTTCCAGTACCATCGAAGCATTTCACCGGGCTGGCGAAGAACCGAGTCCTTCACGGAGGATGGGGGACGAAGCCCACCGGCGGGGATCGCAGCGCCCGCGACGAGCGCAATCGCACCGATGACGAGGAAGAAGAGGCCGACAAAGCCTCCAAAGAGGGGCCCGTTGTACGCAATGTTCACGGAAATGATGCTGCTCGCGTACACCTCGTAGCCGTCACCGGCGACACCGTTGAACGTGAGGGTGCCGACGTCAGAGTCTCCCTGTGCCACCAGCTGCGCAGGAACTGCATACGCCGTCCCCGCCGCGCACGAGGTATCGGTACCGCAGGAATAGACCGAGACGTTGACGGGTTCGGAATACGCCCAACTGACCGAGAAGGTGATGGCCGTGGGAGTGATCGAGGGCTCATAGAACGTCGCGGGAACGTTGCTCCCCGCCACGTACGAACCCGTGCTCTGGTCCGAGAACGAAGTAATCCCTTGACCTGAAATGGGAACGAAGAACAGCGCGGCCCCCAACACCAATAGGACCGCTCCCGCGACGACCCCTCGTAGTATCATTCGTCGGTCGACCTATTGCTAGGACGGAATCCACTACTTACGTCCTCTCTCCGTAGGCAACGACGCGAATCGAGGGGAACCTCGAGCCCACCACGTCCGCGCAACAGCGCGGTGTCCATACCCACCGTCACTCCCGCACGACGTTCCATTCGTCCCACAGGGGGTGACCACGACCCCGCCGGGTTCAGACTTCCTGGACAACCTCTGCCAGGTCGCGTCGCGACGTTTCGCGAGGGTCCTCGGCTCCGTGACCGAGTGCGATGATGGCTATGGGTCGCCGTTTCGTGTCGTCGCACACGGCTCTCACCGCTGACTCGTCGAACGCACCGACCCACACGGTGGACAGACCCTCGTTGGTGGCGGCCAGGACCGCGAAGCACGCCGCGATCGTCGCGTCCTGGACAGCGTAGAGCGTCGCTCCTCGCTTGCCATATTTCGTGGCAGAACGGTCCGGGTCGGCGAAAAAGACGAGGTCCAGCGGGGCCTGCGCGACGAACCCCTGGTCGCCGGCGGCGACCGCCAGGGCGTGTCGCTTCTGAGGGGAACCGATGACGTAGACGCGGTAGGCTTGCAAGTTGCCGGCCGAGGGCGCCCGTGAAACCGTGTGAAGGACGCGATCCAAGGCCGCACGGTCCACCGACTCCTCGGAGTATGCTCGAATCGACCGTCGGCGCTCAACGACCTCCCGAAACTCCACGGACCCACCGCCTCCGGTTGAACCCTGCTCCCCCTCTATTAACTCGTTGAGGGTCCCCAGGATGATTCCCACTCCGCCCTCGGTCTTCGACCTGCACTCCTCGCGGTCGGTCCCCGAGCGAGCGCGCCGTCCGAGACGTTAGCTGGACAGTCGCCCGGCATCATGAGGGGCGACCGACACTACGCCCTCGGCGAGCAAGTCTCTCGCTAGCCCGATTCCCGTCGAGGCGGTCCGCATGTTTCAAAGTCCCCAGGGCCTGCTGGGCCTATGCTTCACCTCGCGCCCATGGACCCCGGCGACTTCGACCCATACTTCGAGAACTGCGCACGGGAGTACGCCGCGGACCATGTCAAGACGGGTCGGTGGGCGGAGCAGGACGGCCTCGCCAACGCCAGAGCAGAGATCCGGAAGCTCCTGCCGGCCGGAACTCAGACTCCCAACCAATTCCTGTTCACCATCGTGGACGTTCCGTCCGGGAACAAGGTAGGGGTGGTATGGCTGGCGATCGAACCTCGGGGTGGTTTCATCTACGATCTTCGGGTCTTCGAGGCCTATCGACGCCGGGGGTACGCCGAGCAGGCCATGCGGCTGATCGAGCCAGTGGCCCGGGAAAAGGGAGCCGGGAGAATTTCACTCCACGTGTTTGGCGACAACCTGGCGGCGAGGAAGCTCTACACGAAACTCGGGTACTCGGAAACCAACGTGCTGATGGCGAAACCGCTGGCCCCCTAGTTCGTCCGGAGAATCGCCCGAGATGGTGCCCGCCATTCATCGGTGAGGGGGGTCTAGTCGCTCGGGCATCTCTCCGCCGCCATCGAGCACGAGCCGGGGGATGGCGACCGACCGGCGAGTCCCTTCGAATGCGGCATGATGGGACTTACCCCGGTTCACCTCCTCCTCAGGTTACCCGGGCATTCCATGCCACAACCTCCTCCCCGGAAGGCCACTGCGGATCTGGGAGGCACCCCGTTCCGCGTCGACCTACGGGATAGAGTCCCGTCAGTGGCCGGTGGGGGCCAAGTCCCTCGGAGGGCCGGGCGTGGTCGACCCGTTCGAGGCTCGTGGGCCCAGGACGGCGAGATAGCTCACGGCATACAGGGAGAGCAGGGGTAGAACGAGCACGAGGTCGATCGAGTTCCGGATCAGGTACGTCGAGATGACGATCGTCGTGACCAGCACCACGGCGCGTCCCACCCCGAGATAGAACTCTCGGTCCGCCCAGACCCGCATCCGGTCGAGGTCGCCCGACCGATCGATCCGGTCCATGAAGTCGACGGTCACCATGTTGTTGAGCGGGGTCGAAAGCAACGTGTAGATCCCCACGAACGCGAACGCGTCGAGCGGAGGGTCCCACCGCACCAGGAGGAGTGCGGAGGAGGCGATGATGGCCAGGGCGGCACATAGCGTGAATCGCCCCTCACGGCGGAACCCCCTGCGCCACCAGAGGTTGGCGACGATCGAGACGAGGATCGTGTAGCTGGCGAAGAAGCCCGTGATGACGTAGTTCCCCGTTACCTCGAAGACGTAGATCGGGAGGATGATCCCGACCGGGATCACGAAGAGCTGCGAGGTCACGAAGTAGATCCGGAACCTCGCGAACTCCCTTCCGGGGCGTCGCCGGCCGGTTTCGCTCGGGTCTCGCATCGGACGGTCGGTCTCGCCTCGGGTCCGCAGGATCACGACGGCGGACGCGACCAGGAGCACCGCCGTGATGGCGAAGTCCCAAAGGTACCGGAACACCCCACTGAAATCGGAGAACTGGATCAGGGCTCCGGCCGAGACCGGTGCGACGAGGGTCACGACGCCGCTCAGGAAGCCGTTCGTCGCCACGAAAGGGGTCCGGTTGGCGCTGCGTGTGATGTCGTGCATCATGGGGTTGTTCCCGGCCCAGAACACCCCCATCGCGGTTCCCCACAGGGTGCCGAAGACGAACGCGTTCGAGACGACCTGGCTCGCCGCGAGCAGGTCGACCAGGACGAACGCCGACAGTGCGAGCCCGAGCACGTAGAGTCGTTTCGGCCGCCACCGCGGGAGAAAGTAGCTCGAGAGGAGGTAGGCGGTCAGCTCGGTCGCGTAGGTGGCGACCTGGAAGTAGAGGACCGCGAGGAAACTGTAGTTCGAGAGGAAGAACAGGTTGAGGAAGACCCCTACGAGGCCGGTCGCGAACGCGTAGAGGTTGTAGGAGAGGAAGTAGGACCCAACGGTCCCCATCCGGCGCGCGGCCATGCTACGCGCCCCTTCGTCTCGTTCGGCCCAAAAGGATAGTGGTCGGTTCCCGTGTGACGTGAAAAGTCACGTCCGCCGGGTTCGTCGCGCCGTTCTCACAATGGACAACCGTCCCGGGCGGAGATCCATTCCAAATGCATTGGGGCCGCCTATCCGGGATCTACGGGTGCGCGGGTCTTCGATGCCGAACGAACGATCCCACGAGGACGATCCACCCCAACGCGACCAGGATGAATCCCAGTCCGATGAGAACGTCCAGGGGCACGTAATATCCCGGAGGCTCGGGCGCTGCCGTGCCGGCGAAAGGGCCCGCGCACGATGCCGGTACGGGAAGGTACATCGAAAGAACGATGATCAACAACCCCACCCCGGCACCGACGGAAACGGCGCCGAGTCCGGGGTCGATGGGGGTCCCGTCGACGCCATGCGCCGTCACCGTCCTCGTGCGATATCAGAGCTGGGCCGGATACGTTGGGAACTGCGTCCGGACGGCCGGTCGTTTCGTTAGCTGCGAGCTAGCCCGGCTCGGTCGATCTCGGCCTTGATCTTCGCGGCAGCCTCGTCGGGGGCCACGGTGACCGTTTCGCGACGGCGTCCTGCCTTCTTGACCTCCCGTAGCCCGGCCACCGCCGTGGGGGAGCCTTTGAGGCCGAGGTACTGCGGGTCGCCCGCCAGCTCCTTCTCGTTCCATACATGGACCTTCGCGCTCTGCGCGAACGCCCACCGGTCGTAGTCGATGAACCGGGGCTCGTTCGAGCCGACGATCATGGAGATCACCGCGGGGACCGAGAGCTCGACCGTCTCCTTTCCATCCTCGAGGACCCTCGTCGCGTGGACCGTCCCGTGCTTTCCCGCGACGATACGCTCGACGTACGTCGCCTGGGACGCGTTGAGCCACTCCGCAATGCTGGGTGGGACCTGGCTCGTCCCGCCGTCCGACGACTCCTCTCCGCAGAGGACGAGGTCGACCTTACCGATCTTTCGGATACCGGCCGCGAGCGTGTAGGAGGTGGCGAGGGTGTCCGCTCCGCCGAACGCTCGGTCGCTGAGGAGGATCGCCTCGTCCGCGCCGACGGCGAGGGCCACCCGGAGGTACGGCTCGAACGGGGGAGGACCCATGGAGAGGACGGTCACCTTGCCGCCGTGGGCGTCGCGGAAGGCGAGCGCGGTCTCGAGGGCGTTCATGTCCGAGGAGTTGATCACGGACCGGGCCCCGGCCCGGTCGAGCATCTTCGTGGCGAGGTCGACCTTGACCTCCTCGGGGCGGGGAACGACCTTCATGCAGACGACGATGTGCATCGTCAGGCCTCCCCGAGCGACCGGAGCAGGGATTCGACGATCGGGCCAAGGTCCCCCACGATGCCGAGGTCGGCGTGCTCGAAGATCGGAGCCTGGGGGTCCCGGTTCACCGCGACTACCGTTCCCGCTCCCTCGATGCCGACCGTGAACTGCACCGCGCCGCTGACGCCGAGCACGAGGACGAGCTTCGGCCGGGTGATGACCCCCGTCTGGCCGATCATCCGGTCCCGGTCGACCCAGCCGGCGTCCGTGGCCACGCGCGTCGCGCCCACCTCGCCACCGAGCCGGCGCGCCAGCTCCTCGATCCGCGAGAAGTTCCCGTCCGTTCCCCGTCCGCCGACAACGATGACGTCGGCTCGGGTGAGGTCGATGGAGGTCCCTTTCGGCTCGAAGGCGACCCGATGCGAGCCCAGGTCCTCCTCGGAAAGGTCGACCTTCACGGTCTCCACATCCCCGGCGGGAGCGCCTTCGGGAGGCGCCGTGAAGACCCCGGGCCGTACCGTGACCATCTGGGGCCGCTTCTCGGGGCAAGTGATACCGGCCTCGATCCCTCCGCCGAAACCCGGCACCCAGCCGACGAGCTGACCGCTCCCGTCGAGCTCGAGCGACGTGACGTGGGCGGTGAGGCCGGTGCGCAGCCGCACGGCCAACCTTCCGGCGAGGTCCTGGCCGTTCCTCGTCGCGCCGAGTAGGAGCGTCGAAGGATGGGCCTTCTGGATGGCCATCCCGATCGCCTTGGTGTAGGCCTTCCCGTCGTGACGGGTCAGCAGCGGATGGACCAGTTCGAGAACGTGGTCCGGACCGTATCGACGGAGCTCGGCGGCCGCGCCCCCGTCGTTCCCGACGGTCACGGCCGTCAGCTCGACGGAGAGCTGACGCGAGAGTTCCTTCGCCTTCCCGAGGATCTCGAGGCTCACCGGTGTGAACGACGACCCTCGCCGCTCGGCGTAGACCCAGAGGCCCTCCGTGTCCTTGGCCACCATGGATTCAGGCCTTCGCGCGTCGAGCGAGCAGTTCGGCCACGTCCGTGACGGGAATCGCTTCGGAACCCCGCTCGGACTCGAAGACGCTGATGCAGTACGGGCATGCCGTCGCGAGCAGCTCCGCGCCGGTCCCCGCGGCTTCGTGGACGCGTCGGGACCCGGGCCGCTCGGCGGGGGGGGTCTCCATCCACATCCGTCCCCCACCGCCCCCACAGCAGAGCGCTTGGGCGCGGCTGTTCCCCATCTCGACCACCTTGAGCCCCGAGAGCTCGAGCAGCCGGCGAGGGGACTCGTAGACCCCGTTGTGGCGCCCGAGGTAGCACGGGTCGTGATAGGTGACCGTGCCCTTCGAGGAGCCTTTCCCGAGCTTCCCGGAGTCGAGGAGCTCCTCGATCGCCTGCGTGTAATGGACCACCTGCGGACCACCGTTCGCCGCCTGGCCGGCCTTCAAGGCATCAAAGGAGTGCGGCGAGATCGCGATCACGCGCTCGACCCCCCGCTTCCGGAACGACTCCGTGTTCCGTTGCTGGAGGTCCTGGAACAGCGCGTCGTGCCCGACCGACCGGGCCGCCTCGCCGCAACAGACCTCCTCGTTGCCCATGACCTGGTAGTCGACCCCGGCGAGATTGAGGAGGGCCGCGACCGAGCGGGCGATGCGCTGCGCCCGGGGGTCGTAGGAGGCCGCGCAGCCGACGTAGAGTAGTGTGGAGCCCTTTCCGGGGACCTTCACGTCTTGCAACCAGGACGCCCGGTCCTTCGGCGGGAGGTGGAAGGTGTTCCCGTCGGAGTACATTCCCCACAGGAGCGTCGGGAGCCCCTTGGGCACCTCCCGGGTGTGCCACTGTCGTCCTCGAAGCCCTCGAATGAGGCCGACGATGTCGACGCCCCGCGGGCAGGAGGCGTTGCACTCCGCGCACGTCATGCACTTCCAGAGGAATGCGTCGGTCTCCCCGAACTGGGCCTCGCGGACCAGCTGGCGGACCCGCAAGGGGCTGCTGTCGGCCAGGGGGCACGCGGCGGTGCACGTGCCGCACTGGAAGCAGAGGTTCGCGTTGGTCGTGGCCGCGAGGGCCTCCCAGGCCTCATCGTCGAAGCGGACCGGGGGAAGGCTCTCGGAGGATTGCGCCATGGTACCTACCCTACCCCCCTCAGCTCGCCCCCGCCACCGGGGCGGCCGGCGGCGACGTGACGTTCTCCCGGGACGCGTTGTACCGGTCGAGGACCTTCGCCATCTCGCGGACCTTGCGCGCGAACTCCTTTCCCTCCGCGGCGGAGATCCACTCGAGCTGGAACCGCTCGGGGACGATCCCCTTGCGCTCCAGCATCCGGCCCCAGGTCTTGAACCGCTTCTCGGTCCACGAGTTGGCGTTGATGTAGTGGCAGTCCCCGGGGTGGCAGCCGGTCAGGAGGACCGCGCCCGCGCCCTTCTCGAAGGCGTGCTTGACGAAATCCTCCGAGACCCGGCCGGAGCACATCGTGCGCACGGTGCGCGCGACGGCGGGGTATTGGATCTTCTCGATGCCGGCCTGGTCCGCCCCGGCGTAGCTGCACCAGTTGCACGCGAAGACCACCACCTTGTGCTGGGGGTCGTCCTCGAGGGCGGCGTCGATCTGGGCCAGGATCTGGTCGTCGGTGAACCCGGGATTCGTGATGGCGTCCCGGTAACAGTCCGCGCCGCAGGTCCCGCACCCCATACAGGCGGCGCCGACCACCCGGACCTTCTTCTTGCCGTCCACGACGATCGGTTCGATCGCCCCGTACGGGCAGACCGGCACGCACCGACCGCAGCCGTTGCACCGCTCGGAGTCGACGAGCGCGATGAGCGGTTCCTTCTCGATGATCTCGTGCGAGAGGAGCCCGCTCGCCTTCGCCGCCGTCGCCATGCCCTGAGAGATCGCCTCGGTGACGTCCTTAGGACCCTGGGCGCTGCCGCACAGGAAGATCCCTGCGCTAGCCGCCTCGACCGGCCCGAGCTTCGGGTGGCGCTCGAGGAGGAAACCGGCGGAGTCCCGCGAGACCTTGAGCATCTGGGAGAGCTCCGGCTCGGTCGGTTCGATCGCGCTCATCAGGACCAAGAGGTCCGTGGGCAGCTCTACTTCCCTTCCCAGGAGCTCGTCATGGAAGACCACGAATCCGTCCCGAAGGCGGAGCGCGCTCTCGGGCATCGTGTCCGGATACTGGAAGAACGCGACCCCGGCCGCGGCGGCCTCCCGGTAGAGGTCCTCAGCCCCGCGCGCATAGGCGCGCATGTCGCGGTAGAGGACCCGGACCTTCTTGCCCATCCGCCGGAGTCGCAGGGCCTGGCCGACCATCGCGGCGCAGCAGTACCGGGAACACTCGAGCTTCCCATTCCTCGAACCGACGCAGCCTACGAACGTGACCCGTTCCCCGGGCACGTGGCCCTCACGGATCATCTCGTGCAGCCGCTCGTTGGTGATGCTGAGCGGCGCCTTCGCGCTCGCGAGCGGGCCTTCGGTGGCCGCTTGGGTCGAGGTCTTGCCGCCCGTGGCGAGGATTACGGTCCCGACGTCGATGACCTCCCCAGTGGATAGGTGGGCCCGGAACTCGCCGACATGGCCGTCGATCTGGGCGACCTCGGAGGAGAGGTGCACGCGGGCCCCGGACGACTCCACCTCGTGGACCATCGCCTCGAGCAGCGGGCCGGCCTCCACCCCGGACGGGTCGATGTGCGACATGAAGCGCAGCGCTCCGCCGAGCCGGTCGCTCTTCTCGACGAGATGGACCTCGTAGCCCATCCGGGCCAGGCTCGACGCCGCGGACATGCCCGCGGGCCCGCCGCCAATCACGAGGGCCGCACGTACGACTGTCTGTTCAAGGGGGATCAACGGCTTGAGGCGAACGGCCTTCTCAACACCCATCCGGAGGAGGTCCTCAGCCTTGGACGTGGCCTGCTCCCTCTCGTTCTTGTGAACCCAGGAGTCCATGTTCCGGACGTTGGCCATCTCGAGGAGGTACGGGTTGAGACCCGCGCGCAGGCAGACGCGCTTGAACGTTCCCTCGTGGGTCTTCGGGGAACAGGCCGCCACGACCAGGCGGTTGAGCTTGAGGTCGACAATCTTCTTCGCCATGTCCGCCTGCGTGTTCGCGGCGCAGGCGAATCGGACCTCCTCCGCGTGCACGACGTGCGGCAGCGACGCGGCATAGAGCGCCGTCTTCGGCACGTTCACGGTCCCGGCGATGTTGCTCCCGCAGTCGCAGAGGAAGACCCCCACGCGGGCCTCGCCGTCGGTGGGGAGTGGCGCCCCGATCTCCGGCTTTGCCCAAGCACGCTCGTTCGCGCGCTCCATCGACCGAGCCGCCGCGGCCCCGCCTTCGACCACGCTGTCCGGGATGTCCTTCGGTCCGGCCGCGCTGCCGGCCACGAAGATACCGGGCGGTGCTCCCTCCCCGGTCATGAAACCGTCGGTCCCGGTCTTCAGGCCCAGGACCTGGGCGAGCTCCTTGAGGCCCTGGGGGGGTTTCGCGCCCGTGGCGAGCACGACGAGGTCCGCGCCGACCTCATGGAACCCACCGGTGGCGGTGTCCGCGACGCGGACCTTCAGCTCCTCCCCATCGAATCGGACACGGGACGGCCGGCCGTGGACGAAATGGACCCCGAGGTCCTTGGCGCGCTGGTAGAAGCCGTCGAACCCCTTGCCGTAGCTGCGGATGTCCATGTAGAGGATCGACACGTCCTCGACGCCGTGGTCGCGCGCCTGGACGGCTTCCTTGATCGAGTACATGCAGCAAAAGCGGGAGCACTGCGGGATGTTCCGGACGTCCCGAGACCCCGCGCAGAGGACGAAGACCACGCGTTTGGCATGCCGCCCGTCGGAGGGGCAAATGATCTCCCCGCCGCTCGGCCCGGCGGAGGAAAGCAGTCGCTCGAGCTCCATCGAGGTGAGGATGTCCGGGTGCGTTCCGTACCCGTACTCGGGCAGGAGATGAGGGTCGAGCAGCTCGAAGCCGGCCGACACGATAATCGACGAGACCTCGCGCTTCAACTGGACCGCGAGCGGGCGGTCGTAGGCGATCGCCTTCGGCCCGCAGGCGTCGTAGCACCGGGTGCACGGGAGAAGGATGGGGTAATCGTTGACGCACTTCTCGACGTCCAGGAAGTACGGTCCGGGAACCGCCTGGGGGAACGGGGTGTAGATCGCCTTCCGGGAGGCTAGCCCCTGGTCGAAGGCGTTCGGGAGCACGACCGGGCAGGCCTGCACGCACAGGTCGCATCGGGTGCATCCGTTGCTGACGAGGTTTCCCTTCTGCTTGATCGTGACCTCGTATCCGTCGCCCTTCTTCTCGAGACCGACGACGTCTGCGTCGGTGATGATCTCGACGTTGCCGTTCTCCGCGACCTCGCTCAGCTTCGGGGCCTCGATGCAGATGCTGCAGTCGAGCGTCGGGAAGTTCTTGTCGAGCCCCGCCATGACGCCGCCGAGGGAGTGCGTCTTCTCGACGAGCACGACCCTACAGCCGGCCTCGGCCAGGTCGAGCGAAGCCTGGACACCCGCGATCCCCCCGCCGATGACCATGACGGGAGCCGAGCTCACAGCCGCGCCCCCGCGTCGAAGGCTTTCATGTTCAGCTCCCGGGTGGACGCCTTGACCGTCTCCTTCAGCGCGGCTTCCATCGCCTCTCGCGGCACGACCTGGGAGGCCTTCGTGAACGCGCCGAGCATCACCACGTTCGCGACGATGCGCCGTCCGAGGCCATCCGCGGTCCGGGTGAACGGAAGCTGGAGCGTTTTCTTGGCCACGTCCTCGTCCAGATGGACCAGGTCCACGTCACTGAGGACGAGCGACGCCGCCCGCGCTTGGTCCATGTGTTTGGTCGCTGCTTCCTGCGAGAGCAGCACCAGGATATCGGGGTGTGTGACCATCGGGGTATCGATCTCGGTGTCGCCCACGACCACGTCCGCTTCGCACGAACCCCCGCGCGACTCGGGCCCGTAGCTCTGGGTCATTGTGGCATGCATCGGGGTGTGGACCGAGACGGCCCGTCCCAGGATGAACGCGGAGAGGATGACGCCCTGGCCGCCGAAGCCGGCGAACCGTACCTCCTTCCTCATGCCTTCGACCCCCTCGCCTTGGCGACCACCCGCGCGTACCGCTCCCGGAACGTCTCCCGCTCCCGGTCGACGAACGTGCCGACGACGATCGGCTTCCCGAGTTCGATATCGGTCTTCGTGATCTCCGTGCTCTCGACGCGGGACTTCAGGACCTCGAGGGCCTGATAGTATTCCATCTCCTCGACGCCGCTGCCGATCTTGTTGGTCTTCCCGAAACTCACCGGACAGGGAGTCATCACCTCAACGAAGCGGAACCCGTGACGGGTGACAACGTCCGCGAAGGTGTTCCGGAGCCGCCTCACGTCCAAAGTGGTCCAGCGGGCGACGTAGGTCGCCCCGGTCGCCCAGGCAAGGTTCGGTAGGTTGAATGGGGACTCCGCGTTGCCGTATGGGGTGGTGGTCGAGAGGGCACCCGCCGGCGTCGTCGGCCCCCCTTGGCCGCCGGTCATTCCGTAGTTGAAGTTGTTGATGCACACGACGAGGATGTCCATGTTCCGCCTCGCGGCGTGAATGAAGTGGTTGCCGCCGATCGCGAAGAGGTCCCCGTCGCCGGCGAACGCGACCACGTTCAAGCTGGGGTTGCTGAGCTTCAATCCGGTGGCGAACGGTATCGTTCGGCCGTGGGTCGTGTGGTAGGCGTCGGTCTTGGCGTAAAAGACGATCCGAGAGGAACAGCCGATCCCCCCCACGATCACCCGTTTCTCCTTGGGGATCCCCGCTTGCTCGAAACCGTAGATGAGCGCCCCCACCGCCGTCCCGATGCCGCAGCCCGGGCACCAGATCGTCGGCAGGTCCGCGCTCCGGAGCAGATGGTCGTACGGGTGGATCGCCTGGTGCGTTGCGGCCTCGGCGTCCGCCGTCATGGCTTCGTCCCCCGCGGGGACATACACGCCCCGAGAATCGTTTCCGGCGAGAGGACCTGGCCGCCCGCATTGCCGACGTGGACCACCTCGGCGTACGGTCCGGCGATCCGTCGCACTTCGAGCACGACCTGGCCCAGGTTGATCTCCGCCACGACGATCTTGGTGACGTTCTTGAGCGAACGGAGCTTCTCCGCCGGGAACGGCCAGACCGAGATCGGCCGGAACAACCCGAGGGCGAGACCCTTCTCCCGGCCGAGGTCCACCGCGCGGCGGGCCGAACGGGCGGAGATCCCGTAGGCGATGATGAGGGTCGTCGCGTCCTCCGTCTTGTAGAGGTCGAGGCGTTCGTAGACGTCCCGGTTCTTCAGGATCTTGTCCCGGAGCCGGGGCACGAGCACCTGCTGGGCAGCGTACGTGGTGACGGGACGTCCATCCTCGTCATGCGTGAGCCCGGTGAACAGGACCGAGTACCCTTCCCCGGCGAGCGCCATCGGCGGGACGAGGTCCGGCCCGGGCCGGTAGGTATGATACTCCTCCGGGGGGACCGTAGCTCTCGGTCGGGAGACCAGCGGGATCTCTCCGGGAGGGGGGATGACGACCCGCTCGTGCATGTGGCCAACGACCTCGTCCATCATCAGGAGGACCGGGGTCCTCAGTCGCTCGGCCACGTTGAACGCGTGAATGGCGAGGTTGAACGCTTCCTGGGGGGACTGGGGCGAGAACGAGATCGACGTGAAGTCGCCGTGCGGACCGAAGCGGGCCTGCATCATGTCCTGCTGACCGACCGTAGTGGGGAGCCCGGTGCTCGGCCCGCCGCGTTGGACGTCCACGACCACCGTGGGCACCTCCATCATGTAGGCCAGGCCGAGGTTCTCCATCATCAGGGAGAACCCCGGGCCGGAGGTCGCGGTCATGCTCTTGGCGCCCGTCACGCTCGCTCCCAGGATCGCGATCATGGAGGCGATCTCGTCCTCCATCTGGATGTACTGGCCCCCGACTTCCGGGAGCCGTTCCGCGAGCCGCTCCGCGATCTCGGTGGCGGGGGTGATAGGGTACCCCGCAAAGAACCGGCAGCCGGCATAGAGCGCACCCTCGGCGCAGGCGTGGTCCCCGGAGAGGAACTGCGTGCCGGTCCGGGGGCGGTCCCAAACAGGGTTCAAGATGAGGTTCGGGACTTCGGTCGAGGCCTGGGCGGCGGTCACGGAGTGTCCTCCACGACGTAGATCGCGTAGTCGGGGCAGACGTGCTCGCAGAACCTACAGGCGATGCAGTCGCCCTCCTTTCCCGCTTTCACGCGAGCGGGCCGGTACCCTCGGGCGGTGTAGTGGTCGGCGATCTCCAGTACTTCCTCCGGACAGAACGTCACGCAGAAGTTGCACTCCTTGCACCGGCCCTCAATCACGTGGACCAGTCCGTGGTGACGGACCGGCTTGTCGATTGGAGCGCGCGACTCTGGCGTCAGGAGGCTATTCGCGATAGCCATGGTCACGACTCAGCTCGTGCGCGGTCCGTCCAACAGTGCGCCGGCCGCAGGCCGTGCGACAATGCCACACGAAGGATAGGTCGGTAAGGAACGCATGAGCGCGTAGTCAAGCTGTATTGACGCACGGGAACCGCTTAATCCTTCGGAATCAGGACCGGAGAGCAGTCTACGGACTCTGGAACGGGAAGGGTACTCGAAAGGCGGGGGGAGACGTCGGCATGATGGACGAGGGAAGAAATTCAACGGTGGGCGATACACCTCTAGCCCGTTCCACCTCTCCGGTCCCCAAAACCGCCGAAACCTTCGACCAGCACTACGCCAATCGTGTCATGATGCTGTTGGCCGGCATCGTCCTCGTGGTCCTCTACATTGAGGGAATGCTCACGCCGTCCCTCCCCACCATCCAGTCGGATTTTCACGTCGACGCGGCCCAGATCACGCTCATCATCTCGGCCTACGCCGCCACCGGCGTCGCGCTCAGCCCCGTCGTCGGCAAACTCGGCGACATCTACGGGAAGCGGAAGGTGATGATCGTCGTCATGTTCACCTACGCGGCGTCGGTCTCCGTCACCGGCTTCTCGCCCAACTTCGCCTTCATGGTCGGGGCGCGGACCATCCAGGGGGTTGGCCTGACGATCATACCGCTCGGTATGTCGCTCATGCGGGAGGAGTTCCCTCGAGAGATGGTCCCTCGGGCGCAAGGGCTACTCAGCGCCATGTTCGGCATCGGCTTCGCGATCAGCCTCCCGCTCGGGTCGTGGGTCTCCCAGGATTACGGATGGCGAACGACCTACCACTCCGCGGTGCCGTTCGTGGTCATCATGGCGGTCCTGGTCCTCTTCCTGGTCAAGGAGTCCCCGTATCGCCGACCCGACACGCGGGTCGACTATCTCGGCGCGCTGTTCCTAGGTCTTAGCCTAGCGGGCATCGTGATCGCCCTCTCCCAGGGTGAAGCGTGGGGATGGACCTCGGCGATGACCTTGGGCTTCGTCGCGTTCGGGCTGCTCATGGCCGTCCCGTTCGTGATCGTCGAGCGGCGGTTGACCGCCCAGAAGCGCGAACCGATCGTCGACCAGCGTCTGCTGCGGGAGCGGAACGTGGCGGTCACGAACGTCGTTCTGACCGTCGCGGGTCTCGGGATGTACCTGGCGCTGTTCAGCCTGATCTATCAGTTCGAGTATCCCATCGCCTCTGGGGGCTACAACGCGTCGTGCGCTTCGCTCCTGAATTGCAACTTCCAAATCCTCACGGCCGGCATCGACATCCTTCCCCTGGCCGTCGGGATGACCTGTTCCGCCCTCCTCACGAGCATGATCGTCTCGAGGGTGGGCATCAAGCCGCTCGCCATCACGGGTGGCCTCATCACGGCCCTGGGCTTCCTCCTGGAGGCATACGCGCCCACCTTGGGGGCCGCTCTGGAGGTCGAGGTGCTCATCGGGGTCGGCATGGGTCTCCTCAACGCCTCGATCATCAACCTCCTGGTCCTCACGGTCGACCCCAAGGACATGGGCCAGGCTACGGCGATGAACAACGTGTTCCGGAACGTCGGAGGCAGCGTGGGCGCTCCCATCGCGGGTTCGTTCCTCTCTACGTACCTTCTGACCAGTGGGCCGTTTGCCGGCTACTTCCCGGCCCACCTAGCGTTTCAGTACGTCTACTTCATCGCGGCCGCGATCACCGTGGTCGGCACCGCAACGGTTCTCCTCGCGCAGGAAGTCCTCGGGGTACGTCGGCACGCGAAGTTCGCTCATCACCCGATGACGACACCAAGGACCCGACGGTCCAAGACCGCTCCGGCACCGGCCGACCCGACCTCGGCGCCCCCGCTCAATCGTGGGGCTTGAAGAATTCGACGAGCGTCCCCATGAAGGCCGCTCGCTCTTCCCAGAACGGTACGTGAGAACTGTTCTCGAAGACCACCTGACGCGCCCCGGAAATGTGGTCGCGGATCTGGCGAGCGACATTGGGCGTGACCTCGTCGTACCGTCCCCCGGTGACCAGGGTGGGGACGCGGATCGTGGAGAGACGCGGCGTGAGGTCGATGTCCTTGATCGTCCCCGTGATGGTGAACTCGTTCGGCCCGTTCATCCGCTCGTAGACGTCGGGGTTCGTCTCGGCGAGCGCGCGGGTGAGCTCGGGCGGGTAGACCGGCAGCCGGCAGAGATGTCGGTGATAGAACTCGTCCACGGCCTTGAGGTACGTGGGATGATGGAACTCCCCGAGGCGGCCGTACTTCTCGATGACCGCGCGGGTCTCCGCGGGAAGCTCCCCGACGAGCCGCCACATCTCGGCGGTCGCGAACGGGACGTCGGCGAGCCCTCCGATCGTCACGAGGGTCTCGAGGTGCTCCTGGTGCTGGATCGCATACGCGAGGGCGAGGAGCCCACCGTAGCTCGAACCGACGAGGTGGACCTTCCCGAGACCGAGCGCCCGGCGCACGCCCTCGACCTCCTGGACGTTATGCTCGAGCGTGTAGACCGAGGGGTCGGGGGACCGCTCGGACTTCCCGCATCCGAGCTGGTCCATGAACACCACGCGATAGCCGTGGTCCGTCAGGTCGGCGAGAGGAACGAGGTACTCGTGGTGCGCGCCGGGTCCTCCGTGGAGGGCGAGGACGGTGCGCGTGTAGGAGGGAGGTTCGAACGTTCGATGATAGATCCGAAACCCCGTCACCGAGACCGAACCATCGTGCTCCCGGACCGACATGCCCCCGGGAAACACCCTCGAAGAAAAGGTTGTGGTCGACCGCGGTCGAACGCTTCGCGATCGGAGTATGGAGGTGCCTCGCCACCCGGGCTCCGTCTCCGAGGCACCCGCGGGACCCGATTTGCCCATACTTATTAATGTAACTAATTATTAATCACATTCAGTATCGGGGGACGACATGGTCGCAGGAAGACGGTCGGAAGGTGTCGGACCGGAGCCGGAGGAGGTCGTCCGCCTGATGGGCACGCTCCACGATTTCGTTGGCTCGGCCTTACACCGACTTCGTCCGATCCTGGGGGAGAATGGGGTCACGATGGGCCAGTTCCTGACCCTTCACGTCGTATCGAGCCTCCAGACCGCCTCCGTCGGCGCGGTCGCCCGACGGCTCGGAATCTCGGCGCCGGCCGTTTCCGTGAGTGTCGACCAGCTCGAGCAGGCTGGCCTCGTACGCCGCCGGCGCTCCGAACGGGACGCGCGTACCGTCGAACTCACGGTCACGGCGCGCGGGCACACGGTCGAGACACGGATCTGGAAGGAAGCTACGCGCGTGATGGGCGACACCGTCCGGGGACTGTCTGGAAAGGAAGTGGCCACAGCGGTGTACGTCTTCGAACGGATCGCACGGCGCCTCGAGCCGAACGGCACCGCTCATCGCGTGAGGATGCCATGAGCGCCCCGACACCCCTGTTGACCGCCGCCGGCACTCCGTTCGACCCCAAGGCCGCACGGGCAGTGATCGGTGTGCTCGCGGTGATGGCGCTCATGGTCACGTACGTCGAGACGATGGTCCTCCCGGCGTTCCACCAGTTCATCACATCCTTCGGCAACGCGCCGACCACGACGGTTGTTTGGATCGTCTCGGCATACCTCCTGGTAGGGACTGTCGCGACCCCGATCTTCGGGAAGCTCGGGGACAAGTACGGCAAGAAGCGGATGCTCCTCATCGTGATGGCGCTCTACGCCGTCGCGGTCAGCGTCGCCGGGTTCACGCCCAACATCGGGTCGGCGCTCGGGGTCAACGCCGCGAATCAGATCTACCTCCTGATCGGCGTCCGCGCGTTCCAGGGTCTCGGCATGGGCATGTTCCCGCTCGCGTTCGCGATGATGCCCGAGGTCTTTCCGGCCGCACGGGTCGGCCAGGCCCAGGGGATCGTTTCGGGGATGTTCGCGGCCGGAGCCTCGCTCGGACTCGCCGGCGGCGGCTACATCGCGTGGCAGTTCGGCTGGCAGCTCACCTTCCACACCGTGACCCCGGTCGCGATCATCCTCGTGATCCTCGCGTACTTCCTCCTCCGGGAGTCCCCGCACCTCTCTCCGATGGCCATCGACCTTCCGGGAATCGGCAGCCTCGGCTTCGCCCTCGCGATGACGATGTTCGGCCTCACCGAGGGAACCTACTGGGGTTGGACGAGCTTTTCGGCCGTCACCTTCGTCGGCATCCCGTGGGGGGTCCCCGAGTTCTTCCTCCTCGCACTCGCCGGCGTCGCCTTCTTCCTCTACTGGGAGCCGCGCGCGCCGACCCCCGTCGTCTCGTTCAAGTCGCTCAAGGAGCGGAACATCTGGATCTCCAACGTGAACGGGGTGATCGTGGGCCTCGGAATGTTCCTCGTCTTCGTCGCGCTCACGATCCTCGTCGAGGACCCGTTCCCGCCGGGATTCGGGTACAATGAGTTCGACCTGGGATTGATGGCACTCCCGTCGACCATCTCCATGCTCGCCTTCGCCCCATTGTGGGGCCGCTGGGTCGCCGCGAAGGGGCCGAAGCCCCTCATGCTCACCGGCTTCGCGATCATGGGGCTCGGGGCCCTCGGGCTCCTCCTCTTCCACGCCACGATCCTCGAACTGATCGTGTTCACTGTCCCGACGATGGTCGGGAACGTCGCGGTGCTGATCGCGATGTCCAACATCATCGTGCTCTCGGTGACCCAGAAGGAGCTGGGTATCCAGACCGGGATGAACCAGACGTTCCGGAACCTGGGCAGCGCGATCGGGCCGGTGCTCGCGGCGACCATGACCGCGACCTTCACGGCCACCGTCGCGGTCGCGTTCACCCCGCTCGGACCCATCACCGTGACCGTACCGTCCATCACGGGGTTCCTCGTCCTCTTCGGGATCACCGCCGGCGTCGCCCTGGTCGGGTTTCTCCTGTCCCTCGGTGTCCGAAACTTCCGGTTCCAGCCCGATGGGAGTCGCTCGGACGCTCCCGCCGGGCCGGGCTTGCCCGCGAACAGCTCATCATCGCGAGGTCCTCTCGACCCGCGTCCATGAAAGCGGTCCAGGACTACTATCCGGACGAGCTCGCCCACTGCCTCGGCTGCGGGCGGCTGAACGAACACGGGCACCACCTGCGGACCTTCTGGGACGGCAACACCAGCGAGACTCGGTTCATCCCGCAACCGTTCCACACAGCGCTCCCGGGGTTCGTGAACGGCGGCTTGCTCGCCTCCCTGGTCGATTGCCACGCGACCGGAACGGCGGCGGCGGCCGCCTACCAGGCCGAAGGGCGCGAGATCGGCACCCTGCCGGCCCATCGATTTGTCACCGCCTCGCTTCGGGTCGACTACCTCCGCCCGACGCCCCTGGGCCCGGAGCTCCTCCTGCGCGGCCACGTGCGCTCGATCTCCGGGCGAAAAGTGGTCGTCGAGGTCACCGTCTCCGTCGGGCCGGAGACCACCGTCCGGGGGGAGGTTGTCACGGTCGAAATGCCCGACTCGATGCGACCTCCGTCGACCGGGACCCCCTCCAGAGCGGAGCGGGTTCCATGAAGTCCCGTCGGCTCGGTCGCAACGGACCCCTCGTCTCCGCCGTCGGACTCGGTTGCATGGGCATGTCGCAGTCGTACGGACGGCCCGACGAGTCCGAGTCGGTGGCCACACTTCACCGGGCCCTCGACCTCGGTGTCACCTTCCTCGACACGGCCGATGTCTATGGTCCGTTCGTGAACGAGGAGCTCGTGGGGCGCGCCATCCGGGGACGACGCGACGAGGTGTTCCTCGCGACCAAGTGCGGGCTCATGTCCGATGCGGGCGGCCGGCCGATGGGCGTGGACGGGAGCCCCGACCACATCCGCTCGGCCTGCGAGGCAAGCTTGCGACGCCTGGGCGTACGAACGATCGACCTATACTACCTCCACCGGGTCGACCCGCGTACCCCGATCGAGGAGAGCGTCCGGGCCATGGCGGGGTTGGTCGAGGAGGGAAAGGTGCGGTACCTCGGACTCTCCGAGATCTCTCCACGGACCCTGCGACGGGCATTGGCGGTCCATCCGATCACCGCGGTGCAGAGCGAGTACTCCCTCTGGACCCGGGAGCCGGAAACCGGCATCCTCCCCGCCTGCCGTGAGCTCGGCGTCGGATTCGTGCCTTTCAGCCCGCTCGGGCGAGGGTTCTTCTCCGGCACGGTCCGCACGCTCGAAGGGCTGCCCGCCGACGACTTCCGGCGCCGGCTCCCTCGCTTCCAGGAGGGAAACCTCGGCCGGAACCTGGGCATGGTCGACCGCTTCGGGGCGATCGGCCGGGAGAAAGGGTGCACTCCAGCCCAGCTTGCCCTCGCGTGGCTCCTCGCCCAGGGGGACGACATCGTGCCGATCCCCGGCACGAAACGGCGAAAGTACCTGGAAGACAACGCCGCCGCCGCTGACCTCTCGCTGTCGACCTCCGAGCTCGCGCGTATCGAGGCCGCCGTTCCGAAGGGCGCCGTGGCCGGGGAGCGCTACGCGCCGGAGAGTTTCGCGCTGATCGAGCGGTAGCCGAGGGGAAGGGGTGTGCCGCCCCCTTTGCTCGGACCTATCGGCACTTGAAAGGCAAGAGCGCGGACCCAAGAGCACCTCCAACGACGGGTTGAAGTGGAGGGACGAGCGTCCCGCGCCGATGGCCACGAGATTCTGCTCGCACTGCGGCAGCCCCGTTGTCCCGACCGCCACCTTCTGCGCTTCCTGCGGCGCCCCGGTGGGGGGAACCGCGCCGCCACCGGGCCCCCCGGGAACGCCCCCTCCCGTGACATTCGCCGTCCCGTCGCCCTACACGCCCTACCCAGCGTACCCTTCGGCCTACCCGATGGCGGCCGCTCCGTCGTTCGGCGAGGTGGACCGGGTCGCCCTATCGAGCGTGAGCCTTGCGGCGATCCTTGGGTTGGTCGGCGCCGTACTCGGGTTCCTGACGCTTCTGGTCGCCCCGGTCTCCTCGATCGTGAGCACCTCGACGTCGGGGTCCGGGACCTCGGTCTCGCTGAACCTGTCGGGGCTGTACCTCTTGGTGGTCGTAGCCGGGATCGGGTTGGTCCTGACCATCCTCGAGCTGTGGTTCTACCGGCAAGCGTTCCGAGCGCTCGCGCCCGGCGATCGAAGATTTGCCACTCCCGCCACGTTGGTCCTGGTCGCCCTCGTGGCCCTGGTGATCGTCATCCTGGCGGCCATCGGCCTGGTCGATCTCGTCTACCAAGCGATCCTTTGCTCCGGGTCCGGGAACCCCATCACGTCCACGTGCATCAACGTCGGGAACATCCTGGGGCTGGCCGCCGTTGTGGGGATCGGGGCCATCATCCTCCTGGTCGGTTTCATCGGTCTCTTGATCGGGATCTGGCGGCTCGGGACCCGCTACGGAGAAGGGATGTTCAAAGTCGGCGCGATCCTCCTCATCTTCCCCGTCCTCAATTTCGTGGGGCTCATCTTGATCCTACTCGCCGCACGGTCCGCCCGGGGGAAGTTCGAGGGCACCGCGATGCCCCTCCCGCTCGGTTGACGGGACGTGCCTTCCGCCAAGGGCGGGACGCTCGGTCTAACCGGGACCCGGGGCTTCCGAGGCGACGCTTATGCCGACCCGCTCTCGGAGGTCGAGCCAGCGGTCGAACTCCAGCGTATCGTGGGCCAGCCGCACCCAATCCGGGTAGCGGGCGGTCGTCGGACCGGCCTTGAGCCCCGAGAAGAGCACGACGAGCTCCTCCTCGTTCAACGCGGGGAGGGTCCAGCGCATCCAGGTCTCGAACAGGGGAAGGGGGAGACTATCGTAGAACTGGCCTCGCATCACGCGAAGCTCCTCGTCCGTGAACCGCTCCCACAGGACGGGGACCAACGTCGCTTCCTCGTTGTTCAGGTGCGCGAGGTAGAAGGCAAAGAGGTCGTTCACCTCGAGGTCCAATCGGTCCCCCACCTCGATACGACGAGCACGCGCAGTGAGACCGGTAAGCTCGTCACACGTCGTGGTGATCTGATGGATGCGGAGTGCCGCCTCGGCGTGCTCCTTCATCATCAGGTCGATGACGTCGGGGTCGTGTGCTCGCACCTTGGCGAAGATATCCCGCTCCTCGTGGCTCGAGTGGGCGCGGAGCAGGCAGAGCATGCAGTTCGACAGGGAGCTCTCGAGGTCGTGTTTCAATCGCGCCACGAACCGGTTCGACTCGTTCACGTCCGCGAAGTTCGTCGTCTGGAGACGACCTCCGAGGTCGTAGAGCATCGAACGGATACCCTTGTGGATGGGCCGGAAGAGATTCTCTCGTTCGCTCATGTCGGGCCCCGTTAGGGGGGGCTTGCGGGCGGGGATGGTATAAAACCTCGTCGTCCGAGAGAAAGAGCCTCGGAGCGGTCGGGAACCTCGAGAACGACGCGTCCCCGCGATACTATGGGTCGGAGTCGTCCTCCACCGGTGCCCGCGAGCGACGCCACCCCTTCCAGATCCAATCCTTTCCGAGGGCGAGCACCGCCGGTGTAAGGTACGTCTGCACGACGAACGCCTGTAGGAGCACCGCGATCCCGATGCCGAGCCCGACTCCCGCTAGGATCCCGAGCGGGCTCGTGAGACCAAGGAGCAGGAACGCGCCTCCGAGAATCACCGCCGCCGCCGCGATGACGCTCCCTGCATGGGTGACGGCCTCCCGTATGGCGTCCCGGGAACCCCGCCCCCGGTTCCGTTCTTCCTGGACTCGGGTCAGGAGCAGGACGTTGTAATCCATGCCGAGCCCGAGGACGAGGATGAGGATGATGAGCGGAAGCAGGAAGATGAGGGCCTCGTTCTCGATGATCCCGACCACGAAGTAGGTGGACGCCCAGCCCCACACGATCGAGAGGCCGATCGCGCCGAGGGCGAGCACGGGCACGAATGCCGACCCGAGAATGATCAAGAGGATGAGGAAGAGGCCCACGGCCGCTCCGATGAGCATTCCCTCGTCCGCGTTGTCTACCATCGACTTGATGTCCTGGGTCGTCGGGGCGGCTCCGCCGAACAGCACTTGCCGGACCTCGGGATGGCTTGCCTCGAACGCGCCTACCCCGGCACGGAGGTCGCCGAGAACCGAGATCGCCGTTGCGGAGTAACCGCTCGCGTTCGTGGCCAGGTTGAACAGGACCGTCGTACCGTCAGCGCCGACGTAGGAGCTCAGGGCCTCGTGGAGCGCGACCTGTTGGGCCGGGGGGAGGCTCGTGAGGTTCAGCCATGCGTCCAAGGGCGCACCTCCCTCGCCCACGAGCGTGGCCACGGAGGCGACGCCGTGGGTCCCGCTCATGGTCGCGGAGAGCGCGGCAACATCCCGGAACTCCGTTGCGTTGGCGCCGGTCGGGGACATGAGCGGTGCGGAGAAGTCGACCAGGGCGTAACTGGGGGAGAAGTAGCTCGCGCCGAACTGCTCCGTCAGCTGGTTGAAACCGACCTCGGCGGAATTGGTCGACGGGAGCCCGATGTTCGTGATGTCGTAGGAAACCGGCACGTTGAGCGCCACGACCACGATTGGGACCGATAGCAGGGCGATGACCGCGATCACCATCACAGGTCGGCGGGTAGCGGTCCGACCGGCGCGGGCGATGTAATCCGAGTGCGAGTCGATGTTCTGCCGTCGGCGCTCCGCGTACCGGTCGAACCGCGCCCCGGAATTAGGCCAGAACACCCGGGGCCCGACCAACACGAGAATCGACGGGAGGACCGTGAGGTTGACCAGGAGCGCCACGAGGACCGTGACGAACAGCGCTTCGCCCAGCTGACCGAGGAAGCTGATGCCGGAGAAGGTGAGCGCGACCGTGACGACCATGACGGTGAGCCCGCTCGTCGTGATGCTCTGGCCGGCCCACCGTACCGTGGTCTCCACAGCCTTCTTCGGTGGGGTGCCCCGGACCAGTTCCTCGCGGTAGCGGGCGAGCAGGAAGACCGAGTAGTCGGTGCCGATCGCCATCAAGAAGACCAGCATGATCGACTCGATCTCCGGATTGAACGGGCTGACGAATGTGCCCAGCACGAAGATCGCGGCCAGTCCGACCACCATCGCCACGCCGATCAGACCGAAGGAGAGCAGAGGCGCGGCCGGCGCGCGGAAGTAGAGGAGCATGATGACGAGGAGCACGACGATCGTGAGAACCAGGAGAAGGCTAATCGCGGACGTCGCGAGGTAGTTTACGGCACTATCGATCGGAGCCGCCCCGGTCTCGTAGCTTGTGATTCCTTCGTACGACGGCGAGGAGTCGAGGACCTGAGAGACATCATGCTGGACCTCGGAGACGTCACTGAACGTTACTGCAGATCCGTTCGACGCAAACGTGTCCGAAACGTCAAACGAGATGATCACCAACGTCGCGGACCCAGCGGGGTTCACGAACGAAGCGTAGAGAGCGGCAGGCACCGGAAGCGGGAACCGATCGATCGGGTTCTGGGCGACCTGACCCCCGACCCAGGCGGATACGGTGGCGGCAGAGGGGGGTGTTCCCACCGGGAACGCGTTCCAGAGGGTGAGCAACCAAGAGGGGGATAGACCGACCTCGGCTCCGAGCAGGGTTGTCACGACGGCATGCTGCGGGGCGACGAGCGACCAGTTCTCCAGAACCAGGCCCGAGAGGACCGCCTCGGCAATGGATCGGTTCGCGGGAGAGGGGAACAGCGTGGGGAGGACGGATGGGAGGTTGCTTTCCAGGGCGGTGTCGGCACACGTCGTGGCATTCGCTTGAGAGAGGCAGCCCTCGGAAATGCTCTGATTGAATCCGGTCCCCGAAGTACCGCTCCCGGTATAGAACGCCGCGAGAACCTGGACCTGAAGCGAGCCGGCGGGATACATCGCGAGCGTCTGGGCGTAGGCCGGCGCGTCGGCCTGCCAGGTCGGGGCGCCCGAGGTCAGGTTCGCGACTGCCCTCTCCCAGTGCTCCATGTACGCGGCCGTGGGGGCCCAGAGCAGGAAGGCGGTCTGGTTCACCGCCACGGGCAACGAGGAGGTCCCGTTCAACGCCGGTCCGAGGAAGGACCAGCCGAGCTCGACTTCGCCGGCCAGGTAGGCCGAGTACGCGGTGTAGAGCGAGACTACTGAGCTCACCTTCTGGAGGCTCCGGTCCTGGGCCAGGGATTGCGTGACGGCGATCGTGGCGTTCTTGCCCACGGGCCCGATCATGCTCGACGACTCGAGGAGGACGATTGCCGAGGAGGGGGCCGACGCGGCGTTCGGGAACTCGGCGGCGTAGGCATTCTGGGCCAGGACGCTTTGATCCGAGCTCGGAAGTGGGTTGGCGAAGCTGCCCGAGATGACCGAGCCCACGTTCGCCGCGGGCAGGATGCAGACCACGATGATCGCCAGCCAAAGGATGAGGGAGCGCCACGGGTGCCGGGCGATACTGCGTCCGAGCCACCCGAAGGGGGATTCCCGTACCCTCCCGTGGTGGGAGGCCGGCTGAGCTTCCGCCATCCCGTGTCCTCCCGATTTCCCTGAAGTCGGAAACTCCTTGGAAGAAGCAGGCCCGGGCGCAGGCTTAGAGGGTCACGTCAACCGCTGTTCACCGATGGGGTCGGGAGTTAATACGACACCGGGATTCGGCGTGGGGTGACCCCGGACCCGCGTCCCTCTCGGCATTTCCGGCTCCAGGAACTCGTACCCGGCGTCCACGCGGCGGTCGCCGTCGATGGGGGGTTTGCCCTCTCGAACTCGGCGATCGTCGACCTCGGTGGAGCGACCCTCGTCTTTGACACCGGCCTCACCCCACGTTCGGGCGCGGAGCTCGCGCGTGCTGCCCGACGGCTCACGGGGCGCCCGGCGGATTACCTCGTGAACAGCCACTGGCACCACGACCACATCCGGGGGAACCAGGTGTTCGCGAACCCACGGATCATCGCGACGACCGAGACATGGGAGCTGATCCGGACCCGGGGGGCAGAGGATGTCGCGACCGACCGTTCGGAGGGAAGGGCTCATTGGGAGGAGTTCTTGACGGGGAAGGTCCCCACCCCGCCCCGAGACCGTGCCTTGCTGCGGGGTTGGCTCGGGGGGATCGTCGATTCACTGCCGAAGCTACGGCTCACGCTCCCGAACCTCACCTTCGATTCGGAGCTCGTCCTCCGGGGCACCCGCCGGACGGCCCGGGTCCTTTCGTACGGAGGTGGCCACTCTCCGAGTGACACCTTCGTCTTCCTCCCGGACGACCGAATCGCGTTCCTCGGTGACCTCCTCTCGAACGGCTACCACCCCTGGCTCGGCGACGGTGACCCCGACACCCTCGTCCGTATCCTCGACCGGATCGAGCTACTTCGGCCGCGGGCCCTATTGCCGGGCCATGGTGCCCCGGGCGGCCCTCGCGTGCTCGCTGCGATGCGGGAGTACGTCACGACGGCCCAGCGCCAGGTCGCGCGCCACCGCCGAGCGCACCGTCCCCGCAAGGAGCTCGTCAGCCTAGCCGTGCCCGAGAAGTTCCGGACCTGGAAGTTCTCCGGGTTCTACCCCGAGACCCTCCAGTTCCTCTACGGACGCGCCCCCCGCACGTGACCGGGGACGGCGACAAAGGCCCGCCGGTCGAGCGTCAGGTGGGCCGGACGGCTTCGAGGAGCGAGTCGAGGAGACCGATTGGGGGGCAGCCGAGTCCCAGCACGGTGTCGTGGAAGGCGCGCAGGTCCCCGCCGAACGCCGACTCCAGGAACCGGGAGCGGGCGTTCAGGATCGCGAGCTTCCCCAGGGTGTAGCAAAAGTACTCGGGATTGAACGTCCCGCGGATCGCTTCACGCTCGGCCGGAAGCCGCTCGAGATGCGCCTCCGTCTGGAAGAGCCTCGTCGCGGCCTCGAGCGTCATCCCGGCCGTGTGGAGGCCGATGGAGACCAACAGTCGGACGTTACGGAGGAGGGCGTCGTGGAGCTGCGCGACCTCCGAGAGGATGTTCTCCCGGCCTAGGCCCTTCTCGACCGCGAGCTGCTCGGCATAGTGCGCCCACCCTTCGGTGAACGACGAGGAGAGGTACGCCTTCCGGGCCAGGCTACCGGGGGACCGGCGGAAGTGCAGGAACTGTAGGTAGTGCCCCGGGTAGACCTCGTGGACCGTGGTGTTCCGGAGCATCGACCGGTTGAACGACCGGAGCCACTCCTCCTGCTGCTGCTCCGTCCACTTCGCGTCGACCGGGGTGATGTAGTAGACGCCCTCGCTCGAGGTCGCCTCGAATGGTCCGGGCGGGTTCATGCTCGCCGTAGAGAGCGCGCGCCCCCAGACCGGTGTCTCTTCGACCCGACACCGGGCCTCCTCGGGAACCGTGACGAGGGCGTGGTCCTTGACGAACCGGCAGGTCTCTTCGACGTCGATTCGGGCCAATGGGATGACCTCGGCCGCGGTCGGGTGGTCGCGGTTGAGGCGGTCAAGGAGCTCGGGGACCGTCACGTTCTCCGCACGCGCGATCTCCGCGAGACGCTGCTGGTTACGCGCGAGGTCGGCGGCTCCGGCTCGACGGAGGTCCTCGAACGGGGCCTCGACCCCCTCCCGGACGAACAGGAGCTGCTGGTACCGGACCGGTCCGAGGGCGAAGTCGGGGATCGCCCGGGGAAGTTCGTCCTCCCGGAGCCAATCGAGGAACTCCCCGACGGCCGCGTCGGCGGGGACTCGGGCGGCGCGGACGGCATCGGCCATCTGGACGCGACCGGCGAACTCCTCGGCCTCTGCGAAGTGAGCGGCCAGGCCGCCACCGATGGAGAGGGAGAGGTCGAGGAACGGTTTCGGGAGCGGTCCGTGCAGGCGGTCTCGGCCGTCGCGCAGGATGCGGGGGACCTGCTCGAGCGTCCGGACGATCGGGGCGACGCGTTGTTCGACGGGGGCGTAGTCGCGGCTGAGGTAGGCCGTGAGCGAAACGGCGCCGACGTAGTTCATCGGGTTCCGCTCAAGGTCCGAGACCATACGAAGGTCGAAGAGCGGGCTTTCGAGGAGGAGGCTCAGGAGGAAGCCGTCGGCCTTTCGCTCGGGCGGCAGCGACCCTGGGGAGACCGAGGCGAGCCGCGCGAGCAGGTCGTCGGCGCTCCGTATCCACTGGTCGGTCGCGGACCGGGAAAGGTCAGGAAGGCGGCCGTCGTAATCGTGAAGGCCAAGCCCCACCGCGTACGACGGATACAGGACGAACATGTGGTCGACGATCTCTCGTTCGAGCGAGTCGAGCTCCGAGAGCGAGGCGGCCGGAGAGCTCATGGTCCGGGGAACGGGTGAGGGTCAAAAGGTCGCGGATGAACCGGCCGGTGCCGGACCGTCGGTCACTCGACCCACGTCATCCGACAGGTTGGGCACGTCTTACCCTCGAGCGTTGTGCCGCAGACGAAGCACTTCGACCGCCCGTCGGGCGAGGCCCGAGGAGCGGGGCTCGGTTCGGGAGCCGGGCGGTCGGGTAGGGGGGGCGGGATGCGCGCCGGTGCGGGTGGTTCTGGGGCCAGAATGGTCGGGGCGGGGGTCTCCTCCGGGGGAGGGACTACCGGGGCTGCCGTTTCCGATGGAGGGGAAGGATCGGTCGACCCCGAGGGTTCGGACCCCGTCTCGTCGTCCTTGTCCTTACGGAACCGTCGGAAGAGGGACATCGACGCGCGATAGCCGATTTCCCCTCTTTACTCCGGCGTCCGCGGGGTCCGCACACGTTTTTCGGCCGAGCGGCTCACCTCCCGCATGACCTCGACCCCGTCCGAACGGCTTCGCGAGCTCGGAATTGAGCTTCCCCCGCCTCCGCGGCCCGCGGGGACGTACTCCCCGGTCGTCCTCGACGGGGAACGGGCCTGGGTCTCGGGGCAGATTGTGACCGAGGCGGGAACTGTCGTGCGCCCCGGCCTGGTGGACCGGGACGTGCCCGTCGACGTCGCCCAGGAGCTCGCGCGCCGCGCCGCGCTGCAGGCCTTGAGCGCGCTGGCGGCCGCGCTCGGTTCGATCGACCGCGTTCGACGGTTCCTCCGGGTCACCGTCTACGTCGCCTCTTCGCCGGGGTTCGGCCGTCAGCACGAGGTGGCGAATGGGGCGACCGACCTACTCGTGCAGGTCTTCGGGGAGGCGGGACGACCTGCGCGCGCGGCGGTCGGGGTCACCGGTCTCCCGCTGAACGCTCCCGTCGAGGTCGAGGTACTGGCCGGGACGGTACCGCCCCGGTGAAGCCCGCCCCCTGGGAGAGGGTCTTCCGAGACGGGCGGGACCTCTACACCGTCAACCGGGTCCCCGGGACGAAGGTCTACGGGGAGACCCTCTCGACCGTCGACGGTGTCGAGTACCGGGCCTGGGACCCGTTCCACTCCAAGCTCGCGGCCTTTCTCCTGAAAGGAGCCCCTCCGGACCTCCTCGGCCAACCTCGGACCGTCCTCTACCTCGGCGCCGCGCACGGGACGACGGTGAGCCATCTCTCCGACCTCTGGCCCGAAGCGACGATCTTCGCGGTCGAGAAGAGCCCGACGTCGTTCGCCCGGCTGCTCGCCCTCGCTCGACAGCGACCCGGGCTCATCCCGATCCTCGCGGATGCCCAGCTGCCCGAGCGGTACCAGGCCGATGTCGGGGCGGTGGAGCTGCTCTACCAGGACATCGCCCAGCGGAACCAGGCGGGCATCTTTGTCGAGAACGCTCGTGCGTGCCTGGCCCCCCGGGGCCGGGGGGTCCTGATGCTCAAGGTCCGGTCGGTCACCCAGCAACGCCCTACCGCCGCCGTTGTCCGAGAAGCCCACGTGGCGCTCTCGGCGGCCCATCTTGCGGTCGCGTACGAGACGCCTCTTGCCCCGTTCTCGCGCGAGCACGTCGCACTCGCCCTCACGCTCTAGCGACGTATCAGCATCGTTCACTCACCGCCGGGGGCTGGCGCGAGAAGTAGTCGGTCCCCCATCCTCGACCTGGGTGGTCGTGTGACGGAGGTCCGAACGGAACCGGTGGCCCTCCTCCTTCCGCTCGCAGTGGACTCGGTCCTGATCGCGGGGCTGCTCCTCGCGGCCGTCGGGCCTGCGGACGCTCCCGCGTCCCCGATCCTCCGCACGGACACGACCCCGAACTCGACCCTGAACGCTTCGGGGACCGAGCTCACGGTCGACCCACCGTCGTACCTGATGCGAACCGGCGCCAACCTCACCGTGGAGGCGGTCTGGTCGGCAAACTCCCCCCTGTGCCGCATGGTACCGCTCTGGTACTACTGGTCGGTCGACGGAGGAACCGCGACCGGCTTCCTGAACGCGACCGCAGGCCCGTCCGCAACGTTCACCGCCGACTCCTTCGGGACGGGAACCGCGACCGTGGCGGTCCGGTCGGGGGCCGTGCTTGATTGCGGCGCGAGCGAGACGGTCCTCGAGCGGACGAGCGAGGCGAATGTCTCGATCGTCGTCCCTCTCTTGTTGTCGGGGGTCGAGCTCGGCCCGAATCCCCTCGTTCCCGGAGGCACTGCAAACCTCGAAGGAACCGTCACCGGCGGGGAGCCTCCCTACGAACTGGACGTAACGTGGGGAGACGGCGACCACTCGACCGTTGGCCTTCCGACACCTGGCCCGTTCTCGGTTGCCCACCGGTTCTCGGCAGGGGAGTTCGTCCCATCCGTAGTCGCGAGCGATGCGGACGGTGGCTTCGTCGAAGACCAGGTCCCCGAGACGCTGTCGGTCGAGACCGGGGCCGAGGTGGCCATCACGCCGGCCAGCTACGTCGCTGAGCTCGGGGTGCCGGCCGAGTTCACGGGGATCGCCGACAACGAGCCGACGGGAGCGGTCACACTGTTCGATTGCTCGAACGCGACCGTGGGCCCGAGCGTGACGTCTCCCACAATTCCCAACGGGACCGAGTTCTCCTGCACGTTCACCACCCCCGGGACCGCGGAGGTCCTCTTCGGCGTGTACCCTCCTCAACCCGGAGGGCCGGCGGCGAGCGTTGTCCTCTACGAGGAGGTCGTTGCCCCGCCCCAAATCTCCGCGGAACTCGCCGAACCGGTCGCGGAGGTCGGCGAGACTGAGCTCGTGCGCGTTTGCCTATCCGGTGGAGCGCTCCCGGTCTCGCTGGTCTGGAACCTCTCGGGGAACCGGTCAAGTGGCACCGAGACAGTCGATTCCGACGGGGGAGGGGTCGTCGCGCTCCCGCTCGGAGTTGCCGGAGAATACACTGTGGGGATCCGAGCGAGCGACGCTCTAGGAAGTGTCGAAACGAACAGCAGCGCGGTGGTGCGGGTCGAGTCGCCGCTCGCCGCCAACGCCAGCGGCGCCCGCTCGCTCACGTCCTACGGCGCGGTCGCTCGGGTCGCTGGTGAAGTGCTCTCCGGCTGTCCGCCGTTCTTCTGGTGGGTGGTCCCGGACCTCGCGTCCGCGAACGTCTCGGTCGAGAACGGGACCCTCCCGAACGTCGGCGTTTTCGCATGGAGCGGGTGGTACGCCCGAGAAGGGAACCTCTCGGTCCTGGTGGGAATGACCGATGGGTGCGGCGCGACGTGGCAGACGGGGCTTGGGGTTCCTCTCGTTACTCCCCTTTCGGTCGAGGCCGCGGTCACTCCGGGTCCGACTTCGCCCAATGAAACACTCTCGGTCAACGTTTCGATCGCGGGCGGACAGCCGCCCTTCCAACTGGTCGTGAACGCGAGCGACAACGAATCCTGGAACCGGACGGTCATCTCGGACGGGACCTACCGTTGGCTGCTGCTAACGGACGGGAACGGGTCCGTGGGGGTCACGGTCTCCGTAACGGACCTGCTGGATGGGTGGGCGGAAACCAATCTTACGGTGGTTCTGACCCGACCGTCGGACCAGACCTCCTCCTCCCCCACACCTTCCCCTCCGCCCCCCGTGGTATCTGGACCGAACGGCAACTCGACGGAGCAATCCGCAAACGACCCGACCTGGATTCTTGTCGTCTTCATTCCGGTAGGGGTTGCCGCGACTTTCGCGCTCCTTTGGCGACGCCGCTCTCGCAAGTCACCCGAGGAGGTCCCTGGACCCGACCCGGTCGCGACACTCAAGCGTATCATCGAGCCGGCCGAGGGGGCGGAGCGTTTCACGGTCGAGCTCCTGGCGGAAGAGGCGGGAATACCGCTCACCGTCGTCCGCACCACAATCGACCGACTAGTCTCTGAAGGCACGGTCCGCTCGGAGGGCGGTGCTGACGGGGAGGAGGTGCTCTCGTGGTCCTCCGACGCTGGTCGTTAGCCGTTCCCGATAGAGGCTTTTCCGGAGGCCATCGGGCGGTCGCAATCGTGCTCCTTGTGGTGGCGGTCCTACCGGTTCCGGGAGGTCACCCTCCTCTTCCTCCCACGCCCGGGATTCAGACTCTCACGACAGCTCCGTCCACCCCCGTGAGCAACTTCTCAGCGTCCATCAATCGTTTGGTCGACCTGGTGGCCCTCGCGGGCAGCGGAATCCTTTCGCTCGTCTGGGCTCGGGTCGCGTTGAGCTGGTTCTCGAACGATATCACGAAGAAGATTCAAGCCAAGGACCGGGCCCGCGACGCCCTGATCGGGACGTTACTGTTCATGGCGGCGGTCACCGGCCTCCTCTATGGCCTCGCCCATTGGGTTCTGACGGGGAGTTAGGGGGAATCAGTGCCGATTCCCTCCGTCGACCTGGGCAGTCTCATTCAAGCAATCCTGTTCGCCCTGTTCGCCGGCCTCACTGCGATCATCACGGCGATCATCGGGCCGACATACGACAACATCCTCGTTCCCGAACTCCAGCCCGGTTCACTCTTCCCTCCCCTCCTCAGCTCTGGAAGCGGCGGCGCGAGCTACCTCTCGACCGCGGCGCGGTTCTCGGCATACGTTCTCTCGAACGTCGTCGACCCGATGGTCGCGCTCGTCGCTCTGGGCGTCGCAGTCCTCTACCTGTCTCGGTCGGTCGTCTCGCGTTGGGCGGACGCGCTGGACGCACTCCTCCCTCGGCTCGTTATCGGCGTGGTCGGGGCCAACTTCACGGTGCCGATTGCCGGCGCGATCCTGGGCGTAGCGGGAAGCCTCTACCCCATCGTATCGGGCTGGGATGGCGGGGCCTGGCAGCATTGGGTGAACCTGGCCGGCTGGGGACAGGTCGCGTTCTCATGGGACAACGGGGCGCTGGCATTCGTCCTCTCGTTCGTCGAGTTTGCGGCGGTCTTCGCGCTCCTGCTCGCGGTCGGGATACGGGACGCCGCCCTGGCCGTCTTGCTCGTCTTGCTGCCGATCTTCACATTATTGTGGCCGCTGCGCCCCCTCTCGCCCCTCGCCCGGAGGGGATGGTTGCTGTTCGGCGAGCTGGCATTCCTGCCGTGCGTACTCGTCGTTCCGCTCGAACTCGCCGTCTCGAGTCCGAACCCGGTCATGTTGGTCTCTTACCTCGCCGTGGCGATCGCCTCCCCGTTCTTTCTCTCGCTGGCCGGTACCTCCCTCGTTTCCCTCGGGTTCGGCGGCGCGTCGGGCATCGTCCATTCGAATGCGCAGCGTGGGCTCCAGGCCGCACCCTCGGCTGCGACCTCTTCGTTTGCACCGGTGGCGAACGGCGTGCGCACGAGCGGTTCTGCGGGAGGTGCGTTCGCGGGAGCGACCCGTGTCGCCGGATCGGCGGCGGCCCCGGCCGCAGCCCCCCTAGTCGTCAGTGAACTCCTCGGTCACGGGGCGTGGCACCTGATGCGGCATGTCGGGTCTCCGGTGGAGAAGAGCGGTCCCCCGGCCCAGCCGCCGTTGCTTCGCGGAGGGTCGAAATGAGATGGCCGAACCTGAGGGAGGTCCTCTCGTCATTGGTCTTCCCGAACGGCTGGACCGTCGAATGCGCCTCGGACCGTTCCCGTCCGCTCGCGATGCGCTCAAGTTCGTTACCTATGCGGCAGTGGGAGCGCTGCTGGCCCCGTTCGCGAGTCCGTGGGTGTGGGTACCGGTGGTCTTGGCTGGCTTCGCCGTGTCGGTGTGGCGCCCCGACGGCCGAGCGGTTGACGAAAGGGCGCTCGCGTTCGTGTCCTGGAAGCTCCGCTCCGTGGGACCGAGAGGAGCCGTGAGAGGCACGACTTCCCGCCCCCTCGTGCGCCAGGGGCTGCTACAGCTGCCGTCTCGTCGGTACGTGGCCGTCGTCCGCACCGGTGGAACGCCCATGGCGTATCTGCCACCGAATGAGCTCGCCCGCCGATTCGAGCTTTACCGTGAGCTCCTTCGTTCCACGGACCCGGGTTTCACGTTCCTCGCTACCACGACTCCGATCCGATCTCAGGCCGTTAAACCCGGGGTTTCCTTGACTCCCGGTCGAGAGAACGAGGCACTTTCGGGATACTCCGAACTAGTCTCCCTGCTCTGTCGGCGCCGACTGCTTCGTCGCGTCTACTTTGTAATCGGGACGCTCGAAGCGGATGCCGACGCGATCGGTCGTTTGGAGGGTAGGGCCGCGAACCTCGTCGAACGGCTATGTGCGCTCGGGCTCCGTCCAACCCGACTCCGGGACCGGGCGTTGGCGGACGCCGCCCGCCGCTTCGGCTGGCCCGCGGAGGTGGCTGCGAAATGACCGACCGACCCACGGCAGGTCCTCTCCTCGATTTCGAGACATTCGGTGCGGCCGTCGGGTCGGCGGTCGTTTGCGGCGCGCTGTCCGTACTGTTTCCGTTCCTCATCGCACCGACCGCGACTCTCGCAGCACTCGCACTGGCGGGATGGGTCTCGCTCGCCCGGCGGCGGGGTTCTCTCACTTGGAAGGGTTTCGGTACACGTCCGGCCGTCGCACTCGGCGTCCTCGGCGGCGCAGCCCTATGCTTCCTGATCCCTCCCCCGCCCCTGGTCCCCGTTCGCGGCCTCCTGGTGGCCGCGAGCCTCGTCCCGCTCTTCCTGACCGAACGGACCTGCTCTGCCTTTCGATCCCCGGTGTTCTCCCGCACATGACCAGCGCGACCACTTCGGGCACTCCTGTCGAAACGCCGACCTTCTGGCGTGTCGGCCGAAGCTATCGGGCTCCGCTCCTCGTCCGGCAGTTCCCGCCGGAGGTCGCTTTCGGATTCCTGAGTCGCATCCTTCCGACCAATGAGACTCTGGAGCTATCGCTAGAGGCTCATCGGATCTCACCGACCAACGCCCTCGAGCTCCTGCATGGGGCGAGGGCCGTGGCCGAGGCTGAGCTCGCCACCGGAGGAAACGGAGGAGAGACCGCCACGCTCGAGGTCGAACGCGCGAGCGCCGAAGACCTCGGTCGAGCAATCGCCCGGCGGACCCAGGAGCTTTGGAAGGTCGGGATTCGGTTCGTCGTCCTGGCTCCCACGCGGCCCCACGTCGAGACGAAGCGGATGCGTCTTTCCGAACGGCTCTCTACTATCGGGTTTCGGCCGCGGGTACCTCGGTACGAGGTCCGCGAATCACTCGTCCCTCCCGACTTGTCGGCGACCGAGCCACGACCCACAGGGTACTGGCACACGTTACCCACGGACGGACTCGCCTCTCTCTTCCCATTCGGAGACGAGACGCTCTTGGAGTCCAGAGGAGCGCTCCTGGGTCTCGCGCTTTCCGACGCGAGCCCGGTCTTTGTCGACCGCTGGTCCCACGCGAGCTACTCATGGGGCATCTTCGGTACGACCGGAGCGGGCAAGTCGTTCGCGGCGGCACTGATCCTCCTGCGGACCCGTTGGTTACGACCCGACACGTCCATCGCGATCCTCGACCCCCTCGGGGAGTACTCGACCTTGGTCGAAGCGCTCGGCGGCTCAGTCATCCGGGTCGCGGACGGGGTCGGTGGGAGGCTCAACCCGCTCGACCCAGTGACGACCCGCGGTGACCGACGCGAAAAGGCGGCCCGTGTGGGAACGATGCTCCGTGCCCTGTTCCCGAGCCTTCGGGACGAGGAGGCGGCCGAGCTCGACGCGGCAGTGACACAACTATACGAGCGAGGTCCCGAAGTGCCGACCTTGCGAGACCTTCGGGACCGAGTGGTCGACCGGGGCGGGACGACCGCCCGTCTTGCGACGCTGCTTGAGGTGTTCCGGTCGGGTTCGCTCCGGGCGCTCGACGGACCGACGACCGCCCGCCCCTCCGAGATGGTCGTGTCGGTCGACCTCCAGGGGGTTCCTGACGATCAACTGCCGTTCCACCTCACCTACGTGCTCGATTGGGCGTACGGACGACTGGCGGACCGCTCGGGTGGTAAACTGCTCCTCGTCGACGAAGCGCACCTCCTCGCCCGCCATGCGACGACCGAGGAGTTCCTCGACCGGGTCGTCCGTCATGTGCGGCACTTCGAGGCAGGGTTGTTGGTCCTCTCCCAAAGCCCGGATGACTTCCTCGTCCGACCGGCCGGACGCTCCCTCCTTCGAAACCTGTACGCGACCGCGTTCCTGCGACTCCCTGAGGTCTCGGCGGAGGCTCGGGCGTTCTTCGGGCTCACTGGTGCTGAGGCCGAGTGGCTACCGCGGGCACGCCTTCCGAAAGAGGCCGGCTACTCCGAATCCCTCTGGAGGATCGGGGAACTCCACCTGCCACTCGCGATCGTCGCATCGACCCCTGAGTATGAGTTCCTCGAAGCGACCCTAGGTCGACCTCGAGCGACTCCGGCCGAGACCGCTGCCCCTCCAAAGGGAGGTTTATAGGGGTCGGCGCGCCGGACGAGGGACGTGGGCGCGGAGGCGACGATCCAAGGCCCGCCGCGCCGCCGGACGAGCTGGAGTCTGAAGACCATCGTGGAGGACGTTGCCGGTCGGCCGATCGGGGAGCTCCAGGACCCCGAGCGACCGGTCCATCCGTATCTGAAGGGGAAGGCGGTGGGGGTCCCTCTGGAACCGACCACCTCCTCGAGGCCTCCGAACGAATGGTACGACCCGGTCGACCGGCTCTATCCTCCCCTAGTGGGCTTGGCCGGACGTGAGTTCCACGGACCGGAGCACGAGAACCACGCCGAGACGATTGACCGGCATCGACCTCTTCCCGGCCGGATTCCGGGGCCTTCCCACCGCCCGGAGCGCCTCTACCTCCACTACCTCTTGCTCCACATGGACCGACTGAGCGGCTCGGCGCTTCGGTATCTCAAGCTCGCGGTCGACGAGGAGATCGCCCACCGCGCACAGCCCCCGCCGTTGCCGACGCAGAGTCCCGTGGTCCAGCCGAAGGCGTGAACCCTCGCGTCCGCGCGCTCGCCTCGAGAGCGAGGTAGGCGCCGCGGTCCCATTCCACTCCGACCGCATCTCGACCCCATCGGGCTGCGGCCCAGAGGGTCGTCCCGGTTCCGGCGAACGGGTCGAGCACCGTGTCCCCCTCTATCGAGAACATCCGCACCAACCGTTCGGCGAGCTCGGGTGGGAAGGCGGCGCTCCTCCCGAGGGGAGTAGCTTGCCGGGCGCCTCGGATGTCGGTCCAGACCTGGCTGAACCACCGATCGCGTTCCGCGCGTGAGAAGCGGCTCGCGAGCCGGGCCGTGTCGTGAGCGGGGAAGCGGCGGAGGCTCCCCTTTCGGAAGAGGAGCACGTACTCGCAGTCGAGGGTCACGTAAGCGTTCGGGGGCAGGAATCCCGAGCCGAGGAAGGCGTTCGGGCGGTTGGTGGGCTTCTTCCAGAGGATGTACGGGAGCGGTACGAGGCCGAGGCGGGAGGCGGCAACGAACGTCTCGGCCGGGTTCGGCCAGAGGCGGAACTCCCCGTCGATCGAGCGGAGCGCGTCACCGATGTTGACTGCGAGTATCCCGCCCGGGACGAGAACGCGTTGGCACTCGGCCCACGCGTCGGCGAGCACCCGGAGCATCCCGGGGTAGTCGGTCGCCCCGAGGGCGCGGAAGAGCCCGTCCCACTGCGGGATCATGGGGTACGGAGGCGACGTGACGACCAGATGGACGGAGCTGTCGGAGACATCGCTCAGCTTGCGTGCGTCGCCGTGGACGAGCCGAATCGACCCCACGGGTGGGCGCCGCACGACCGGCGGGAGCCCTGGCATGATTAATACCGTCCGCCCCCTCGGCAGGGCATGCGACTCGACCGACCGGTCCTCCAGGTCGCTCTCGACTTCGAGAACCTCACCCGTGCCCTCCTCGCGGCGCGCGAGGCGGTCGAAGGAGGCGCGGACTGGGTGGAGGCGGGGACCCCTCTCATCAAGAGCGAGGGGCTGGACGCGGTCCGGGAGCTCAAGAAGGCGTTCCCCGACCACCTCATCGTTGCCGACCTTAAGGTGATGGACACCGGGGCCTTCGAGGTCGAAATCGCCGCGAAGGCGGGCGCCAACATCGTTACAGTGCTGGGCGCCGCGGACGACGACACCATCGCGGACGCGGTCCGGGGCGGAGAACTGTACGGCGCTGAAGTGATGGTCGACCTGCTCGGGGTCGCTGACCCCGTGGCGCGGACGAAGCGAGTCGCCGAGCTCGGCGCGGCGGCCGTCTGCTGGCACGTCGGGATCGACATGCAAATGGCCGGGAAGACCCCGTTCGCGGTCTTGGGAGAGATCGCGAAAGCCTCTCCGATCCCGGTCGCGGTCGCCGGTGGTCTCACGAGCGAGACCGTAGCGGAAGCGGTGCGCGCCGGCGCCCGGATCCTCATCGTCGGGGGGGCGATCACGAAGAGCCCAAAGATGGTCGAGGCGACCCAACGGATCGTCGAGGCGATCCGAACGCAGAAGGAGGTCGCGAGCGAGCAGTTCCGCCGATACGGCGGCGAGGACCTTCGGACGGCCTTCCTCAAAGTGTCGAGCCCGAACGTGACGGACGCGATGATGCGACAGGGGGCCATGCACGGCCTCCTCCCGCATCTCAAAGGCCCGTCCGTTCGCATGGTCGGAACCGCCGTGACCGTCGTGACCCGCGACGGGGACTGGGCGAAGCCGGTCGAAGCGATCGACCGCGCCGGCCCGGGAGACGTGATCGTGGTCGATGCCGGGGGTGGAACGACCGCGGTTTGGGGCGAGCTGGCGAGCTGGTCGGCGCACGGACGCCACGTTGCGGGCGTCGTGGTCGATGGCGCCATCCGAGACCTCGACACGATCCTCGAGATCGGGTTTCCCGCGTTCAGCCGGTCGGTGAGCTCGAATGCCGGCGAACCGAAAGGTCACGGAGAGATCGGAGTCGAGGTCACCGTCGGCGGCCAACGGGTCCGCCCGGGCGACTGGATCGTGGGAGACGTGAGCGGGATCGTCGTCGTCCCGCGCGAGCGGGCGCAGGAGATCGCGAACCGGGCCTTGGACGTCTTCGAGCACGAGAACCGCGTTCGGGAGGAGATTCAGCGCGGGTCGACGTTGAGCGCCGTTCAGAAGCTTGAGCGCTGGGAGCGGGTTGGGTAGCGCGCCTTCGGCCTTCCCATCCTGGAGCAAGTCTCTACGGGGCGCTCAGCGCCCGGAGGACCTCGGACTGCACCCAGAGCGAGTCCGTCTGGGATCGGACCCACGCTTGTCGGTGCCGATTGGGTCCACTCCAGTTCAATGTCCAGGGAAAGGGATACTCGACGTCCCAAAGCACCAGGCCCTCCGGATCCACCGTCGGTAGGGTGAGACGGACCTCGCCCTTGAGCGCGGATTCGAGTCGCGCCAGCGTGACGCGGCCGGCATCATATTCCCGCAGGGCCCCGATGATCTTGCGGACCATCCCCCACACGAACGAAGGAGCACGGACTTCCACGACAAGGCCTCCCTCCGTCGGGGCCACCGTTACCGATTCCACGGACCTCAGGACCGGCATCCCCGTGGGGAGACCTTTCCCGAACGACCGGACATCGATCGTTCCGGAGAAGAGCCGGGCCGCGCGCTCCCACCGCTCCTTGTGATGGTCCCCGAGCGGTTCGAAATATCGATAGGTTCTTCGCACGGCCCCTCTCACCCGAAACTCCTCAGGGATTGGAGCCGCGGCCGAACACGTCAGCTCCGTGGAGATCCCGTTGAGGGAGCGCAGCAGAGCCCCGCTCGGGAGGTCGGTGGACAGCGCGAAGGCGTTCGCCCGCGCACTGACCCCTCGGTCGGTCCGGCTGGCGACGGCAACCCTCGCGGACTCTATGGAGGGAGCCACTCCGAGGCGGACGAGGCCGCGAAGAAGTTCACCCTCCACCGTTCGGAGGCCGGGTTGGCGGGCCCATCCGGAGAATGCGCGACCGTCGTACCCGAAACATATCAGCCACCGCATCCGCAATCCCCCGTGATCGAACGGCGGGTCGAGCTCGGCCTCGGCGAATACCGTTGCTTGACAACCTGTGTCAGATAGACTCCTATTGTAGTCTATATACTCTACAACAAATTAGTATAAATCCCATGTAAAGTTCGTTATCCTGATGTCGACCGGGAAGGCTCGCCGCCTTGCGGACGGGTCCCTCCTCGATAGTCGACGGAACCCACACAGTCCGTGAACCGAAAAACGGCAGGAAGAAAATGAGTAGCAGCCAAGCAGGAACGAACGCGCCAGCGCCCAACCCGACCGGAACTCCGGTGATCCAACGACAGAAACGAGGCCGTGGCCCGATGATCGCGGTAGTGGCCGTGATCATCGTCGTCATTCTCGTCGTCGTCGTCGGATACTCGGCCGGATGGTTTAACAGCAAAAGCTCCACCAGCAGCACGACGGGATGCACGCTTCCCAGCGCGGTCTCGCTTACTGGTGAAGGTTCGACTCTCGTAGCGCCCCTGATGGACCAATGGGCGACCTCATACTGGACCGGCTCGCTGGTCACCTATGACGCCGCGGGCAGTTCGGCCGGTATCACGGCCATTACGGCAAAGACCGTGGACTTCGGGGCCAGTGACGCCCCACTTACGCCTGCTCAGCGGGCCGCCGCTCCGGGCCTCCTTACGATCCCCGAGTCCGCCGGTGGCGTCGTCCCGATCTACAACCTCCCAGGCGTCGCGGGGTCCCTCGACTTCACCGGGAACGTGCTCGCTCAGATCTTCGACGGGAGCCTCACGAACTGGAACAGCACCGCCCTCCAGGCGCTGAACCCCACTGTCCACCTCCCCACTCAGACCATTGTCCCGGTTCACCGGACGGGTGGGAGCGGAACGACGTTCGTGTTCACGAGCTTCCTCGCGCTCGAGAACTCCACGTGGGCCCACCTCTACGGCAAGGGGACCAGCTTCCCCACGAACATCACGGGCGGGTTGGGAGCCTCGGGTAACGGCGGCGAAGCCACCACGGTCGGCACCACCCAGTACTCGATCGGTTACGTGGACCTGAACTACGCCCTTACCTCGGGGTCCAGCTTCGGGGTCGGGAACGTGCAGAACCCTACCGGGAACTACATCCATGCGAACATCACCAACACCGAGTCCGCTCTCGCCGACGTGAAACCCACGCTCCCGGCCGGAACCGGTGACTGGTACAACGTGTCGCTGCTCAACGCCCCCGGGGCGCACGACTACCCGATCACGACCCTCACGTACGTGCTGGTCTATCAGAATCTGAACGCGTACAGCACCTATACCGCGGCGCACGCCCAGAACCTGGTGGACTTCCTGACGTGGATCGTGACGACGGGTCAGAGCGACTCGGCACCGCTCTACTACGTGCCCCTACCCCAGTACATCGTGAGCGCGGACACCACGTCCATCGACTCGATGACGTTCGGCGGTGCGGCGATCTCGGTCTGCATTCCGAGCTAGGGTGAACTGACCGGTTAGCCCCGTCGAGGAAAGCCGGATGGACCCTCTAACCCCTTCCTCCCCATCTTCTTCCCCGGTGCCCCAATCTGAAGCACCCCATCGGCGGACCGACCGGCACCGATGGGGCGACCGCGTATTCTTCGGCCTGGTCGCGGTCGTCGGCATCTCCGTCATCACGCTCGCAGCGGCGATCGTCGGGATTCTGATCTACAGTTCCCAGCAATCGTTCCGCGTATTCGGATGGTCGTTCTTGTGGGGAACGGTCTGGAGCCCCGATTCGAACATATTCGGGGTCGTACCGTTCATGGCCGGGACCTTGCTCACCAGCGCGATCGCGCTCCTCATCGCTGTCCCGCTGGCGCTCGGGTCAGCAATCTTTCTGACGACCCACGCCCCGCGTTGGCTTCGAGGGCCGGCAGGAACCGCGATTGAGCTCCTCGCCGCCGTTCCGTCGGTCATCTACGGGTTCTGGGCACTCTACGTCATCCACCCGTACATGGCGTCGACCATCGAGCCCGGGCTCCATCAGTACCTCGGGTGGACCGGGTTGTTCGGGGGCACCGCAGTTGGACTCGACGTCCTGACCGCGAGCATCGTCCTCGCGGTCATGATCATCCCGACCATATGCGCGGTGAGCCGAGACACGCTGCTTGCCGTTCCCCAGGCCCAGAAGGAAGCGGCCCTGAGCCTGGGGGCCACCGATTGGGAGACCACTCGGGTCGCCAGCATCCCCTACGCCCGCTCGGGGATCATCGGGGGCATCATCCTCGGGCTCGGCCGGGCTATGGGTGAGACGATGGCCGTCACGATGGTCATCGGAAACGCCGACCGAATTCCGACGTCCCTCTTTTCGCAGGGTCAGACGATTGCGAGTCTCATTGCGAATGAGCTCCTCAGCAACACGGGTCCGCTTCAGGTCTCGGCGATCCTGGAGGCGGGGCTCGTGCTGTTCGTCATCGTCCTCATCGTCAACATCGTCGCCCGCATTCTGGTGTGGCGGGTCCTCAAAGTCGGAGGGGGCGTGGTCGAATGATCCACTTCGACCGGCACGCCCGTCGTAAACTCCTCAGCCACACGATCGCCGTGCTCTCCGGGCTCGCGGTCATCGCCGTGCTCTACCCCCTCGTGAGCATCGTCTACGAGGCGTTCGTGCTCGGGGGAGGGGTCCTCTTCCAGGCCCAGTTCTTCACGGCGGTCCCTCCTAACGCCTGCTCGGCGCTCTCCTGTCAGACCGTAGGGATCGGCCCCGACATCGTCGGGACGCTCATACTCATCGGCATCGCCTCGGGGATCTCCGTTCCGGTGGGGGTCCTCGCCGCCATCTTCGCCTCAGAGTACCGGGCGAGGGGGCTCGGTCGGGCGATCAGCTTCACCGCGGACGTCCTCACGGGGGTTCCGTCCATCATCATGGGGGCGTTCATCTACGGTTACTTTGTCATCTACTACCCTACCATCGCGTACAGCGCCTACACCGGTGGACTGGCGCTCTCGGCCATCATGACCCCGATCGTCGTACGCACGACCGAGGAAGGCCTGCGAGTGGTCCCGAACTCCGTTCGAGAGGCGGCCCTAGCCCTCGGAATCACGAAGTGGAAGGCCACGCTCCGGATCGTCCTGATCGCCGCGTTGCCGGCGGTCGCGACCGGGGTTCTGCTCGCGATCATGCGGGCCGCGGGAGAGGCGGCCCCGCTCCTATTCACGGCCCTCGGTTCCAACCTATATCCCACCGGCCTCGGCCACCCGATCGGGGCGTTGCCCCTGCTGATCTACTTCTTCGCGCTCAGCCCGTACTCGAACCAGGTCAAGGTCGCTTGGGGGGCCACACTCTTCCTGCTTCTGCTCATCCTTATCGTGAACATCGTCTCGCGACTTCTGATCCATCGGATGGCGGTCCGAATGGGAGGGACCTAGAAGATGTTGGGCGGCGACAAGATCCGGACCGAGCATCTCACCGCCTACTACGGTCCGAAACCCGCCATCTCCGACGTTACGCTCGGGTTTGCCGAACACGCCGTCAGCGCCATCATCGGGCCATCCGGTTGCGGAAAGTCGACGCTGATCCGCTGCCTCAACCGGATGCACGAGACCGTCCCCCGGACCCGGGTGGAGGGGCAGGTCGTCCTCGACGGGGAGGACATCTACCAGCTTGACCCCGTGCGCGTACGCCGACGCGTTGGGATGGTCTTTCAAAAGCCGAACCCGTTCGTCACGATGTCGATCTACAACAACGTGAGCGCGGCACTCCGGTTCAACGGACGGCCCTCGAGAGAGGAGACCGACCGTCAGGTGGTGCGCAGCCTCCAGCAGGCGGCGCTCTGGGACGAGGTGAAGGACCGGATCGACGCGCCCGCGGTATCCCTCTCGGGCGGTCAGCAGCAGCGGCTCTGCATCGCCCGAGCGCTCGCGGCGGAACCGGAGGTCCTCCTCATGGACGAGCCGTGCTCGGCCCTCGACCCAATCGCCACCGCGAAGATCGAAGAGCTGATCAAGAAGCTCAAGGAGGAATACACCGTGATCATCGTCACGCACAACATGCAACAGGCCGCCCGAGTGGCCGATAACACCGCCTTCATGTACATCGGGAAGCTCATTGAGTTCGGACCGACCGAGGACCTGTTCGAGCGGCCGAAGGAATCCCTCACGGAAGCCTACATCACGGGAAGGTTCGGATGAACGCAGATCCGCTCGCCGATACGGGACGACCTCGCGGCTACGACCTCGAAATCCGCCAACTGAAGACACGCGCCGTCGCGATGGGCGAATGGGCGCTCGGAATGGTCCATGACGGGTGGCGCGCGTTCAGCGCGGGCGACCTCTCGGCTGCCCAGGCCGTTCTCGACCGGGGCGCCGAGCTCGACCGGCTGGACGAGGACATCGAGCATGCGGCCATCGCCTTCCTGGTTCTCCGCCAACCCACGGCCGGGGACCTGCGGACCGCGGCCGGCCTGCTGAAGATCACCACCCACCTCGACCGGGTCGGCCGACTCGGGTTCGACATGGCTCGGATCACGACCGCGGGTCCCCCTGCGGGCCCGGTGGAGCTCCGAGAACTGCTCGAACGGATGGATTCCGTGGTCGAGTCGATGGTCCATCAATGCCTCGAGGCCTTGGGTCACGACCGAGCGGACCTCGCTCGCGAGCTGTTCCGAAGGGACGACGAAGTTGACCAGCTCCACCGCGAAGCCAATCGGATCATCCTACGGGAATTGAGGGCGAAGACGAGCGACACGCCTCGAGTCGCCGACACGTTGCTCGTGGCGCGCCATTTCGAGCGGATCGCGGACAACGCTTGCAAGGTGGGGGAGAAGACGGTCTACGCGTTGACCGGGCAACGGCGGTCGGAGTACCTGCCCCGCCACCGATACATTCCCTACGCCCTCGAAACGCCCACTACGGCACCGGGAACGACCGAACACCCACCTCCCGGTTGACGGTGTGGGGTCGGCCGCGTGCGCAACGGGTTGACCCGCGGCGTCTTACCGATTGTCGAGCTCGCCGTGGTTGCCGTAGGTGAAGGAACATTTCAAAGGGGAACACGGTTCATGGGAATGGCCGGGAGCGCTCCCGTTGTCTAGTCCGGTCAAGGATTCGGGGCCTTCGACCCCGAAACGCGGGTTCGAATCCCGCCGGGAGCATCCCCATTCCTCGTGGGGCAGCTCGTCGATTCTCGACGAGGGTCAGTTCCGAAGCGCGGTCGATGGCTGACCGCGAGGAGGTTAATGGGCCGGCAATCGCCCTGCGAAGACCCCCGGCTCGAGGGTCTCCCACTGCTCGACCACTCCATTGGATGTGTTGGACCGTAGCAGGATTATGGTCCGCTTCGTGCTCACGACGTTCTTGAGCTCTGCCTTGAGCTCGACCAGGTTCTCCCTGGTGTCTTGGAAGACGTTCGCTTCCAACCCTGGACCCGCCGTAACGGTCGCGCATAGAAGCAGGTTGCACCCTCGATCTTGACGGTCACGGCGTCCCCCTCGTCTATGTCGACCGCCACGCAAACACCCTTCCCGAAGTCACAAATCGGTCGTCTCCATGATGCTCCCGCAGCCTTTGCCACCGGTCGAAAGAAGGACATGGTGTCGGTGGCCCCGGGAGCCGGGACCGCGACTCACGGGACACTGAATACGAGCCGCTTCTCCCCGAGGGGCCTGTTCCAGGTGCGTTCCACCTCCGAAAGTGGATGCACGTCGATCGCGATCCGGAAGCGTGCGGTGGCGAAGGCGTTCAGGAATTGACCGATGCCGGCCACGAGGTCCGTGTCCGGCACGCTTCCGAGGCCGCTCCCGAGTATCTCAACCCCCGAGCTTCGGAGCTTCGACCCTCCGAGCGAGATCGTCGTTCCGGCAAGCTCCCCGATCTGCACGTATCGGATGCGGGACGCCCCTCGAGGGGCGTTGGGTCCCCCCAACGCGGTGAGTATCGTCTCCGCGGGCGGACCCCACAGGTAGTCCAGCACGACACCGACCTGGGAATCGCGCGCCTCCTTCCGCACCGCGTCGCGGAGCGTTTCGGCGGGTTGCTGAAGGGAGAGGACGACGTCGGCGCCGAGTTCGGGGAGTGTGCGAAGCTTCGACTGGTCGCGCCCGGTCGCGATCACCTTCCGTGCGCCGAGGTGCTTCGCGACCTGGATGGCCATCCGGCCCGCGATGCCGGTCGCGCCGTTGACGAGCACCGACTCGCCCGGGCGGATCGGGCTGAGGAGCGTGAGGGGGACCCAGCACGACATGCCCGGGTTCGCGGCCGCAGCGGCGGTCGCGTCATCGAGGCCTTCGGGCAGCGGAACGAGACGGTCCGGGGACACGACCGCCCGCTCAGCCATCGACCCGAAGGGTGGTTTCGGGAACGCGAAGTAGACCCGCCGGCCCGCCGATGTCTGCCCGACACCATCGACGCCGGGAACGAACGGCAATGCGGTGCCGGCGCTGTAGTGAGCACCGGCGGCGCGCCCGCGAACGAGCGTGCTCACCGCCGTCGCCGTGACGGACACCATCGCTTCGCCGGGCTGTGGCGTGGGGTCCGCGAAATCGCCGTAGTACGGAGGGTGCCCGAACTCCCGGACGATGGCTGCCTTCACCGCCGTCCCCCGCGTGGAAGCTCAGGACCTCACGAAGTGTGGCATGTTGCTGGGAAGTTCGAACGTGATCTCCACGAGGCCCGCGAGTCGTCCCCTCTTCTTCCAGTGAGCTTGAAAGATCACTTTCTTGGCGCCCTTCTTCTCGATCGTGTAGACGTTGGGTTTGCCGGAGGCCATCACTTCCCTGAGCTTCGCCTTCGCCTCCGCGGGATGGCAGTCCAGCAGATTCTTCCCGACGAGCGTCTTGCCCCCATCGCTGGCGTTGATTTCAGCGGACCGGTCGTTCAGGTACAGAATTGTGTAATCCTTGTCACAAACGGTCATCGAGCAAGGCAGTTGATCGAACCATTCGAGATGAACCACGTCCACCATTGCATTGCCTCGGCGAGGTCCAGCCCATCGCGCGGACTTAAGGGTACTTCCGTTTCAGAGCCCGCCCGGAACCCGGCCCGGGGGTCGAGCCGGAGCCGGGCCCCTGGCCGCGTCGAATTCCGGAGGAACCCCAGTGCATGCGGCCGCTGGCGGACCGCCGGGAAAGGGTCGGTGCCCTACACCGATTCTTCGATCTCCCCGGCCTGCGGGGTACCCGCGAGCTGTTTGGCGACCGAGGCGAGGATCTCGAGGTGTCGGTCTACGTCCTTCTCCGTATGCTGAACCGAGATCGTCCACTGCTCGTCGGGGCCGGTCCCGCTCGCGATGAGGTTCTGGTTAAGCGAGAGGTAGTAGTACAGCATCGAGCGGTCGCCGTCGACGGTCAGGAAGTCCCTCCAGTTGCGCACGGGGTGGTCGGCGAAGAAGACCGTGCCGGAGACGCCGTCCGCGGCCACATGCGCGGTGACCCCGGCGTCCTTTAGCACCTCTCCGTACCCCTTCGCGAGACGCATGTTCAGGCGGGTGGAGCGTTCGAGCGCCTCGTCGGTAAGGATGTAATCGAGACAGGCGATGCAGGCGGCCATCGAGAGCGGGTTCGAGTTATACGTCCCGGCGTGGGCCACCTTGCGGGGGCCGACCTCGTCCATTATGCCGGGTCCGGCCGCGATGGCCGAGAGGGGGACGCCGCAGGCGATCGACTTCCCGAGCGCGATGATGTCGGGATGGGCCCCGACCCGGCCCGCCGCCCCGTGCGGGTACTTGGCGCCGGTCTTGATCTCGTCGAAGATGAGGAGGGCGCCGAGCTGGTTGCAGAGCTCACGCACGCCCGGGAAGAACTCCTTGTCCGGGATGATGAACCCCATGTTCATCGGAATCGGCTCCGCGATGATGGCCGCGAGGTCGTCCTTGTGCTCGAGCGCAATCTTCCGTGTCGCTTCGAGGTCGTTGAAGGGGGCGATCAGCGTCCTCTCGGAGACCTCCGTAAGGATGCCCGGGGAGGCGGGCGCGGACTTCGGGTGGTCCTTGGGTCCCGCGACCTGGAGCCGCGGCTTCACGCCGACCAGCAACGTGTCGTGCGAGCCGTGGTACGACCCTTCGAACTTGAGGATGTACCGTTTCTTGGTGTATGCCCGGGCGAACCGTGTCGCGTGGTGGGTCGCCTCGAGGCCGGTCGTGCTAAACCGAACCTGGGCCATTCCGTAGCGCCGGCAGACGCGCTCCGAGACCTCCGGGGTCTTTTCCCACTCGTAGCCGTAGACGCTGCCGTTCTCGAGCTGGCGGGTCAGCGCCTCGACTAGCTTCGGATGGGCGTGCCCGCTCTGGAGCGCGCCGAATCCCATGTTGAAGTCGAGGTAGTCGTTCCCGTCGGCGTCCCAGAGGTGGACCCCTTTCGCGCGGCTCACGTAGAACGGGTAAGGGTCCAGGAACCGGTAGTTCGAATGGACGCCGAGCGGGCTCCATTTTCGAGCCAGCTCCCAAAGCTCCCGCGACCGGGGGGTTCGCCGCTCATATTCGGCATAGGCCTTTTCGAAACGAGGGTCCACTCTCCCAACTCCCACTGGGAACCCCAAGGGGGCCCCGAGAATTTGGAGCCGGGTGGCCTACAAATATCCTCCGCGGAGGGAGGCTGTTAGACGTCTGGGCTGGCCCCCCCCGCCACGTTCAAAACCCCCATTGGCTCCGACCGGTCGGTTTCTATGTCCGAGTTGACCGACCTCCAGAACTACGTGGGCGGAGCCTGGGTCACCCCCCGGGCGACCGGACGGCTCGACGTCTTCGACCCGTCGGACGGCTCAGTGATCGCCCATGTGCCTCGTTCGAACGCGGAGGACGTCGATATCGCGGTCCGTGCTGCGCGCAAGGCGTTCCTCACGTGGCGGGAGGTCCCGATTTCGGACCGGGCCCGCTTGATGCTCTCCTTCCGGCACGTGGTCGACGAGCACTCCGAGGAACTCGCTCGCTCGATCACTCGCGAGCAGGGGAAGACGCTGGAGGAGTCGCAAGGATCGGTCTTCCGCGCTCTCGAGGCGATTGATGCGGCGGCCTCTGCCCCCACGACGATGCAGGGGTTCTTCTCCGAGGACGTCGCGCCCGGAATCGACACGACCCTTATCCGGCAGCCGGTCGGAGTCGTGGCGGGGATTACCCCGTTCAACTTCCCGATCATGATCCCGATGTGGATGACGCCGTTCGCGATCGTCTGCGGGAACTCGTTCATCCTGAAGCCGTCCGAGCGAGACCCGCTCTCCCCGTCGCTCCTCCCGGCCCTCTTCGAGAAGGCCGGGTTCCCCGCCGGGGTGTTCAACCTCGTGCACGGCGACTTCGATGCGGTCAACGGGATCCTGACCCACCCGGGCATTGACGCAGTGTCGTTCGTCGGGTCGGCGCCGACGGCGAAGCACATCTACACGACCGCCTCCGCCCACGGAAAGCGCGTTCAGGCCCTCGCGGGCGCGAAGAACTTCATGTTCGTGATGCCGGACTGCGACCTCAAGCGGTCCGTGTCGGCCATCATCTCGAGCGCCTGCGGCATGGCCGGCGAGCGCTGCCTCGCGGGCGCCGTGGTCCTGGCGGTCGAGCCCGGAGCGGACCGACTCGTGGAGGCGCTGGCCGAGGCAGTCCGGACCTTGGTAGTTGGCCCGGCGAACGACCCCAAGACGGAGATGGGCCCGGTGATCCGCCCGGAGAACCGGGACCGGGTCCTGAAGTGGGTCGAGGACGGGGTAGCCTCGGGAGCCAAGCTGGTCGCTCGGGGAACTATCCCGCAGAACTCTCCCGGGTTCTACGTCGCCCCGGTCCTCCTGGACCATGTCAAGCCCGAGTGGCCGGTCGCTCAGGAGGAGATCTTCGGACCTGTCCTCACCGTCATTCGGGTGAAGTCACTCGCGGAAGGTCTCGAGATCGCGAACCGGTCCCGGTTCGGCAACGCCTCCTCCATCTTCACCCAGAGCGGGAAGGCCGCACGTGAGTGGACCCATCGGATCGAGGCGGGGATGCTGGGGGTCAATGTCGGGGTCCCCGCCCCCGTCGCGACGTTCCCGTTCGCCGGATGGAAAGGGTCGTTCTTCGGTGACCTTCACGCCACGGGCCGGGACGGGATCGAGTTCTACACCCGGAAGAAGGTCGTCACCTCGCGCTGGTTCTGACGGCGACCGCGCGTTCGATCATATCGCGGGCGAAGAGGTCACCTTCGCGTCCGCGACCGAGAGGGCGCGGTCGAGGACCGCTAGCCCGTGGTCGAGCTCCTCGCGCGTGATGATGAGCGGCGGCGCGACCACGAGGTGGGAGACCCACCCGATGCAGAAGACCCCCTCCTTCATCATCGCGCCCGTGACCTGGTCGATGAGGAGCGGTCGGCCCGCCATCTTGTCGTCCTGGGTGTTGAACGGCTCCTTGGTCACCCGGTTCTTCACGAGCTCGACGGCCGCGAAGAGCCCCATCCCCCGGACGTCCCCGATGGACGGGTGACGCTCCTTCATCTCGCGCAGGCGCGAAAGGAGGTACTCCCCGTCCTTCCGGGATTTCTCGAGGAGGTTCAACCGGCGGTACTCCTCGATCGCCGCCACCGCCGGGGAGAGGGTGAGAGGGTGCGCTTCGTAGGTGTGCCCGTGCGGGAAGTAGTTCTCGCGGAACGCGTCGTGGACCGCCGCGGTCGTGGCGGTGAGTCCGAGCGGAATCTGGGCTCCCGTGATTCCCTTCGCGGTCGTCAGGATGTCGGGTACGACGTTCCAGTGGTTGACGGCGAACCACTCGCCCACCCGGCCCCAGCCGCTCATCACCTCGTCCGCGATCAGGAGGGTGTCGTGCTTCTTCGTGATCTCGCGGATCCGGGGGAGGTACTCCGGCACAGGTACCAGGACCCCGTTCGTCCCGACGACGGGCTCGAGGATCATCGCGGCCACGTCCCCCTCGTGGGTGAGCTGGTAGTCGACGAACTCGGCGCAGGCCACCTTGCAGTCGGGGTAGGTGAGGCCGAACGGGCAGCGATAGCAGTAACAGTCCGGCGCGAAGACCGAACCCGGGACCTTCTGGAGACGCTCGATCGACCGGCGACGGAACTCCCCCGTGACGGAGATCGATGCGGCGGTCGCGCCGTGGTACGAGCGGTACCGGGAGAGGATCTTTGTGCGTCCCGTCACCGCGCGAGCGATCTTGAGGGCGGCCTCGTTCGCTTCGGTCCCCGACGTTCCGAAGAAGAGGCGGTTGAGCCCCTTCGGAAGGACCTCGATGAGCGCCAGGCTCGTTCGGGCACGGGCCTCGGTAGCGAAGCTCGGGGCGGCGTATGCGAGCGCCTTCGCTTGGGCAGCGATCGCATCCGCGACGTGGGCGTTCCCATGGCCCAAGTTCGTGGCAACGAGCTGACAGGAGAGGTCGAGATACTCCTTCCCCGCCGCGTCCCAGAACCGAGAACCCTCGGCCCGGGCGACCACGAGCGGGTCCCACCCTCCCTGGCGCCGCCAGGTGACATAGTTCGTCTCCCGGACCACCTTCCGGATCTCGTCGCCATCCATGGAACCGTTCCTTGAGCGTGCCCCTAGCTCAGGTCGTACAGCCGAGCCCGCGTCGGCTTATGACGACCCCGTCCGAGACGGGCCTGCGCCGGTCAGACCGAAGAGCCGACGGGCGTTCCCCCCAAGGATCGCGGCCCGGTCCGGCTCGGGCAGGTCGAGAGAGTTGACGAGTCCGACCTGGACCTTGAGGTCGATGAGCGGCCAATCGGAACCGTTGAGGATTCGCTCGGTCGAGCCGACCATCAGGATCGCCTCCTCGACCCGCTTCCGGCAGAGGTCGATCATCCGGTCGAACAGCGGGTACGAGGGGTGCGCGAGCAGGCCCGAGATGTCCGCGTAGACGTTCGGGTTCTTGTACACGAGCTCGGCGGCTTCGTCGATCCAGGGATTCCCAAAATGGCAGAGGATGATTGGCACCTCACGGAACCGGACCGCGACCTCGTCGATCTCGATGGGACGGGTGTACTTGACCAGCCCCCAGTTGTCCATCGTATCGCCCGTATGGATTAGGACCGGGATCTTGCGTCGGTGGGCGTACTCATAGACGGGGTCCAAGCGATGGTCGTGAGGGTAGAACGGGTTGTAGCCGGGGAACAGCTTGATCCCAGCGAGCTCGGGTGTTCGGTCCCAGAGCGCGATCTGGGCGGCGACCGCATCCGCCCCCTTGGTCGGGTCCACGGTCGAGACGAGGCGGAGGCGTCCGGCGCTCTCCGCCACGATCCCTCGGGCCTCGGCCAGCCCATCCCAGACGTTGGGCGCATCGTTGACTTGGATGAGGACCGCCTGTCCTATCCCCGCAGCGTCCATCTCGTGAAGGAGGCCCTTCAACGTGTAGTCGATGTCGGCGCGGTATCCCGTGGCCTTAATGTCGCGCCACCAGCGACTGAGGTGTAGGTGCGTGTCGACTCGCCAAAGCGGCTCGGTCATCGAAATCCCCGGTCCTGGGATGGGACGCTCCGCTTAGAGGTGTCGGCCAGCATTGATATGGGGAGGCAGGCCTGCTGGCGCGCGAGGCTTTCTGTGACGTCCAAGAGCGACTGGTTGAGCTTCCCCGACGCCCCGCACATCGTCGTCCCGCCACCCGGGCCCCGCTCGCGGGAGCTGCTCGCGGATCAGGCTCGGCTGGAGACCGACGCGATCGGCTACCCGCACTACTTCCCCATCGCTCCGAAGGTCGCCCAAGGCTCGACGATCGAGGACATGGACGGGAACCGGTACATCGACTGGGTTTCCGGCATCTGCGTCCTTAACCTGGGACACCGCCACCCCCGCCTCGTTGCGGCGCTCGAGGCCCAGTCCCAGGCCATCTGGCACGCGCTCGAGCTGCCCACGGAGGCACGCATCCGGTTCCTCAAGGAAATCGAGAGCGTCCTTCCCGGCCGCCTTCGCGACCACTCCCGGATCTTCTTCACGGTCACAGGCGGCGATGCCGTGGAGACGGCCGTCAACCTCGCGGACTATGCCCAGGGGAAGCGCGGAACGGTCGCGTTCTCGGGGTCGTATCACGGAGTGCATGGCGGGGTCGCCAGCCTGACCAGCGGTCGGCGCTACCATACCACCAACAGCTTCGGGGGGGGCACGGTCATCCGGGTCCCGTACCCGGACCCGTACCGACCTGTCCTGGGGGCGGACAGCGGCGCGGCGGGCACGATCTCCTACCTCGAACATCTAGTGAACGACCCATACTCGGGGGTCGACTCGATCTCCTCGGTCCTCGTCGAGCCCATCCTTGGGGAGGGAGGCTACGTCGTGCCCCCCGACGACTTCCTTCCGTCACTGCGCGAGTTCTGCGACCGGCACCAGATCCTCCTGATCGCGGACGAGATCCAGAGCGGGCTCGGGCGGACCGGTCGGATGTGGGCGGTCGAGAACTCGAAGGTGACCCCCGACATCATGTGCATCGCGAAGACCATTGGGGGCGGGCTCCCGCTGTCGGTCGTCGCCTACCGGTCGGACCTCGTCAAGGAGCTCCCCCGGGGCTTCCACCTCGGCACGTACCGGGCGAACCCGCTCGCCCTGGCGGTGGGGGCCGAGACGATCCGGGTCCTGAAGGACGGGGACCTCATCGACCGGACCCGCTCGCGAGGCGAGCACCTGCTCTCCCAGTTCCGGTCGCTCGCCGACCGCCACCCGGCGATCGGGGACGTCCGCGGCAAGGGGTTCATGATCGGGGTCGAGTTCGTCCAGAACCGGTCCGCCCGACTACCGTGGGGCGACCGAGCGAAGGCGATGCGCGCGGCGCTCCTCGCGCGCGGGGTGCTGATGCATACCTCGGGCCCCTGGGACCAGGTGATGCGGTTCATGGCCCCCCTCACCATCGAGGACGAGCTCCTCACCCGAGGCATGGACGCGTTCGAGGACGCACTGGAGAGCTTCGTCACGACCCCCCAGCCGCCGACCACGAGCTCTTCACCGGTCCGCCACCGGGCGGAGCCGACGACGCACCTGCACCCACCGCCCGAGCACGCGGTACCGTCGCCGCTCGTCCCGGAACGGCCCGGGCGCAACCTCGAGGAAAAGGACGCTCGGTAGCGGTCTCGCCGTCAGGGCGAGGCGAAGTTGACCGAGATCAGCTTCACCTCGGTCATCTCCTGCATCGCGTAACGCAACCCCTCCCGCCCGAGGCCGCTCTCCTTCACCCCGCCGAACGGGAGCGCGTCCCAGCGGAGCGTGGTCGGGTCGTTCAGGTGCACGCCGCCCGCCCGGATCCGCTTCGCGAGGGCGAACCCTCGCACGAGGTCGTGGGTGTAGACCGCCGACTGGAGGCCGTAGGGGGTCGAGTTCGCGATCCGTACCGCATCGTCAAGGTCGTGGAAACGGAGCACCGGCGCGATCGGTCCGAACGGTTCCTCGCGCGCGACCCGCGCGCCCTCGGGGACCTCGTCCAACACGGTCGGTCGGTAGAAGCTTCCCGGACCGCTCGAAGGCCGGGAGCCGCCCGTGAGCACCTTCGCCGACCGGGCCCGGGCGTCCGCCACAAGCTCCTCCATCCGGGTGACCGCTGCCCCATCGATCAGGGGACCGACCTCGGTCGTCTCCTCGAGCGCGGGCCCGACCTTGAGGGTGATCGCCTTATCGGCGAGCAACCGTGCGAACTTCTCTGCGATCGAGTCCTGGACGAGGAACCGCTTCGACGCGGTGCAGACCTGTCCGGAGTAGCCGAACGCGCCGCGGGCCGCCGCGGGGACCGCGACGTCCAGCGCGGCATCGTCCAGCACGATGAACGGGTCCATCCCACCCATCTCGAGGATCACGCGCTTCGCCTGCCGACCGGCCTTCTCCGCGATCGCCTTGCCGACCTCGGTGGAACCCGTGAACGTGACGAGACGGGTCCGTGGGTGCTCGACCAGCGTGTCGCCGACCGCGCGACCCGGTCCGACCACAACGTTCAGGACCCCGCGAGGAAGCCCCGCCGCCGCTAGATGCTCGGCAAGACGCAACGCCGTGAACGGCGCGGCGCTGGTCGGCTTCGCCACCACCGGGTTTCCGGCCGCGAGCGCCGGAGCGACCTTGTGCGAGAGCAGGTTGAGCGGGAAGTTGAACGGGCCGATCGCGACCACTACCCCGATCGGGTCGCGGACGGTGAACAGGAACCGGTGCTCGTTACCGGGCGGTCGCTCGTAGGCGTCCGCCGGGTAGCTCTCCCCGCCCAGCTGGCGGACCTCCTCCGCGGCCAGCTCGAAGACGAAGATCGCCCGGTCCGCTTCGACCCGGGCGTCCATGATCGGTTTCCCGACCTCCGACGCGATCAGACGGGCGATCGTCTCACGGTCGTCCCGCATCCGGGCCGCGGTCGCGCGCAGGATCTTCGCGCGGACGTGTCCCGGGGTCGCTCCCCAGGACTCCTCGACCGCCGCGGCCGCCTCGACGGCCGCTCGAGCCTCGTCCGCGGACGCGACGGGAGCCTCTCCGATGGCCTTGCCAGTGGAGGGGTCGATGACCGGAACATAGGTCCCGCTGGCGGGGGGCCGCCAGTCTCCGCCGATGAAGAGAGCGCCTCGTCCACCGGCGGGAATGCCTGCGATCACGATTCCCTCTATCCGGGGTCGCCGTAGGTGATGTAATGCCATCCCTTCCGGGCCAGCCCGGTCAGGTCGATGTACATGTTCTTCACGACCGTGTAGTCGTAGAGGGAGTCCGTTCCGAGGTCCTTGCCGAACCCGGACTGCTTGATCCCGCCGTGGGGGGTCTCCGAACCGAGCGGGAGGTGGTCGTTGACCCAGACGTCCCCGAAGCGGAGCGCGTGGGCCGCTCGGATGGCCGTCCGAACGTCCTTGGTCCAGACGCTGCCCGCGAGGCCGTACACTACCCCGTTCGCGATCTCGATCGCCTCGTCGAACGTGGAGAACTCGAGCACGTCGAGGACCGGCCCGAAGATCTCCTGCTGCGCGATCGCCATGTCGGGCGCAACCCCATCGAAGACCGTCGGGACGACAAACGCGCCCTTCGGGTGCTTCTTCTTATCGTCCGTTCCGCCAATCTTGAGCTTCGCGCCTTCCTTCTTCCCCTTCTCGATGAACTCGAGGACCCGCTTCTGGTGGACGAGGCTCACGAGGGGCCCGAGGTCAGTGGTCCGGGCCATCGGGTCACCGATGCGAATGGTTCGCACCCGTTCGAGGAGCTGCTGGACGAACTTCGCATGGATGTTCTTGTGGACGATGAGCCGCGTGGCCGCCGTGCAGTCCTGGCCGCCGTTCACGAACCCGCCCGCCATCGCGCCCTCGACCGCAGCGGCCAGGTCGGCGTCCTCGAAGACCACGAACGGCGCCTTCCCGCCGAGCTCGAGCTGGACGCGCTTGACCGTCCCGCTCGCCGCCTCCATGATCTTCTTCCCGGTCGAGGTGTCGCCGGTGAGCCCGACCATGTCGACCTTCGGGTTCCGGGCGAGCTCGTCCCCCACCTCGCCGCCCGGGCCAGTGATGATGTTGAGCGCCCCCGACGGGAGCCCCGCATCCTGGAACGCGCGCCCGAGCTCGAGCGTCGTGAGGGGGGTGTAGCTGGCGGGCTTGAGGACCACCGTGTTCCCGACGATGAGCGCCGGGGCGATCTTCCAGACCGCCATCATGATCGGGTAGTTCCACGGAGTGACCGACGCGACGACCCCGATCGGCTCTCGGCGGAAGATTGTCGTGCCGTCCCCGGTGAACTCGCCCGGACTCTTCGCCTCGAGCGTTCGTCCCGCGCCCGCGTAGAAGATGATGTTGTCGACCGAGAACGGGAGGTCACCATCGGCTGCCTGCTTGATGGTCTTCCCCTGGTTACGAGTCTCCAGCTCCGCGATCTCGCCGAGACGCTGCTGGAGGAGCGCCGCCGCCTTCAGGAAGACCTCGCCGCGTGCCCGGGGGGGCAGCCGCGGCCAAGTGCCTTTGTCGAACGCCTCCCGCGCCGCGTCGATCGCCCTCCGAGCGTCCTCCCGGGAGCCCTTCGGGACCGTCCCGAGCGACGAGCCATCGTAGGGGTTGGTCACGCCCATCGTCTCCTCGCTCGACGCCGCCACCCACTCTCCCCCGATCAGCATCGTACGGTCCATCGCTCGTCCCCTCGCTTTGGGGATTTCGACCCCGCTAAAGGTTTTGGCCCCGGAATCGGGATTGCGGGGGCGGGGCCGGTTTTGGAGAACTATATCAAGCAGAAGTGGTTTCAAATCGCGTTCTCGGAGGGGTGTCGATGGAACGCAGGCGTAGGAACATAATCGTCATCGTCGTGGTCGTGGTCCTCGTCGGAGCCGGTGTCGGAGGGTACTTTGCCCTCCAGAAATCGTCGGTCTCCGCCACCTGTGGGCCAAATCAGAGGACGACGATCTGTGTCGACCAGGCCGAGCTGCCCGACTCGCTCGACCCCGCGGTCACCTTCTCGACCCCCGGCTGGGCCGCGGTCCAGCAGGTCTACCAGGGGCTCGTGCAGTACAACGGAACGGTCGTCACCGCTTTCTCGGGTGTGCTCGCGAAGAACTGGTCGGTCATCTACGACCCGGCGACCGGGTACGAGAGCTACATGTTCACCCTGTGGCCGGGAGTGCACTTCTCGAACGGGGACCCCTACAACGCCTACGTCCAGTGGTACAGCCTCTACCGGAGCCTCCTCCTCGCGCAGGGCCCGCAGTTCATCCTTGAAGAGAACTTCTTCTCGACGAACTTCAGCACGTCGAGCCCCCTGTCGTACTACTCGACCCTTTCCGCCTCCCAAGCGGCGAACACGACGCTCGCGAACGACCTGAACTCGTGGAACTTCGCCGCGCCGACCGCTTCCGAGATCGCGCTGATGGGCGAGGCGAACCAGTCGTTCCAGGTGCTCAGCCCTACCGTGATCCAACTCAACCTCGGCTACGGCTATCTGGAAAGCAACTACACCTACCTCCTCGCCTCCCTCACGGCCCCGAACTCCTACGCGGTCGACCCGACCTGGGTTGACGCGAACGGCGGGGTCCAGGTCGCGACCGTCAACGACTACCTGACGACGCACACCCTCGGTACGGGGCAGTATCTCCTTGAGGACTACAACGGCGTCGAGGGAGGGGGCTACACCCTCGTCGTCAACCCGAGCTACTGGGGAGCGACGGCGTTCGCCACCGAGCCCTGGAATCTCGACCTGCAGCCGGCAAACACGACGGTCGATATCGTCTTCCAAGGAACCCTCGACGTGACCATCAGCGACCTCACCAGCGGGAAGATCGCGGAGGCCTCGTTCGCCTACATCGGTCCGTCCACGATTTCCAGCCTGCAAGGCCACTCGAACGTGATCGTGCAACCCCTGAACATTACGGTCAGCGCGACCAGCGGGTCGTGGTGGACCTACCTCAATCAGAGCGTGTTCCCGTTCAACAACCTCTCGGTGCGCGCAGCGATCGCCCACGCGATCAACTATAACGAGATCATCGCCCAGGCTTTCGGAGGCTGGGCCCAGCAGTGGGTCGGACCGGTCCCCCCGGGTTACCCGTATAACAACAACGTGACGGCGAAGGAACCGTACTACTCGTACAACCTGCCGCTCGCGAAGCAGGAGATCGCGAACTCCCCGTGCGCCAACGACGCGTGCAAGAGCACGGCCATCAACTACGCGTACCTCGACATCGGGGCCGACTGGGCGGAGATGTCTCAGTTCCTCGTGACCGACCTCGCGCAGATCGGGCTCACGATCAACGCCATTCCCATCTCACTCCCCGACCTCTACGTGGAGCAAGGCCTCACGGCCGGTCACTGCGCGTCGGCCACCACCGCGAACGGTGGGCCGTTCTACATGGGCCAGGAGTTCTACACCGCGGACTACGTCGCCCCCGACGACTTCACGCAGAACAATGCCCTGAGCACCGGGAGCGCCAACATGTGCATGTCGGGCTTCTCCAACGCGACGGTGGACAGCGAGGTCTACGATGCCATGGCACAATCGAACCCCACGAACATCACGGCGGACTACGCGAACATGACCCAGATCATGTACAACAACTACACCGACATCTGGTCGGTCATCCCCACGTCGTTCGCCGTCTACAACGTGAACCTGCACGGGGTCATCATCAACGCGATGGGGAGCGCCGAACCCTACGCGATCCTGTTCAACACGCAGTGGCTCAGCTAATCGGGGCAGTGGCGGAAGCGGACGCCCCGTCCGTCGCCGTCAGGGCGGGGGCCGGCCCTGCTTCCTGCAGCAGCTCCGCGGGGGCGATGGAGGCGACCTCCTCAGCCCGTAGGCAGGCCACCTGGTGGCCGGGCGCTCCGGGCCGGGGCACGAGCGGCGGGTCGGTGGCCTTGCACCTCTCCTCCACGAACGGGCACCGTGGGGCGAACCGACATCCGGGCTTCGGGTCGACCAGCGTGGGGATGTCGCCCCCGATCCGGTAGCGCGTCCGCCGCCGCCGGACGTCCGCGACCGGCAGGGCAGCGAGCAAGGCCTTCGTGTACGGGTGTACGGGGCGCTCCAGGACCTCGCGCACCGGTCCGATCTCGACGATCTGGCCGAGGTACATCACCGCGACCCGGTCGGCAACGAACCGGACCGCGGCGACGTTGTGCGTGATCAGGATGTAGGCCAGGCCACGCTCCCGCTGGAGCTCGATGAGGCGGTTCAAGATCTGTGCCTGGACGGCGACGTCGAGCGCGCTCGTGGGCTCATCGAGGACGATGAGCTTTGGGTTGACGATTAGGGCCCGGGCGAGCGAGATACGCTGCCGGCCCCCACCGGAGAACTCGTGCGGGTACTGGTCCAGGACCGCCGGCATCAGTCCGACCAGCGGCAACGCCACCGCCACCTGGCGGCGGATGTCCGCATTGGAGAGGCGCGGTGGCATCGGAGGAAGGGTGGGAGGAGGCACCTCGGTCGTCGTCCCCGCCTCCCGGCTCCGCTTCACCGCGGCACGGTGCTCGGCCCGGAGGCGCTTCCGCTCCCGGCGGGCGAACCAGCGGTCCATCTGGTTCTGAGCCCGTACCGGCTCTCCGACGACCTGCCAGACCTTGAGACGGGGGTCGAGGGACCCGACCGGGTCCTGGAAGACCACCTGGACGTTGTGCCGCCAGTGCCGGAGCTCAGTCCCATCGAGCGCGAGCACGTCGTGCCCCTCGAAACGGATCGCCCCGCCCGTCGCTTCGTGCAGGCGGGCGATCACCCACCCCAAGGTCGTCTTGCCGGAACCGGACTCTCCGATGAGGCCGACCGTCTCCCCCGCCTGGACGGTGATGCTGACCCCGTCCACCGCGTGGATCGCCCGGGCCGTGCGGCGTCCGAGGACGTCCTGGATGCTGCGGACGATCGGGAAGAACTTCGTGACCCCCTCGGTCTCGAGCAGCGGGGGAGCGTCGGTCACGGCTGGGACGCGACCTCCTCCGCGAAATGGCACGCGCTCTGGTGGGGCGTGCCCGATGCGGTCGCGCCTTCCACCACCCGTAGCGGGGGATGGGGCTCCTGGCCGCAGATCGGCCGCGCGAGTGCGCACCGGGGATGGAACCGACATCCGCGCGGAAGCAGCGAGAGGTTCGGAACGGAGCCCGGGATGGTGGGCATCGGCCAGTCGGTCTTGTAGCGGGTGGGGATCGAGCGTAGGAGCGACTTCGTGTACGGGTGCCGGGGCCTCTCGAAGATGTCCGCCACCGGACCGAACTCGACCAGGCGCCCGGCGTACATCACCCCCAGATCGTCCGCCGTCTCGGCGACGACGCCGAGGTCGTGGCTGATGTACAGGATCGAGGCCGAGACCTCGTCGATCAGCTCCTTCATGAGCGTGAGGACCTGCGCCTGGATCGTGACGTCGAGCGCGCTGGTCGGCTCGTCGGCGATCAACAGCGCCGGCTTCTCCGAGAGCGCCATGGCGATCATGATCCGCTGGCGCATGCCTCCCGAGAGCTCGTGCGGGTAGAGGTTGAGGATCGTCTCCGGGTCGTTGATGCGGACCAGCCGTAGGTAGTCGAGCACCTCGCGGCGGTAATCCGCGCGCGACAGGGCCTTTCGCTGCACCTTCTCCTTCGCGCCGGGGGGGATGACCGAGTGCGACAGCACGTCGGCCGTCTCGGGTAGGGGCCGGTGGGAGTAATCCCAGGGGGTTGGGCCGGGGTGGAAGACCGGGAGCACGCCCATCTCCCGCCAGTGACGGATCTGGATCGACTCCGCGATCTGGTCAAAGACCCGGAACGCGGGGTTCAGCGAGTTGAGTGGCTCCTGGAAGATCATCCCGATCCCCGTGCCCCGGACCATCGGGAGCTTCCCGCGCGGTACCGGAACGAGGTCGACCCCTTGGAAGATGATCTTGCCCGATAGGATATGGGCGGGCGGCTCGGGGAGCAGACGCGGGATTGCCTGTGCGAGGGTGCTCTTCCCGCATCCCGTTTCCCCCACGATCCCCACTACCCGGCCGGGCGGGATGACCAGGGAGACGTCCGAGACCGCCTGGAAGCGGCCGGCACCGACCTCGTACTCGACGGAGAGGTTCTCGACCGATAGCACTGGCTGGGTCATGCTTCACTCTCCTCGAGGGCTTCTTCCTCTTCCGGGGTCTCCACCGGCGCCACCGCGGCCTCCTTCACTTCGCTCGGAGGCTCGTGCGCGACGGTCTGCGTAAGGGCGCGGCGCGTGCGGGGGTCGAGAACGTCCCGGAGACCGTCTCCGAGAAGGCTGTACGAGAGGGCCGTCATGAAGATGGCGATCGCCGGGAACGCGATGTACCACCAGTACTGGCTCAGCAGGAAATTGCCCTGGTAGTACGACATCATGCTGCCCCACTCCGGGATCGGTCCGGGATAGGGGATCCCCGCGCCCACGAACGAGATGGTCGAGAAGGTGACCAGCACCGTTCCGATGTCGAGCGTAAAGTAGACGATGATCGGGTCGAGGACGTTGCGAAGTACATGCCGCGTCAGGATCCGTGTGTCCTTGACCCCGGCCGCCCGCGCGGCGGTGACGTACGGAAGGTGTTTCACCGCTAGCACCTCGCCGCGGACCAGACGCACGTAGTACGGCCACCACGTGATCGTGATCGCGAGGACCGCGCTCCAGACCCCTCGGCCGATCGATGCGACGATGGCGAGGGCGAGGATCAGGCTCGGGAACGCGAGGAACACGTCGGTCACCCGCATGATGAGGGTCGAGGTCGCTCCCCCCAGGGTGCCCGGCTTGTCCCAGAAACCGGCTACGAGCCCGAGGAATCCACCGAGCAGAACGGAGATCCCGGCGATCCCGACACCGATCCCGAGGTCGAGCGGAAGCGCCAGGAGCACGGCCGAGTAGATGTCCCGGCCTCCCTGGTCCGTCCCGAACGGGTGCGCGATCGATGGGGGCCATTGGAGGATCGTGGGAGGTTCTCGGTAGACGCCGGTGTCCTGGGTCGCGCCGTACGGGATGATGAGGCTGGGGTCGGCGACCACGATGAACGCGAGGATGAGGGTGATCGCGACGAGCACGAACCCGACGAACGATAGCGGGTTCGCTCGCATCACCTTGTACAGGTTGACCACGCTTCGCCAGGCGGAGCTCACCAATCGACGCCCGCGCTGTGCCGGAGTAGGTGCCAGGGCTGCCACCCGACCCACTCACCTCCACTCGACCCGGGGGTCGAGAACGCCGTAGAGGATGTCGGAGATCAGGTTCGCAATGACGACCCCGATCGCGAAGACGATGACGACGGCGATCGCCCCATCGAAGTTCGGCTGGCCGCCGCCTCCGAGCGCGGCAAACGCGTAGGCGCCGATCCCGGGCCACGCGAAGACCTCCTCGATCACCACCGTCCCTGCGAGCAGCCCACCCGCGGTCAGCCCGAGCACCGTCACCGTCGCGATGAGGGCGTTGCGGAGCGCGTGCTTGTACAGTACGACGAAGTTCGAGAGACCCTTCATGCGCGCCGCTTTCACGAAGTCGAGAGGAAGCACTTCGAGCATCGTCGCCCGGGTCATCCGGGTCGCGATCCCCATGTTGATGAAGGCGAGCACGCACGCGGGGAGGATGAGATGGTTGATCGCGTCGATCGTGTACGGGAAGTTACCCGCGATCATCGCGTCCAAGATCGACATGTGGGTGACCTGAGGGAACGGCGGCGGCGCGCTGTACTCCCCCCCGGTGGGAAGCCCGAGGGCCGGGCCGAGGAACACCGCCGCGATGATCGACCCCACGTACGTCGGGACCGACCAGCCGCTGAGGTACAGGATGCGGACCAGGTGGTCGCCCCAGCGGCCGGCGAACTGGGCCGCGATCACCCCGAGGGGAATCCCGATGATGACCATGAGGAACAGGGACGCGAGCACGAGCTCGAACGTCGCCGGGACCGCGGAGGCGATCACGGGGAAGACGGGCACGCCGAGCTGGGAGGTGCCCCAGTTCCCCGCGAGGAGCTGGGAGAGGTAGTTCCAGAACTGGGTGGTCAAGGGAGCGGAGAACTGCGCTTGGCAGTGCGCGATGACCGCCGGACTCCCTTTCGGGTACCAGCGGGGGCACGGGTCGATGGCCGCGACGTGCGTGACGAGGAACGTCAGAACGATGACGCCGAGCAGCACCGGCAAAAGCTCGAGCAACCGTTTGCCGACGAAAATGATGAGGTCCTGGAGATTTCGACCCATTCCGCTATCCCCCGAACCCCTGCTCCTTCGGTCCCTCGGTCAGGGGGGTGGCCCTACGGCCCACCCGGCCATTTCCCAACGTTTCGGTCCACCGTGCGTCCTCACTCGAGATCCCCCGCTGTTCTCGAGACGGTCCGTCACGCGAGGTAATCGCGGGGCAGCGTTTTCAGTTCCGTGAACGTCTCGTTCGCGATCGAGATGAACTTCTCGATGTCCTTCTCGGTGTGCGCGGTGGAGAACGTCAGCCGCTCATAGTTGTCCGGGTGGATGTAGATCCCTTTGTCGAGCAGGAGCTGATGGTGCCGCAGGTATAGGTTCCAGTCGATCTGGAGGGACTCGCGGTAGTTGATGATCTTCTTGCGTCGAGTGAAGAAGAACTGCAGCATCCCGTTCACCCACTGAACGAGGACGTTGAGCTTGGCGTCCCGGCCGGCCTCCTCAAGGCCCTTCCCGAGCTTGTCCGTGAGCCTCCCGACCCGGGCGTAGAGGTCCTCCCCGCCCCGGTGGAGCGTCTTCAGGTTCGCGAGCGTCCCGGCCATGACGAGGTTGTTCGCATTGTAGGTGCCGCCGAAGCTGATCCGCCCGGGGGCGATGAGGTCCATGTACTCCGCCTTCCCCGAGACCGCCGAGACGGGCACGCCCCCGCCCAGCGCCTTCGCCCAGCAGGAAATGTCGGGCTCGACGTTGTAGAGCTGCTGAGCCCCGCCGGGTGCGACCCGGAAACCCGTGAACACCTCGTCGAAGATGACGAGCATGTCGTTCTGGTGCGAGATCTCGATGAGGCGCTTCAGGTAATCCGGGGACGGCGGGATGATGCCGGAGTTCGCCATGATCGGCTCCAGGATCACGCACGCCAGGCGCTCGCGGTACCGCCGAACGATCCGCTCGAACGCGGTGACCGAGTTGTAGGGTGCGACCATGACGTAGTCGGTCACGCCCGGGGGGATCCCGGCGGAGTTCGGGAGCGGGCGGGGATACTCGTCGAGCCCCGCGACGATCGGCGGCGCTTCCGCGCTGATCAGCGCGATGTCGTGTTGTCCGTGGTAATGGCCTTCGAACTTCAGGATCGCATCCTTTCCCGTGACCGCGCGCGCGATGCGGATCGCGTTCATGGTCGCGTCCGAACCGCTCGTGCAGAACGCGACCCGCTCCGCATTGGGGACGAGCTTTCGGAACAGCTTCGCGACCTCGACCTCGACCTCGCTCGGCGAGCCGAACTGCAGGCCGAGCTCGGCCTGCTCCTGGATCGCCTTTACCTGCGCCTCAGGGGCGTGGCCGTTGATGAGGACCCCGTAGGCGAGCATGAAATCGAGGTACTCGTTGCCGTCCTCGTCCCAGATCCGTGAGCCTTTGCCTCGTGCGATGAACGGCGCGACCGGGTCGTAGGACGCCGTCCGGATGAGGGAGCTCGACCCGTTCGGGATGTGCTTCTTGGCCTCCTCCATCAGCTTCAGGCTCTTCTTCAGCTTGGGAATCAGCCGAGCAATCGAAATCGGGACCGGCTGTTCCTCGGCCGCAGGAGCGGCCGGCGCGGCCTCCTTGGCCGCCTCCTTGGTCGCCTCTTTCGCGGCTTCCTTGGCGGTCTCCTTGGGGGTTTCCTTGGCCGGTTCCTTCGGCGACTCCTTCTTCTTTTCCTCGGCCGGCTCGCCGGTGGGAGCCGGTGGGGAAGGGGGAGGGATCGCAGACCCCTCGGCATTCAGCCGGGAGAGGCCGGGAGGGCTTCGCGCCCCACCGTCCGGGGAAGGGTCCACCTCGCTAGTCCGAACTGGCGACACCGGGGCGGGGTTCATTTCCGCCATAAAGAAGATTTCCGGGCGTTTGTCGGACCCCGAGGGGGCTATATATAATTGGCTGGGCCCGAGATTACGAGATACCATCTACGCTGATTAATGAAAGACGTGCACTAAGTCATTCTTAGTGGCCAAAACCTGTTAATTTATAGCTCCGATAGGACAGAAACGAGGCGGAAATGGTTGGGAATCGCCTCCCGGGCCGCTACTTGGCCCGCCACGGCGGCAACGGTCCTTCGGGAGGTGTGATCGTGATGTCGACCCCGCGCTTCGCGAGGCCGGCTCGGAACGGGCCGGCCGGGATGCACAGCTCCGGAGGCAGGACACCGACTCCGGGGACCTTTCCCTGGGCGATGAGCTCGGCGCCCACCGCACCCGCGATTCCCACGGCGTACTCGGTCACGGTCAGATGCCAGTCGGGGCGGGGCGGGAACCGGGCAATCACATGGCGCAGGACGGGCTTACCGCCCTTCGACCCCTTGACCTCGATGTCGAAGACCTCCCAGTCATTTACGGTGACCTCTGGGGGGATCCCGAGGAGCTTGCCCCGCTTGAGGAGGGCGAGCGTGAACTCCCGGGGCGTGACCTTCTGCCCCTTGACCTCGAGCGGCTTGTCCGAGGCCAGTCCGAGCAGGGCCATCGTGCGCAGTACCTCGATTCCGGGGCCTCCCTCCTTCCACTCGCAGTGCGAAATCCCCTTCGAACGAAGGCTCTCGGGCAGCGTTGCCGGCTCGGAGTGCAGCGTCCGGTAGACGCGTGTCTTCCCGACCGGGGGCGCGAAGTCGAACTCCTCGCCCGAGCTCATGGGCGGGTACTCCTTGTACGCGCCGCCTTCGAAGACCTGGGCCGAGAGGACCATCTCGTCGAGGAAGGTGCTCGGCGACCAGGTGAACGAGATCTCGGGTCCTCCGACCGTGAGGTCCTTCCAGCCGTCCCGGATCACGAGCGAATCGACCCGGTCGAGGTCCTCGCAGGCCTGCATGGCGAGCACGTTCGAGACCCCGGGGACCTCCCCGAGGCCGGGGATGGCGAGCAGTTTCGCGCGCTTGAACGCGTCATTCATCCCGAGCTGGCGGCGGGTCATGTGGAAGAGCCCGCCGAAGTCCAGGTACGGGACATGGGCCTCGAGCGCTGCTTCCATGACCGAGATGTTGAACTGGTACTGGACCGCGTTCACGACCACGTCGGCCCCGCGGAGGAGCTTCGCGACCGCCGCCTTGTTCCCGGCGTCGATCGTCACCGCCGTCGCTCGTGACCCGGCGGCTTTCGCCGCCGCCTTAGCGAGCTCTGCATCGAGGTCCGCAACGACCACCGAGTCGAACACGCCCCCCGTCGCGAGGTCCCGCACCGAACACTGTCCCGTCAGCCCTCCACCGCCCAGTACTACGGCTTTCATTGACACACTCCAACGGCCGATTGACCGAGCCAGGTGGGCTATACGAACCTTCGGGTCTTCTCAGCCACGCCGCCGGGCCGGAGCGCGACGCGGGGGGGATTTAGTCCTGCTGGTCGGGGCCGGGGAGGGGGCCACCGGCACCGGGCCGGGGGACGCCGGGCTGGCCGAAGTCCGGGCCAGGAGGTCCCGGAACGTCTCGAAATGCCTCAAGAACGGGTCCGCCCGTCGCTGGTCCTCAAGCTCACCCAGCGCAATCTCGAGCGTGGCTTTGGCTTTGGGGTCGCCCGTCGACGCGCGGATCAGATAGACGCAGAGCACCTGGTAGTGCGGGAGGACGAACGCATCGGTGCGAGGGGTGCTCATGTCGCCCTTGCGGGGTCGGTATATCCGCTCCACAGGGACCGCCTCCGCGACCACGCGACGGTGCGAGAAGCCGAAGTATCGACCGGGTCCCAGGATCCGGGTGACCTCGCGGATGTTGCCGTTCAGGTTGTTCGTCAGTCGGTCGCACTCGTGCCAGCACCAGAGGCCGAAGCCGTAGTCGCCTTCCTGGTACGCCTCCCACGCTTGCGCGTAGAGCCTACGCTCCCGCTCCTCTTGGGGGAGCTCCGGGACGATCGCCGCCTTCCAGTCGGAGATGAGGAGGTCGACCCGCATCGAGGGAGAGAACTCCTTGAACGTCGGAACATCGTTCGAGGCGGGCATGTTCCCACGAGAGCCGTGGGGGGTTAACCGATTGCTCCCCGGTCCGCCCCGCTGGCGCGGAAGACGCAGACCCCTTCGACCCAGGTCTCCTGGACCGCTTTCGCCCCGACGCGGATCGCCTCCCCCAGGCTCCTCGCTTCGAGCACGGTGAGGTCGGCCTTCGAGCCCACCTCCAGGGACCCGAGCGAAGGCTCCCCGAGAGCCGTCCCGGCGTTGGCCCCGTACATCCGGGCTGCCTCCTCGAACGCCAACGCCTCCCTCGGCTCGGGGTTGGCCGACCGCCCGAACTCATCGCGCCTCTCGGTCGCGGCCCGAAGACCGCGCCAGGGGTCAGGGGGGTCATACGGCGCGTCACTCGACCCCACGAGGAGATGCCCCCGGTCGGTGAGGGTCCGGAACGCGTAGGCCCAGCGCGCGCGCTCGACGCCCAGCCGTTCGTGAAGCCACGAGTCGCTCCAGACGAACCCCGGCTGAACCACCAGGGTGGGGCGCACGGTATCAAGGACGGAGAGGACCGGGGGAGGGGTCAACCCGACGTGCTCGATCCGGGCGGGAGCTCCCGCGCGGCGGGCGTACGGCGCGATCAAGCGAGCGGCACGCTCGACCGCACGGTCCCCGATCGCGTGCAAGGCCGGGGCGAGCTGGAGCCCATCGGCGGTCACCAACGCGCTCGATAGTGCCTCGTCCGACTCGACCGGGACACCGCTTCCTTCCGGGGCATCGGTGTACGGCTCGGATAGCCACGCGGTCCGGGGACCGAACGCGCCGTCCGTGAACCCCTTTGTCCCAACCACCGCGAACCGACCGGGACGCCCGACGGGCGTGAGGTCCGTCGCGCGGAAGTCGGCGATCGATAGGAGGCGGAGGTAGCTTCGGACCCGGATCGGGAAACGGTTCTGAGCCGCCAACGACCGGAAGACGGCGAGCTCCTCCGGGGAGCTGTTCATGGACGCCACCGTAGTGAGCCCAAAGGAAGCGAGGAGCCGAAGGACGTGGACCACCCCTTCCGGGTCGCTCGGCACCGCGATGAGGGGGGCCACCCACTCGAGGGCCTCCTCGTAGAGGACGCCGTTCGCTTTCCCGTCCGCGGCCGTCCCGACCCGACCCTGGAGCTCGGCCGCCGACCGCGACCCGACCCCGACCGCGGAGAGGACGAACCCGTTCACTACCGCGGCATGTCCGCTCACATCGTAGATGACCACGGGGCGGTCGGCCACCGCCCGGTCCAGCTCCTGGTACCGGGGCCAGCGACCTTGGAGGGAACGGGCGAAGTCCAGGCCGCCGGCGACGATCGGTCCGGTGGGATGGGCCGCGGCCCAGTCGCGGATCCTTTCTACGAGGTCGTCGAGGCCACGGACCTCAGTGAGGTCCAGGCCGTCGCGGGACCGGGCAAGGTCGTCCAGGTGGAGGTGGGCGTCGATGAGCCCGGGGAGAACGAGTCGCCCGGCCAGGGGAACGACTTCGGTCCCCGTGGGGGCGGACCGCCGGACGGCAGAATCCGACCCCACGGCGACCACGGTCCCTTGGTCCACGAGAACCGCTTCGGCGTAGCGCCGGCCGGTGAAGACCCGACCCCCGGTCCAAAGTCGTGCCTCGCTCATCGCCCGCTCGTCGGTCTCGGAGGACGACGGAATGGATGAAAGGGTTGGCCGCGGCGACGCCTCGCTCCGCTCCGCTAGACGTCCATGTACCGGTAGAATTCGTAGGGGTGGGGCCGGAGGTTGAGCTCGAGCTGCTCCTCGCGCTTCAGCTCGATGTAGGTATCGAGGAGCGAAGCGGCGAATGCCGGTTTCAAGAAGTCCCGGTCCGACTCGAGGCAGTCGAGCGCCTCGCCGAGGGAGCCGGGAAGCTCGCGGACCTGGAGCTGCTTTCGCTTCGCGGGAGTGAGCTTGTAGATGTTCTCGTCCACGGGAGGGGGCGGCTCGATCTTCCGTCGGATCCCATCGAGCCCCGCGAGCGCGAGCGCGGCTTGGGTGAGGTAGATGTTGGCGGCCGAATCGGGGGTCCGGTACTCGACGCGCTTTGCGGCGGGGCGTCCCTTGTGGTAGAACGGGATCCGGACGTTCGCCGAGCGGTTCGCCTTGCTCCACGCGATGAATACGGGGGCCTCGTAACCGGGGACCAGCCGCCGGTACGAGTTTGTGATCGGGTTCGTGATCGCGCACATCGCCCGGGCGTGCTCGAGGAGGCCGCCGACGTAGTACCGACAGGTCTGGCTGACCTCGGCATACGCGTCGTTCGCGTCGAAGAACGCGTTCTTCCCCTTCGACCAGAGGGACTGGTTCACGTGCATGCCGATGCCGTTGTCGCCGTAGATCGGCTTCGGCATGAGGCAGGCGACCTTCCCGTGCCGGGCCGCGACGTTCCGGATGACGTAGCGAAGGTCCTGGATGTGGTCGGCCATCGGCACGAGCTCGTCGAAGTGGAGGTTGATCTCCGACTGGCTCGCGGTCGCGACCTCGTGGTGGTGGGCGTCCATGGTGAGATGGAAGTCGTCGGCGAGGATGTTGCACATCTCCGCGCGCAACGGGAGCAACGAGTCCTGCGGTGGGGTCCGGTGGTACCCTTCCTTGAAGCGCACCAATCCCGTGACCGGCCCTACCTGCCACGGCGCCTCCGAGTGGCGGACGAGGTAACCGGCGCCGGCCCACGCGTCCCGGACCCCGGCCGCGGACGGGAGGAGCTCGATCGCGTCGAAGACGAAGAACTCGACCTCAGGACCCCAGTAAGAGCGGTCGTACCCCGCGGACGCGAGCACCTGCTCGGTCTTTCGGGCGACCCAGCGCGGGTCGTGGGCGTACGGCTCCTTCGACCCGCCGATGCGGATGTCGCAGATGAACCGGGCCGTTCCCCCGGCCTCCGGGTTCCATGGGATCGTCGCGAGCGTCGAGGGGTCGGGCACGAGGTTCATGTCCGAGTCGTAGATCTCGCGGAACCCTCGGACCGAGGAGCCGTCCAGCTTGGGTATTCCCGCCTCGAAGGACTCCGCGTCCAGCGTCGCGGTCGGGACGTCGACCTGGTTGAATCCCCCGAAGACGTCGGTGTAGAACAGCTGCACCCACCGAACCTTGTCGGCCTTGAGCTTCTCGAGGGTCGCCGTCGCGCCCGACCCGGCCTTCGCACTACGTTGAGGGGCCACCTACCTAACCTCCGACGACAGCATCGAAGGCCGCTACATCAAGATTATTCCCAGAATAATGGACGTTCACCCTTATTCGAAGGATACATCTATATTTCTAACCCCTATCGTGAGGCTGTATGCGCCAAACGTCCATTCTGGACGAGCTCGACCGGGCCATCCTCGAGGAGCTCAACGTCGACGCTCGACGCAGCCACCGGGAGATCGCGCATCGACTCGAGGTCTCCCCGACCACCGTGAGCGCGCGGGTGGCGCGGTTGGAGAGCCAAGGCGTGATCCGAGGATACGTGCCGGTGTTGGACGACGAGCAGCTGGGTTACGACCTTTGGGCCGCGATCGGGATCCGCATCTCGAAGGGACGGCTCCGCGAGGTGGAGGAGCGCCTCGCCCGGGACGCTCGGGCATATGCGATCTACGACGTCACCGGGGAGAACGATGCCCTTCTCATCGGTCGGTTCCGAGACCGACGCGACCTCGACCGGTTCGTGAAGCACGCCCTTCAGGACCCGTACGTCGAGCGGACGAACACCCAGGTGATCCTCAACCGGGTCAAGGAGGACCGCCGGGTGCCGGTTTCCCGCCGCACGGTCGACAGCGAGCTTCCGACCTAGGCTATCGCCCGCTCCTCGCTCCCCTTCCGCCAGTAACACCTAAGAGGGCCCGCTCCCCCATGCGGACCGAGGGACCCATGGAATGGGGAATGGCGAACCGGATGCACCGGATGTTCCAACCGGCGAGCGGAAATGCGGTGATGGTCGCGGTCGACCATGGTTACTTCATGGGGCCAACGCGGCGCCTCGAGAACGTGCGGGCGACGATCAAGCCGCTCCTCCCGTACGCGGATGCGCTGGGGGTCACGCGCGGGGTCCTCCGCCACGCCGTCGACCCGGCGGCGACCACGCCCATCCTCCTCCGCGTATCGGGTGGGGTGACGGTCCTCAAGGAGGACCTCTCCCACGAGGAGATCATCACCTCCATGGAGGACGCGGCCCGTCTGAACGTCTGCGCGGTCGCGCTGAGCGTCTTCGTCGGAGCGCCGCACGAGCACGAATCCCTGCACCACCTTTCCCAACTGATTGACGCGGGGGAGGCCTGCGGGATCCCCGTGATGTCGATCACCGCGGTAGGCAAGGAGCTCGAGAAGCGCGACGCGCGCTACCTCGCGCTCGCCTGCCGGGTCTCGGCCGAGCTCGGGGCCCGCATGGTCAAGACCTACTACTGTGAGCACTTCGAGAAAGTAGTCGAGGGGTGCCCGGTCCCGGTCGTCTGCGCGGGCGGTCCCAAGCTGGACTCGGACCGCGCGGCGCTCGAGCTCGCGTACGGCGCGATCCAGGCGGGGGCTCATGGGCTCGACATGGGTCGGAACATCTGGCAGTCGGACCACCCGGTCGCGATGCTGAAGGGACTCCGGGCGATCGTTCACGAAAAGGCGACCGTGAAGGAGGCCCTCGACGTTCTTGAGGCCGAGAAGAAGGCGGGGCCTGCGCCCCCGAAGTAAGCGATGGCCCCCGGACCGGCCGGCGGACGCTTCTCCTCGGAAGCATCTTAAGGCCGACCTCGCTCGGCCCCGCCGCGCGGGGATTGCCAAGCTTGGCCAAAGGCGCCAGATTCAGGGTCTGGTCCCGTAGGGGTTCGTGGGTTCAAATCCCTCTCCCCGCACCCGAACCGTTCGGCGGTCCGCGTGTCACCCGTTGGGAGGGACCTGAGAACCTCCAACGCCGATGCGATCCTCCCCCATCCGCCGTGGAATGGCCCCCCGGCAGGGGGGGCGTCACCGGCTCCCTAAATAGCGGGGTGCGGTCCGACGACCGATGGCGGCACGTCATCGACCTCCGGCACGCAAGCCCCCGGCCCGGATTCGGGTCCCGCCGGAGCTGAGGATCGAAGCGCCCACGGCACGGGTCATCCGGGTCGACCTCGTCGAGGACCCCCACGCACACATCGTCTGCCGCGCGTGCGGCCGGATCCAGAGCGTGGAACTCTCCGAGCTCGACCGGCACTTCCTGACCGAGCTCGCCGGACATCACCCCGACGGTTGGAGCGTCGACGGGATCGCCTTCTCCTTGATGGGAGCCTGCCGCCGGTGTCGCGAAGGCCCTGCACCGTGACCCGCTCGCCGACCGGCCCCGGGACGGGATGACCGGCTTTTTCACGGCGCCCCACATCGCCTGGGGCCCGGGCGCGGTCGAGCAACTGAGCGGTCTCGGGGCACGTCGCGCGTTCCTCGTCGTCGACCCGACGGTCGCCGTCCACCGAGGTCACCAACGGGTCGTGGAAGAGCTCGGAAAATCCAACACGGTCGTCGAGGTCTTCGAGGCCGGGCCGGAGGTCGACCGCCTAGATTCGGTGATGGAGCTGGCGAAACGGCTGGGCGACTTCGGCCCCGACTGGCTGGTCGCCATCGGAGGGGGCCGCACGCTCGATGGGGCGAAGGCCGCCCGCCTCGTTCTCGAGCGGCCGGACCTCTCGCTGGCCGACCTGCCCCCCGTGTTCGAGCTCCCCGACCCCCCTCGATGCCGGCTTGTGGCGATCCCGACCACGAGCGGGAGCGGCAGCGACGCCAGCTGGAGCGTCGACCTCCGTACCCCGGAAGAGGGACCGGTCGAGCTCGCGCATCGCGGCCTCGTCCCCGATTGGGCCCTCGTCGACGTCGGCTTCGCGGAGTCCCTCTCGAACGACCTCCTCCGCGACGGAGGGTTCGAGGGCCTCGCGCAAGCGACCGAGGCGTACCTATCGGCGTGGGCGAACCCGTTCTCGGACGCCCTCGCGCTCTCCGTCGCGCGGACGATCTTCGAGCGATTGCCGCACGCGCTCAAGTGGAGCGACGACCCGGACGCCAAGGAGGCCGTTCATTACGCCGCCACCCTCGCCGGCCTCGCCGCCTCGAATGCCCAGCGAGGCGTCGGGCACGCGCTCGCGCGCGCGTTGGTCCACCCCACGGGACTTCCGTACGGACGACTGCTAGGGATGCTGCTCCCTCATGTGCTCGAGTTCGACCGACCGTCTGCCCGGGACCGGGTCGAAACGTTGGCGCAGGTGGTCCGCTCGGCGGACGACCGCGCGTCGGTGCCCCTCGGGACACGCTTGCTCCGTCTGCTCGAGACGCTCCGGGCCCCCGGGTCGCTCTCGGCCGCAGGGGTCGACCGCTCGCGCCTCGACGCCGCACGACCCACGATCGTGGCGGACACCCTACGCTCACCGGCCGTGCTCGCGAACCCTCGGGTCCCTGGGCCCCGGGATATCGAGGCCCTCCTCGACGAGGTCTGGGAGCGTCCCGGCTCCGCGCCGTAGCCAATCCCCGTCGCAATACTCGAAATCCGGCGCTACGGGGTTTTCATAGACGCCCACTAAATATCCGGAAACGTCGGTAGTTCGTGCCGCCGGGGCCCGTCCCACCGGAGCCGAAGCGCCCCGGAACCTCTTCCGACTCCCGGCAGATCCTCACCGCGCTCGACACCGCGCCCGTCCAAGGGTTCCACTTTCGGACGATCATCGTCGCGGGAATGGGCTTTTTCACCGACGCCTACGACCTCTTCGTCATCTCGCTCGTGCTCCCGATCCTAGTCGCGCTCGCGCCGGGGGGCGCGATCGGAAAGACGGAGCTCGCCTTCCTCGGGTCGTCGGCCCTGATGGGGGCGGCCGTCGGCCAGGTCCTCTTCGGCTGGTTGGGCGACCGTCTCGGCCGGCGGAAGGTCTACGGGGTCACCCTGGCGGTGATGGCGATCGCCGCCGTCGGTAGCGCGCTCAGCGTACCGGTCGCGGGGCTCTCCACGGTCACCGTGCTGATCCTCTGGCGGTTCGTCCTCGGAGTCGGGGTCGGGGGCGACTACCCGCTCAGCGCCACCATCATGAGCGAGTACTCGAACGTCCAGAGTCGCGGCCGCCTCGTCGCGAGCGTCTTCGCGATGCAGGGGTTCGGTCTTCTCGCCGGCGCCGGCACGAGCCTCGCCGTCGTGTTCCTTGCCCCGAGCCTCGACCTCTCGTGGCGACTGATCCTCGGCTTCGGAGCGGTCCCGGCGCTCTTCACGATCTACTACCGGCTCCGGCTCCCGGAATCGCCCCGGTTCAGCCTCTCCCAAGGGGCGGTCAGCGAGGCCGCACACACCGTCGGGTCGATCACGGGAGTTGCGGTGGCCCCCACGGGGACCGGGCGGCCCGCGGGGGTTCCGTTCCGCCAGATCCTCCGCTCCTACGGTCTCCTGATCTTCGGCACGGCCTCGACGTGGTTCCTTCTCGACATCGCGTTCTACTCGACGAACATCTTCAACCCCCTCATCCTGAAGCAGATCGGGTTCGCGAACGCCGCGTCGTTCCCGCCCCTGGAACAGGTGCGACTCCTCGCGACCGGGAACGTCCTGATCGCGCTCGCCGCCTCGGTGCCGGGCTATTGGGCGGCCGTCGCGCTCATCGACCGGGTCGGACGGCGTCCTCTCCAGTACATCGGGTTCGGGGTGATGACCGCCGCGTTCCTCACCCTCTCGATAGGGTGGGGCACCCTCGTCGGGATCCTCCCTGCCTTCCTGGCCATTTACGGCCTCACGTTCTTCTTCGCGAACTTCGGCCCCAACACGACGACGTTCGTCTACCCGAGCGAGGTCTTCCCGACGTCCTTCCGGACGACCGGGCATGGCATCGCCGCCGCATCGGGTAAGATCGGGGCCGTGATCGCGGTCTTCGTTTTCGCGAGCTTCTATGCGGTCTACGGCCTCCCCTGGTTCTTCGGTGTTCTCGCCGGGGTATCGTTCCTCGGGTTGCTGATTACGCTCATCGTACTTCCCGAGACCTCGCAACGCTCCCTCGAGGACGTCTCGGGCGAGGACGAGCTCGCGGTCCTTGTCCGGAGGTTCTCGACGTACCTCCGCTCGCTCTCCCTGACCGCGGAACAGGCCGCGCTCGCTCTGCGGGAGCTACTCAACGACCCGACCACCGACCGCGACGCGAAGGTCGGTCGGATCCAGGCGATCGAGCATGCGGCCGACGAGGAGGTGCACCGGATCTTCGTCGAGCTAAACAACCGGCGCCTGAGCGCGGACGTGCGCACGGATGTAGGGCACCTCGCGAGCGCGCTGGACGATGTCGTGGACGGGATCGAATCGGTCGCCAACCGGGTGAAGACATACCAGCTGGTCCAAGGTCGCCCCGAGCTTCGACGGTTCGCGGACATCGTGGTCGAGTCCGTCCAGTACGTCAGCAACGGGATCCTGGGGCTCGACGAGCTCTACCGGGGATCGGCCGCGAACCTCAACCGCTCGATCGTCGAGGTCAATCGGCTCGAGAACGAGGCGGACGACCTGCTCCGCGACCTCCTCGACAAGCTGTTCGCGGAGCGGGACCCGATTGAGATCTTGAAGTGGAAGGACTTCTACGAGCGCCTCGAGGTCATCACCGACCGCTGCGAGGACGTGACGGACGTCTTCCAGGACCTCGAGGTCCGTTACGCACCGGGGGCCTGAGTGACGACCTTCCGAGAGGCCGGGACGACGACGGGGTCGGCCCGCGGCGATTCGACCGCCCGGTTGATCGCGATCTCCGCGAGATCGCTCGCGTAGAACGCGCTCCGCTCGAGGCTCTCGAGCACGTAGGCGAGACCGACCGCGAGACGACCGTGCTTCGACGTGAGCTGGTGGAGGATGCTGTCCCGCTCTTCGGTCAGCATGTGGGCGGCGTCGATCACCTGATTCGCCTTCCCGATGTCCCGCGAATCGAGGCAGTCGAGGGCATCGGCGAGAGCGGTCGCGGCGGCGGCCGCCATGCGGTCGAGCTCGCCGACGAGGCGTTCGGGGGTCCGCTCGCGGCCCAGAATCGTGACGGTCTCGGCGATGCGGACCGCGTGGTCCGCAATCCGCTCGAGCGTGCGCGACGCGAGCAGGTAGGTAGAGCATTCGGGCAGTGTGAGGTCGACCGTCGCGAGGATCCGCGCGTCCCGGAGCGCGCTCGTCACCTGCTTCTCGAGGAACCAGTGGAGGCGGTCGACCTCCCAGTCGCGCTCGATCACGTCCCGCGCGATCGCCGCGTCGCGCGACCGGAATGCGGTCATCGCGTCCGTCTGCATCGCGCGGACCATCTGATGCATCCGCCGGATGATGGACGGGATCGGCAGCGGGTTCTGGCCGACGACGTCCTGGAGGATCACCGACTCCGCGGTCTCCTCGAGGATCTCGGGACCGATCATCCGCTGGGCGAAGCTGCGGATCACCTCGCGGGTCCGGGCTCCCATACGGGCCGGCGTGCGAACCTCGAGGAGCGGGTACCCGGCGATGTACTCGGCGATGAGCCGCCGGAAGAGATGCTCCTCGTTCATCTCGTTCCGGACCTCGACCACCCGGCGCTCCATATCGGAGGGGTTCGCCGATTCTGCGTAGATCGTGAGCGAGCCGTCCGCTCGTGGCGTGAAGAACAGCACATCCCCCGGTCCGAGGCCGCGGGCGGTCACCCAATTCTTGGGAAGTGAGATAATGAAGGTCGATCCGCCGGTCTTTTGGATCCGTCGTCCGTGGAACCCGCCACTGCTACGCATTGATAGTAGTTGGGCGGAGTCACTATTCTCTATATAGCCTCGGCCAGACAACCAGCCTTAGAGGGCGAACTCCGGGGCCTCGTCCCACCCCGCCGGGGACCCTAAATACGTCGGGCGCGGGTGCCGAGCGGTCGCTCAGCATGGTTGGGGAGCCGGACCGGCAATTCTCGTTCCGAGGTCGACCGCGCGCGGCTCGGGACGGTGAAACTCTCCTCTCCGCCCTCTCGACCGACCGCATTCCCCTCCTGCACCGGTCGATCCAGTACCATCGGCCCCAGGGCCCCCTCTGCGGGATCGGCCACTGCACCGGCTGTCTCGTCCGGGTCAACGACCGCCCCAACGTCCGGGCCTGTCGGTACGAGCCTGCCTCGGGAGATTCCGTCACGACCGAGAACGCCTGGCCCTCCCCGACCTGGGACCTCCTCGGAGCGATTGGCCTCCTCATGCCCGGAGGGGTCGACACCCTGCACGGTCTGAGGCGGCCGGCGTTCGCCACCAGTCTCTACCAACGGTTCGTCCGTCGGCTCGCCGGCACGGGGGAGCCGCCCACGGAGGCCGCCTTCCGGGCGCTCTCGGCCCCATCCGTGGAACGCTCCTCGGAGGTCGTGGTCATCGGTGCGGGCGAGGCGGGCCGTGCGGTGGTCACCGCGCTCGTCACCCGAGGGATACGACCCGTCATTCTCGAGCGTGACCTTCATCCGCTCACCGTTCCCGGCGCGGAGCTCCTCGGAGCGACGAGCGCGGTCTTCCTCCCGCCCCCCGCGGAGGCGGGAGAGCGACGCTTCACCCTCCTCGCGTTCCGCGAGCCGGCCCAGGGGGTTCGCGTCGACGCGGGGTCGGTCGTGGTCGCGACCGGAGGCTATGACGCTTCGCTTCTATTCGCCGGGAACGACCGGCCCGGCGTCATCACCGCCGACGCGGCTCTTTCCCTTACAGCTCCGTCGCGCTCTCCCCCGTTCCGTCGGGCCGTGGTCGTGGGTGGGAGCCGCCGCGCTGCGGAAGTGCTCGGGGCGTGCGGTGACTCGGTCGAGGCGGTCGTCGCACCAGGAGAGATCCGCCCTGATGTGGTTCGCGCCGCGAGCGACCGCGGCATCCTGCTCTACCCGCGCTCGTTGCTGCTCCGCGCCGATGGCCGGAAGCAGGTCCGCTCCGTCCAACTCCGCGATCGAAACGGTGGGACGAAGACGCGAATCATGTGCGATGCCGTCATCCTCGCCCACCGGCGGGTACCTCACGCGCAACTGTTCTTCCAGACCGGAGCGAAGATGGCCTGGCGGGCGGGCGTTGGGGCGTACGCGCCGACCGTGGGCCCTGACGGCGCCACGAGCATCGCCGGCCTATTCGCCGCCGGGTCCGTGGCCGGTGTCGGTCCCTCCGAGTTCGCCGTTCATGCCGAGCTCATCGCCGACGCGGTCGCTCGAGGGTCCAGCCCGAGCCAGCCCGCGACCTCCCCGCTCGCGGAGGAGGCGCCGACCGAGCTCATCGGATACTACCGCGAGCTCCTCCGCGTTCCGGGCCACGGTCGTTGGGTGGCCTGCCCCTGTGTCGACGTGCTGGTCTCCGAGGTCGAACGGGCGGTCCGTTCCGACTACCGCGGCATCGAGGTCGTCAAGCGGTACTCGGGCCTCGGTTCGGGGATCTGCCAGGGTCGGTACTGCCTTCCCGATGCGCTCCTCCTGCTCTCGATCCTGGAGGGCCGACCGCCAGCGGAAGTGGGGTACATCACCCAGCGACCTCCCGTCGTGCCCATCCCTCTCGCGGCGCTCGCCTCCCTCCCCATCCGTCCGGCCGCCGAGGGAGTCTCCCCATGACGTTCGCCCGAGACTCCTACCGCACGGTCGTGGTCGGGGCCGGGATCGTCGGACTCTTCACGGCGTACCATCTCGCCCGGGCCGGCGGCGGACCGGTCCTCGTCGTCGACCGCGGTTTCCTATCGAGCGGGGCGTCCGGCCGCAACGGCGGCGGGGTCCGGCAGCAGTGGGAGACCCGCGGGACCGTACGGCTCGCCCGCGAATCGGTGCAGGCGTACCGTCGCTTCGGCCTCGAGTTCGGATTCAACATCTGGTTCCGCCAAACCGGCTATCTGTTCCTCGCCGAGAACGAGGGCGAGCTCGCCCGGCTCCGGGCCGTGCATTCTCTCGTTGCCTCCGAAGGGCTTCCCTCGAAGGTGCTGGACGCGGACGGCGTCGCTCGGCTCGTGGACGGTATCGCCCCCGGGGCCGCGGTCGGCGGGACGTACCTCGAGAGCGACGGGACGCTCTACCCATTCCCCGCGGTCTGGGGCGTCTACGAAGCCATCCGCTCGCTCGGCGTCGACGTCGCGCTCGGCGTCGAGGCGCTGGGGGTCGAGGTCCGGGACGGGAAGGTCGCCGGCCTGCACACCTCGAAAGGCACGGTCGCGACTCCGACGGTCGTGAACGCGGCGGGGGGCTGGTCGGGCGACCTCTCGCGTCGGTCGGGGCTCGAGGTCCCGAACGTCGCCACCCGCCACGAGATCCTCGCGACCGAGGCATTGAAGCCGTTCCTTGACCCGATGGTCGTCCGCGTCTCGGACGGGCTCTACTTCAGCCAGTCGATGCGCGGCGAGGTAATCGGCGGGCTCGCCCTCCCCCATCGTCCCGGAACCTCGCCGGGCGCGGGAAGCTCACCGGCGTTCCTCACCGCGATGGCGCGGGCGCTCGTCGGCCTCCTTCCGCGGCTAGGCCCTGTAGGGGTCCTGCGCGCTTGGTCGGGGTTCTACGACGATACCCCGGACGGGTTCCCGGTGATCGGCGAGGACCCGCGCCTTCCCGGCTTCATCCACGGGAACGGCTTCGGCGGCCACGGGTTCATGCTCGCCCCGGCGACCGCCCGACGGATTGCGCTCGCCGCCCTCGGCCAGCCGACCGACCTCGACCCCGCCCAGTTCTCTCCGAAGCGGTTCCTCGCGCCGAGCCCCGTCGCGCCCGTGGAGCGCCTCCAGCTCGGATAGGCGACGTTCACCTCCGCTACGCTATTGAGCGCGCGGCCCGCTCCCGTCACCCGTGATCGGACAGTTCCCGTGGGACCCGTTCCCTCCCTCGGGGGAACCCGACCCGAAGGGACCGGACCCGCTCCACACGATCGCGTTCCGGGCGGCCGTCACGTCCGCGGACGCCTACCGCTCGGTGCGGTTGGCGCTCCGCCGTGAGTCGGGCTCGTTGCGCGTCGGCAACCGGTTCGTGACGGACGGACGCTATCGGCAGGTGGCGTTCCTCGCGTTCGG
>Ga0326728_10001310_pt1 | contig 88872 bp, 71 predicted proteins | sample MB3enrmetagenome_FD_207602 | JGI IMG/M metagenome (GOLD analysis project Ga0326728, IMG submission 207602) | Lab enriched peat soil microbial communities from McLean, Ithaca, NY, United States - MB31MN | ecosystem: Environmental > Terrestrial > Soil > Wetlands > Peat | place: USA: New York... | reverse complement strand
GTTTTCAAGAAAGTGGTCCACCAGGATGGGGAAAGCGCGCTGAAGTTCTTCGGCGCGGCGCACGTAATCGCGCAGCATGGCCTCGTCGTACACGATCACCATGGCGCGCCCCCCCAACACGTAAGAGGGCCGCAACAGCACGGGATATCCGATTTCGCGCGCAATCTCGACAGCCTCCTGGACGTTCATTGCCGCCCCATTTCGTGGCTGCAAGATGTTCAGGTCAGCGAGCAGCTTCCCGAAGTGTTTGCGGTCTTCGGCCAGATCGATTGACTCCGGCGAAGTGCCAATGATGGGCACGCCGGAGGCCTTGAGCTGGCGCGCCAGGTTGAGCGGCGTCTGCCCGCCGAATTGCACGATGACGCCCGCGGGCTTTTCCTCGTCCACAATGGCCATCACGTCTTCAAAAGTGAGGGGTTCGAAGTAGAGGCGGTCCGACGTGTCGTAGTCGGTCGAGACGGTTTCAGGGTTGCAATTCACCATGATCGTCTCGAAGCCTTCTTCTTTGAGCGCGTAGGCGGCGTGCACGCAGCAGTAGTCGAATTCAATTCCCTGTCCGATGCGGTTGGGCCCGCTGCCCAGAATCATGATTTTGCGGCGGTCCGTGGGATCGGCCTCATCCTCATCTTCATAAGTCGAGTAGAGATAGGGGGTGAAGGACTCAAACTCCGCCGCGCACGTGTCCACACGCTTGAATACCGGTCGAACGCCGAGAGCAAGACGCCGCGCCCGCACGGCTTCCGCCGAACATCGCCACACCTCCGCCAGTTGCGAGTCCGCCACTCCGGCGCGCTTGGCCTCGCGCAACACGGATGCCGGCGCCGTATCCACTTCGAAACGCTTCAACTCCCCCAGCAGGCTCACAATCTGTTCGAGCTGGTTCAAAAACCACGGGTCGATGCGCGTAATCTCCGCCAAGCCCTCGACGCTGTAGCCGGCTTGCAAGGCAAAGAGCAAGTGCCACAGACGCTCAGGGTGGGGGACGGTCAAGCCGCGTTCCAGCTCGTCCGGGTCGTCCGGCGGCCGAGGCGTTTTCCTCCCTGTTTCGAGCGACCGCATGCCCTTCAGCAGCGCTTCTTTGAACGTCCGGCCGATCGCCATCACTTCGCCCACGGACTTCATTTGCGGCCCCAGAGTGTGATCGGAGTCCGGGAACTTTTCCGCCGCCCACTTCGGAATCTTCACCACCACGTAGTCGATCGTCGGCTCGAAGCAGGAGGGCGTCTTTTGCGTGATGTCGTTGGGAATCTCATCCAGGCTGTAGCCGATCGCCAGCCGGGCGGCGATTTTGGCGATGGGGAAACCGGTGGCTTTCGAGGCCAGCGCGGAACTGCGCGACACGCGGGGGTTCATCTCGATCACCACCATGCGCCCGGAGTGCGGGTCCACGGCAAATTGGATGTTCGAGCCGCCCGTCTCGACTCCCACGGCGCGAATCACTTTGAAAGCGGCGTCGCGCATGAGCTGGTATTCCTTGTCCGTGAGCGTTTGCGCAGGAGCAACGGTAATCGAATCCCCCGTGTGTACGCCCATCGGATCGAAGTTCTCAATGGAGCAGACCACCACCGCATTGTCCGCGTGGTCGCGCATCACCTCGAGCTCGAATTCCTTCCATCCCACCACCGACTCCTCAACCAGCGCTTCATGCACCGGGCTGAGTTCCAACCCATTCTTCACCGTCTCCGATAGCTCATCCCGGTTGTAGGCCATGCCGGCCCCCGTCCCGCCGAGCGTGAAAGAGGGACGGATGATGAGCGGAAATCCGACTTGCTGCGAAAAGCTGATCGCCGCTTCCACATTGTTCACCAGCACGCTCTTGGGCACATCCAGCCCCACGCGCTGCATGGCGTCTTTGAACCACAGCCGGTCCTCGGCCATCTTGATGGCGTTGAGCGAGGCGCCGATGAGCTGCACGTTGTGTTCTTCGAGCACTCCGCTCTCCGCCAGTTCGACGGATAGGTTGAGAGCGGTCTGCCCACCTACCGTCGGCAGAAGCGCGTCTGGCCGCTCCCGCGCAATAATGGCCGTCAGGTATTCGCGCGTGAGCGGCTCAACGTAGGTACGGTCGGCGAATTCCGGGTCGGTCATGATGGTGGCAGGGTTGGAATTCACCAGCACCACTTCATAGCCCTCCGCCTTCAGCGCCTTGCACGCCTGCGTGCCCGAATAGTCAAACTCGCACGCCTGGCCAATGATGATCGGCCCGGAGCCAATGATCAGAATCTTGTGAAGATCAGTGCGTTTGGGCATGTATAGAATTCTGAATTATGAATGGTAAATAGTGAATTATGAAATCCAACGTTGCTGATTCGCTTCGCAACATCCTACCTCCGCTGGTCCTCGCCCCGCTCGTCGTGAGATTTCCCGCAAACGCACTTCGGCGGGGGCAATTCGTGATCCGAGCCCAATGACAGCAGCCAGCTCTTCATCGCCTCGTGCGGGATGTAGTGCCCCGCTTCTATTTCCGCGAATCCGCGCCGGATGGACTCGAGTTGCAACTGCTCTTCGTGGTTTTCCATTCACTATCCCCGCGCTTCCCGACTAGCTCTCTCCCCCACGGGGGAGAGGGAGGAACGTAAGAACTTGGGTTCCCGCGAACCCACCCCCAGGTCAAGACCTGGGGCTACCCACGGTTGGCCCCTGCCGGGGCCAGTTGAACACGCAGCGGCGCAGTGGATTCCCGCTTGCGCGGGAATGACCGGCGCCTCGATCCACCCCGACTGACGCCGATACCAACGCCGATACCAAATCGATCCGGGATCGCTTTTACCCTTTATACTTTACCCTTTACCCTTCACCATTCACTATTCACAATTCACTATTTCTTACCATTCACCATTTACTATTCACTATTTTTTGAATTCTCCCATCATTGCGGCGAACCTATCGAAAAGGTACGCCGAGTCGTGCGGGCCGGGCGAAGCCTCAGGGTGATACTGCACGCTGAAAAGGGGAAGGCTCTTATGCCGCAAGCCCTCGAGTGTCTGGTCGTTCAAGTTCATATGGGTCAAGGCAACTTCGCTGGACTTGAGCGAGTCCGGGTCAACCGCAAAGCCGTGGTTCTGCGCGGTGATTTCCACCTTTCGGGTTTCCAGGTTCATGACGGGCTGATTGCCGCCGTGGTGGCCGAACTTCAGCTTATAGGTTCTCCCTCCCAGCGCCAAGCCGATAATCTGGTGGCCCAGGCAGATCCCAAACACGGGCACCTTCCCCATGAAACCTCGGACGGCCTGCGCGGCGTATTCGAGAGGTTCCGGGTCACCCGGCCCATTGGAAAGAAACACGCCGTCGGGTTTCAAATTCAGAACGTCTTCGGATGAGGTTATGGCCGGCACCACGGTGACGCGGCAACCAACATCCACCAACTTGCGGAGGATGTTCTGCTTGATTCCGTAATCATAGGCCACCACGTGAAAGCGGGCCGGCCGCTCTCCTTGTTTACGTTCCGTGAAGATGTCCCGCGTGGGCTCGGACCACTGGTAACGCCACAGGGTGGTGACCCGGCTGGCCAGATCCAGTCCCACCATGCTCGGAACGGCTTTAGCCTTGGCCAGCAGGCCGGCTTCATCGAAATCCACGGTCGACAGCACGCCGCGCTTTGAGCCATGCTGCCGCAAATGCCGCACCAGGGCGCGCGTGTCGATGTTCGAGATCGCCGGAAGACCATATTCCGCCAAAAAATCCGCCGTTTCCTCAACCGAGCGCCAGTTGCTGGCAAGTTCGGCCAGCTCACGTACCACCAGACCCTCCGCGTACGGCCGGGCGGATTCCGAGTCCAGCGGGTTAACGCCGTAATTCCCGATGTGCGGATAAGTCAGAATAACTATCTGGCCCGCGTAGGACGGGTCCGTGAGGATTTCCTGGTAGCCGGAAAGAGAGGTATTGAACACCACTTCGCCAAAACGTTCGCCCAAGGCGCCGTAGCCGCGCCCACGGAATGTTCTCCCATCCTCTAAGGCAAGTATCGCATCCATAGAAGTTAACAGTCGAGAGTCAACAGTCGAAAGTTAAATCCTCCCTGCGCCGTGAAAGAACCGCTTAAAGTGCAAAGTGTTTCTGCATGTTTGCCCTGGCAATGAAAACTGTCGACCTTCGACTGTCGACTGTCAACTGTTCTTCATTGCAGAGGCCCAAACTCGCTGAAGGGCCAATAAATGAATACAGCTTTTCCGTAAATGAACTTGCGATCGACGGTTCCCCAAACTCTGCTGTCGTTGGAAGAATCCCGGTGGTCCCCCAACACGTAATAGTGATCCGGCTCGACGTGAACGGGCGGGTAGCTCTGGTGGTCCAGGTAATAAGCGGGAAGGTAGGGCTCCGACAGAGCAACTCCGTTCACCAGGGCCCGGCCATCCTGAATGCTAACCCACTCCCCTGGCAACCCGATGACACGTTTAATGTAAGATTTCGTCGTGTCTAAGGGATACCAGAATACGACGATGTCGCCCCTCTGGATGGGCTCGAAGCGGTAAACAAATTTGTTAATGAAGATCCGCTCGTGATTCTCCAGCCGCGGCATCATGCTGGTTCCCTCCACCTGGACCGGCTGGTAGAGGAAAACTATGACGATGAAGGCGAGCAGGATGGAGAGGATGAGGTCGCGCAACCAGTAACGCGTCTCGAAAAATCGGCGTCGCGGGCTTTGTCTTTCCCGTTCGTCATTCCCCGGCGCTCGAGGTTGCTCTGGTCGCTGCATCGGCTCCTTAAGATCTATCGGAAAGCGTCTCTTGTTCTCTCGGAGGAGCGGCGCTCCAGGGGTTCATTCTCCACGCGCACCGCGGAGTTCAACATTTCGAATACCCGTTTCTGCTCACGCGAGAGGCGCGTGGGGGTGACCACATAAACCGATATGTACAAATCCCCCTGCCTCCGCCCGTCCACGCTGGGCATTCCATGGCCACGCAAGCGAAACATCGTTCCATTTTGAGTGCCCTCAGGAATTCTCAGCCTTTCCTGCCCCTTGAGCGTGGGGACTTTGATCTCGGCGCCGAGAGTCGCCTGTGAGATGGAAATTGGAATGGTATAGTATAGATCGCTGCCCTGCCGGTCGAAATAAGGGTGCTCGCGGATTCGTAGCACAACATAAAGATCGCCGTGCACTCCGCCCATCTCGCCCGCTTCGCCCTCGCCGCTCACGCGCAGGCGCGTTCCCTCCTCAACCCCCGCCGGAATCTTGAGGCCCAGGACTTTCTCCTCTTGCACTCGTCCCTTTCCCACGCAAACCGGGCAAGCCTCGCGTATCACCTGCCCCATTCCCTGGCAATGGGGGCAAGTACGCGAGACGGAGAAAAAGCCCTGCTGGTGCCGAATCTGACCTCGCCCGGCGCAGGCCGGACAAGGGATCGGCTCGCTGCCCTGCTTGGCCCCGCTGCCATGACATTCGCTGCAAGTTTCCGAGCGGGGAATCTTTATCTTAGTTTCCAGTCCTCGCGCCGCTTCTTCGAGAGAAATCTCCAGGTCGTATCGGAGGTCAGTGCCGCGGGCAGCGCGCCGGCGCTGGTGCCCTCCCCGGCCAAAGCCACCGAATCCGAAAAAGTCCCCAAACAGGTCCTCGAAATCCGAGAAAATGGTGGAGGAGAAATCAGGATTCCAGCCGCCTGAAGAGCTCACGCCTGCGTGCCCAAACTGATCGTAGGCAGCCCGCTTTTGCGAGTCGGCGAGCACGCCGTAAGCCTCAGTAATTTCTTTGAATTTTTCTTCCGATTGTTCTTTATTGTCAGGATTACGATCCGGATGGTACTGCATGGCAAGTCTTCGATAGGCGCTCTTGATGGTCTGTTCGGACGCCTGCCGCTCTACACCCAGAACTTCGTAATAGTCTCGCTTGTTATTCAACGCTCAACCCCGCTCCGCCGTTTCGTCCCCTGCCGGCGAGCTCCCCACCTTGCTCTTTACCGCTACTTTGACAATGGCAGGCCGCAGCAGCCGCTGCCTCAGGAGATAGCCACTCTGCAACTCTTCCACGATCTCTTGATCGCGCCGGCCCGGATCCTGAACGGTCTCGACCGCCTGATGGTAATGCGGGTCAAACAACTTGCTCGTCGTTTCTATCGCCTCCAGGCCTGCCCTGGCCAGAACTTCGCACAACTGACGGTGAATTAATTCCATTCCCTGGTAGAAAGTTTCGGGAACTGCCGGGTCGCGCTGTTTCAAGGCTCGGTCGAATCCGTCCAGAACAGGCAACAACTCCCGGATCAAGCCCTCGGTAGCGAATTGGCGAAACTCTTCCTTCTCCCGCTGCGTGCGCTTGCGGAAATTGTCCAGCTCCGCCTGCTTGCGCAGCAAGCGCTCATAGAGCTCCGCCCTCTCTTCCTTCAGCTTTTCGGTCGACGGCGCAGTTTCGACGCTGACTCCGCCCGGCGCGCCTGCGGCCGTTTCTTCACTTGCAGGCGCGCCATTCTCCTTCAGATCAGATGTGCTGGATTGCCCTCGAGCTTCGGGCAGGGGTGTGGCAAGCTGTTCTTTTTCGTTCTCCATAATCTTCCGATTGTATACCTTTTGTTAGTGGTTGGAGTGCGCCAGTGACTCACTGCATCAACCATTCGGCTCTATCATTCAATTCGAGCTGAGGAGGCGGCTGCAAAGGTGGGCGATATAGTCCACGGTGCTGATGGCACGATCGTACTGCATGCGCATCGGACCGACCACCCCCAACGCTCCCACCGTGCAATCCCGATAGTGCAGCGGCGCGACTACCAGAGTGCAATTGTGCATCCGGCCTTCTGAGTTCTCGCGGCCAATCAGGATTCTCACTCCGGCCTCGCCGGTATTGAGGCAGGCGCTCAATATCTTCACCAGCTTGACCTTCTCTTCGAAGGTCTCGAGCAGTTCTTTGATCTTGCAGATGTCGTCGAACTCCACATGGTCCAGCATCTTGGCTGTGCCGTCCACGAAAAGTGAGCCGGGGGCTTCACTATTCAGGGCGCTCCACATAAAGAGCGTGGCAACATTGTTGAGCAAACGGTCGGCAAGGATTTTCTCTTCTTCCATCCGCTTGAAAATCTCAAGCCGAATCGCCCCCAGCGACCACCCGCGAAACTCGGCATTCACGAAATCCGCAGTGCGATCCAGTTCCTGTTGCGAGAAATTCTCCTCCAAACGAACCGCCTTGGTTTCTACCAAATCCGGTTTGGAGACGATCACCACCAGGATGCGGCGGTCGGGCAGCAGCACAAACTGGATGTGCTCGAGCACCTTTTCCTCGAACGCCGGGGCCAGCGCCAGACCCACATTGTGCGAGACTTCCGAAAGAACCTGCGAGGCGCTGGACATCATGTGCTCCAGAGCCCCCCCTTCTGCCCGCAACCGCTCGTGGATGTAGGCTTGCGTGGCGGGAGCCAGCCGCCAGGAACTCATGGCGCGGTCCACATAATAGCGATAAGCCTTGTCCGTCGGCACGCGCCCGGCGGAAACATGGGGTTGGGAGAGGTACCCCAAGGACTCCAGGTTGGCCATCACGTTGCGGATGGTCGCGGAACTCGGCGCCTCCGGCAGCTTCTCCACCAGAGTCTTCGAGCCTACCGCGGCGCCCGTCTCGATGAACTGCCGCACCAGGGCCAGCAGGATTTCACGCTCGCGTCTTGGAAGCTCTCCACGGTTTCTCATTTCAAACCTAACTCACGAGGCCTCAACAAATTGCAGCCTATAGTCCTCCACTTTCTATTCTAGCGGCCTTGCCTGAACCTGTCAAGAAACAGGCTGTAGCGGCGCTCTCCGAGCGCCGGAGCCCCTTGAGAATTCAAGACCGGCGGTCGGAGACCGCCGGTACAAAAATCAAACTGACCCACTACCAGACAGGCACTACAGATGCTACTCAACCCGATCCAGCAACACCGAAGTGCTGTCGAAATCGCCCCCCAGGTCGAAGTCCAAGCCATGGTTCATCAAATACGACCCACTCAGCACTCGCTGCTTTTCCTTTAGCTTGTCATCAATGGGTTGCAGCCGGTACAGGGCGTCTGGCTCGAGCCCGCGAAGGTAGATGGTGGGCGCCTGGTAGGAGAACTGCTGCGAGTGCAGGAAAGCGAAGAGCACGGCCTGCTTCCCATCCGCCGCCACATACTCTTGGGCGGCCAGATTCCCATCCCGCAGCGACGCCAGGCGGAAGAGATCGCCTTCCTGGAGAATCTGACGGATGTTCTTGTAATAAGCGATCATGGCCTTTGCCACGTCGAGATCCGCCTGGGGCCACTTCCGAATGTCACAGCAGAGACCGAACGCTCCTCCCATCATGATCCCCTCGAGCATGCGGAACTTCAAAGGTGTGCTGCGGCCGTTCGTGCCGGGATTGTCGCCGACGCCGCCGTTGATCAGCTTCGGCGCATGAACAAAAGTATACCCTTCCCAGATTCGCAGGCCGTCAAACGCATCCCCGTTATCGCTGGTGTTGATCTGCTCCACGCGCTTCAAGAGTTCGAGGTCCACGCGCCCTCCGCCTCCCTCGCTGGTTTCGAACTCCACGCTTGGATGCTTTGCCCGCAGCCGGTCGAGCAGCTCGTAGAGGTTGGTCACGTACTTCACCCAGATCTGCTTCTGTTCCGCCACCGGCGCCTCCGGCCATCCCGGCTCCGAGACGTGACGGTTCATGTCCCATTTCACAATCTTGATATCGTTCTCTTCGAGCAACTTGTCAAACACGTTGAACAGCCACTGCTTCACATCCTCGCGCGCCAGGTTGAGCATCAATTGGTTTCTGCCCTCGCTGCGAGGGCGCCCCGGAAAGTTGATTACCCAGTCCGGATGTTGCCGATAGAGCCGGCTGTCAGGGTTCACCATCTCAGGTTCCCACCATAAACCGAAATCCATGCCGAGCATATGAACGTAATCAATCAGCGGCTTTAGGCCGTGCGGAAACTTATCCGGGTCAGGGTACCAGTCGCCCAGGCCGGCTCGATCCGTCTTACGTTCGCCGAACCAGCCGTCATCCATTACGAACTGCTCAACCCCCAGCCCGGCGGCAATCGCCGCGAACTGCTTCTGGTTCTCCTCGCTGACGGCAAATTCCGTCGTACACCAGGAATTGAAAACCACCGGACGCAATCGCGGGGGAGGCTGGTGCGGCGCAATCTCTTCCAACTCGAAGTGATGGAGATGCCTCGAGGCCTCGCCGAAGCCTCCCTCGCTGTAACCGCCGTAAAAAGCCGGCGTCGAAAGACTCTGCCCCGGCTTCAGTTGATAGCCAAAGTCGAAATCGTTGTACCCGCCTACCACGCGAACCTGCTGATTGGGTGTCTGCTCGACCACGATCTTCCAGTTGCCGCTCCAGCCCAGAGTCCCGAACCAGACTCGGCCGCTTTCTTCGGTAGCCTCACCCTTGTAGTCGATGGCAAAATACGGATTCATTTGATGGCTGGTCACCAGGCGCCGGCTCTCCAGCACTTTCTTGCCTTGGTGTATCACCTCTTGCGTCACTTGGTTCTCCGCCGACCAGCGTCCCGGCAGATAGGTAAGCCGGTACCCAATCCCGGGCGGGACGTACCACACCCCCGACTGCGCGCTTTCCACCACCAGCGCCTGCTTCGTTTGGTTCTCAATCAGCGTGCTCTTGCGAATGATATCCTGCCGTGGAAATACCTGGTAACTCAGGGTCACAAAGAGGTCGTAATTGATGTCCTTCGTGCGCACCTCGAGGCTTTCACCCTTTACCTCGTGCGACACGTACTTCAACACCAGATCGCGTACGCCATCGGCCAGGGTCACCTTGAGACAAGGCTCGGTGTATCTCATGCCGCCCCAGCCAGGGTATTCTTCATTCGCCATGCCCTCGGGGCTTTCGAAAGGGTAGTCGGCAGGGGTGTGGGCGGCGGCGAAATCCTGGTCTCGAGTGATCTTCTTGCCCCAGTAAAGGTTCTCCAGCGCATTTTGCTCGTTGATTCCGAAAACGTAGGAGGTGTGGTCGGTCTCCAAGATGAAGACTTTCGACTCCGGCAAGTAGCGCACCGGCGCGTCGCTCGGAGCGGCCTTCGACGCCGCATTAACGAACAGAAACAATGTCATGATGTGGGTGAGTAGCAGGCTGTTCTTGCGGAGCCTCGAAAAAACCTCGGGTTCGCGGTGCATGGATTTTTCTCCTCCGGGAGGGTGTTCTCTCTGACACCCGTTCGAGCTGAGGTAGTATAGCCGGGATTTCTTACCATGCTCTCGTATTTTCGCTTGAGTATAGGCTCGGACGCCGAGGGGAGAGAACGACCGCCCTCTCCTTCGGACATGAGAGCCCTCTCCCTTGGGGAGAGGGTGCCACGCTCCGGCGTTTTCATCAGCCGGAGCGGGACGGGTGAGGGGTCAGTTCCGAGGTGTTGGGCTAGACCGTGAGGACGACCGCCTTCTTCCTTTTGGGAATAGGGGAGAGGAGAAACAATCACGGGTGAGGGGTCAGTTCCGAGGTGTTGGGCTAGACCGCGAGGATGACCGCCCTCTCACACGGGGCTGATCTTTACCCACATTTCTCGCTGGACACCACCGGTCCATGGGACGCAAGCCTTCAGCCCCAAAGGGGCGACCTGGCCCAGCCGCAGCGGGACGGGCGAGACATCTCCTCCCTCGGACCCAAGTTGCTCCGCTTCCTGACCATAAGTCCCTTTTTTCGGGTCGCGTATTTTGTGCTTGACATTCGACCCGCAATAGGCTAGCATAGTTGACCTATGCAGAACGCCGCCACCAGGGGCGGCGGAAGGGGTTCCGAGATCGTCGCGGGGCAGGGAATGGCAGGGTAGGATTCAGGATTCAGGATTGAGCAAAAGAACTGAGGTCAGATGATCTGTCGTTACTGGAAGTTCAAAACGGCCACAAAGTCCGCCACGACGGGCGGAGTATCAAAAACTGCCGGAACGAACCGGGAATGTCCATGAAAACAAAGGATACCGGCATTTCAGGATGCAGAACTCGGGAAAAGAAGTGAGCCCGTTGCAGGTGGGCGCCTCGAACCCGAACGCTGGCAAGCTCGCGGGGGCCACAAAGTCCGCCACGACGGTCGGAGTATCAAAAACTGCTGGAACGAACCGGGAATGTGCATGAAAACAAAGGATACCGGCATTTCAGGATGCAGAGCTCGGGAAAAGAAGTGAGCCCGTTGCAGGTGGGCGCCTCGAACCCGAACGCTGGCAAGCTCGCGGGGGCCACAAAGTCCGCCACGACGGTCGGAGTATTAAAAACTGCTGGAACGAACCGGGAATGTGCATGAAAACAAAGGATACCGGCATTTCAGGATGCAGAGCTCGGGAAAAGAAGTGAGCCGGTTGCAGGTGGGCGCCTCGAACCCGAACGCCGGCAGGTTCGCCGCGGCCACAAAGTCCGCCACGACGGTCGGAGTATTAAAAACTGCTGGAACGAACCGGGAATGTCCATGAAAACAAAGGAGGCCGGGATTCAGGATGCGGAACTCACCACACGTCATTCCCGCGCAGGCGGGAATCCAGTTCGTAAGGCACCCAGTTCCGAAGGTTTGCGGAGTGGATTCGCCTTCGCGGGAATGACGTCTGGTCTGGGACGCCCGTACTGTTCAAATGACACCAGTACCATGGATGGGCGCAGTTTGACTTTGCTTTTGGCGCTGAACTAACATGACAGATAAAATGAGTGATGGCTTAAAAACGGGCCTGGAACGCGAAGCGGGAACTTCCGAGCGCCAACCTTCCAATGCCGAATCCCGCTGGCAAGACGCGGCACTCAAACCCACCCTTGAAGGGGCGCCGGAACGTAAAGAAGTCTTCACGACCCTCTCCGGCGTGCTGGTCGAAAGGCTGTACACTCCCTCCGATCTCGCGGATTTTGATTATGCGCGTGACCTCGGCGATCCCGGTGAATATCCCTTTACGCGCGGCATCCACAGCACCATGTACCGGGGCAGGGTCTGGACCATGCGCCAGTTCTCCGGTTTCGGCAGCCCGCAGGACACCAACCAGCGCCTGCATTACCTGCTGAAGCAAGGCCAGACAGGTCTCTCCATCGCCTTTGACCTGCCCACCCTGATGGGTTACGACAGCGACCACGTTTTGGCCGAGGGAGAAGTCGGCAAATGCGGTGTGGCGGTGTCATCTCTCGCGGATATGGAAACCCTGCTCGCCGGGCTTCCCCTTGAGCAGGTGACCACCTCCATGACCATCAATTCTCCCGCCGCCATCATCTGGGCGATGTACCTCGCGGTAGCGGAAAAGAGCGGCGCTGACCTGAAGAAGATTTCAGGTACAACACAGAATGATATTCTTAAAGAGTATATTGCCCAGAAAGAGTATATCTTTCCTCCTAAGCCTTCGATGCGCTTGGTGGTGGACACGATTGTGTATGGCGCGAAGGAAGTCCCGCGCTGGAATCCCATCTCCATCAGCGGCTACCACATTCGTGAAGCAGGATCGACCGCGGCGCAGGAACTCGCTTTCACCTTGCGCGACGGCCTCGAGTACGTCGAGTGGGTGATGCGCGGCGGCATGGCGGTGGACGAGTTTGCGCCCCGGCTCAGCTTCTTTTTCAACGCTCACAATGACTTGTTCGAGGAAGTGGCCAAGTATCGCGCCGCCCGCAGGGTTTGGGCGCGAGTGATGCGCGAGCGCTTGGGGGCGCAGAATCCCCGCTCCTGGCTTTGCCGATTTCATACCCAGACGGCGGGCTGCTCGCTGACCGCCCAGCAACCTTACAATAACGTTGTGCGCACCACCATTCAGGCTCTGGCCGCGGTTTTGGGGGGAACGCAGTCTTTGCATACCAATTCCCTTGACGAAGCCTTCGCTCTTCCCACTGAGGAAGCGGTTACGATTGCGCTTCGCACGCAGCAAGTGATTGCGCACGAGAGCGGCATAACCAACACCGTTGATCCGCTTGCCGGGTCCTATTTTGTGGAGAAGCTGACGCGCGAAACCGAGCAGGCATGTTACCGGTATTTTGACAAAATCGATGCCCTGGGCGGCATGGTGGCGGCGATCGAAAAGGGCTTTCCCCAGAAAGAGATTCACGATGCCGCTTACGCCTACCAGCAGGCCGTGGAACGTAAGCAAGCCGTGATCGTGGGTGTGAACGATTTCGTGACCGAAGAAGAGCGCCCCATCACCATATTGGTTATCGATGAGAACGTGGCCCGGCGCCAGCGGCAGAAGCTCGAGCAGTTGAGGAAGCAGCGGGATAATTCCCGCGTCCAGGCGGCGCTCGAAGCCCTGGGCAGCGCTGCCGCAACCGACGCCAACCTGATGCCTTACATTCTCGAGTCGGTGCGCGCCTACGCCACCCTCGGTGAAATGTGCGACGTGCTGCGCCGCGTTTTCGGCACTTACGAAGAACCGGCGTTTCGCTAACGATGAGATTTGGAGTGCTATGACCGACAAACGAATCCGCGTTCTGGTTGCCAAACCCGGCCTGGATGGTCACGACCGGGGAGCCAAAATTGTGGCGCGGGCCCTGCGCGATGCCGGAATGGAAGTCATTTACACCGGTCTCCGGCAAACGCCGGAGATGATCGTGAACGCCGCCCTCCAGGAAGATGTGGACGCCATCGGCATCTCCATTCTCTCCGGGGCGCACCGCACCATTGTCCCGCGCATCTGCGAACTGCTTCGAGGAGAAAGTCTCGAGGATGTTCTGCTGCTCGTGGGCGGTATCGTTCCCGATGAAGATATTCCGGAGCTCAAAAAGGCGGGCGTGTCTGAAGTATTCCAGCCAGGCGCCTCCACCGTCCAGATCGTGGACTTCATCCGGGCGCACGTGAGGGCAGTGACGAGTGACAAGTGACGAGTGACGAGCAGGAGTCAGGAGTCAGGAGTCAGCAGGCGGAACTCAGAATGGCAAGGCATCGCAAATGACAAGACCCGAAGCAAGACCCTTACTTGGAGAGTGCTCTCTTCTGACTCCTGACTCCTGACTTCTGACTCCCATGGATTTCTACTGCCACAATTCTGTTGCCGTGCTGGCTTTCCCGCCGGGCGCCGGATATCCGCGGCTCACCATGGCACTCCTCGCGGAGTTAGGCGATCTTCTGAATGAAGTCAGGCGTTCGGGCCTTTTCCAGGGCGCCGTGGTCGCGGCCGGCCCGCATTCTTTCGCGACTGGGGCCTCGATTGAAGAGGTCGCCCCGCTGGAAGGAGTAGCCGCTCGGGATTTTGCGCTCGCGGGACAATCACTCTTCAACCGGATTGCAAGCTTTCCGCTTCCCATCGTCGCGGCCATTCGAGGGTACTGTTTGGGAGGAGGGCTTGATCTAGCTCTGGCGTGCCACGCTCGGGTGGCGACTTTCGATGCTTGTTTTGGCCATCCTGGCGCTTCGCTCGGCGTCGTCACCGGTTGGGGAGGAACTCAGCGCTTGTCTCGCTTGATCGGTAGGGCCGCGGCGACCCAACTCTTGTTGACAGCGGAGCGGGTTCCAGCCACTCAGGCGCTGACGCTGGGCCTCGTCGATGAACTGGTTCCTTCTACAGATTTAGTGGAGGCTGCGGCGCGGAGGACAAGATTCAGGATTCAGGATTCGGGATTCAGTGCTTTCTCATTCTGATCTCCGAGTCGCGGGAGAAGAATGCTCCTTCTCAGCTCATTTGCCACTTTATTTCTAACTTCCGCCAGCCATGCCGAGGTGCGAGTCGCCGTTTGTCAAATCCTGGTCATCGATGGCGATCGGGAGGGAAACTTCCGGCGTATCGAGTATGGGCTTGAGGCCGCGCGGGCTAAGCGTGCAGATATCGCAACGTTTCCGGAATCGTCCATCCTAGGTTGGGAAAATCCTGACGCGCACGGCATGGCGACGCCGATACCAGGAGCAGACAGTGACCGCATCGCGGCCTTGGCGCACAAGTACGGCATAATGATCGCGATCGGACTCGACGAGAAGGACGGCGATCGGCTTTATGACTCGGCCATTCTGGTTGATAAGACCGGGAAGCTCTTATGGAAACATCGCAAGTTAAATGTGTTGGCTGAGTTGATGGATCCTCCCTACTCGATCGGTGATCGCGACGGCATCGGCGTAGTGGACACGGAGTTCGGCCGCATTGGCGTAATAATCTGCGCAGACACCTTTGTGGATGAGTACGCCCAAAAAGTGGCAAGCCTGAAGCCTGATTTGATGCTCGTTCCGTATGGCTGGGCCGCAAGAGTTGAAGAGTGGCCGGAACACGAGAAGGAGCTCGAAAGCCTGGTCGCCGGCCGCGCTAAATTGTGGAAGTGTCCTACAGTTGGCACGGACTTGGTGGGCGCGATGACGCATGGGCCCTGGAAAGGACGCACATACGGCGGCTCCAGCGTAGTCGCCGATGCATCCGGAAAAGTGCTGGAAGTCTTGCGCGACCGCGACACGGACGTGCGAGTGGTCGTACTGCCGGCGACTCGAAAATCGAAATTCGAAAATCGAAACTCGAAATTCGAAACTGGAAAATAGAAACTGGAAACTGGAAAATCGAAAAGCGAAACTGGAAAATAGAAACTGGAGAATCGAGTTTTTGTTTTCCAGTTTCTATTTTCCAATTTCCATTTTCGCTTTTCGCTTTTCGATTTTCTAACCATGACTGAGCAGATCCAAGAGTCATTCCTGCCGCCTTCTAAGCGCGCGGCGCGCCGCATTCTACAGCGCGCCTTCGTACTTACTGGACGCGACAGGGCACTGCGCCAGCATGTCCGCGAGGCCCGGTTCACAACCGTATGGATTTTGGAAGACTGGGATTTGGTTTGGACCGTAATCATCGATCGCGGGAAGATTGATTTCGAGCGGCGTCCCGCCAGGCATCCGGACCTGACGCTCACTTGGCCGACCGCTGTGGACTTCTTCTCATCCGCCAGCCTGTTATCCCCACCCAGAGGCAGGCTAAGGGAAGGAATCTCGCACGGCGCCGGGTTCCAGAGCGAGATTCCTCGCTGCGCTCGGAATGACAGGGAAAATAGTCGGAATGATAGGGAAAGTGGTGGGGATCGCAGGGAGAGTCGGAATGACAGGGAAAATAGTCGGAATGGCAGGGAGAATAGTCGGAATGACGGGGAGCGTGGTGGGAGGGACAGTGAGCGCGCTGGGAATGAGAGGGAAAGTAGTCGGAATGACATTGAGGGTGGTGGGAAGGACATTGAGAGTGCCCCGAAGGATGGTGAGACTGCCCGGAAGGAGAGTGGCAGTGCGTTGTCCGAGGGCCTTTTAGGGCTGGAGGGGAACCCCGAGCTCCGGCGGGCGGCAAGCCATGTGCTTAATTGCTTTTTCGGATACCTTGGTCACGTGTTACGGAATCCTGTGGACGGGGCGGGGGAAAGTCTGTTGTGAGCGAGTGGATTTAGAGTAGACTGTCTCTCCCTGGATTGTTCAACCCATGGAATTATATGAGCGACGAAACGAAAGCGACCGACTGGACTACTTCCACACTCCGCGTCCGCTATGCGGAGACGGACCAGATGGGGGTAGTCTATTATGCGAATTATCTGGTTTGGTTCGAGATCGGGCGCACTGACTTTTGCCTGCAGCACGGGTTCGCTTACCGTGACCTGGAGCAGGAAGGCGGGCTTTACATCATGGTGGCCGAAGCACGTTGCCGGTATAAAGCCCCCGCCCGCTACGACGATGAGATCGTGGTTCGCACCCGCTTGACAGGTATGCGCAGGCGGGTGCTCGTCTTCGGCTACGAAGTTTATAAGCAGCGCACAGACGAACTCATTGCTGAAGGCGAGACCGTACACGTCATCACGGATCGCGACGGCCGCCCACGTACCTTGCCGGATAATTACCGGGAGATGCTCCTGGGAAAATCAGAAAGCAGAAACTAGAAATCAGAAAATGGAAACTGGAAAATGGAAACTGGCAACGAAACACTAACGAAGCTCTCGCCTTAACAGAACCAGGGCCGCTGACTCCCAGTTTCTGATTTCTAGTTTCTGATTTCTGATTTTAGCGAGGATCAATGCCGCGCGATTTGCAGCTCACCGGACTTAGCCTTACTCGAGAGGAGTTTTGCGAGGTAGTGCTGGAGAATCGGCGCGTTCGACTCTCGCCCCGTGGGCGCCAGGCGATGATTCAGTCTCGCAGACTCGTGGAAGAGATCGTGCGGGGGAATGAGGCCGTCTATGGGGTCACCACCGGAGTCGGAAGCCTGTCGACCGAACGCATCGAGCACGCGCAGGCGCGAGAACTGCAATTGAACGTGGTGCGGAGTCACGCCTGCGGCGTGGGAGAGCCGCTTGACGCGCGCGAGACGCGAGGGCTGCTCCTGCTGCGAGCCAACACGCTGGCGATCGGCCTCTCGGGTGTGCGCCCGGCGCTGGCCGAGCTGCTCTGTGGATTCCTTAATCATGGAGTACATCCCGTGGTGCCGGCGCGCGGGTCCGTTGGGGCCAGTGGCGACCTTGCTCCCTTGGCCCATATGGCCCTGGCATTGGTGGGCGAGGGTGAGGTGGTCTACCGGGGGCGTCGGCAGCCCGCGCGATCCGCTCTGAAGGCTGCAGGGTTAAAGCCCCTGGCACTCGAAGCCAAAGAAGGTCTTTCACTGGTGAACGGCACCCAGGCAATGCTGTCCCTGGGGCTTCTTGCGCTGCGTCTTGCGGAAATCCTCGTGGATACGGCGGACGTCGCGGGCGCGCTCTCACTGGATGCGCTGCGCGGCTCGCGAAGGGCCTTTGATGAGCGACTGCATCGAGCGCGGCCGCATCCTGGGCAGATGGTGACCGCCAGGAACATCTGGCGGCTCACGCAAGGGAGCGAGATTAACAAATCTCACCAGGGGTGCTCGCGCGTGCAGGATGCCTACAGTTTGCGCTGCATGCCTCAGGTGCACGGCGCGATGCGCGACGCGCTGGACTACGCGGGACAGGTCTTCAGCAGAGAAATGAACAGCGCCACGGATAATCCCCTGGTCTTTGCCGGGGAAGGGGATGTGATCTCGGGTGGAAACTTCCATGGCCAGCCCCTGGCAACTGCCCTCGACCTGATGGCGTTGGTACTGACGCAGCTTGGCGGCATCTCCGAGAGGCGAACCGACCGCATGGTGAACCCCTTGACCTCTGACCTGCCAGCCTTCCTGACAAAGTCAGCGGGGCTGGAATCGGGATTTATGCTCGCGCAAGTAACGGCCGCGGCTCTAGCTTCAGAAAACAAGGTTTTGGCCCATCCCGCCTCGGCGGACTCCATTCCCACCTCGGGAAACAAGGAAGACTATGTGAGCATGGGTATGGCCGCGGCCCTGAAACTGCGTCCCTTGATTTCCAACTTGGCGGCCATCCTCGCCATCGAACTGCTGGCCTCGTGCCAAGCTATCGACCTGCTGGCTCCGCTCCGAAGCGGACGCTTGGCGGAAAAGGCCAAGGCGGTGCTGCGCGCCGTCTCCCCGCCCGTGACCAAAGACCGGCCTTTGCACAAGGACATTGCCCGTGTCGCGCAGCTCGTTTCGGAGGGTGCGTTTGCCGCTGTATTGAGAAGTAACCCGGGCCGCGCTCCCACGCTGTGACGGGCCGGCGGACCACCTTTAATGCCCTATATTTCGGCCACTATCGTCGCCTGCAACGAGGCCAACAATGTGGCGCGCGCCCTCCGCTCGCTGGCTTGTGCGGATGAAGTTGTGCTCCTCGACTCTGGTTCCACAGACCAGACGCCTGCGCTCGCGGCGGATCTGGGAGCGCGGGTTATTCATCAACCTTGGCGCGGATACGCGGCACAAAAAGACCTTGCCAGCAGCTACACCCAACACGACTGGATCTTGAGCCTGGATGCGGATGAGGAACTTGACCCCACCGCCCAGGCTGCGATTCGCACCTGGAAAGGCACCCAGCCCGCGGCGGATGGCTATCGCTTTGCGCGCCGTGCTCGCTACCTTGGCCGGTGGATACTTCATTCCGGCTGGTATCCGGACTACAAGGTTCGGCTTTTCAACAGGCACAAAGCGCACTGGGAGGGGAAGTACGTTCATGAGTCAGTCAAGGTGGAGGGGCGTGTTGCGACGATGCCTGGTGAAATCCTGCACTACACTTGTGACACGCTGGAGGAACATCTTCAGAGGATCGAGTTGTACACGGACCTGGCGGCGCAAGAAATGCGCGAGCAGGGCGAGACCGTTAACTTCCTCCACCGCCGGCTTGATCCCTTGTGGGTTTTCTTCCACACTTACTTTTTCCGCATGGGAATCCTGGATGGGCGCCAGGGATTACTTATCGCCACCATGGCGGCGCGTTACGTCCGCAGGAAATACGCCAAGCTAGGCCGTGCACACGCACCACTCGACGTTAGCCATCACCCATGACTTCCTCAAGACCCTTACGGATCGCTCATCTCGACACCGGCCTGAACCTGCGCGGCGGGCAGCGCCAGTTGTTGAGTCTGGCGCTGGGACTGCGAAAGCGAGGCCATTGGCAGATCGTGGTTTGCCGCGAAGAGAGCGAACTGGAAGGGCGCGCTCGGGCGGAAGGGTTTCCCTGCTTTTCGCTTCCTTCCCATGACCCTGGCCATGTGTACGGAATCGTGCAACTGCGCCAGCTTCTGCGGGCCGCACCCTGCGACCTTCTTCACGCCCATGACGGACGCGGGCAGACGCTCGTCTTCCTCGCGTCAATGGGACTGCCCGTTCGACGCGTAGCAAGCCGCCGCGTGGCGTTTCTCCCCAAGCACCACTGGACCCATCGTCTCAAGTATGCCTATACGTGTGATGCGGTGATTGCAGTCTCAGATTTCATTCGCCAGGGATCGATTCGGTGTGGAGTGCCGCGGTCAAAGATCGATCTGATTCCCGACGGAATCGAGATCCCCTCCGATCTGCCCACGCCGGAAATCCGAGCCAAGGCGCGTGCCGGGTGGGGATTTGCTCGAGGCGACTTTCTGGTCGGGCACTTGGGCGCCTTCACGCCCGAAAAGGGGCAGGAGGTGGCGCTCGAAGCATTCCAACTGTTAAGGGAGAGACTGCCGCAAGCCGGACTCTTGCTGGCGGGGGAAGGTCCAACCCTGAGAGTTCGGGAGATTACGCAGCAGTGCGAATCACTTGGCGCGCGGATTCGACTTTGCGGAGCAGTCCTAGACGTGGCAGAATTCTTCTCTGCGCTCGACCTGTTCATCATGCCGTCAAAGTCCGAGGGACTCGGCTCATCGGCTCTCCTGGCCATGTCCTATGGCCTGCCCGTGGTGGCCAGCCGGGTGGGCGGCTTGGCGGAGCTGGTTGTGGAAGGCCGCACGGGATGGTTAATCGAGCCTAACTCTCCCCTCGCGCTCTCGCAGGCGATCGTGGACGCGGCAGCGGACCGGGCAGGCCTCCAACAATGGGGGCTGTACGCCCGCGAGCACGCCCGCCAATTCTCTGTCGATATAATGGTAGCGCGGACGGAGGCATTGTATTGCCGCGTGTTGTTTCGAGAGCCTCACGCTCGTGAAGGTGCGAAGTAGGTTAATTATGCCTTATGTTGTGGTCGCCCTGTTCGGATTGGTCTTTGGCAGCTTCTTGAACGTATGTATCGTTCGGCTCCCGCGCAAGCAGTCTATATTGATTCCGGGCTCGCATTGCCCGCTGTGCAAACATCCCATTCGTTGGTTCGACAACATCCCGCTGGTGAGTTACCTTCTCTTACGAGGACGCTGCCGGGACTGCCATGCGAGAATTTCTCCGCAATATGCGTTCGTCGAAGCTATCACCGCGCTTTTGCTCGTGTTGACGTACCAACGCTATGGGCTCAGCCCCGAATTCGTTAAATACTCCGTACTGGTGATGATCCTGATCGTTCTCGTCTTCACCGACCTGCGGGAGCGGTTAATACCACACGCGGTGACCCTGTTCGGCATTGGCTTGGGTGTGGTCTTCAGCTTCTTCATCCCGGTCGACAGCCGACCCTTAGGATGGTTGGCCGATCGGATGGGTCTCTACATTCCGGAAACAGCCTTGTCGGTTATGGGCGCCATCCTGGGAGCAGTTGTGGGGGGCGGGTTGTTTTACGCTGTCGGGGAGGCATTTTACATCTTGGGCGGACGCGAGAAACAGTACCTGGGGTTCGGCGACGTCATGCTAATGCTCATGGTGGGGACCTTCTTGGGCGCGCCACTGACATTGCTCACTATCCTGCTCGGTTCGCTGGCAGGATCTGTCGTCGCCCTCTCGATCACCCTCGCCGCGCCCCGTTTCCGCAATTACCCATGGCCCTATGGGACGTTCCTTGGCATCGCCGCTATTTACACCGCCCTCGACGGTACGCGCCTGGTGGCGATTTATCTTCACTGGTCAGGCATGGCGGGCTAGCCGCTGTGTGGTAGACCGTGTGTGGTATGTGGGTATTCCAGCCTTCCTCATCGACCCCATGCTACCTACCACATACGTCTCTTATTCGGTTATCTTACCGTAAACGTAGTCGCGAATCAGGGCTCGGCTGGCCTCCGTGGTGTCGGTGAACTCGATCGAAGTGCGACCGGAGGGTTCTTTGCCGCGGATCTTGCCGGTGACTTTGATGGGCTGCCTGGCATCCGGCAGGCTGAACTCGAGCCTAATGAGCTCACCAATCTTTGCCGGGCCTGAGCTTTCGAGCGCCATGCCGCCCTCGCTGATATTGACACTCGTCGAATTGAACCTTTGCTCCTCCCATACGCAGTTGACGCCGGTGCGGTAAGGAAGGCGCGCGCCCCGCCGCCGCTCCGCTAACATGGCCCCGCGCGCCGCGCGAAAGATGGCGTAAACCCTTTCGCGGGAAATCGGCTTCCCAATGAACAATGTCACTCCAGCTTCAAAGGCCCGGCGCATAGTTTCGACGTCGTCCATACCGGTCATCATGATGATGGGAACCTGGCGGTTAGGTGGCGTGGAGCGGATTCTGCGGGCCAACTGGAAGCCGTCCAGTCCCGGCATGGCGACGTCCAGCATCACGCCGTCGAATTTGTCGCGTTCCAGAATGACTGCGGCTTCGCGGCTGTCCGACGAGGTATGCACCTCCACGCCTAAGGCTTCGATCATGGTCTTGACCATTCGGCAGATTTCCGCTTCGTCGTCCACGACGAGAATTTTCATGGGCCGTCCAAATCGGCGGTGGTAGTTAGGGAAGTTCCAGGGACCGTTCACCGGCTGTCTCGCCGGCGCCCTCACCTACCGCGTACCGCATCCCCACCTACCACCTGCCACATACCACCTACCAGTTACACCGCCTACCGGTTGAGCCACTTCACCAGGTTCGTGAATATTCTAAGCCCATCTTGGGAATAATGTGCCGGCAATGAAACTCGCTCCGGATGGGGCATTAGTCCCAAAACCAGCCCTGTTTCGTCAATGACTCCGGCAACTGCTTCCGGCGCCCCGTTCGGGTTACTGGGGTAGTCCATGGTGGGGCGCCCCTGCGCGTCACTATAGTGAAAAACAACCCGCGTGCCGGCGCTGGGACCATCACAGAACAGTGCGCGGCCCTCGCCGTGGGCCGTGGGCATTTGCAAGATTTCACCTGCCAGTCCCTCAGTCCAGACGCTGTCTTCCTCTGAAACCAGGAGCCGGATTTTCCGGTCCTCAAAATGCGCAGACTGGTTCTCGAGCAGAGCCATGCTGCGATTGCCCGGGGTGCGGCCCGGCAGAATCCCCGATTCCGTCAATACTTGAAAGCCATTGCAGATGCCCAGCAAGGGCTTCCGAGCTTCCAGAAACTCCTCCAGTTGTTGGCGCAAACAGGCCACGAGCATGGTGGCAAATATGCGGCCTGCTCCCAGGTGGTCGCCATAGGAGAAACCACCCGGGATGACGGCCGCCTGATAGTCGCCAAGGCGCGTGCGGCCGTCCAGCAGGTCCCGAAGGAGAACAAGTTCAGTTCTTCCGCCGGCGAATTCGATGGCTGCCGCAGTCTCTTCGTGGCAGTTCGTACCTGGGGTGTATAGGATGGCAGTGACGCCCCGACTCATTCAATGACCTCCCGAAACGTTCTGCTCCACACCTCGCCAAGAGCCGCGGTTGTTTCTTGCCAGACCACTGCTTCGCGGTCCAGAAGAATCAATTGGGGTTGCGGCAGGACTTCTCCAATCACCCGGTAGGGCACCTCGCCCAACACTCCGCTCAGGTTCAATTCCGGGGGCGCCTCAATCAAAACCGATCCCACGAACTCACCGAAAATCGCGCCATCCTTCCTTTCCTGCGCAGTCTGGATAGCGCGGAGCCTCGGTTTCGCGGAAAATGCGTCGAGCGAAATCTGAGCACCGTATCCTGATCCCCACGCAGCCTCAAAAAGGCGCAAGAGTACTCCGCCCTCGGCAATGGCAGAGGCCGACACATACGCGCCTTGCGCGTGCAGTCTCAAAAGCGCATCCCAGACTAGCCGGATGGAGTTTGCGTCGTAAGCATCGCAGAGCCGTTCACCGCGCTGCCCGCAACTATCGGCGTACACACTGCCGCCCAATGCCGCGCAATCGCATATCCCGACGAGGACAAGGCGATTTCCGGGCCGCTTGAATTCCTTGCTAACCACTTTTCGGACGTCGGGTAAGCGCCCCATAGCGGCCACGACTAGTGTGGGGGGCACATCAATGCGGCGGCCTGCAGTCTCAAATGTCCCGGAGCTTGAATCCTTACCAGAAATGAACGGGACTCCCAGAGCCACCGACATGTCCGAGATGGTTTCAACCATGGCGCGCAAATCCCAGGCTATATCCGGACGGACGCGGGGGGTGTAGAAGTTGTCGCAAAGGACCATCTCCCGGTAATCCGCGCCGGCGGCCACCGCCTTGGTAATGGCTTCAATGATCATCAGGCGCGCCAACCCCGTTGGGTCGATTTCTCCATAAAAAGGATTGAAGGCCAAAGTGGTGATCATGCCATAAGGTTTACCACGCAGGGGCGCCGAGACATAAACATTGGTCGGCATCGTATGGTTCTTGCCCCCGTACGGCCCCATGGCAGTTCGCCCCTGCACCGTCGTATCAAAGCGGCAACCGGCGGCGCTCTGGTCCGCGCAGTGGTAATGCCCAAGCACGCCCCGAACCGCGGCAGCCCACTCCGCCTGGGTACGTGGCTCGCGAATGCTGAGAGGTTGGAGGGTCCGCTCTGGCCGGGCAATCTGCAATGGGTCGATGGGGCAGGCTTCCCAAAGGAAAGCCATCTCCAAATCAACCACCTTCTGGCCGCGCCAGATTGCCTCCAGGCGGCCGTTGTCCGTAAAGTGGCCGAGGATTGAATAGCCCACCTCGTACCTCTCGAGAATGCCGCGGGCCTGCGCAAGTTTCTCCGGCGGCACGGCGACCAGCATGCGTTCCTGCGATTCGGAAAGCAGGATTTCCCAGGCCGTCAGGCTCTTGTCCTTCAGTGGAACGACGTCGAGGTCGATGCGCACGCCCGTCTCGGAACCCATTTCGCCCACAGCGCAAGAGATGCCTCCCGCTCCCAGGTCGGTGATGGCGCGAATGCACGCTTCGTCGCGCAAGACGGGGATGGCCGACGTAAACCGACGCTCCGTAATCGGGTGGCCGATTTGCACTGCGGCCGATTCTTTCTTCAGCGTTTCGCCAGTCATGCCCGTTGAACTCGCTGTCGCCCCGTGTATGCCGTCCCGGCCGGTTTCGCCACCGATCAGCAGAGCCACATCGCCCGGGCGGAGCGCATCCTTCAGAGCGTATTGTTTGGGAATCAATCCCACGGAATGCCCCAGGGCGAAGCACTTGGCGTAGCCCGGATGGATGCGGTAAACCGGGTGCATCATGGGAATGCCCATGGGGTTCGTGTAATAGGAGGTGGCCCTGATGGATTCCGAAACGATCAACTGGGGGTGTAATGCCCCGGCTGGAACATCGGAAATCCCGGGGTCCATGGTTCCCATTACCGTCGTGCTGCCGATCGGGTAGCCACCCTTGCCAAATCCCAACGTATCCCGGATCACGCCGCCGTGCTTCGTCGCGATGCCCCCAAAAGGAGCGATGGAGCTGGGAAAGTTATGGGTCTCACCCTTAATGGTCACCACCCAGTCTTCGTAGAACTCCATGCCCCCGGCGTTGTCTTTGAACGACGAAACAACCAGAGGGTGGTTGATCCGCGCCGTCGCCTCACTCAGCCTTTTCAGAAGTCCCAGGCTTTTCCAGGTGGTGTGGTAGCAGTGGTCGCTCCACGATTGCACCAGGATCTCGATCTCGGCATCCGTGTGCGGCCGGCCTTGAGCGATCTCATGCGCTTGCAGAACCTTCACTTGGGAAAGCGGCGCATACCAGGACCGAGCCTTGGAAAGCGCCACAAGTTCTTCATCGCTCAAGTCCCGGAAAGAAATCGTTGCCACAGGATCGGGGTTGCCGGTGGGACGAAGTGTGGCAACGACTTCCCTGGGCTCGCGAATGCGCTCGACCACGTGGTTGTATAAGAAACGAGCGGCAGCTCCCCGCGCCTCGGATTCGTCCAGTCCCCAGAACTGGTAGCGCCTGCTGAGCCGCGCAAATTCCAAGCCCGCCTCACCCAGAGCCCGCGCCCCCGCCAGGATGGAGGGGGTTTCCGGATCGGTGACAGCAGGCCGATAAGCGATTTCAACAATCGGTCCCAATGCCGGATCAAGTTGAGATTGTGCCGCCGGAACCTGATAAAGCGGATTCACCAGGAGCGGCATAAGGCGGTCGAGATTCACCGATCCTTCCAGCCAAAAAACGCGCTCGATCACCAGATTTTTCAATTGGGGATAACCGCGCCGGTGAAGGAAGCCCAGCCAGTTACGAGCTTCGGGATCATCCTTCGAGAGTGTATAAACGCTCTGAATTGACATCATCGCCTCGGGCAAGATTTGCCTCGAAACAAACTGCTCATTATAGCCGGGATGCCGCCGCTTGTCTCTGAAGGTGTTAATAAATCGACCGGCTGTCATCCTGAGCGGCCGCAGTTATTCCGGCACCGCAACTTCAATCAGCGTGCTGAGTACCAGGTTCCCCCACGCCACTCGCATTGTGACATGCTTGATGTCGTTCTTTGGGTAGGAGAGCGTGATAGTCAGTTTCGCGGCTGGGGTGTCTGCCTTTTCGGATTTAGACATGAGGGCTTCGAATTCCACCGGTGCCCTCTCGATTTGGAAGGCGTCAAGCAGCACCTTCCGAGCCTTGCCCGGGTCAATGAAAGCCAAGCTCCACTCGGAGCCCTCTTCGGAGCGGTGCAGACCAAGATAATAAAGCCCCACCGGAACCTTTTTCCCGCCGATGGATAAGGGAAGTTCGGTATCCAAGATCGTCCAGTAATTGCTGCCCATTCGCCATATTTTCCCTCTGGTCATGGCGTCGAATCGAGCAGCATCGTTGTATTCCTTCTTCCAGACGGGCCGGCCGTAATCAATGGCCACTTGACCGGCGGCTGAATCGGCCTGAGTATTCCAGTAGAGGACGCGGGCTGAAGCCCTATCATCCGGCGTACCGCCCTCCGCCACGATCTTGGGCCGTTGTTGCTGCCCCGCCACATTCAACGCCAAGAGAAACATCACAGCCAGCAGTGAGTGGATCTTCATCGCTTGTCTCCTTTGCATCCGCCGCTTTCTACCTGAAGCGTGATTCTAGCACGGGTCTCTGCGCCTTGGGCGGATTGTAAGTGCAGACTCGAAATCTCATTGACTCTGCTCCCCGCCGGGTGCAACATAACACTTTGGGGTTACGGAAGCGGTTCCCTGCAGGTTGAGGGGCCCGAGTGCTGACAGGGCGCATACGTCGCATTGAGCTATGAAAAACCGCAAGCTGAAGTTCAGCATAGGTGTAGGCATTATTCTCGCCGTGGTCGGCTGGGAAGCCGTCTCCGGCTTCGAGCAAAGCAAGACCTACTACGTCACTGTAAACGAACTCACCCAGGGGCGAAACGCGCGGCGCCGCATCCGTGTGGGAGGCACTGTGGAATCCGGCTCAGTTGAACGCCACGCGGGGAAAGTCACCTTCCGTCTCGCCCAGGACGCCAATTCCATCCCGGTGACTTACGTGGGGGCCGACACCTTGCCGGACACCTTCAAAGATGGGGCGCAGGCCATCATCGATGGAGATTATCTCGCCAGTGGCGAGTTTCAGGCGGAGAAGATCCAGGCGAAGTGCGCCTCGAAGTATCAGGCGGCTCCCGCCGCCCCGGCAGGCGGAGCCAAGAATCCCAAGGTCGCGCTTCGCTCGGAATGACAGCCAAGGACTCGGTCCCAGAGATTGCCTATGAACCAACTTGGAAGCCTTGGCCTGGTTGCTGCGCTGGCCTTTGCGGCTTATGCGGTAATCGCCGGAGCCGTGGGCGGGAAGTTGCGTAGTTCGCGGCTGGCGAAGAGCGCCGAGCGTGCCACGCTGTCTTTCTTCCTCTTGCTCACGCTGGCCGTGTTCGCGCTCGAGTACCTCATCCTCACCAACGACTTCCATAATGCCTACGTTGCCGAGCACTCGAACCGCGACTTGCTCACTTTCTACAAGGTCGCGGCGCTCTGGGCGGGGCAGGAAGGCTCGCTGCTCTTCTGGACGTGGCTGCTTTCTATTTACAGCGCCTTGGTCATCCTTCTGAACCGGAAGAAAAACCGCCAGCTCATGCCTTACGTGGTGGCGGTGCTGATGGGCACAGGCGCTTTCTTCGCTTCGCTGGTGCTTTTTGTAGCCAACCCTTTTCAAGAGTTATCGCTCGCCTCGGCTTCCGGAACGCAACCCTTCACGCCGCCCGACGGCAACGGATTAAATCCTGTTCTGCAATACCACTCCATGGTGATTCACCCTCCCATGCTCTACCTGGGATACGTGGGCATGGTGGTCCCCTTTGCATTCGCGATGGCGGCGCTCATCACGCGGCAATTGGGTGACAACTGGATTCGCACTACCCGCCGCTGGACCATGGTCCCCTGGATGCTCCTCGGCTTGGGCATCCTTTTGGGCGGTAACTGGGCTTACGCCGTGCTCGGCTGGGGCGGCTACTGGGCCTGGGACCCCGTCGAGAACGCCTCGCTTCTGCCTTGGCTTTCGGGAACCGCCTTCTTGCACTCCGTAATGATCCAGGAGAAGCGAGGGATGCTAAAGGTGTGGAATGTCGTCCTGGTGATCACCACATTTTTCCTCAGCATTTTCGGGACGTTCCTCACTCGCAGTGGCATTGTTTCGTCAGTACACGCCTTCGCCCAATCGAGCATCGGCCCCTTCTTTGCGGTCTTCCTCTGCGTCATAGTCTTCTTCTCGGCCACCTTGGTTTTCCTTCGACTGGATCACCTCAAGAGCGAGAATAGGCTCGATTCTCTGGTTTCCCGTGAAAGCGGATTCTTGTTTAACAACTGGATTCTGCTGGCGCTGGTCTTTGCAGTGCTTTGGGGAACGTTGTTCCCACTGATTTCCAAGGCCGTGCAGAATGTGACTGTCACGGTGAGCGCTCCTTTCTTCAATAAAACTGCTATCCCCATGGGCCTGCTGCTCTTGTTCCTGACCGGCGCGGGTCCGCTGCTCGCCTGGCGCAAGACTTCCTTCCAGAGTCTCAAGCGGAACTTCGTTGTTCCGTCGATTGTTGCAGGGGTATCAGGCGCGATTCTCCTCGCCGCGGGGGTGCGGCATTTCTATGCCTGGATGACGATATGCCTTTCCATTTTTGTAGGAATCTCCGTCCTGGGCGAGTTCTGGAAAGGCGCCAGGACGCGCATGAAAACTGCGGGCGAGAATTTCGCCCAGGCGATCTATAACCTCACCATGCGCAACACACGGCGTTATGGCGGGTATGTGGTGCATCTGGGCATTGTGCTGCTTTTCATCGGGTTTGCCGGCCTGGCCTTCAAGACGCAGGCCAAAGCCTTGATGCAGGAGGGCGACCTGCTGCGGGTGAAGAATTATCTTCTGCGCTGCGACGGGCTCACGAGCGGCGATACGCCGAACTACGAATACACGCGCGCCCTGATTACGGTCACCAAGGACGGCCATGCCTATACCACCTTGCATCCTGAGAAGCGCTTTTACAAGGCCAGCCAGCAGCCAACCAGCTATGTCTCCATTCACCCCACGCTCGCCGAAGACCTTTACGTCGTGCTTTCAGGGCTTGACGAGGATACCGGAAAAGCTGTCATCGAAGTTTTCGTCAACCCGCTCGTCATGTGGGTCTGGACTGGCGGACTCGTGGTGTTCTTCGGAACCCTGCTGGCCCTCGTCCCCAGCCGCGTGGAACGGGAGATGGCGGAAATCCGGCGGACGCAGGACGTTGCGGTGGAGGCTAGGGGCTGGGACTAGTCAATGAACAGCCCTCTCCCTTGGGGAGCGGGACAGGTGAGGGGTTACTTGCATGGAATCATTCCAATGGGTTACTTACCTCGCTCGCTGAAGACGCCTTAACGAATGCGCCGGCTCGCGGAGGACGGCCAGAAGGGCCGCCCCTACAACCGAAATGCAAACTCCATACCACAAATCGGAAGAAAACAGTATCCAACGCCTTCTGCGACCGCCATGTAAATGGGCCGCGGTCCTGCTGATCCTTGGTCTAGGGGCTGCTTCCATGACGCAGGCCGACGCCCCGAAGCAGCCGACGCTCGAGTCGATTGGTGACCAGGTGATGTGCCTGTGCGGTTGCGTAGCCACTCTGAACCACTGTCCGCATCGCGATTGCGCGACACTGGCGGAGATGCGACCAGTCATCGCCAAGGAGATCGCTGAGGGTAAGGACGAAACCACGATTCTCCAGGATTTGGCAATTCGATTTGGCGTTCAGGTGCTCGCAGCTCCTCCGGCCAAGGGGTTCAGCCTTACCGCATGGATTCTGCCCGGAGTAGGATTGCTGGCCGGCTTGTCTTTAGTTGTCATAGTCGTGCGGCGTTGGCGGAAACCCTCGCCTGTCCCGGCTTTCAACCCGGCGAAGCCCTTGGATCCGAAGCTGCTCGCCGCAGTCGAAGAGGAAATGAAAGCTGCGGGACTGGGGGCTAGGGACGCATAGATTTGCTCCTCAGGGAAACCCTTCCTAATGCCAATCAAAATGGGACCAGCAACCGAATCTCTTGCTCCCTGAACCGAGAGTGAGCTACCCTCGGCAAGAGTGATTCCGAGCGGAGCGAGGAAGCCGGCTGTGCTTCGGACGGATCGTGGAAAGAAGAATCAGGGCAAGATTCTTCGAGGTGCTCGGAACGACATGATCGGGCGGAGCTTTTGCAAGGAGGTGATCTAACCCGTGTCTATCGTTATCGGATTACTGATTGCAGGTGGCATGGCAGCTTTCGTCGCAGCGCCGTTGCTTTCTTCGGAAAGTGGAGCAGGTTCCAGCTTGCCCGTGGATGTTACTCCCATGGCAGACTTGAGGCGGCGTCGGCTGGTAGTCTATGAGAACCTCAAGGACTTGGAATTCGAATATCAGGCGGGAAAGATTGCCGCCCAAGACTACCAAAGCCTCAAGCAAAACTACCTGGGTGAGGCCGCTACTCTCATGGCAGCGTCGCAGGAGGCTGAGCAGCTTAAGGAAACCGATGCTCTGCTCGAACGCGAGATCGCCGCGCGCCGGGCCTTGCGGAAAGCCGCGCCTCCCCAGGATTACGTTTGTCCCCACTGTGGTTTCGAGAATCCTGTGCCGGTGAAGTTTTGCGGGGAATGCGGAACGAAGATTGAGCCATCAAGTCATTGAGTCATTTGGTCATTGGCTCATCGAGGCCATTGGGTCAATGGCCCAATGACCCAATGGCTCATTGATTCAGTGATGCGCAACATCTGTTTGTTCATCTCTTACGACGGCACGGATTTTCATGGCTGGCAGCGCCAGCCGAATCTGTTGACCGTGCAGGAGTGTCTTGAATCGGCAATTGAGCGAGTCCTGGGGGAGAAGACGCAACTTTACGGGTCGGGGCGAACCGACGCCGGGGTACATGCTCTACACCAAGTCGCCAATTTCAAAACGGATTGTCGGATCCCATGCGAAAACCTCGTGAGTGCCTTGAATGACGCTTTGCCACCCACCGTGCGCATTAAAGACGCCCAAGAGGTTTCCACCAAGTTTCACGCCCGATACGATGTTTGCTCGAAGACTTATCGCTACCGGATTCTCCAGGCGCCATTGAACTCACCTTTTTTGTGCCGGTACGTTTGGCACTATCCGTTTGCGCTGGACGTCGAGCGGATGGCCCAGGCAGCCAAGCTTATTGAAGGTGAACACGATTTCACCAGCTTCGCCGCTGTCGAGGGGAGCATGGGGCAAGTGAGCTTCGGGGATGAAGAGGTGGCGCCGTCACGCTTGACCGTGCTCGCGGGTTTCCGAGGAGAACCAGCACCGGCGAAAGTGCCTGTGGCGCCGGCCCACGACGCCGAAGCAAACATGGTGCGAACAATATTCACTTCCCGAATTCTCCGCCGCACGCGGACGTCGATGCTGATCTATGAGGTTACGGGCAACGGGTTTCTTCATCACATGGTGCGCAACGTGGTGGGTACGCTTGTCGAGGCCGGACGCGGCAAGCTGGACGCGGGCGACATCATGCGAATCCTTGCTGCCCGTGACCGCACCATGGCCGGTCCCACCGCTCCAGCCCAGGGTTTATGCCTCGTCCGAGTTGAGTATTGAAGATTGAGCCCTTGGGTCATTGAGCCATTGACTCAATGAACTCTGCAATGATTCAATGGAGCATTGACTCAATGGATCGATCCCAGGGGGCTGCTGTGGCTTTCAAAGTCAAAGAGAAGAAACCGGGGCAGAGGGCTTGTGACGAGAAAGACGCGAAGGGAGAGCTTTGCGTCGGCCACCTCAAACGCTGGTATTACAACGAGCCGCACCCTCTCAGTACCACTCCGGAAGAAGTGGAAGCCTTGAAGGAATTCGGTCGAGGTGCGGAGGTCTACCGTTGCGAGCGTTGCCACACCCTTTACCGGCCTGTTTCGGCTGACCATTCGACAGCCGGGCAGAAGTTCGAGACGCGCCCGGTGAATTTGCTGGGAGACTTTGGGAAGTCGAAAGTCAAGGCTCAAGAGCCGAGAGTCAAGAATTGATCCTCAGCATTTCGTAACGAGTCTAGCCCGACAGAGGGCGGCGTAAAGCCGCCGCTACGCCGAACCGAACTACCATTCGGGAGTGGGTGCTGTTGAGTGCCCGATCAAAAGCGGAAGTGTCCCTGGCAGGAGTCACTGCGATCTGGGGGTGCACTTTTGTGATCGTCAAAGGGGCGCTTGCCGATGCTTCTCCCCTGCCTTTCCTAGCCGTGCGATTTCTGTTTGCCGGGCTTCTCCTGCTGGCGATATTAGGGCGCGGGCGCGTGGAGCGAGCCACAATCCTTCCTGGTTTTATCCTCGGGTCGTTTCTCTTCGCAGGGTACGTGTTTCAAACTTGGGGCCTGATTTATACGACGCCCTCGAAAAGCGCCTTCCTCACAGGCCTCAGCGTGATCCTGGTTCCACTGATCCTGATGCTCTCCGGTCTTCGGATGGGCTCTGCGACTCTCCTCGGGGCCGTCCTGGGACTCGCCGGGATCTACTTCCTGGTTGCGCCGTCCGGGATGGCAGGGGTGAATCGCGGAGACCTGCTCACCCTGGCGGGCGCTCTTTCGTTTGCATTTCACATTGTACTGGTGGGGCACTACACGAAGAAATTCTCCTTCCTCCATCTTGTCCCGATACAGATTCTGGTGGTCGGGCTGCTTTCGTCGGTCGCGCTGGCGATCTTCCCGGAGCAAAGACTGCACTTCACTGTGCGCCTCTTCGCGGCCATCCTGATCACTGCGGTGCTGGCAACCGGAGTAGCCTTCTCCGTTCAGAATTGGGCGCAGCAATACACTCCAGCCGCACACACCGCCCTGATCTTCGCTCTCGAGCCGGTATTCGCCGCGCTCTCTTCCTGGTTGGTGATGGGCGAGCGCTTCGGAGGCAGGACGCTGGCAGGCGCGGGCCTAATTCTGTCGGGAATGGTGATCTCGGAGATCTGGGGCACCCACCTGGCTTCGCCAGTGGAAGGGTAACAGGTCGAAGATCGAAATTCGAAACTCGAAATTCGAAAATCGGAATTCAAAAGTCGAAAGATGACAGACTCCTTAGAAGTCGAGTTTCAGGTTTCGATTTTGGGGTTTCGGTTTTCGAGTTTCGATTTTCGAATTTCGACTTTCTAACCCCTGCGCAGGGCGCGTTCGAATCCGGGCAGAGCACGCTCGATGGCGCCAAGCGGAATGGTGAGAGATAAGCGGAAGTATCCGCTGCGTCCGAATCCCGAACCCGGCACAACCAGAATGCCGTCCTCCATAAGGCCACGCACAAAGGCCAAGTCATCCGGTATCGGCGCCTTGGGAAACATGTAGAAGGCCCCCTGTGGTTTCGTGACTTGATATCCCATCTGCGTCAGGCCTTCCCAGAGCAGGTCGCGTTTTTCCTGGTAAGGGCGAGGATCAATCTTGAGGTCCGCCACTTCCATCATGACCCATTGCCAAACGGCGGGCGCATTGATGAAGCCCAGGGTGCGGTTCGCGAATGTGCACGCGTTGCGCAGCGCCTCCAGTTCCGGTAGCCGGGGCGAGAGAGCCAGGTAACCGATCCGCTCTCCGGGAATCGCCAGCGCTTTGGACCATGAGTAGGTGACCACCGTACGGCGTAGCAGGGAAGGGATCTCGGGCAACGTCAGGCCATCGAAGGTCAGGGATTTGTAAGTGTCATCGGCGATGACCGTGACCGCATGATCTAGGCTGGAAACCAGGTCCTCCAAATCCCGCACGAATCCGGCGGAGTACACTTGACCCGTTGGGTTGTTGGGCGAATTCAGAATGATCGCCTTGGTGCGCGCCGTAATGGCGGCCTCGAGGGCTCCGATCTGAGGCCGAAACTCCGTATCGGTTTCCACCAGCACCATCCGCCCGCCGTGGTTCTCAATGTAAAACTGGTATTCAGGAAAGAAGGGGACCAGAATAATGACCTCGTCACCCGGGTCGAGAAGCGACTTCAGCACCACGTTGATAGCACCTGACGATCCGACCGTCATGAGGATGTGGTCTGCGGTATATGCCAGTCCTGTGCGCTTCGAGAGTTGCTCCGCGATCACGCTTCGCACCGGAGGGAAACCGGCATTGGGCATGTAGGCGTGGCTGCGGGGCCGATTCTCACTCGCCACCCGTCGAAGCGCCGAAATAACTTCTTGCGGCGGCTCTTCGGCGGGATTTCCCAAGGTAAAATCAAATACGTTCTCTTCTCCGCGCTCCCGCTTCATCCGGTCGCCAATCTCGAACATGCGCCGGATCCAGGATGCGTGTTCCATCTGTTCGCCAATAGTTTTGCCAATGCTCATTTTGGTTCTCCGGTTCGCGACCCCCTCCACCCGGCCCGTCCTGGTTGGTGAAGAGGCACAGGCGCTGTTGCCTGTGTTTGGCGGAGCACCGCCTCAGACTTCGGCACAGGCAAGAGTGTCTGTGCCACTTTCATTTCTCCATGCGCGCGTAGACCTCGGCGCTACCCACCACATTGATGCCGGCGGATTGAAGTCGCATGATTGCCGCATCGGGGTTATTGAAACGGAAGATCATGACCGCCGTATCTCCGCGGCCGAATGTAAATGCGTACATGTACTCGATATTGATGTCGGTCTTCTCGAAGACAGCCAGCAATTCGGCAAGGCCTCCGGGATGGTCGGGCACCTCCACGGCCACGACTTGCACGACGTTGACGACGTAGCCTGCCTCCTGGAGAAGTTGCGCGCCCTTCTCCCAATCGGAAACAATGAGGCGCAGAATGCCGAATTCCTCTGTGTCGGCCAAGGTCAGGGTGCGAATGTTTATGCCGCCTTGAGCCAGGCGACGACAAGGTTCCGTCAACTGGCCCGGCTTGTTTTCAAGGAAGAGCGAAAGCTGATGAATCTTCATGGGCACGTCCTAACTCCCCTCCTCGGCGGAGGAGGGGTTAGCGGTGGCGGGCCCGCGGGGCAACCACCCCTTGGCCGCTCCTTATCAAGGAGGGGAATCACTGCGCCGCAGTCTGAGCGGGGGCGAGACGCCGGCGCTGCATTCTACAGACTTCGATGGTCGATGACCCGTTGCGCCTTTCCCTCGCTGCGCTTGAGCGTCTGCGGCGCCACGAGTCGTACCTTCACGCGCAGTCCAAGCGTCTGATGCAACGCTTGGGCGAGCTTGTTGTGCAGGTTTTCGAGGGCAGCCACGCGGTCGCTCGAGACCGGCGGCGTGACTTCCACCTGGACCTCCATCTGGTCCAATCCTGCTTCGCGCGTCAGGATAATCTGATAATGGGGCAACATGCCTTCCACCGCGAGCAGGGCGGACTCGACCTGGGAGGGGTACACGTTGACGCCCCGAATGATGAACATATCATCGCTGCGCCGGCTGATGCGCCGGATGCGTCGGAGGGTTCGACCACAAGGGCACGGTCCGGGCAGGAACGCGCTGATGTCTCGAGTCCGGTAGCGAAGCATCGGCATGGCCTGCTTGCTCAAGGTTGTCAGGACCAGTTCGCCCTCCTCTCCCTCCGCCACCAACTCTCCCGAAGCCGGGTTGATGATTTCCGGATAGAAATGGTCTTCAAAGATGTGCAGGCCAGCCTGGCAACGGCACTCGATACCCACCCCTGGGCCAGTAATCTCCGTAAGACCGTAGATGTCATACGCCTTGATGCCGGCGGCGGTTTCGATGTGGCGGCGCAGCGAGTCGGTCCAAGGTTCGGCGCCAAAGACTCCTACACGCAAGGGCAAGTCTCGCACCTCGACTCCCATCGGCGCGGCGCGGTCCAGCAGGTGAAGAAAGTAGGTTGGGGTACAGCAGATGGCCGTCACTTTGAAGTCTTTCATCACCATGATCTGGCGGTCCGTATTCCCGCTGGAAATCGGAATCACCGTCGCCCCTAGCGCCTCAGCGCCGTAATGGGCTCCCAATCCCCCGGTGAATAGGCCGTAGCCATAAGCGTTCTGAATAATATCTCCGCGGCCCAGGCCGCACGCCGCGAGTGTCCGCGCCATAGCGTCGGTCCACACTCCAATATCCTGGTGGGTGTAAGCGACCACAATCGGCTTGCCCGTAGTCCCACTGGAAGCGTGCAGCCGCACTACCTCTTCCAGGGGGCTTGCAAACAGGCCGAAAGGATAGGTGTCGCGAAGGTCGGACTTCACCGTGAAAGGAAGGCGAGTCAAGTCTTCCAGTGTTCGTATCTCCGCCGGCGCGACTTTGCGCTCCTCCATCCTCTGGCGGTAGAGTTCAACCCGCTGGTAAGCACGGCTGACGGTCGCTTGCAGCCGGCGCAGTTGTAGCTCGTGCATTTCCTCCACCGGCAGATAATCACGCGCGCTGGCAGGATGCATCTCGAGGGAGCCATCATGGTCAATGTCAGGCATCGGTTATTTGCAAGGGCGGCCCGTGTGGCCGCCCGTGGTTGCCCCAGCGGCCACAAGGGCCGCCGTACGAACCGATCTGCCGCGGGTCATCGTTGGGGCGTACTACAGCGAAGAACCCTTCGCTGCCGCGCGTCCAACCGCCAACGCGTGCATATTGGCTGCGTGCAACTTTTCCGCCAGGTGCCGGCGGACCGCGTCCGTCCAGGCGCCTTCGGGAAACGGGAGGCACATGCTTAAGCAGCCGAGTAGGGCAACGTTCAAGCTGCGCTTGTCGTGCAACGCGCCTGCGGGAATGGCGCCTGGCGTGATCAGCGTGCCACACTCCCGCAATCGCCAGCGATTCAGTTCAACCTGATCGGGAGAAAGGACCAGAAGATAGTCCGCCGCTCCGGCGGGCACCATGGGACTGTAAACTCTCTCGCCAAACCTGACATCACTGGTTACGGAGCCGCCGCGCTGGCTCATGCCGTGGACTTCGCTCTTCTTCACATCGAGTCCGGCGCGGAATGCAACTTCGGCGACGATATCAGAGGCTTTGAGGACTCCCTCTCCGCCCAAACCCGCTATTACGATGTTGGTTACATTAGTGGTGTCCTTCAATGCCATCTACTCCCCTTGCTCGAGGCAGGACACTTGCTCGCGGGCGGCCCGCTCGTATTCCTTGATTTTCCCGGCCGCCAGCAAGCAGTTGCGACGGGCCACAATCACTTCGAGCTTTCCGCTAGCGAGGCTCGCAGCTACCAACTGCTCGAAAGCAGCAAGATCGGCTGTCGGGTCAACTACGCGCACACTAGGAATGCCGAGCGAGCGCGCCAAATCCTCGATGACCACTTTGCCCGTTGGCCGGTGCTCGAGCGTGCGGCCGGTCCCTGGATGTTCCTGCAACCCCGTCATGGCCGTTGTCCCGTTGTCGAGGATGATGACCACGTGGCCGGTGGGCGGCGGGTTGTAAACCATCTCTACCAGGCCCGTGATCCCGCTATGGATGAAAGTGCTGTCGCCCAGAGTACTAACCACCCGGCGGGCCTGCTCCGGCGGCAACGCGTGCCTTAGACCCAGCCCGACGCCGATACTCGCTCCCATGCAGACGCAGGAATCAGTGGCTTCGAAGGGGGGCAGCACCGCCAGGGTGTAACACCCAATGTCACTCGCCACAATGCACTCCAGGTTGCGCAAAGCGGTGAAGACGGAACGATGAGGACAACCTGGGCAGAGTTGCGGCGGCTTCCCCGGTGGCGGAGTCAACTCTTGCGAAGCATCGGCGGCCAGCATTCGCTTGACGCGGTCCACATTTAATTCGCCAAAACGATATTCCTCCGGCTTGCCTTCCACGCCGAGCCCCGCCGTGCGAATTGCTTCCACCAGGTAGGGATCACCCTCCTCGATTACTACGCAACGGGAAACGCTGCCTACAAAGCGGCGGATGGTCTCGATAGGCGCCGGGTAGGTCATCCCCAGCTTCAGCACCGCCGCTTCCGGCGCAGCTTCGCGAGCGTGCATGAAAGAGATCCCGGAGGTAATAATAGCCAGAGAGCGGTCCCCGTCAATTTCCCGGTTGGGCCCCTCGGTTTCGTTCCATTCCAGAATGCGCGCCAGTTTTTCTCGCAGGTGATGATGTGCGGGCCTCGCATTAGCGGGGATCATCACCCGCCCGCGAATGTCGCGGACGAATGTTGCCGGGGCATCGGGAGGTGCGGATGCTTGCGCAACGTGGACGACAGCCTTGGAGTGGCAGACACGGGTCGTGAGGCGGAGGAGCACGGGGATCCCCCAGCGTTCGGACACCTGAAGCGCCAACAAAGTAAATTCGTAGGCTTCCTGCGAGTCCGCTGGCTCCAGCATCGGCACTCCCGCCGCCACGGCGTAGCGGCGATTGTCCTGCTCATTTTGGCTTGACGCCATGCCGGGATCGTCAGCCGAGACCACCACCAGGGCGCCGGTGACGCCGGTGTAGGCGGCCGTGAAAAACGGATCGGCTGCCACGTTCAAGCCAACGTGCTTCATGGTGACCAGGGCTCGGGAATTGGTATAAGCGACCCCCATTGCCACTTCCAGTGCTACCTTCTCGTTGGGCGCCCACTGCGCGCGGCCTCCCAAGCGTGCAAAATTCTCCAGGATCTCCGTCGAAGGCGTTCCAGGATACCCCGTGCCCAGAGTGACGCGAGCCTCGCGGGCAGCCAGAGCCACCGCCTCGTTCCCGCTCAATAACAGTCTTGCTTCTTCTCCCATCCGCAGCCTCGTGACCGCCAATTCTAACCTTGCCTGCAAGCTTAATCAATCGCTATGACTGGCTTCGATAGGACTGGATTCCCGCTTACGCGAGAATGACGCACCGGCGAGAAAAGAAGAGAGGAAGGCGCCGGCAGGTTAATGATATAATAACTGGATGTGCTGTAAAGGGCGGGCGTGAAAGCGAGAGGGGGAGTCAAGAATGAGTACTAACGGACGCAAGTTTCTCCCGGCCGTCGTCATCTTGGTGACGCTCGGGAGTGGAATCTTGATCGGTACGATCGTTTCGCACGGTGTGCGCGCCGCCAAGACTTCGCCCGTGGCTCTGGATGCCCGACCGCTTCCGGCTCCCTCGCCGGCTGAGTTATCAAATTCCTTTGCTCAAGTTGCGGAGCAACTCTCTCCTACCGTCGTGAACATCAACACCGAAAGCACGGTTCGCGTAGCTCGCCGGCGCTTCAATGCGCCCGATGATTCGCCCTTCGGTGATTTCTTCGACAAGTTCTTCGATTCACCGGGCGCTCCACTCGGGGATTTCCGCCAACGAAGTCTGGGCTCCGGCGTTATCTTGAGCCCGAATGGCTACATCCTGACGAACTATCACGTGGTGACGCAGAGCAATGAGGAAAAGCCCGTCGATCGCATTGTCGTTTACCTGCACGGGGACAATATTACGAAGAACACGGCCAAAATCATCGGCTTCGACAAGGACACCGACCTCGCGATTGTCAAGATCGATGCCGGCAAGCCGCTGACGGCCGCCGCCTTGGGCGATTCTGACTCGATGCGAGTTGGCGATTGGGTGCTGGCAATTGGAAGTCCCTTTGGCTTGGATTCCACCGTCACAGCAGGCATCGTGAGCGCCAAAGGGCGCGATATTGGGGGTGGGGTCGAGGACCAGTTCAAGCGCTTTATTCAGACTGATGCGGCGATCAACCCCGGTAACAGCGGCGGGCCGCTCGTCAATCTGGCAGGGCAGGTGATCGGGATTAACACCGCGATCGCCACCCAACGCGGCACTTACGATGGCGTGGGCTTTGCCATCCCCTCGAACACCGCCAGAAAGGTCTACAACGCCCTTATTACCTCGGGCAGCGTGCGGCGCGGAGCCATCGGGGTTACATTTTACAGCGCGTATAACCCGTCTCTGCTGAGAGGCTTTGGGGCGGACCATGGCATCGTCATTAATGACGTGGAAGCAGGCAGCCCTGCCGAACGCGCTGGTTTGAAATACGGGGATGTTATTCTCAGCGTCGACGGCAAGCCTATTAAGAGTGCGGACGAATTGGTGGCCATCGTCTCCGACACCGAAATTGGCAAGAAACTCCGCATGGAATACCTTCGCGACCGAAAGCACCTGACCACTGAGGTCGAAGTGGGCGATCGTAGTAAGATCGTTTCCGCGTTCGAGGGGGGGCCGGCGCCAAAACAAGGTGGGGAAGCCCCTGTGGAGGGAAGCTCTGGCACCCTCGGGTTATCCGTGAAGAGCCTCAGTCGTGAGCAGGTCCAGGAGTTGGTCGACAAACTTCATCTGGGCAGTCAAGAGGGTGTCGTGGTGACGAACGTCCAGGCGAGCGGGTTCGCTTCCGACCTTGGCGTTCACCATGGTGATATAATCCTGAGCCTTAATCACCATGTGCTCACCTCAGCGGAACAATTCAACAGCCTGCAATCTGCTCTGAAATCCGGGGACGATGTGCTGCTGCTGATCGCGCGAGCCAGTGGTCCGCACTCTTATACGACTCTGTTCCTTGCGGACCGCCTGCCGTAAGGGCGACTTGAGAATTTCGAACCTTGAACTTTGCAAATGCCTAACTCCCGCCTTTGGCGGAACGAGGCACCTAAACTTGATCCACTGGATGAAGGAAAGTCACCTCGCACTGGCGCTACTCGCCGTGCTGGTGTGGCTATCGCCGTTCGAGCTTTGCGCCGACACTTCCGCACAACAGAAGAGCACTAGTCCTGCGAAGCAGCAGTCCCCTACGGCCGCCCACCACCCAACACATAAAGCCTCAACTACCGCCAGCCAACGCACCTCTACGCACCGTGCGGCCAAACGGCACGTTTCCTCGAGGGCTTCGAAGGTTGCCGCGGCACGGCGTCGACGAGCGCAGTTGCGCCCGGAACCTGAACGCATTCAAGAAATCCAACAAGCCTTGGTCAAAACAGGCTATCTGAGCGCGGAACCTAATGGCCGTTGGGATGATCAGACGCGCGAGGCTATGCGGCGTTACCAAGCCGACCACGGCTTTCCGGTGACGGGCCTCCCTGAGGCGAAGTCTTTGATGAAGCTCGGTCTTGGCCCCCATCCACTTCCGCCGGAACTCGATACCGCGAGCAGCGCCAGTGCAGGTGCTGCGACTGACGGCAATACTCCCGCCGCACAGAGCACCCCTACCGCCCCGGCCACCAACCCCAATGCTCAGCAGAACCCGCTTGGGCCGGCAACACCGCAGCCCTGACGGCGGCAGTCCCTAGACCCTAACTGTCGATCTGCGCCCGCTGCAACGTATCGCTGTAATCCACGTAGACGGATTTCCACTCGGAATAGAAGTCCAGTGCCGCCGTGGCCGCTTCCCGGTGGCCGTTGCCGGTCTGCTTGGTGCCGCCAAAGGGCAAATGAGTTTCCGCACCGATCGTAGGAGCGTTGACGTAAAAGATGCCAGTCTCCATATCGCGCATGGCCTGGAAGGCGCGGTTGACATTCCTTGTGTAAATAGACGAGGAAAGCCCGTAAACAACCCCGTTACCTATTTCTATAGCTTCCTCGAGATTCTCGCAGGGCATGACCGAGACCACGGGACCAAAGATCTCCTCCTGGCAAATTCGCATTTGGGGATTGCAATCGCCGAATATGGTGGGCTTGTAAAACCAGCCGTAATCATAGTCGCCGCCCGCCATTCTCTCGCCGCCACAAAGCAGTTCTGCCCCCTCGTTCTTCCCGATCTCGACATATCTCTCGACAGTCTGCAATTGGCCCTCGTTGATGAGTGGTCCCATCTGCACGGCGGGATCGAGACCGTCACCGATTCTTAGCGTTCGCGCGCGCGCCAGGAACCGTTCGACAAAGTCGTTGTACACAGCCTTATGCACCGCAATACGACTGGAAGCGGTGCAGCGCTGCCCGGTGGTGCCGAAGCCGCCCCAAATGGCGCCATCCACGGCGAGGTCCAGGTTGGCGTCTTCCATTACCATGATGATGTTCTTGCCGCCCATCTCGAGGCACGAGTGCTTGAAGCTGGTTGCACACACCTCGGCCACCTTCCTGCCTACTTCAGTCGAGCCGGTGAAGGAAACCACGCGCACGTCATCGTGGGTCATCAGGGGCGCCCCAACTTCGGGGCCGCTTCCCGTGACCAGGTTCACCACCCCGCGCGGAACACCTGCTTCCGCCAGCGCCTGAACCAGGTTGTACGTCGAGAGCGGCGTGTCGGTGGCGGGCTTGATCACCACCGTGTTGCCGCAAATGAGCGCAGGCATCACTTTCCAGGAGGGAATGGCCATGGGAAAATTCCAGGGCGTCACCAGCGAACAAACGCCGATCGAGCTGCGCACCGACATGCAGAATTTGTTGGGCAATTCAGAAGTGGTCGTCTGTCCGAAAAGCCGACGGCCTTCGCCGGCCATGTAATACGTCATATCGATGGCCTCTTGAACGTCGCCGCGGGTTTCCTCGAGGACCTTCCCCATTTCGCGCGTCATCTCCTCCGCGTAGTTCTCCTTTCTCTCCACGAGCAAGCGTCCGGCTCGATAGAGAATCTCCCCGCGCTTGGGAGGTGGGGTAGTGCGCCAAGTCTTGTACGCTTCCTTCGCCGCCTGAATGGCGTTTTCCACGTCCTGCCGGCCCGACTTCTGAAATACTCCCACCAGTTCGCGGCGGTTGGCGGGGTTGAGGTTATCGAAGGTGTGTCCATCGGTTGAAGTTACCCATTCACCATTAATGTAGTTCTTGAAGACTTTTGGCGGCGCCATTTTCCTATTCCCCCTCAAGCTCGCGATGGTTGAGCGTCCTCCGCCCGCGAGCGAATTGGAATTGCAAACGGAATAGAAAAACTATAACAGACGCTTGCCATGGCTTCAAGGCGCGAGGACTTGGGTCCACTGTGGGCGTGTGGGCGGGGCAGGGTAGGGTACAGCACCGCACGGTATGGCAAGCCCCGCTCTCACAACTCGTATGAAAAGGCTTGCTGTTCCCCGACCGCCGCTTAATCCTTCACCGCCCATAGACGCGCACGAGCGCGACCCTCGTGGCTCCCTGCTGCCAACCACCCACGCCTTGGATTGTCGGGGCCGGTTTGAACTCGGTTGAGGGGTGCCGAAGTGCCGACTTCTATTTTGCGTTTCCGATCGCGTCGCCGCGGCGGTCCTTGCGGTTCGCTCTCGGATGGCCTCCAGGGCCGTCGCTGCGGCGCCGATTCAAAGGCGGCGCCTGCGCATCCCGCAGTGCGGGAGGGAAGGGAAGAGAGAAAGGGGTTTTGCACAGGCGTGTCTGATAATATTTGCGCGCGGGGGTGGAAGTTAACATAATATTTTTCCCACAGATTCCTCAATCTTTTCCACAGCGAACCCCACGAGAACCCACTAAACGTCACTGCACCAAGAGGACACAGGAGGGTGGGAGGCAGGGAATGGTGATTGGAGGAGGAACAAATGGCCGACGGTCTGAAGCCAAAAAATCAGACGAAAAACTGGAGGCCGAGTGGTCACGCCTGCCCGCCTGGTTCCGACCGTGCAGTTTTTTCGAGTTTCGATTTTCGAATTTCGGCTTGCGGATTTTCGATTAACTACCGGTCGATTTGCAGGTTGCCCGCGGGGCCTGGATATGCTAACTTTAACACTCATGTCGGCGCGTCGACATAAACACTCGGATGCCTCTTCGTGAGACGGAAGCTATCGTTCTGAGGACCTACCGGCTAGCGGAAGCGGACAAGATTGCTTCGCTTTTCACACGCCAAATGGGGCGCCTGCGGGCGGTGGCGACCGGCGCCCGCCGCACCAAGAGCCGTTATGGCGCGGCGCTGGAGCCCTTGAGTTACGTTCGGGTGCTCATTTTCGAGCGCGAGCACCGTGAACTTCTGCGGATGAATTCGGCGGAGTTGATCGAGTCCTTCTTCGATATGCAGAAGGACTACCGGCTCCAGCTTGCGGCCCAATTCATTGCGGAAGTGGCGGAACGGATGATCCCCGAGAGGGAAGTGAACGAGCGCTTGTTTAGACTGCTCCTGGCAGTGCTGCGCAGCCTGAAACTTTCCGGCGAGGTAAGCCGGCCGCTTCTCTACTTCGATTACTGGCTGCTGCGGCTGGCAGGCTTTCTGCCGGATCTCGAGCATTGTCATAATTGCGCTCGAGCTCTTGGCGAGCGGGGCGGCTTCTACGGGCCAGGTTCGGAAGGCTTGCTGTGCGAATCCTGCCGGACGGGCATAACCGGCCAAAGAATTTCGTTATCCCCTGCCGTGCGCGCCGGGTGCCAACGACCGCTCGAGCGGTGGATCAGCGAGGAAACGGCTCCGGCCGGCTGCCTGGAGGCGCGCAGATTCTTCGAGGATTTGATCGAAACCCACGCCGAACGAAAATTGGTGACGCGCGCCATGATGGAAGAGGCAATCTGAACTCTCAGCCGTCAGCCGTTGGCTGTCAGGGTACGGGCGTCAACTCAACCGTCAACTCTCGGTTGAACACGGAGAGCCGAGCAGCGGCCAATTGGCAAATGCATGCTGAAAGCTGAGAGCTGAAAACTGGTAGCTGAAGGTTCTTATATATCAACTCTAAAATGGTAGTAAAATCAAGTAAAACTTCAATAGTGAATTCCTCTCCTCTTACCTTCCAGGAGATGATTTTTCGCCTCAGCCAGTTCTGGGCGAGCCGGGGATGCGTGGTCGCGCTGCCTTACGACGTTGAGGTCGGGGCAGGCACGATGTGTCCCGAGACCTTTTTTCGTGTCCTGGGGCCACAGCCTTGGCGCGTGGCTTACGTCCAGCCCTCGCGCCGCCCTGCCGACGGCCGCTATGGCGAAAACCCTAATCGCCTCCTCAAACACACCCAGATGCAGGTCATCCTGAAGCCGCCGCCCGCCGACATTCAGGACATCTACCTCGATAGCTTGGCATCCATCGGCATCGAGATCGGCCACCATGACGTGCGATTCGAGGAAGATAACTGGGAGGCCCCCACTTTGGGGGCCTGGGGTATCGGCTGGCAGATCATGCTGGATGGTCTCGAGATCTCTCAATTCACTTATTTCCAGCAGTCCGGTGGCGTGGACCTCGAGCCCATAAGCGTTGAGCTGACCTACGGCCTCGAGCGAATCGCTTCTTTCCTCCAGAATGTCGAGGACGTGTACCAGATACGCTGGAACGAAAACGTGACCTATGGTGATATGCGTCGCCAAGAGGAGCTGGAGTTTTCCGTTTATGACTTCGAGGCGGCCGATCCGGAGACTTGCCGGAAGATTCTGGACCTTTATGAGGGCGAAGCCACGCGACTGCTGGGCGAGTACCGGAAAACGAAAAGCGAAAAGCGAAAATCGAAACTGGAAACTGGAAACTGGAGAATCGAAAATCGAAACTCGAAACTCGAAATTCGAAACACGGAGGCAGGGGCGATTTGCGATTCCAACGTTACCGCCTCAGAAGCGGATAATGATTCACATCAACCTGATACTTCAAATATATCAAGCGTAACTTCAATAGTGGAACGCTTCCCGCTGCGCAAGGTCTACGACCTCACCCTGAAGTGTTCGCACCTGTTCAACGTCCTCGATGCGCGGGGGGCCATCAGCGTAACCGAGCGCGTAGCGTTGATCGCGCGCGTGCGCAAGCTGGCTTGCTCTGTCGCGGCCATTTACCTCGACCGCCAAGCCGAGGTGGCGGTATGACAGCCGAAATTCGAAACGCGAAATTCGAAACTGGAACCTCTGTCGCTGTAAAGAAGCAATCGTCAATCGACAATCGGCCATCGAAAATTACCGTGCCCTTGCTACTGGAAGTCGGATGCGAGGAAATTCCCGCGCGCTTCCTCCCCGATGCCGAAAAAGGCCTGGGCGAGCGTGTACAAACGGTGCTCCGTGAAGCGCGCTTGCTGCCTGTCCCCGCTGCCGGGGACGTTCGCCCAACGCTGGATTCGAAATCCGAAAATCGAAGTCCGAAAATCGGAACTGGAGACTATGAGGCGGTGGTAGTGGCCGAACCGCTCCTGCGGACGTGCTCCACACCACGCCGCTTGGTCGTCCACCTGCCTGCTTTGCTGGCTCGACAGCCGGACATTGTGGAAGAGATCCTCGGCCCCCCCGTGAAAGTAGCTGTCGATGCGGAAGGGAAGTATACCCGGGCAGCAGTGAGCTTCGCGCAGAAGAACTCAGCCCGCCCGGAGGATTTGGTTTGCACAACGACCCCCAAAGGAGAGTATCTTGCGCTGCGGAAAACCAGCCAGGGAAGGTCCGCCAGCGAGGTGCTGCCGCAGATCCTGCCTGCCGCCATCTTGGGGTTGAGCTTTCCCAAGAGCATGTACTGGACGGCAAAATCCGACCCGCGCTTTGTGCGGCCTATCCGCTGGGTGCTGGCGGTGCTCGGAGACGGGGAGCGGGCCGAGACGGTGAACTTTGAAATCCTGGGCGTCAAGTCCGGCGACTTCACTTTTGGGCATCGCGTACACAGCAAAGGGCGGATGACGGCGAAGGGTTTCGGCGATTACGGGACCAAGCTGCGGCGCGGATGCGTGGAGTTCGATGGCGAGAATCGCCGCCAAGCCGTGCAGGCAAAAGTTAAAGCATTACTTGAATCTTCGCTGAAAATCATCGAGGACCCTGACCTGGAAGAGTGGATTGTGAACTCCACCGAGTGGCCGTCGGCAATTCGTGGCGGCTTTGATGAGCGCTTCCTGCACCTGCCGCGCGAGATCCTGATCACGGTGATGCGCGACCACCAGAAGTACTTTGCGGTCGAGAATCGGGAAGGAAAGCTCGAGCCCTATTTCATCGCCATACTCAACCTGGATTCCGATGAACTGGGCTTGATCCGGCGAGGGCACGAGAGGGTCCTCCAGGCCCGCTTCCGCGACGCGGAGTTCTTTTGGGACGCGGACCAGCGAACGCCCCTGCGCGACAGGCTGGGGCGACTGGAGAAGGTCACCTACCAAGCCGAACTGGGCAGCTATGCCGACAAGGTCCGGCGCATGCAGGCCATCGCCAAGCGGCTTTGCGACAAACTCGAAATGCAGGGAATTCCAGAGGGGGGACAGCGCGCACACGTTTTGCGCGCCGTCGAGCTCTCGAAGTGCGACCTCACCACCCAAATGGTTCAGGAATTCGCGGAACTGCAAGGCGTAGTGGGCGGACTTTACGCAAGGGCGCAGAGGGAACCGGAAGAGGTAGCAACGGCAATTTACGATCACTACCTGCCGCGAGGAGCGGAAGACCGGTGCCCGCGATCGTTGGCTGGGAACTTGGTGTCTCTGGCGGACAAGCTCGATGCCGTGGTAGCCGGCTTCGCGGTCGGCTACGAGCCGAGCGGATCGAGCGACCCCTTTGCCATTCGGCGACAGGCCAACGGAGTTATTAGAGTATTGCTTGAGCTACCTGTTCCTATCGCCTTGGATTCAGAAATCGAAGTCCAGGTCGACGCACTCCACGAAAGGCTGAGCTTTGACTCGCCGCGAGTTCTCGATGCGGTCAAGCGGTTCATGCGGGAACGGTTGGCCTTCCACCTCGAGGATGTTGCCGGCTTGCGCTACGACACGGTACGAGCCGCCATGGGGGCCCGAGCCCATCGACACATACTCGATCCTCTGCAGACGATGTCCCGGGCCAAAGCCATCGAGAGAATTCGTTCCAGCCAGGATTTCTTCCGCCTCGCGCAATCGGCCAAGCGCATTCGCAACATTCTGAGTAAATCCGCCAAGCCGGAGGACTACCAGGGCAGCGACCTCGAACCTGCGCGACTTGAAGCAGGACCGGAGCGCGATTTGTACGATGCGTATGTGCGCGTGCGGGATCACGCCGCCGAAAAGCGCGCCGAGGGTGACATCTACGGTGCACTCGAATCCGTGGCCGCGCTGCGGTCCTCGGTGGACGCCTTTTTCGACAAAGTTCTGGTACTAGCTGAGGAAGCGGAGGTGCGCCGAAACCGGCTGCAATTGCTGTTCGCTCTGGATCGACTTTTGACCGAAGACGCGGATTTATCGCAAATCGAGAAGCCGGGTGAGAGTGTCCCACCTCAACCTTAAGAGAGGAATTGTTAGCGCCGGGTATATTCAAATTAAGTAATTGTTCAGCAATTGTTTGAGACATATAACATAAGGTTCTACATGATATTCTGTCGACGGGTCGACATCGGCACGAATCGAACCGAAAGCGTAGCGAGGCTTCGCGCCAGACCGCCGGGTTATGTGGACGTAAAGCAAGTGGGGTTTGAAGGATCAGCCATGAAGCTGCGATTGCTTGTCGAATTCGACCCCGAGACCAAGCGCTGGTCGGCAGTGTTTCCCGAACTGCCTGGTTGTGCTTCCGCGGGCGATACGGAGGAAGAAGCAGTGCGCAACGCCAAGGAAGCCTTGGAACTGTGGTTGGAACTTTCCGAAATCAAGCCTGCCGAGGGCGCGAAAATGCTAGAGGTATCGCTCCCGTGAGCCCCCGCTTTCCCGCTCTGAGTGCGAAGGATGCTACCCGCGTATCGAAGCGAGATTGAACCTCCTCCGATGCCTTTTGCCCATTGCAAATTCGGCGCACTTGCGCCAAAATCTTGGGTCGCTTTCTAGCGGGGCTGGAAGCTGAGAACCAAAGCTAAGAGCCAAAACTAAGAGCTGAAAGCTGAGAGCTGACAGCTCAACTCATGACTGAAAACTTAAAGGAGCGCTCATGGAAAAATATGTTTATTTCTTCGGGGACGGGAAGGCAGATGGCAACGGCGCCATGAAAGATGTTCTGGGCGGGAAAGGGGCCGGTCTGGCGGAAATGACCAACGCAGGTCTGCCCGTGCCGCCGGGATTCACAATCGCCACCTCCGGCTGCCGTTTGTACTTCCAAAACGGAAACAAGACGCCCGATTACATCTTGCAGCAGAAAGATGAGGCGCTGGCGAAGCTGGAGAACCTGTTGGGCCAGAAACTGGGCGATCGAAAGAACCCCCTGCTGGTTTCGGTCCGTTCCGGGGCCAAGTTCTCGATGCCCGGCATGATGGACACGGTCCTCAACCTCGGCATGAACGATGAAGTGGTGGAAGTCTTCGCCGCCAAGACCAACAACCCTCGATTTGCCTACGACAGCTACCGGCGATTCATCCAGATGTTCGGCAACGTCGTCATGGAAATCCCGAAGGAAAAGTTCGAGCACGTATTTGACGGGCAAAAAAAGAAGAAGAAGGTGAAGCTCGACACCGAGCTTACCGCTGAGGACCTGAAACAGGTGATTGCGGACTACAAGAAAGTGGTGCGCAAGGAAGCCGGCACGGACTTTCCGCAGGACCCGCAGGTGCAGCTCAACATGGCCATCGAAGCGGTGTTCCGCTCCTGGTACAACCCGCGCGCCAAGACCTACCGAAGCCTGAACAAGATTTCGGACGACCTGGGGACTGCGGTAAACGTCCAGACCATGGTTTTCGGCAATATGGGTGACACCTCGGGGACGGGCGTGGGCTTCACCCGCAACCCGGCCACCGGAGCCAAAGAGTTCTACGGCGAGTTCTTGATGAACGCCCAGGGAGAAGATGTGGTGGCGGGCGTGCGGACTCCGGTGCCCATCAAGGAGCTCGAGAAGATCATGCCCGAGGTTTACAACCAGCTCCGTGAATTCACCACCCGGCTCGAGCAGCACTATAAGGATGTGCAGGACTTCGAGTTCACCATCCAGGATGGCAAGCTTTACATGCTCCAGACCCGCAGCGGCAAACGCACCGGGCCGGCGGCAGTGCGCATCGCTGTGGACATGGTCAAGGAGGGCATCCTCACCCCCCATGAGGCGCTGCTGCGTGTGGATCCCGACCAGTTGAACCAGTTGCTCCATCCCGTTCTGGATGAGAAGAAGCCACTGACAGTCATTGCCAAGGGTCTGCCGGCGTCGCCCGGGGCGGCAGTGGGGCGCGTCGTTTTCACCGCCGACGAGGCGGTCAGTAGAGGGAAGGGATCTCCCGTAGTCTTGGTGCATAGCGGCGACCCTCTAATACTGGTGCGTGCTGAAACCGTGCCTGACGATATTCACGGCATGGATGTGGCGGCGGGTATTCTCACCTCGCGGGGCGGCATGACTTCCCACGCAGCGGTGGTGACTCGTGGCATGGGCAAGCCCTGTGTGGCAGGCTGCGCGGAAGCTGAAGTGGACGAAAAATCCAAAACCTTGAAGATAGGTTCACATCTCATCAAGGACGGGGAGTGGATCACCCTGGATGGTTCCACGGGCCGCGTCATCCTGGGCAAAGCCGATTTGATCGACCCCGATCCGCACAGCGGGGCGTTCGCTGAGTTTATGAAATGGGCCGACGAGGCGAGAACACTGGGCGTGCATGCCAACGCTGACATTCCGCGTGATGCCCTGAAGGCGGTGGAATTTGGCGCCGAGGGGATTGGCCTCTGCCGTACCGAGCACATGTTCTTTGCCAAGGATCGGCTGCCGCACATGCAGCGCATGATTATGGCCTGCAGGGAAACCCAGGATCCGAAGCAAGCGGCCAAGTATGAGAAAGAACGGCGCGCCGCCCTTGCCAAGCTCCTGCCCATGCAACGTAAGGACTTCTACGGGTTGTTTAAGGCTATGGCAGGCCTGCCTGTCACCATCCGCACTCTGGATCCGCCTCTGCACGAGTTCTTGCCCAAGCGGGAGGAGTTGATGGTGGACATAGCGAAGCTGGAATGTACCAATAAGAGGAGTCCTAAGCTCGGAAATCTCAGGAAGATACTGGAAGTAGTTAATGAATTACATGAATTCAATCCGATGCTGGCTTTGCGTGGCTGCCGACTTGGGATCCTGTACCCCGAGATTACTGAAATGCAATCGCGAGCCATCTTCCAAGCCGCTTGCGACTGCAAGAAGAAGGGAATCGAGGCAAAGCCCGAAGTGATGATTCCTCTGGTGGGAGATGTGAAAGAACTAGAGCTCCAGAAAGAAATCGTGGATCGCGTGGCTAGCGAAGTCTTCGCCAAGAAGGGCGCCAAGGTGGACTACCTTGTGGGAACCATGATCGAGTTGCCCGCCGCAGCCCTCTCCGCCGCGGAGGTTGCCCAGCAGGCGCAGTTCTTCAGCTTCGGGACCAATGACCTGACCCAGACGACTTTCGGGATTTCCCGTGATGACTGCGGCAAGATTATCAATGCTTACGTCAAACGGAAGATCTGGCCGTCGGACCCGTTTGCGGTGCTCGACCCGAAGCGCGTGGGTAGGCTGCTGAAGCTCGCGACCGTGGAAGGACGGGCAGCCCGCAAAGACCTGCACGTCGGTATTTGCGGGGAGCACGGCGGCGACCCGGCTTCGATTGAGTTCTGTGCCGAGGCGGGCCTGGACTACGTAAGCTGTTCACCTTACCGGGTGCCTATTGCGCGCCTCGCGGCAGCTCAGGCAGCCGTGAAGAAGCAGGAGAAGGCGGCGTACTCAACTGCGTAAGTGCCGGCTTCCGGGTGTCAGGTCTCAGGTGTTAAGAAGCAAGGTTATGTGTCGATAGCGGCGCCGAGTGTGAGGTGTCGGGTTTGCTCCCTCGCGTATTTCGCGCCGTTGCGTTAGCGTTTTTGTGATTACAGAATACGCTATCTTGGTAGACGGTTAGACCAGATATTATCAAGCAATACTTGAACTTGTATTGCAGCCCTGAACCTGGCACCCGGCGCTTGGCGCCTGGTGCCTCTTTTTCAGCATGTCGGCGCGTCGACATCAGTTAGTTGAATCTCCGCTGGCGCCCGAATGACGTTCACCGGATGCCGCGTGCCTGGAACTGAGGTGGCGACTCACACTTGCCACCTGCCAGCGGGAGGTACCTCATGTCCAAGCGAGATGAAGGCGGTCAGATAAACAGGCGAAAGTTCATCGGAGCATCGAGCGCGGCCTTGATGCTGTGGAAGTTCCGTGGTCGAGCCGCGAATGCGGACGGCGGCGAGCTCGCACCGAACGACGGCTCCGCCCAAGCTGCTTCCCACACTTTCGGTTACAAGGGCGAGCAGTTCCTCCTGGACGGGGAACCTTTCCTGATCGTTTCCGGCTCCATGCACTACCCGCGCGTCCCGCAACCCTACTGGCGCGACCGCCTGCGCAAAATGCGCGCCCTCGGTCTGAACACGCTTTGCACGTATGTCTTCTGGGACTTGCATGAGCCCGAGCCGGGCAAGTTCGACTTTGCGGGTAACCTCGATGTAGCCGCCTACATTCGCACTGCGCAAGAGGAAGGTCTATGGGTAATCCTGCGGCCCGGTCCGTATGTGTGCTCGGAGTGGGATTTTGGCGGTCTTCCTCCCTGGCTTTTGTCAGACGCCCATCTAAAGGTTCGCAGCGCTGACCCGCGTTTTCTCGTGGCCGCAGCAAAATACCTGAAGCAGGTTGGCAAGCAACTGGCTCCTCTGCAAATTACGCGCGGCGGCCCAATCATCATGGCGCAGGTCGAGAATGAGTACGGGTCGTTCGGCCACGACCACGACTACATGAACGCCATTCGGCGGGCCATCCGCGACGCCGGTTTCGAGGTGACTCTTTACACCTCCGACGGGTCGGAGAAAGCAGAACTCGAGGGAGGAACCTTGCCGGATCTCCCTGCCGCAATTAACTTCGGGCAGGGTGATCAAGCGGCGGAGTTCGCCAGGTTTGCCAAGTCGCGGCAAGGCGTGCCCCGCATGTGCGGCGAGTATTGGGACGGCTGGTTTGACCATTGGGGAGAGAAGCATCACGTCACTTCGCCGGAGGAAGCCGCGCAGGGACTTGACTGGATGTTGTCGCGCGGCATTTCGGCCAACCTCTACATGGTTCATGGTGGGACAAGTTGGGGCTTCATGAGCGGCGCGAACTTTGATGGAAACTACCAACCAGACATCTCCAGTTACGACTACGACGCGCCGATCGACGAGGCGGGCCGGCCTACCAGAAAGTTCTCCCTGATTCGCGAGGTGATCGAGAAGCGCCTGCCCGCCGGCAAGCGGTTGCCAGCACTGCCGGCCCCACTGCCCATGATTGAGATTCCGCGCTTCGAGTTGAGGGAGCGAGCGACGCTTTCAGGACTGCTGGGCAAGCCGGTTCATTCCGACCATCCACTGAGCATGGAGTCGCTGGGGCAGGCATACGGATTTGTGCTTTATCGCAAGAGAGTCTCTGCAACAGTTAAAGGACTACTTGATATTAAAGATGTAAGAGACTATGCCGTCGTGCTTCAGGGGGTTCGCATTCTTGGCGTGCTGGATCGCCGGCTCAAGCAGCACTCGCTTCAAATAGAACTCGTGGGCGAAGAACCGCTGGACATTCTGGTGGAGAACATGGGTCGCGTGAATTTCGGCCCCCGTATGGTCGATGACCGGAAGGGAATCCTCGGGCAAGTCAGTCTGGCTGGGTCGGCACTTACAGGCTGGGAGAATTTTGCTTTGCCGCTGTCGAACCTCTCTGCCTTGCGCTTTTCAACCTCAGACGTGAAAGGGGTTGCCTTCCTGAGGGGGCAGTTTGAGTTATCAACCGTGGGCGACACATTTCTGGACATGCGGGGATGGGGAAAAGGGTACGCGTGGGTGAACGGGCACAACCTTGGCCGCTACTGGAAGATTGGGCCGCAGCAAAGCCTGTTTCTTCCTTCCCCATGGCTGAACCATGGCGCCAACCGGGTGGTGGTGCTCGACCTCGAACCGTCCGCGCATCGAACGCTTCAGGGAGTCAAAGATCCGATTTGGCTAACGTCGTAGTCGGTCCGAGCGGGGGGGTTCCGAGAATTAAAGTATTAGTTTAACTATCTCGTGCGCTCGCTCCGTCATCTGCCTCGCCTCTCAGCGCCACTTTCGAGCAAAAAAGGCTGCGCGCAAAGCAGGGAAGCCGATGGTCGCCGCCGTTCCCGATTTGCGGGAAACCGGCCCCTTCATCCATGGACTAATTCGTAAGCGTCTGGTGAACCCATCTTCCCAAGTTTAATTTCGCAGGTCCCTACGCCGCGGAATGTAGGCAGTATCTTTCTGCGCCGATGCAACTTTTGGTCCGAACTTGCATCCTAATGCCTGAGTGGCGAAGACGGAGACAGGGGGGAACTTTGCCATCGCGGCGATAGAGCAAGGGGTAGGGGCACAGTTCGAAGCAGAGGCGGCCTAACGCCGCCACGTAGCGAGGTAGACTCGCCGCTACACCTTCAAACTGACCCACCAGCGGGTAAGGGGTAGTGCCCTAATTTCGGGTGTAGCGCCGGCTTCCAGCCGGCATTGAGCCGCCAAGATGGCGGCGCTACGTTAGTTCAAATTAGGACACTACCGGGCAAGGAAAAGCGGTGAGCTTCCGGCTGTCCAGTGATATAATCGCGAAGACCTAGCTTGTAGGAGCAAATCCATGAGCAAACGGCGAATGCAAGTGATAGCGCTTCTCGGGATATTCTGTCTTGCCGCTCTCCCTCTGCGCGGCGACGACAAGAAAGCCGACGTCGACGAAATCGGCAACCGGAAAGTTGCGCACAAGAGCATCATCTCAGAGGAGAAAGAAATTGCGATCGGCAAGCAATACAGCGTGGAAGTCGAGCGTTCCGCAAAAATGCTCACCGATCCTGTGATTAACGAGTACGTTAATCGAGTGGCGCAGAACATAGCGCGCAATTCCGACCTCAAGATTCCGCTGACGGTGAAAGTGATTGACGACCCTTCCCTCAACGCCTTCGCGCTGCCGGGTGGCTTTCTTTACGTGAACACCGGGCTGCTCCAGGCTGCGGACGAGGAAGATCAAGTGGCGGGAGTGATGGCTCATGAAATCGCGCATGTCGCGGCGCGCCATTGGGCGAGCCAAATGACCAAGATGACCTTTGCCCAGTTCGCCATGATTCCGCTCATCTTCGTACCGATGTCCTATCCTGTGTACATGGGCGTGATGGAAGCGTACATGCAGGGCGTGCCCCTGGCCTTTCTGAAGTTCAACCGGGGCGCCGAGGCGGAAGCGGATTACCTCGGGATTCAATACATGTACAAGGCGGGCTACGACCCGAACTCCTACGTCGCTTTCTTCGGCAAGGTGATGGATGAGGAGCGGCGGATGCCGGGAAGCATGCCGCAAGTTTTCATGGATCACCCGCCGACCGGTGACCGAATCATCAAGAGCGAAGAGGAGATCAAACAGATTCTCCCCAAGAAAGAGCAGTATCTGGTATCGACTTCGGAGTTCGACGATGTCAAGGCGCGCCTGCAACAGGTGATCAGCAATCGCAAGAAGCTGAAGCCGGGTGACAACGGCGGCCCGACTCTGCGCAAGCGCCAGCCCAGCGATCAGACTACATCAACTCCCACTCAGACGGCAGGGCAGAGTTCAGGCAGCACGGGCGGCGACGAACAGCCTCCGGTGTTGAAGCGGCGGGATTCCGACTCGAGCTCAGGTTCAACCTCGGATTCCAGCCCCAGCTCAACACCAAGTTCGAATCCCAGTTCAACGCCGAGTTCGAGCCCGAGCTCAACACCGAGTTCGAATCCCAGTTCAACGCCGAGTTCGAGCCCGAGCTCAACACCGAGTTCGAACCCCAGTTCAACACCGAATTCGAGCCCGAGTTCAACACCCAATTCGAGCCCCAGTTCAACGCCCGGCCCGAACCCTTCAAACTGAGAGTCTCCCTCTACCTCAGGAATGGCCGCCTGCAAGCACGGGGCGGCCGTTTGTATTTCGACTGCGAAGCACGAGTGCAACCCGCAAAGTCTTCACCACAGAAACACCGGGCCGCGGAGAGCCAAAGCACGGGTCTTGATTGATTCGTTCTGAGGGGCAATCAGAAATGAGGAGGGGCTGGCGGGGGAGCGATCCCCAACTTGCGGAGTTCTTCGGAATAATACTTCCTGTACAGGATTTCCCATTCACCGCCTCCCTCGATGATCGTTCGCTTTTGCGAGGCGATGCGGCCTTTCACGACCTGATCGATCTTTTCTTCCTCTTGCATGAGGTCCGTAAGGATTTTGACGATTTGCACGCGGATGTCATTCGGCTCTTGGTAGATTTCCACCTCATCCAGAGCCTCGATCGCGGCCATGACCTGGTGCGATACCTGAACGATTTTTTCGTGACTCATCTTCATGTTTTAGAGAATGACTTTGCGCTGCCGCACCAGTTCCTTCTTGATAGCCTTAAAGGCGTCTTCGTAGCTGGCGCCTAGTTCTTTCATCTGGTTGCCGTGCTCTTCCAGGATCTTTCGCACTTCGTCGTTAATACGATCCTCAACGCTTAACTCTTCAAGCATCACCTGGCTTATGACCTCGGTGACGTAATCCGGCTGTTCGTAAGTGATCAGCCCGTCGTCGCTCAGACGTTTCAGAACCTGCTTGGCCATATAGGCGACATACTCGCGCTGAAACTGCATAGGACGATGGGCCTCTCCTTGACGCTTGTGATAAAGTAGTGTATATTTGAAGGGTTGCAGGTGTCAAGGTTGGCGTGCGGTGCGGCAGTGGCGTTATTTGCGAGATATCGGCGCTCCACGCTGTCGTCATTCCCGCGAAGGCGGGAATCCACTCCGCAAATCTTCGGGAAGGCCCTATTCTGCGGGCGGGATTCCCGCCTTCGCGAGAAGGACCGGTGGTTCGTAAGGGACGTAATTCCAAACGACGCCACTACCTGCTGCGCGCCGCGGGTCAGTTTAACGTAGCGGCGGGTTTAAGCCGCCAAGTGGTGACGCGCCTGAAGATCAGTCCGGTCCGGGGCGGTTAGCTCAGTTGGTTAGAGCGTCTGCCTTACAAGCAGAAGGTCGCCCGTTCGAGCCGGGCACCGCCCACCAGAGGAATCGGGTCATTGGTTCATTGAGTCATTGCGCCATTGAACGATCTCGACAGTAGGGAAGGCACGCAGTCAGGGCTCTGCGGTTGGCTGGCTCGGTCTCGCAATGAATCAATGGCCCGAGGACTCAATGAATCAATTTCGCCGGGGACGTAGTTCAGTTGGCTAGAACGCATGCCTGTCACGCATGAGGTCGCGGGTTCGAGCCCCGTCGTCCCCGCCAGCTTCTTCAAGAAATTGGCAAGAGTGCCCTTCTTCCCAAAGTAGAAGCCGCTACAAGTCAGGTTTCACGGTCAGAACTACGCTGGCCGTGCCCTCCGCTGATTCATGTTGCTGTCATCCGGAACCGCGTCCCTTGCCGGCCCCTCGTCATTCCCGCGAAGGCGGGAATCCATTCCGCACCCAGCGCATCTTGACCAAATCATCCGCCAGAAGGACCCGGCATTGAAACAAGCCGTCGAGCGGCTTGCCCACGGGCAAGTGCGGGAAGCGATTGAGAACCTCTCCCGACAGGGTAGAGTACATGAGATCGCAAGCCGCGAAGAACGCTTGGATGCGATTGCCAAGGCTTACGCCGAGCGACCCGACTCGACCCTCGTGGTATCACCCGACAACCGATCACGCCAGGAAATCAACGAGCGAATCCACCGCGAACTGCAATCCAATGGACGTGTCGGAGAGCAGCAACACCGCGTTACTGTGCTAGTGCCGCGCCAGGAGATGACCGGGGCCGACCGCCAGTGGGCCGAACAGTACGCGCCGGGTGACATCGTGCGCTACACGCGAGGCAGCCAGGCGGTGGGCGTCAAATCAGGAGAATACGTCTATGTCACCGGCGTTGACAGGGAACAGAATTTACTCACCGTCGAGCGGGAGAACGGCCAACAGCTCACCTACGACCCGCACCGACTGCAGGGGGTGAGTGTCTACCGGGAGGCGGAACGCAACTTCTCAGCCGGTGACCGCGTGCAATTCACCGCGCCGTACCGGGATGAACACATTGCCAACCGCCAACTTGGGACTGTCCAGCAGATCGACGCGGAAGGAAACCTTCACGTTCGGCTGGACTCCGGCCAGGATGTGCAATTCAGCATACGCGAGCACCCGCATGTCGATTACGGCTATGCTGTGACCAGCCACAGCAGCCAGGGAGCCACCGCCGACCGGGTGCTGGTGCATGTGGACACCGAACAGTCCCACGACCAGCTTGTCAATTCACGGCTGGCGTATGTCTCCATCTCGCGAGGCCGCTACGATGCGCAGATATACACCAACGACGCAGGGAAATTGGGAGAAGAATTGAGCCGCGACGTTTCGAAGCTGTCCGCAATGGGAACCGAGCACGAAATGGGTGGCCGAGACCAACACCACGCGACCGAAAGCGCCGAGCACCAATCAGTGAGCGAGTCGCATGAGCATTGACGAGGCTACGGCATGGAGCATTGACTGCGGACATAGGGCGCGTCCCGTCCGAGGCGTTTCCCCCCCGTCTACACGGTACCGCCATTGGTGCAACTACTGGCGTTCATACGTTACGATCAACGCCTATCGGCGCACCAGTGCAGGAATCAGTGTGCGTGAACTTCTCATGGTAGAATACCCACACGTCGTCTTAGTGATTCCCGCTTTCGGGAGGTGCCGATGTGGCGTCAACCGGTCGTGACCATCCTAATGCTCGTCATAGCACTGATTCTGACGCTGCCCATGCGGGCGCAGCGGACGGGCTTTACGCAGGAGCAGGTCAGCAACATGGTGCGAGCCGGACTCGGAGACGAGTCGGGCGCGAAGCTGATCGAGGAGCGCGGGACTGATTTCGCCCCGGCGGAGGATTTTCTCCAAACCCTCAAGGCCGCAGGCGCGAGCGAGGCATTTCTTAAGGCGCTGCGCGCGGCCAAGCATCCCGAGCCCGGAAGCGCGAAGAAGCCGCTGAACCAGGTACAAGTTTTCGCCCTGCTCGCCGGGCAGGTAACGAGCCGCCGCGTGGCAATGCTGGTGAAAGCGCGCGGCATCGACTTCCAGCCGCAGCAAGACTACCTGGACGAAGTGCGTCTGGGCGGCGGTGACGACGATCTGATCACGGCACTCAGGAACGCCAAGGTGACGAAGCCCGTGACTGTTGACCCGGCGCTCCAGGCGCGGCAAGCGGAAGTCCGCGAGCACATCGCGCGCGGGGCGGAACTGCTCCAGAAGAAACGGTATGCGGACGCGGAAGCCGAGGATCGCGCGGCGCTTCGTCTGGACCCTCAGAACGCTGACCTGCACGTCAGCCTCGGCGTGGCACTCGCGGGCAGGGGCGATTGGGACGGGATGAGAGCAGAGGAAGGCGAGGCGTTACGCCTCAACCCGAACAATGACAATGCGCACGCCGCCTTCGGCGCGGCGCTTGCGTCAAAGGGCGATTGGGATGGGGTGATCGCAGAGGAGCGTGAGGCGCTCCGTCTGAACCCCACTAACGGCATCGCGCACAGTGAGCTTGGTCTGGCGCTTGGCAGCAAGGGCGATTGGGGCGGAGACATCACCGAGCAGCGCGAGGCGCTGGGGCTGGACCCGAATAACGACCAGTTTCATGTCAACCTCGGCGCGGCCCTCGGGGGCAAGGGTGATTACGACGGGGAGATCGCGGAAGAGCGTGCGGCGCTGCGTCTGAATCCGAGTAATGACTATGCACACTTGGACCTCGGCTCAGCGCTTGGCAACAAGGGGGACTCGGACGGCGAAATCGCGGAATACCACGAGGCGCTCCGTCTGAACCCGAATAACGAGGATGCGCACGTGAGCCTCGGGTTGGCGCTTGGGAATAAGGGGGACCCGGACGGCGAGATCGCAGAATACCGCGAGGCGCTGCGCCTGAATCCGAATGATTGCCAGGCGCATATCAATCTCGGGGTGACGCTTAGCGAAAAGGGCGATTGGGATGGAGACATCACTGAGCAGCGAGAGGCGCTACGCTTGAACCCAAGTAACAGCGATGCGCATATGAACCTCGGTCGCGCCCTGTCGGGCAAGCACCTTCTTGATGAGGGTATTGCGGAATGTGTTGAGGCCGTGCGCCTTAACCCGAAGAATGCAGACGCGCATTACTTTCTTGGCGTGATGCTTGGCAGTAAGCGCGATTTTGATGGAGCGATTGCCGAGACGCGTGAGGCCCTGCGCCTGAGCCCGAACGACGCCGCTTCCCATTACAGCCTCGGCGTTGGGCTTGAAGGGAAGGGCGACCGCCAGGGTGCTTTGCAGGAATACCGCACCGCATACCTGCTCGACCCCAAGAACGCGGCCTATGAGCAAAAATACGAGCGCCTGTTGCAGCAGGTCAATCAGTAGGATCGGAAACGTGGGGGGCACGTCAACAAAGCCGAGGCGTGGGACTCGGCCGTGCCTCCGGCTGGTCGCTAATTCAGGTACTAGGGACGGGATTCAATGCCCGAGATACCACCGAAATCGAACTGGCCAGGAATCGAGGATCTGGTCAACTATGGGCCGCAAGGCGTTCTCTATTTCGCAGGCCTCTCGCTCCTTATGTGGGGCTTGTTCGGCTACTGGCCGCCGACAGCCACAAACGGGCGGGCCATGCTCGGCTTCGCGTTCCTGTGTTGGGCTCGTGGTGTGCACTACTGTGGTAGAGTCACGTACGATGAGCCTGCACCACCGCATAAGAGGCGGCTGGCTGTCCTCGAGTTGGTTTGGTTCATCGCGTGGTTTGCCGGCGGCTGTCTGTTTTTCTTGGCGTTCCTTTTGGGAGCGAATCCGCTGACTCGGTTCATGGGGCACCCGTAAGGTTCAAAGCGCAGCGAAGAGGCCGCGCTGTCTAACACGCACCCGCAGCGGGTAGCCACCGTCAGGGCTCTTGTGACCGCGGAGGTGGAGCGCTGAAGTAATTCTGTCGGCCCCAGGGATGGCCTTCTAATGGATATGACGCTGGAGGAACGGCGGAGCCGTCTGAAGAAGCGGCTCGATATTGTCAAGGAGAATGTGACAGAAGCGATTATCAATCAGCACATCTTTTGGGAAGTGCAGGACATCATTCGACACAACCCACAATTGCGGAACACTTCGAGTGCCTTCTATCAGTGGATGGGGTCTACGTTCGTACATTCCTCAGCGTTGGCAGTCCGTATCCCATCGCGCTGTCTCGACCCATTGCTTGAAGTCGACCACTGGAGCCAAGTTCGCCACAACGCCGGACCACGGGCCAAGTAGCTGGCGTAGTCGGATACAGGTACTTTTGTGGTTGTTGATAATTGTCACCCTCTTTCTGTCGCAGTTCGTCACAAGAAAGGTCAAAGCTGCGCTATCGCCAGGGGGCAAGCTGTAGCCGACGACGTAAATGTGGTCCGCCGCTCTCAAAGCATCCGCCGCCAATCTCCACAGCTCCGGAATGGCTCCGTACTGCTTCCAGTCGTCGTAGTCCTTGAAGAAACTTGGGTAAATAACGATCGGGTCTACATGGGACGGATTTGAGCTCGCATCATTGTTCTTCCACGTGACATCCTCTGCTCCTATGTCCAAGCCATCCAAGAAGTCTGTACTCAGCGAGATGCGTGTGCGACTTGCGCTGGATGGCGAAAAGTTCGTATACCAACCAAACGAACCATGGAGGTGGAAGACGGGGACGGCTGAGGACGCTGACGGCAAACGCTGAGCCGCACTTCCCCGCGCAACTAGCCTTATGGTCCCAAGCCCGTATCTGTCGCAAGGGTTCCATTTGCCTTGTTCGAGCAGGACCCGTTCAAGGGAGGCGTCGTAGTTGAATGTGACCACGGCGTCCCCCGGCAGGACCCTCTCACCGAAGCGGCGGAGCAATGGCCACCCTTCCTCTCCGGCCTGGAAACGCTTGAGATCGTCGTGGTGTCTCGCCTGGAAAAATCTCACGAGCGCCCAACGCAGGATGCACGAATAACGTAAGTGTAGGTCAGTTCGCCGGTCGATAAGCATTGAGTCTGCTTGCGCGTCATTCGCGCCGTCTTGGCAGGGAGCACGCATGGCGCGGACGACTCTTTCATGGCCTTGACCCCGAAGTATCCGAGCGAAATCCAGTGCGGTAAGAATGTTCTCAATGTCTCCAGTAATGTAAGCTGCGTGGACCAACGGATCGCGGTTGCGTTCCAGCCACCGACAGAGGTTGGGCCATTCCTCAAAGTACTCCTTGCGGTCGAGCGATGCCCGCCGCCCCCTTATGCATAAATCAATTTCCGAGAAGAGGTTGGCACCCGGTGGGTAGCCAACCTGACACGAAACTCCCGCTCCGACGACGTAGACGTTCATGACGTTCGCTCCAGATGTGCTCGAACCGACCACACGCCGCCTTGTCGCCTGCAACCTACCACATTCGTCTTTGTAGCGATACGGAGCGCCGCCGACCGTAAAAGGGGTCAATTTCGACCGTTGGCGGCTTGGATAGGCCACTTACACATCGTTTGCTGATGCCTGTGGGCGACCCTGTGCCTTGCAGCGCCGCCGCACTGCCTCGGTCTCCTGCGCCGCGCGCCGTCCCCGCCTGCAAACGCCTTGGCGAGCACTAGGCGGTTTGTAATCCTAGACTCATTCTGATGATTCGTTTGAATAACGTCAAATCATCGCCTTGCGGCACGAAGGCGTTTTTCCCAAATTGGATCTGACCGCCGTATTGCTTCACTCCTTCTTCGATCCTCGGGGATCTCGCTTGCGCGTAAACCTGTTTTCTCGCGAATTTGATTACGAGATCGTTGACCTTGTTTACTTTCTCTGGGATTACGTGCTGGTGCTCCGGCCCGCGAGTGCCTACCACAAGACAAGCCCGGGGATTGAGCGGAAAGAAGGCCACAACGCCAGGCACGTCGAACCCAAATCCCGGTGTAAGGCACCCGCTTGACGGTAATGCTGTCACAACCGGCGTGTCTGACGTCACGAAGTCGGTCGAATCCCTCGCGCACCAAACCTGCCAGGGCTTCCGCAGGATTTGGTTGGTCACCAGCTCCGCGTTCAAAAGTAGGTGTTCGATGAATCCCCTTTTTACTGCGTCTTTGCTCGTACTCGACTCGGCGAGCCTCTCCCATATCCGCCTCAGCTCCTCCGCGCCAACATTCTGCGAGTGCTTGCTGCTACACTCAGATGCAATTTCCCTATAAAAGCCCTCTTCTTGAAGGCGGCGCAGTAGCTCGGAGACCTTCCCGTGCACCCAACCCGATGCGTCAAGCCTGCCCCGACTTCTCGCGAACATCAAGCCCACGTAATCAGCCATAATCTTTCGGTTCTGGCGGGTCCAAACAAAACACTCACTAGGGGCCATCACCAGGAGGTCATTGGCTCTGTTCTCCAAGATAGCGAGGCGGTTCTCGAACGATTCATCTACTCCTCCGGTCGGGAGCGGGTAGGCGAAATACCCGTTTTCCCTACCCTCGCTCCAAGCTGTGCCCTGCCGGGGTTGCGAATCTTTCGAATAAATCCACAGATGCCCGGTCTTTGCGGACCTCTTCTTCTTGAGGGCGAACTGTTCCAGGTAGAACCTCGGAACAACATGCGAACCGACCATATGCCCTCGTTGCAGGCCTCCGTCGTTACAGACGCCTCTCTCTTCCACCGTCCTCATACGTGCCGTAAGGCACTCCGTCCCGCATCTCGGCGTGAATTTGGTAATAACGCCACATGTCGTGTCGAATCCGCCGCAATGCCCACAAAGACTTCCGGTGGAGCTCGCGCTCGTCTCCACCAATCCATGAACCAAGTTTAAGCTCGCTTCTGCAATCGTCCCACGAGGTCATAGCACGACAATCTTCGAGCACGTTGCGAATGTCGATAATCGTGTAATCCCTTGCCCGCGTATACAAAGCATAGAGGCTGAAGCCCAGGCCTGTGAGTATCATCGAAGCTAACCCGAGGATTAATTCAACATGCGTGGACACGATGTTGTTGGCCTTTCGCTTTTGGTTACCCGGTAAGAGTTGGCTGACTCGGGCTGACCCGCCAAAGACCAACCCTCAGGCGGACAACACACACCCCAACCTCATTCAGGATGCGAGATTATCACAAGAAAAGTACCGCAGTCGAGCCATGAACATGGCGAACATGGCGATGGGCAACGTTTTCCCAGTCGGTCGCACGCGTTTATGGTTTCGCCTGCCGATTCCCATCCAAAACTGCTACCGTGAATTCCGACTACCGTACGAATATCCCCATCACCTTTTCTGACACCGTTTTCTCGCGGGCACGGCGAGATGGGGAAGACGCCTGCGCGCTGGCGGCACGGCGGGCTTCTGCTTTGTCCGTTCACTGACGGACACCCTTCGGGTTTGCGGTTCCCCCAAGAAACAAGAGGGCAGTGGCGAGTGATAGGTGACGAGTGGAAAGCGGACGGACAGATCGCAGATTCGAGATTGAAAAAAAATGGCGGGGGGGCGAGAACGGGTCGTTGTAAACGCGCATTTGTTTTGGTAAGGTGAAAGGTGAGGCGAGGCACTTATGGTAAAGACAGTGACTCTTAACGCTGACATTCCAGCCAGCCGTGAACTGCGCATTACGTTGCCTCCGGATGTACCTACCGGGTCCGCCGCGATTGTGATTATGGTCTCGCCCTCCGGGTCCGGGACCTCCGCCACTTTTGGCGACCTGCTGAACTCTGAATTCTTAGGGATGTGGCGGGACCGTGCTGACATCAAGGATAGCTTGGAGTTCGCCCGGAAGTTGAGGTCAGAAGGGTGGAACAGGCCCGCCAGATGAACCTTGTTGATACGGACGTTCTCGTCGATTGTCTGCGCGGAACAATTCCTGCCCAAGAATGGCTCAAACAACGTGCCAGTCAGTCGTTCGCGGTTCCTGCGGTGGCCGCTATGGAACTGGTGATGGGTTGCCATGACCGCGCCGATCTGGAACGGATTCAACGGTTCTTGGCGACATTTGAGGTGGTTTGGCCGGAAGCCTTCGAGTTCGCCGCAGCATACCAATTGCTGCTGACTCACCGGCTGGGTTCGGGTCTCAACATTCCCGATTGTCTTATCGCCGCGACCGCCCTCACGCGGAACGCCCGCCTGTACACCTTCAATCTCAAGCACTTTCAGGTTGTGCCGGGGTTGGATGTCGAACGCCCTTATTCACGCCCCTGAACATCCCCTTTTGTGGGTTGGGTTCTCACATTTGTCGACCCGTGAAAAAATAGTTGGCACGCCGCGTGCCTGAATCCGGTCCGCTCGGATTCCGGCCATACCCCGGAGTAGCGCCGGAAGGATTGCGCAGAAACGCGGGTGGCACATACGTCGCGACGCCTGTTGTCGCGATGTATGCGCCCGTTGTCGGGCCCTCGAGGTGCCACAGGGCCACCACAAAGGCCCACGGCATGCAAATCGTGGCGTGGTATACTCCCACGACCCCAAAGGGCACATACATGCCGACAACTACCGTCGGCACGTATGCGCCACCCGTGGCGCAAAATGGGCTGGCGGTTTCATCTGAACGCTATTTTGGCGCAATTCCAACGCAATCGTATTGTACAATGGGGATGGTCACTAACCCCCTTGCGCCTGTGACTCGTTTGGCGTGGAGGGGGGAAATTCCAATTGGGCGGACCAGCGGAGTTGGTAACGTCCGAGGAGATTAGCTTCTTGCCAAAAGGACAACAGCACATCGAGCCCATCCAGGGAACAGGATCGGAAACGATAGCGCAAGCTGCGCAAAACGAGGCCGCCATCCGGCTTCTCCACCAATGGCTCGCGGACGAGTCGGGTTACGACGAGCGAGTATGGCCTCGACTGAAGGAGGCTATTGAAGAGGATCGCCTCTCCTATCGCAAAAGGTTCAGTGATTGACTATGGCGAGCAGAAAGCTGATTGAAGTGACGCTGCTGCTGGAGGCGATCAATCCGCAGACCACCGAAACGAGTACAAGATCGGTACAACTTGGGCGTTCTGAGCGTGTTTTTGCGTGCTTTTGGGTTGCCAACCGTGCCGCGCGGTCAACGAGTTAGCCATCCTATGCTCGCCTGTCACGCATGAGGTCGCGGGTTCGAGCCCCGTCGTCCCCGCCAGCTTCTAAAGGACTTAGCAAGGATTCCGGGTTTTCACAAGTACCCATTCGTACCTATTAGTTCACCCACAACGCACTGGCCACCTTGGTTGAGGCTACACGCTTTTCTTCGGATACGGCCTGGGTGTACAGGTCAAGCGTTGTTCTGATGTCCGCATGCCACATCAACTTTTTGAATTCCTCTGGGGTCAGCACACGCGGGCTCTTCAGCCGCTTGCTTGACTGCCGTACAAGGCTGATGGGGTTTCGCTTCAGCAGTTCCCACCGGATCGCTTGGTTGAACAAGGTGTGCATTCGTTTTCCGATGTGGGATTTGACTTCCCGGGAAGCGGCGTAATTGTCGAGCGAATCTTGTACTTGCATCGTTATGTCTGGTCAACACCTCGCCATGGTCACAGTCGCCCCTCGGGAGGCGATCGGTTGCCGGGCTGCTGTCTGCGCCAGATCGTCACAGCGGAGATTGTCAGCGTGGTTTGGGTGCCCTCTCACCCATATCCATCTAACGCGACGGCGGATCGTTGCCCTGTCGAGGGCCATCCAGGGGTCTTGATTCAGCACGGGCTAATCCGGAGGAAGCAAAAGAAGAACTCCGGACAAATTAGGGCCAACTCACAAACTCAATTTTTCGGAGCACCTATGAAGAACTTGCGATCTCTTCTTGTGACTGCCATTGGTGTTTCCTGCTGGCTGTTGTCCTCGCACCCTGCGCGGGGACAATCGGCTCAATGTTGGACAGGCAGCTACACATCCTCCGATAGCTTGGACTCCGTCGGCTTTAAGTTCCGAGCAAATCTGCCTACCGGTATGCAGTACAGGTCATACGCTTCTGTGTATTCTCAACCCCTGCTCTGTTCACTTCCACGGATTGAACTCAGGCTTTCCAGGGCGGCACCTCGAGCGGTATTGACAAGACATTCCAACATTTTCGTTCTTTTGTGCACAACACATTTAATAATAGATTGACTTTATTGTAATACTGCTGTAACAATTCAGTGCGTGCGCAAAAGACCAATCCTGCATCTGGCCGGATTTGCGCCATCTGGGTAGTGATCATGGGGAACAGCCGAAGCCCTTGCCTTACCCCATTGATCTCGGCCGATTTCCCCGCCTCACCACCCTCCAGAGGAAGCGGTCTCCGGGAGGACCGAATGCGAAAACTCATCTTGTGGTCATTCTATATCATTGCATTGCCTTGGATGGCGTTTGGGCAGACGAGCCAGTGGAACAACGCATTCAATGCCGCTGAGCGGGCATTCGACCAACATCAATACCGCCAAGCAGAGGCGCAGTACGCACTAGCAGAAAAAGCAGCGGAATCATTCGGACCCTTTAATCATCGATTGGGCACAACGCTGAACAACTTAGGCGAACTTTACGTTCGCGCGGCCAGGTATGCGGAGGCGGAGTTGCTTTTCAAACGCGCGCTGGCCATCTGGGAGAAGGGCGATGGCTCGACAGCCCTTGATCAGGCCACTGCACTAAACAATCTGGCAGCATTGTACCAATACCAAAGCCGGTATAGGGAGGCCGAACCGCTTTACAGGCAGTGCCTCTCCCTGCGCGAGAAAATTCAGGGGCCGGAGCACCCCGACGTGGGCAAAACCCTGAACAACCTGGGAGCACTTTATTGGGAGCAGGGCAAGATCGCCGAAGCCGAACCGCTCATCCAGCGAGCCCTTTTCATTCAGGAAAAAACCTCAAGGCCGGACGATCCAGCACTTGCCGCCAGCCTTAGCAACCTTGCCGCTCTCTATGTCCGTCAAGGGAAATACCCGGAGGGTGAATCGCTCCTGAAGCGGGCATTGTCGATCCGGCAAGCGGCCTTTGGACCCGCGCACCCTGATGTGGGCAACTCCCTCGACAACTTGGCATTTTTGTATAGTCTGGAGGGCCGGTATTCAGAGGCTGAGCCGATGTACTTGCGTTCGCTCTCCATTAGGGAAAAATCTCTGGGGCCGGACCACCCCGACGTCGCCTCCGGCCTTAGCAATCTGGCAGAGCTTTATCGCTCGGAAAAGAAGTACGCCGAAGCCGAGTCCCTATATGAGCGCGCCCTTGCCATCCGCGAGAAGGCGTTGGGACCGGATCACGCCGATGTGGCCCAGAGCCTTGATAATCTTGCCGGAGTATTAGTCATGAAGTCCAATCAAATCAATGTGGATAATCTCTACCTGCGCGCTCTGGCCATTAGGAAGAAAGTTTTCGGGCCGGAGAGTTGCCAGGTAGTGGCCTCTTTGAACGACCTGGGTGTTGCATACGCTGGAGAGGCTCAATTCCCGGAAGCGGAGCAGGTTTTTTCCGACGTGTTGACGATTCTTGCCAAGCAGCCGAAACCGAACGCTGCCACTCTGGCCATTGTGTATGCAAACATGTCTAGTCTATATCAGCGCGAGGGGAAACAGAGAAAGGCAAGGGAAATGGCCCAAAAAGCCAAAACAATCCGCGACCTGGAAAAATCCTCCACCTAGCCCGGACTAGTCGCGATGGTTTTGGATGGCGAGGGTGCAACAGGAGGCCCCGGCGGCGAGGCGCGGGTGGCGCATACGTCCCGACGTTTTTTGTCGGGATGTATGCGCCCTACTGGAAGACCGCACGGCCTTATTCATCCTGAAGGACCTCCGGAAAAACCTGGGATTTCCCTGGTGCCAGAAGATGTTGGCGCGGGTCACTTTGCCGGCCACGGTGCACCATCACGCGCACTTTCGGCTGTGGCAGCGGAAGGGCTACGATATGAACATCTGGACCGCGAAGAAGGTGGAGGAGAAATTAAATTACATGCACAACAACCCGGTGAAGCGAGGGTTGGTGAAGGAGCCCGGCGATTGGCCGTGGTCGAGTTGGAGGTATTATTTCCTGCAGGACGCTTCACTGCTGGCGATGGACAGCGTGCCGTGAGAAAGAGGTGGGAGCCTTAGCGGCGCGCGGGTCGCATACATCCCGACAAGGAACGTCGGGACGTATGCGCCACCCGCGTCTGCCCCAGTTTCCCCTCGATGAGAAACGGATTTTCAGTAGAGTCTCTGACTGCGTTAGAATTTTAGATTGTCGTTTTTCGGTGGGTCGCTATGGTAGCGCGGGTGGCGTATACATAAAAGCGGGGTCGATTAATGGCCGGCTTTCTCGATGATTACGGCGCCGGAGACGAACGGCGGGCGCGGATCGTGAAGATCACCGTCCTGTCGGTGCTCGCGGTAGCGGTGGTCACCGGCCTCGCGTATTACTTTTTCCATAATTTCTCGCAGGAACAGCAGGTGAAACGCTTCTTCAACCTGCTGGAGGCGCACAATTATGAGGCCGCTTACCACCTGTGGGCGCCTACGGAAGATGCGCAGAACCACTATCCGATGAAATCTTTCCTGCAGGACTGGGGTCCGCCGTTGAATGTGAAGGGATTTACCGTTCTTGACGGCGAGAGTTGCGACAGGAGCGTCATAGTGGACGTGGACACCGGCCCGGCGGGCGACAAAAAAATCTGGGTCGACCGCTCTACGCTCGCCATGAGCTTCCCGCCCAGCGAAGCGGGGTGCGTTCAGGCCATGGTAGACGGCGCCGGCAACCTCTCGTATCGCGACAAGCACAACCGGATCTACGAGTGGTTCCGGGGCGTGAAATACCGGCTCCACGGCCGGAAATATCAGCGATAGAAGGATTGCCGCAGCGGAATTGATTTTCCAGCGGAAACATGAAGTACCAGGTGCGTGGGCGGACCGGTCGGGAGAAACGGGTACCGTTTCTCCCTATGCAGAGCGACATAAATTGTGGCACGGGCGTCCCGCCCGTGATCACGGCCGGGATGGCCGTGCCACGAAGGGATGCGCAATTATTCAAGTTGTTCTGTATAGATGCACAATATTCCGGTCCGGCGCGGGCTGGTGAGTTCGCCTGGGGATTGGCCGTGGTCAAGCTGGCGGTATTACTACTTGAATGACGTGTCGGTGCTCCGCATGGATCGACTGGACTGAGCGGGCAGCACAGACCTGTCCCTTCGGGACATCGCAGCCTCCAAAAGGCAGGAGTCTGCGCCAGCCCGCGAAATCGTCCAAGGACCAGGTGATAGGGATGATGGCGAAGACACCGTCGCTGAAAGCTTCCTGGCGACCTTTATTCATCGTGGACGTTTCCTGATCACCTAATTTCAGTCTGAGCGCAGCGCACCTTGTCGCTGGGGGTTCTTAAGCCGCATTGCAGCGGCAACTTCGTCGCGCCGATCGAGCGTCGCGCGGTCCCACTTCGCCAAATCCGCCGCCGCTGAATAGGTGTCCTGGAGAAACTCAAGAACCGTATCGACAGGATCCTCGGAATTTCTCGCATCTGAGTAGTCCAGAAGGAACTCGCCCATCTTCGCGTTATATCCACCCTTGCCCTGAAGCACTGTGTTTTGAAGTCCATCGGGGACGGGAGCGGCATAGGAATAAAATGCTGGTCGTCCGTAGCCGCCGTTGCCGGGCCAAAAGCCCGAACTGATGACCTCATGGGAGTACGCTTCGGCCTGAATCGAGTCGGCGCCGGACCGCGCCGGCGCTCTCTTGCCATTGAATCGGGTCACCGCAAGATCGAACGACCCCCAGAAGAAGTGAACCGGGCTGATCTTGCCGTAGAAGTTCGTGGAGAAGCGCTTCAGAAGCGTGTCGGCGATCCTGAGCGCATGCCAGAAACGCGTCACGGCGTCGCTGTCGTAAGTGCAATGAACCGTGTCGACATCGCACCGGACGGGATTTGCGACCTCCACCGGCATGGGGTCAATCTTAGCGGCTACTCCGAGAGATGCCAGCGTCTTGACAAATTCCTCAAAAAACTGAGCCACCGATACGGGCCGGAGCGGTATCTTGCGGATTTCCCCGCGGCTGGTTCGGCAGACCAATTCGTGAAACACAAAATCGAATTCGATGTCGAGGAGCATCCCGCGATCTGCGGGCATTGCCGATGTTGTTAGCCCGCGTGCGGTGAGATAAAACGCGATGTTCCACCAGTGATTTTGTATCGGGGTGAGTGCCAAACGTGCCTTGCCGACGATCTGCATGTACATATGCAGCGTTTCCGCAGTGTCTTTCCATTGTTCCCACTCGAGTGGGGGCCACTCGCCAAGGTCTGGTAAAGGACGTTGCATGTTGGTTTCTCCCTCTGAAATTATACAGCGGGTCCCGTCATAGGTTCTAACCTTGTGGATGAGCTGCGAGTGTTCCTTTGCCTCGGTCTCGTCGGAGTAGAAGAGGATGAGGGCGCGGTCCCGACCGCCTGTGAATTTCGGCTCCCAGATCGAGCCGGGCTTCGGAGTTTGCACGTCGCTTAAGAGGCTCCAGTTCCGCCCCTCATCGTCGCTTCGATTGATGCGGATCGCCATGTGCTTGTCGCCGGTATTCTGCCCGATCGATCCTGCCCAGAGCAAAGTGCCCTCCCGCAGCGAGCCCACGCTTCGCGGCAACTTGCAGTATCCCTGGTGCCGCAAGATTCTGGCTCGCCTCCGATGGCCGCCCAGCGTCCCTGACGAGTCCCACTTCCGGCTTTGAAAATTGTGGTGCGGGCGGGACGCCCGCACCACACCTGTTCACCCCCAGCACATTTTCATGGTTTCTGGGCGTTCGTCGGCTGACGAACATGAGCGACTGCTCTGGAATCGGCGTTTTCACCCCTCCAACGTCTACACCGAAAAGAAGCGCCGGGAGAAACTCAACTACCCGCACGATAACCCGGTCAGGCGCGGGCTGGTGAGTTCGGCTGGGGATTGGCCGTGGTCAAGCTGGCGGTATTACTACTTGCATGACGTGTCCGCGCTCCGCATGGATCGACTGGACTGAGCGGGCAGCACAGACCTGTCCCCTAGGGACATCGCAGGGTCGAAAATGCAGGTCCGAAATGTCAGTTTCGTAGGTTTTCGCGGGCCGAAAGCCCTAGACGACAGACTCCAAAAGGCGGGAGTCTATGCCAGCCCGCCTAAGGGACGCTTCCCTGCTGGCGATGGACAGAGTGCCGTGAGACGAGGACGGGGGCCTGAGCGGCGCGTACATCTCGACAAAGAACGTCGCGACGTGCGCTGCCACCCGCCACTGGCTCTTGACTCTCTGTACATACAAGTGTATGCTCTAGAAATGCAGATCGTCTGGGACCGCACGAAGGCAAGGCAAAACCTCGCGAAGCACGGCGTGCGTTTTGCGGATGCGGTTCTAGTTCTCGACGATCCCTACGCCATCACCGTTGCCGATAATGAGTCTGATCCCACCGAGGCGCGGTGCATAACGCTCGGGGCGGACGCTCAGGGACGTGTGCTGGCGGTGGTTTACACGTACCGCGGGGAGGACATTCGGCTCATTTCCGCGCGGCCCGCTGAACCTCGTGAACTTAAGGAGTATGAGGCACAAGGATGAAAACCTACGACTTCCGTAAAGGAAAGCGCGGACCGGTGCTGCCTGTTCCACCCGGCAAGGAACGCATCACGATCCGCTTGGACGCCAATATTCTGGAATATTTCCGGGACGCGGTGGAGCGCGCCGGGGGCGGCAACTATCAAACCTTGATTAACAACGCGCTGCGCGCCTATATCGAGGGTGCGCAGAAGCCTACCATCGAGGAAACGCTGCGGCGTGTGATCCGCGAGGAGTTGCGGACAACACCGTGAAGGGGCGCCTATCACGGCGGTGCCTATATTGAAGAACCTCCGAGAGAATCTTGGCTTCCTCGGGCGCCGGAGGATGTTGGTGCGGGTCACTCAGCCTCCCACCGTGCATCCTCATGCACACTTTCGAGTGTGGCAGCGGAAGTCCTGCGACCTGAACATCTGGACGGCCAGGAAGCTGGAGGAGAAACTGAACTACCTGCAGAACCATCCGGTGAAGCGAGGGTTGGTGAAGGAGCCCGGCGATTGGCCCTGGTCGAGTTGGAGGTATTATTTTCTGCAGGACGCTTCACTGCTGGCGATGGACAGAGTGCCGTGAGAAGGGGGGCGGGGGCCTTAGCCCCGTGAGGGGCGCATACATCCCGACAAAAACCGTCGGGACGTATGCGCCACCCGCGCATGGATCCACTGGACTGAGCGGGCAGCACAGACCTGTCCCTTCGGGACATCGCAGACTCCGAAAGTCAGGAGTCTGCGCCAGTCCGCGGCGGAAAATTCATGCGGCGCAGCAGGCCCTGGAAGCGGGGGCGGGTGTTGGAGCCCGGCGATTGGCCCTGGTCGAGTTGGAGGTTTTATTTCCTGAGGGACGCTTCACTGCTGGCGATGGACAGAGTGCCGTGAGAAAGGGGGCGGGGGCCCTAGCGGCGCAAGGGACGCACACCTCCCGACAAAGAACGTCGAGACGTATGCGCCACCCGCGAGAAAAAGGAGCCTATGGAGTTCCATCTCCTATACAGTGGAAGGCTAAAGGCGTCAGGTGGAACAGAAGACAAGCACGCCATTCGTAAGGAACTGAATCCGCAGTTGGTGCAGCTTTGGGACACCCATCCCGCGCTCCACCAGATGAAGGAACTTGGCATCCACCTTCTCGGCGAGACCTTCGCTGACGAGACGATTCATCCAGCAAACATAATTGACGGGGCCGCGACTCTTACACTTGGACAGTTCGCCAACCAGTTCCGCGTCGGAGACTTCCGTTTTGTGCCCCTAGTCTGCAGGGGCTTCCTGACAACTTGCAGCCTGGATATTCTGTTTCTGCGGAGCGCGCCACCCGGGAAGCTCATATCAGAGAGCGGAGATATAGACAACAGAATCAAGACACTCTTTGACGGCCTGCGGATGCCGATGCCGGGTCAAGAAATCGTGGGGCTCAAACCTGACGGGCCGCAAGAAGACCCGTTTTTCTGCTTGCTCGAAGACGACAGTCTCATAAGCGACTTTCGGGTGACAGGGGATCGCCTCTTGACTCCCGCTACTTCACCCAACCGCAGCGAAAATGAGGTACATCTAGTAATCAATGTTCAGATTAACGTGACACGTCCGATACCGTTGAACATGCCGTTTCTATAATGGATTGCCGCGGGTGGCGCATACGTCCCGACGGTTCTTGTCGGGATGTATGCGCCCCTGGCCCGAACAAGCCGATCCAGCCGCATACATAAGCACCAACGTATGCGCCACCCGCGGAGGAATCCGGCTGGGGAGCGGACACCTCCGCGCTGCCTGCTGTCGTTTTGAATCAGATCTCTTCCCCCTCTTCATTCAACTTCTGTTCCTTAATTTCCTTTTCGATGTTTGACGCGAATCGTTGCGCCCACTCCTTGACGCGCAAGTCCGGTTCTTGTTCCCATCTGCGAACGGTTGCTAGAACTCCCTCCAAATGCCCCGATATCGGCCCGACAAAGGTGCCCGTCTGTAAGTTGCCGGCGAACACAGACAAAATCTTATCGTCGTGTGGGAAAGCCGATACGAGTTCACGGGCGCGTTCCGGCAAGGGTGCGCCTATGGCTATCAACTCAGCGATGATGATCGGCCCTCTGGGCTGATTTTCTCTTGCCCATTGGATTAGTGTCGCCGTGGGGATCAACTCCCCGTACCATTTTTCGAGGGTCAGAAGGAGCCGAAAACTGAATCTATCTGTACGGAGGAGAGCACTCCCGACCAACTTCCAAACATCATCTGGACCTGCTTCCGTAGCCTTGGATAGGACTTCAACAAGCGGGTCACCACTGATGTGCGGCTGCGGATTCCTTTCTAAACGGTCTAGTACAAGCTTTGCAATCTCCACGGGTGCTTTCGGTGCAACTCGGCCAGCAAGCTCGCCCCACTGCCAGTCCACATGCGTTGCCTGGCCCACTGGCGCGGTTTCCAGTGCCCTCCACACCAAGCCCTCTACGTCTGGAAGCGAGTCGGGGTTGGCCCGTGTTATGTGATCTAGGATGGCCACACTCGGCTCGTTTGTTATGAGAGGATCTCCTAGCAACATTAGTTCCACGATTCTAATTGCTAGTTGCCGCGATAACGACTCGACCCAGCTACCGTACTGGAGCGCGCGACAAAGCCTGGGATCGACCTCGCCCGATTCCATCAACCTTATGACCCTTCTCCCACCCTCCTCGCTCGGGCCAACGCGCCATGTGGCTGCGTACGCGATGGTCGCATTAGTGTGTTCAAGGTGATCGAGGATCGCGTCTGAGACTCCTTTTCCAGCACTAGTGCCGAGGCCGACTAGATAAGACGAAAGCAGCATGCAGTTCAAATCAGGAGGCGTTGCCGAGATAATGCGATCAAGGAAGAGCCTCGGGGCATCTAACTCCCCCAGGCGTTTCCCAAAAATCCACACGTTTTCCGCTTCTGGCGAGGCGAGCCAAGATAATTCTTGATCGGCGATACCCCTGCTGAAACCCTCCTCGGCAAGTTCGACAACCTTGTCATCCGCAGCAGCAAACCCTGTACCACCGGTCAAGTCATAGTCGGCGTGGGCTCTCCGGCCCACCCAACGGCGAAGTCGATCAAAGTAATTTGCTCCAAAGGCATCGGCTACGATTCGCTCCAACGTCTGTCGCGTGTCGTTGTCAAGAACAGCGGTCGATTCTCGCAGCAGGCGCTGCGCCGCATCGATCACCTCTCGCCTCTCGTTATCATTCTGCGGCGGGTGGTCGCGCAGAATCGATACTGCGTCCATAGCTTGACCATGACGGAGCAGTGTAAAAACGGAGCCGAACAATGCTTTTCTCGCCTCAACCGCGGCTCCGTCTACCCCGTTAGAAATTCTCGAGAGCTGTTGGATGGCAACCCGCCTTGCATCCCATAGCTCCCCATAAGTCTTGGGCTTCCATTCAGCCGGATAATCCCGCTGAGAGATGAGATCTGTGTCTCCACCCATTCTTACCTCATAGAACGTAAGCGCGGCTGCCGCAGCTTTGACGGCCAACATTCTCTTTTTCTCGTCGTCCCCCTCAAGAAGCTCTCCGACAAGTTGCAATCTCTCGCTCAGGGAAATGGGTGACCCGCTCAGAAAAGCAAAGAAATACTGTTGGAGCACTCCAGTTGCATTATTTGCAACGGTTTCATTTTCGTTGAGAGCGAGCCTGATCACGATGCGAGCCGCTGCGATAGACGTTCGGGGCCACCGCAGTAGCGACTCGAGAGCCCACATCAGCTCACGGCGCCCCGTCCTAAAATCCTGCACCCTTCTGTCAGGGATGTTCTGAAATATACGATCGAGCACTCCTTGTGCGTTGTCAGGAAGAGCAGCCGCGAGGTAGCGGAAAATCTCGCTAGCGAACTCGTGATCAAGATCTTCAATACTCTTATACAACCCTTCGTCCCCTAGGAGTCGCTCGATGGCCAAACGTACCGTCGGGAAGTCAGTCATCGTAGCCAGCCGTCTAAGCATTTGTCGACGGGGGCCCGGACCAGGTAAGACCGAGATGATGTCAATAAGTTTAGACCCCCTCTCATCCCACAAGGTCGCTGCCGCTGAGATCGCGAGAAGGTCCGGCGACACATAAAGGTACCTTCCGCGTGACAGGACTACTCCCTGGTCTCTAAGAGTCTTCACGGCCTTCTGCATCTGATGGAAGGGTGCGTAGAGCGCCTTTTCAGCAATCGTCGCGGCTTCAACCTCAAACTCCCCGTCCCATCCCACCTTTGCCAGAAGCGACAGACCTTTTAGGGTGTCGTACGTCTCTTTGTGGACGAATCGCTTTAGAAAGGACTGCACGTCTTGAATATCGATCAGCTCTGCCAAACATAAATCTCGCTGCTTGATAAGGGTATTCACTATGAAAATGGCGAGCTTGGGCATTCCACCCGAGAGGCGGACCGCAGTGTCAACAATCTCGCGGGGAGCGTCCTGATGGAAATCACCTACTATCGATCTCATTTCCGCGTCTGGAAGCGGCTTCAGTTGGTAGAACACAGCTGAAGCCGCGGGCTTGGCGAGGACCTTCTGGGCTGGGCCGATACAAACAAGCCGAAGCCGCCCACCAGCTTGGTCAGCGAAGAAACCCAACGTCTCCTGTCGTTCACGTTCGCACTCATCGAACACCATGACTGCAGTCGCTTCTACCTCTGCTTGTAGGATCGCCAGCAACTGCTGGGCGTTTGGATCGTCAGCATCAACGCAATAGAGAGTGCGTTCCGCGATCCCCGGCACTCTCACCGCTTCCAATACCATGCGTGTCTTGCCGACACCTGCCTGACCTTCAACACGGAAGATGTTGTCGTCGGAGGCAGCCGCAACAAAAGAGCGCAACTGCTTGATGACTTCATCGCGTTCGGGATTCAACTTATAAGGATTCTTGAGGTTCCGTTGTTGCTGCCACTGTTCTACTGTTACAAACGCTGGGTATCCCTTTCCCAGTTCGCGCCGGATAGCAAGCGCGGGGAACCGTGAAATCCACCGAGCAATTTGGTCCCCGTACACGATTTTACAGCGACGTGCGTCTATTCTCCGCCTTTTGCACAGCCCCCTTAGCGCTGTCTCGTGCGTCGTCCGCGAAGGCACAACGTAATCGTGCGACACGAATAAAACGTATTGGCCCTTTTGCACCTTGAGGGTGTCCTGGACACCCCTCTTGATAAACTCGCGGCGTATCTCCCCTTTCTTGAGCGTTCCAGACTTGTATTGCACGACCACCGAGCCGGGGCGGAAGACATCATGATCAATACCCTCCGGCCATAGGATTCTGCCATCAATTCCAGCATCGGGATCATTATCTCGCAACGTCAAGTCGAGATCTTTTAAACGGATTTTGTTCTTTCCAGCTTCGGCTGTCAGGAGTGCATTAAGAATCGCACGAAGTGCGTGGTTGTTTAGGCCCGCGACGTCTTTGGAAGAGATCAATGCCATATAGCAACCTCCTCGCGATGCCGACAATGGCAAGACACAAGCCTATAGAACTGATAAAGCGGTTGCAAGTGCTCTGTCCCTGTTCATTCCGGCTCCACGCAACGCAGGGCTTCGCCCTGCGCCAGCCTTGACATAATGCAATGTCGTCGCCACCCGCGACTAGATATCTAGTAGTTAACCAGTTTGCCACTTGACAAGAGGCTAGTCATGTGGTAAGCTGTCTGGTTGTGAACGTCCGTCTCACCTCGCGTAGGGGCGGTTTGCGAACCGCTCCTGCTCCCAACTTTCCAATTCATGGAGTTACTATGTCTCTTCGCAAATCTACTAGTCTCACTCCCCAGCGGCTGGCTGCGGCCCGGGGCAATTCGCAGTGCTCCACCGGACCTCGCAGCGAGGCCGGAAAGCAGCGCATGAAAATGAACGCTCTGAAGCACGGCTGTGATGCGGCGCCTGAAAATGACGCCGCCGTCATGCGTGCCCTGGGCGAAGATCCCGAGCGCTACGCAGCCCTGAAGCGCGATCTCGCCACCGCCTACGGCCCCGGCGACGCGCTCTGGGACCAGCAACTTGAAGACCTGGCCAGGCTCTACTCGCGGCGCAACCGCATCGAGCGCATGCAGACGGGCCTGATGCGCCGCGCCCTGGAGCGGGTCGAGGAGTGGCAACGAGAGCGCCGCAAGCAGATCGCCGCCGCCACCTTCGCTCCCTCCCATGGGGCGGCGATGAACATCGATCTGGGACAGCCCACCGACCCCTCGGTGCGGCTGCGCATGCTGCTTTCCCTGCTGGGCGTGCTACGCGAGCAGGTGCGGCAGCGGGTGTTCAAGCCCCGGCAGCAGCAGCGGATCGAAACGTATTACCAGGGCGAAATCGGCTGGCGGCCCGCGCGGTTTCGCCATCTGCTGTGGCTCTTCATCGAACGAGCCAAGGCCGAGCAGCAGGACGAGCAGGAGCTGCACGACTTCATGAGCGAATACTTTGAAGGTGGCGAGGCGGCAGTTGAACCCTGCTATCAGGAACTGTTGACCCTGCTGGAGGAGGAGATCGCCGACGTGGAAGAGGAGTTCAAGCACGAGGTCGAGGCGCAGGAGGAGAAGGACGCGGCCGAGCGGGACGCCTGCCTGGCCCCGGCGGGGAAGACCTGGGAGATGCTGCTGCGGCAGGAAATGGCGCTGGATCGCTCGATTGACCGCAAGGTCAGGATTATCCTGACCCTGCGCAAAGAACATGCCCAACTGCTCAAAGAGGCAGCCATCCCTCCCGGCGATGAGGCGAACGACCGCGAAGGTAGGGCCGAACGGCGTTCGGCCCCTGAGAGTAAGCTCGTAGGGCTCGACGCTCGGACAGAAAGTCCGGCCGAGGAGAACGCCGCGGAAACATCAAAATCGCCGGAACAAAGCGAGAATGTTATAGAAAACAAAGCATCGGCAGAGGAGGAGGCCAACGCATGAAGGGGAGCGCGGACCTGAATTTCAGGTCCGCAGTTCGCGGGCAGTGCCCGCGCTTCCACGATAGAAGGCGGCCGTTCATCGGCTGCTCGTTTTAGCTTTTCCGCCAGCCACTGGAGCAGGCCCGACTCCTGGCTTCCCGCCCGCACCCGCAATTGGGAAGGGGTCTCACGGTACGATTGAACTACCAGGCCAAGACTCTAACGAAGCTCCGCCCCGCGATCCGTCCAGCGCCGGTGAATACCGTCGTGGCCACAGTCTTCGAGTCACAGCCCCAGAAAGGCAGAGTCGCTGCTCCCCTCGTCGCGCCGAAAGTCACTGGGCGGCAAACCGCAGAGTCCTGTTCAGGGGGGTGAAGTCGGTCAGGTACAGGGTAACTCCTTGCACGCGAGGGTCGGCGCCGCGCAGTTGGGTCCATGTGTGGCGCCGGAAGCCAGGACCGATGCGCAGCCGGCGGCCGGCGAGTTCATAGCTCGCAAAACCCTCTCCGAGCAAATAAGCATCGGGGACGTCAGGCAGGGGAGCCAGCCCGTCGCCCGTGAGCTGTCCTCCTGGCCGCAGCGTGATCTCGATCGCCAACGGAACCCGGTCGGCGCCGCCGACGTCCACGGAAAGTTCGAAGCCGTCCTCTTCCTCGCGAACATCCACGCGAGACCGCAACTGAAAGACATTACTGTGGGCGCGGCGGGAGTTGGGCATCGCCAGCCAATTCCCATCCGCTCGACGATCTCCCGGATCCAGGGGTTGCAGGTAATATCCTTCTACTTCCTGCTCCAGCCGATAGATGCGTCCTGAACGTGTCAGGGAGGCGGAAAACTGTCCTTTACCGAAAAAGGCGCTCGCCAGGCGCACGGCCTCGACCACCGCTCCGCCGTGCCGGAAGGAAAAGAATCGCGAGTCTCCGCCCAGCATGGTGGCGCTCCGTTCGCCACGCCGGATATGCACGAACCCAGAAAGCGGGAAAAACTTGTCGTAGTCGCAGGGCAACGCCTCGGGCGCCGGCAGGTCCTGCCGGAGTTCCGGGATCTCCAGGAAGTAGATCAACTCCCCGCCTAATTGCTCGAGATGGTGACGCTCGATGTCCTTCGCCGCGGCGGTGAAGCGTCCGTTACGGTCGTGGCGCGCCAGGAAGCGGTAAGCGTGGTAGTAGGGCCGGAGGGTAGCGGGCTGGAAGCGGTCCTGGCGGTGGGAGACGTCGGTAGCCACCTCGCCGTTGGGGTGCAGGAAGTAGATCATGGTCTCCAGGTTCTTTCGCACCGGGTCGAACAGAACGGTGCGGTCGAGCATCCGCCCAGCCGTCAGCAACGCGCGGTCGGTCACCGCATTGTAGATTCCGGTGCTGCGCTCGGTGAACTGCCCTTCCTCGTCCTGGTCAATGCCTTCGGCCAGCCATTGGTCCAGGCGCGCGAGGTAACGAGGATCGGGAAAGAGGTGATGGCAGCGGGCCAGGGCTGACACGACGACCCAGCGATGGTTTGGAGTATGGATGCCTCCCGTCGTCAATGCCGAGGCGCCTCGTTGGATGAAGGTTTCTAGCGCCGCCTCGAGCCTACGCGTCTCCTGATACTTTCGAGCTCGCAAGACCTCGGCAGCAGCGCACAGCGGCTCCAGTACGAAAGCCGTGTCTGGCGGAGACCCGAAGTTGGTGGTCGGCAGGTCGATGGTGCCGTCGGGATACTGGATGCGAACCAGGTGCTCAGCCGCGTGCTCCATCCGTTCGAGCAGTTCGGCGCTGCGCTGGTAGCGGGACTCGGGGGCCAGAAACACGGCGGCCAGGTTGCAGAGGAAGCCGGCGGCCGCTCCCGGCTGGGGGATTTCGTGCTCGTCGCGCAGCCCCCCATCCGTTTGCTGCTTGGGCAGCGATTCCTCCGCAGCCCGTTCCGCGACCTTCACCAAATCCGGATAGATATCATCCCTGATCGGCAAAGTCTCTTCCTCCTTGCCGGCCAATCGTATCGTTGCTGATGTCCCTACTATGCTCAGGAATTCTCTTCGGTCCATGTGTTGCTCCCCCAGCCGTGCGGTAATCTACACCTGACCGCCTCCGCATGCAATGCATAGCCCCGGCAAGTGCCAATGCCCTCTGCCCGTTCGACCAAGGATTGGCCTGGCGTTGACTTCTCTTGAAGGTTCGATGTAAAAGTATGGGCATGTTGGACCTCGAGCGTGGCCGTCAATTACTCTATCTCTCGAAGGCACTAGTTTCTTCTGGAAATCCTCGACCGGCTCCCAATCATCGTTGCCTGGTTGTCAACTTGGGTCTTGCCCTCGAGGACATGACTGTCGCGCTAGTCCTCTATCGGTGCGCCCTGGTGCAGGGTATTGGGACGGTGCTTCCGTGTTGAAAATGATCATGCTTAATCGACGTGAATTCATGCAAGCATCCACCGCATCGTTGTTGTTGGATAGTGTCAAGGTATCTGCGTCGCCCGGCCGCATGGCTACGCTTGATGACGCGGCTATTGCATTCGTGCGCACGAACGCCGAGGGCAAAAGCTGGACCATCGGCAACAGCCTCGTGGAACGGGAGATTCGCTTCGACCCGAAGGCGGGCCTGTACACCGAGAGCTGGCGCCACAAGGTGACAGGGACTGATTTCATGGAGGCCGGTCGGAAGCGGGGAGCCCGAGGTGACGAGTTCTCTGTATCGATGGATGGAGATTTTCTTGCTGGATCAAACGGAGCCGCTTGGCAACTCGTCGAAGCCAAAACTCAGAAGCTCAAGACATCCGGAGAGTCTCTAATAATCACTCTGCGGGCTAAAACGAAGCCGGCCGACGTAACGATCTTCTACGCCGTTTATGATACGCATCCCGTCGTCCAAAAATGGATCGCCATCTCGAACCGCGGCACAGCCCCCCTGACCCTTTCGCATTTGAGTTTTGAGAGCCTGGGCATTGCCCCGGGTCCCCCCGAGGTGTTGCAGGCGTCGGGTTTTTACGGCTCCCAGCCGCGGGAAGTATTCTTCACCGGACGAGTCGACGAGACTGCTGTCCTGGAACGGAACTCACTGACCGGGGAAGGCTTCATTGCGATGAATGGGGCTCCCGGTTACACGAAGCGGACTGAACTCGCGGGATGGGGTGAAGGCGTCGGGTTAATGTACGACACGGACCTGTTTCCCTTTGAGCGCAGCTTGCAACCCGGAGAGACGTTCACCAGCGCGAAAAGTTCGATAGCCTTCTTTTGCGACGGCAGGGGATTCTCTGATCCCCGATGGGTAATGCCCTCTTACACTTCGCAGGCCTTGATGAGGAAGGGGCGGAGCTATCAGCCGCCCTGGATTTACAACACGTGGGAGCCCTTCGAGCGCGGAATCACCAAAGGTATCACTATGGATTTGATCGCCGCTGCGGGCCGCATGGGAATGGATGTGTTCACCATTGATGACGGATGGCAATCCGACTACGGCGACAATGCCATCAACCGCAAACTCTTTCCGAACGGCCTGGACGAGATCCAGGCTGCGGTGGAACAAAGCGGGATGCGCCTGGGGCTGTGGGCGCCCCTAGCCGCCATCAGCACGAATACCGCGGTTTATCGTGAACACCCCGAGTGGGTCTGCAAAGACATGCACGGAAAACCGAAGTTCACGGGGACCATGGAGGGTTCGGATGCCGTGATGTGTCTTGCCACTGGTTACAGGGAGGTGGCCGCGAAGCGAATCAGCGAATTGATTGGCCGCTATCACCTGGCTTACGTCAAGGTCGACCTCACCACGGTATTCAATGCCTACGGTGAATCTCCGGGCTGCTATGCCCAGGGCCATCACCACAGCTCCTGGGCCGAATCGCTGGAGCGCATTTATGAAGGCATCCAGTATGTGACCGATCAGGTTTACCGTGATCATCCCGAGGTGTTGCTCGACCTCACATTCGAACTCTGGGGACAGAAACATATCATCGACTACGGCTTGCTCGCGGCGGGTGATTTGGACTGGCTTAGCAATGTGGATGATGGAACGCCGGGGTCTGCCGGGCCGCGCCAGGCCCGGACCTTGCTCTACCTTCGGTCATTGGCCATTCCATGCGAAACAATGCTCATCGGCAATCTTCAGGCTGAGATGTCGCCCATCGACGAGCGCCTAGCAACTGCCATGGGCGCGGGTCCGCTTTTCCTCGGCGACTTAAGAAAGCTGACGGCGGAGCAGCAGACTTGGTACGGCGAGAAGATTCGGTGGTTCAAGGCGCTGCGCAAGGAGGTGGCGCTTCTGGATGGGTTCTTCCCACTCGGCAACTGGCAGCAGCCCGGAGCGGCGACCTGGGACGGATTTGCGCGACTCAGCCGCCAGGGCGAAGGAATGATCGCTCTCTTTAGGAACGAGTCGCATCTCGAGGAAGTCGACGTAGTTCTGCCGGTTTTCCCGGATGGAACGTTCCACCTTCGCACCGCAATGACCGGGCAAACGCTGGGTACCCGCACCGGTGAGCAGTTCCGCCACGGGATCAAGGTTCACCTTCCGCCGGAGCACAGCGTGGAGATCTTGGAAATCCGAAAGTAGGCACCACCGAACATCTCACAGGGAGCCGCTCAGCTCCAAGGCCGTCACAGAGTGGGCCGGAAATCGGTAGGAGAAAGGCACGCGCTCGACGCGGACCGTCTTCTCCCGGATGTTGACGTTGTCAGAACTGCCGAACGGGTTGGCAGCGACCTTGTCTTTGCCATTCAGCTCGAAGACTCGCACCAAGTCGCCGGGGGCGATTTTATAGCCGCTCACACGAATTGCCGCGCTCAAATCCTGGTCCTCGCTCCGATTGATAACAGCGAGGTAGAGTGTGCGCCCATCCGCGCTGAGCGTCGCCAGACTGTCCAAGCTGGGGAGGTGAGCATTAAACGGCGCCATCGGACTCGCAGTGGACGTGGCCAAAACAGAGCTTCCCGCGTGATGCCGATAAAGCAAGCAGGCGAAATATTCCGGGGTCAACTTCAGGGAAGTCTGACTCACTTCCACGATGCCTTGAACATTGATCAACGATTCGATTTCGCCAAGGAACACTTGCGGGGATCTCCTCATCAAGGCATGAAAGACGCCCGCCAAATACAGGGCATTGGCGAGACGAAAATCCTCATCCACCCTTTCCGTCAGCCACCAGGCTTGATATTCCGTAACCGCGATCAGGGGGCGATCCGTGGGGAACTGGTCCCCGAGAGAGGTGATGATTCCGTTCAGGTCGCGGTCAAAGTCCAGCGGTTCCGCTACGACATGCCGATAGAAATGGTCGACATCCATGATCTTGGTGTCAAAATTATCGCGTCTTTCACCTTCGCCGGTATAGATGGATGCGGCCAGGAGATCCACGGGCATAAGCCCCAGCATATCTTTATTCCATTGCAGAGGGCCCGGCGGTGCCCCCGCCGCCATGACGCGAGTCGAGGCGTCCGCCTTCTGAATCGCGCCTTTGTATTGCTGAAATCTCTGGACATAATCCGCGATCTTGTTGGCCCCGATGTACTCATCGGAACAGAGCTCCTGCGCCTCGTTTCCGACCGCCCAGAGCTTAATTCCATAAGGTGCGGGGTGGCCGTTTTCGGCTCGCAGGTGACCGAGAGGAGTGCTGGTTGAACCATTCGTGTACTCCACCCAATCCCCAGCTTCCTGGGGCGTGCCCGAGAGGTAGTTGGCCGTCATGTGGACTTCCGACCCGAGTTGCTGGGCGAAATCCATGAACTCGTCGATTCCAAAGTCGTTGGGTTCCCACTCGTTCCACATGGGGGACCAACGCTCCGGCCGACGGTCGCGCGGCCCAATACCGTCCTCCCAGTGATAGGTGTCCGCGAAGCACCCTCCCGGGTAGCGGATCAAGGGGACGGCGAGAGGCTTCAGCGCGTCAATGACGTCGCGGCGCATTCCGTGGTAATTGTCCGCCGGCATCAACGAGGCTGAGTCAATCCAGAGAACCCCATTCCCGTGGACGCCGATACGAACGCGCCCGCTGTCGGTGTCCTCCGGCGCGGCAAATTCCGCTGTGTACTTATCCCAGTCTTCGGAGACTTGCGGAAAGTCCTGACGCGCGTACGGTGGCCCTCCGAGTTTCTCGATCTCAACCCAGGCGCTCACGCTGCCGCGACGTTTCAGGTAAACGTAGAACTGGTAAGTGCGCCCTTTCGTGAAATGCAGACCGACCTGATAGATACTTGTGTGCTGCGAGCCGTCTCCGTAAACTTCGATCGCTTGGGCGGCCCCGCCGCCATAGTATTCCCGGTGGTCAATCCAGTAGCGGTCGTTCTTGCCCTGTCCCCCTTTGAGTTCCCAATAGTGGTTGGTGATGCGCTCCTCCGGGACCCAGGCGTTCGCGACCCCGTCGGCGTCAAGTTCACCTTCTTCGAACTTGCGATCGCGCAGCATTTCCGCCCAAAGCCCGCCCGTGTGCAGGCCGTGTGCATCGTTCTGGTTTTGTTCTCCCCCGCTGATGGTCCCGTGCTCATATTCAATGTTTTGGCCAAAGACGTAAGGCGACACTTTGCCGATGGTTTTGGCGGCGTCAACGTCAATGCGGGCAACAGCTTGGGGAGCCGCCGTCGCCGCGCCGGCCTGGGCTATCACTGCAGACGAGCCGAGGCAAGACGCCAGCACCGCCAGAAGAATCCATGAACTGGCAGAGTCAATCCGTTGAATCATTGAGGTATCCCTTCGCAAAATGCCTTCACCGCATTCACACCCGCATAAACTTAGCACAGATGACGGCGGCTGCCTGAAGGTTTGTCTGATAGCGATCTGACTTGGGCGTGACGTGGGCGTTTCGGACTGAGCCTGTGAGGTGTATACTCCCAACTCCGCCGCTCGCACACTTGGCCTGACCTGGGACGACACGGCATAGAATTCTGGACACCTACGGCGTGCCCCGGAATTCCAGAAGGTGTTCAGGCATCAAGTAACGGAAAGGACCGTCCTATGGATTGCGGCCTGCAAGGGCAAATATGACGGTGCGGTCTACGGGACCAGCAGCAAGAGGCACTGTGATTTTGACTATGCCGGGACGATGGTTGAGCAGATGCTGCTGGGGTTGGTCGCGCATCGTGCGGGGAAGAAGCTCGAGTGTGACCCGGCTACAGGGCAGATAACCAACGCTCCGGAGGCGAATGACTATTTGAAGAGGCAATACCGCAAGAACTGAACGTTGGACGGCTAGGCGCAGGACCAGGCTGGATGGCGGAAGGGTAGCATGGAGGTTTGGGTGATTGAGGGGCGCTGGCTCGCTCAATCGGCCAATGAGAATCCCAGGGAGAGAGGATCGTTATGACTGAGAAGAGCAAACGAATCAACTGGTATGAGTTTCTGATAACGAGCGTGCAAGTCGCAGCCTTGTTAGCTGTGAGCGTGCTGGTGAGCGGCCACTTTGCTGGCTCAGTTTACGCAGAAGCCTCCAAGGGGAACGCGGCCACACTACATGCAGCAATCAATACAACACACGGTATACCGACAATGCCAAATCCCGCGGACATGTCCCAGAGCCAGGCATTGGCCAAACACTTCCTTTCCCGCGCCACCGATCTTCCCATCTCTTTTGTCCTGGATGGCAAAGCCATACGCGGCATCCCGCAAGGGTGGCGCCCGGTTGTTAATAAACGCCGCATCGAGAACGATCGCTCCGAAACGGTTTTCGAAGGCACTGACCCCAAGACCGGATTGCACGTTCGAGTGGAGTGTACGGAGTACCGTGATTACCCGGTCGTGGAATGGGTGGCATGGTTTAGCAATAAAGGACAGGAGACGACACCGATCATTCGCGACATCCTGGCCCTGGATGGAACATTTCAAGGCACTGGGCCAGTTCTGTATTCAAATAACGGCGACTTCTACAGTGAGACAGGATATACACCCAGCGAAAAACCCTTGGGCAAAGGTGACTCGGTCAGCTTCGCCCCCAACGGAGGCCGCCCCAGCAACGGTGCATTCCCTTACTATCGCATCAGGTTCGACAAGTGGGGTCTATCCTTCGCTATCGGCTGGCCGGCGCAGTGGGCCGTTCATTTCGATGGACTCGCAGACGGCGTACACGTGCGGGCGGGTCAGGAAAAGACCAACCTGCGGCTGAAGCCCGGTGAAAGCATCCGCACCCCGCGCATGACCGTCCTCGCCTGGTCAGGGGACGCGTCCAGAGCAGTGAACTTGTGGCGCAGGTGGTATTTTGCTCACATTATGCCCAGACCCAATGGGCAGCCGCACAAACCGTTGCTGGCTGTCGCCGGCACTGATGAAGGCGAGGAATTCACAGCCGCGTCGGAAGAGAACCAGATCCGGTATATCGAGAAGTTCAAACATCTAGGCTTTAACTTTGACGTCTGGTGGATCGATGCCGGGTGGTATCCCTGCGCGGGTCACTGGCCCAATACCGGCACGTGGGAACCTGATCCCAAAAGGTTCCCCAATGGTCTGAAGCCTGTATCCGATTGCGCAGCACGGAACGGCGCTGACCTCCTGGTTTGGTTCGAGCCGGAAAGGGTACGGCAGGGCACAGAACTCAGCACCGAACATCCCGAATGGCTGCTCCGGCTGAAGGACAACGAGAATAGTCTGCTGAATCTGGGCAATCCGGAATGCCGCCAATGGCTGACCGACCATGTGTGCAAGGTGATCAAAGACAACGGCATCAAGATCTACCGCCAGGATTTCAACTTCGAGCCCCTGGAATACTGGCGCCAGAATGAGGCAGAGGACCGCCAGGGACTCAACGAGAACCTGCACGTCCAGGGCTACCTGAAGTACTGGGATGATTTGCTGGCGAGAAATCCCGGCCTGTGGATCGATTCCTGCGCCAGCGGCGGACGGCGCAATGATCTTGAAACCATGCGCCGTGCAGTGCCGCTACACTATAGCGACTACGGATACGGGTTTCATCCAATCAAGCTGTCATTTCACCAGACACTGTTCGAGTGGCTGCCCTATTTCAAGGAAACCACACTTTCCTGGGATGTCACCAAACCGGAGCGCTTCAATTCCCAGCTCGACAGCTACTCCTACCACTGCGCCATGGCTCCCATGCTGGCTCTAGGACTGGACATCCGGCGGGACGATTACGATTATGCCTTGTCCAAGAAGATGATCGCCATCTGGCGCCGGGCATCCGATCTGATACTCTATGGCGATTACTACCCACATACGCCGTTCCACCGCAGTGCTGACCAATGGGTTGCTTGGCAGTTTGACTGCCCGGAAAAAGGCCGCGGACTTGTGCAGGGAATCCGCTTGCCGGCATCGGAGGAAGCAACGCTCACGATCCATCCCAAGGGAATCGATCCCAGCGTCAACTACCTTTTTGAAAATGATGAGACCGGTGAATCAAGAGAGATCGCGGGAAAAGATCTGATTCAAACTGGTTTCACGTTTGCACTACCGGCACGGAGCGGAGCTATCTGGTTTTACCGAAGGGCTGATAGCGATTCCCAGTGAAGCACGGAATACATCAGCGGCTGCTTTCACTCAGCATTCGCCGTAGCGCGCCATTCTGACCCGTCGATGATAGACCCGCCTGGCACACCGAGTGAAAGGGGGCAGAACCGAATTCATGCGAAAACTCAACCTGAAGCATCGCCTGGCTATCCTGGCGCTGTGCCTGCTGGCGCCCATGGCGCGCGCGCAGACTGACGATGTAACTCGGCAATTAGCGCACGACATCTTCAAGCAACTGATTGAGATCAATACTACCGATTCGGCAGGCAGCACAACCGTCGCCGCCGAAGCCATGGCGCAGCGCCTACGTGACGCTGAGTTCCCGGCGGCCGACGTCGTGGTCCTGGGCCCCAACGACCGCAAGGGGAACTTGTTGGCCCGGCTTCACGGCGCAGGCGTCCACAAGCCCGTGCTGCTGATCGGCCACCTCGACGTAGTGGAAGCGCGGCGAGAGGACTGGACCACCGATCCGTTCCAGTTTGTAGAGAAGGATGGCTACTACTACGGGCGCGGCACGCAGGACATGAAGAGCGGTGACGCCATTTGGGTCACCACGCTGATCCGCTTCAAGCGCGAGGGATACCGGCCTGATCGCGACCTCATCCTGGCTCTCACGGCGGACGAGGAGGGCGGCCTATCGAACGGCGTAGACTGGCTGCTGAAGAACCATCGCGATCTTGTCGACGCCGAGTTCGTTCTCAATGCCGATGGCGGCGGCGTGGATACGGTGAAAGGCAAGCCGTTGATCGTCGAAATGGACGCCACCGAAAAGCTCTACGCCGATTACCAGCTCACGGTGACCAATCCCGGCGGGCACAGCTCGCTCCCCGTGCCCGACAACGCGATCTATCACCTAGCCGACGGACTGGCGCGCGTCGAGCGCTATCAGTTTCCCTTCGAGCTAAACGCGGTCACGCGCGCCTTCTTCGATCGTACGGCCGGCGTGGAAAGCGGCCAGACAGCGGCCGACATGCACGAAATCGTCAAGAGCCCGCCCGACGAAGCGGCCATCGCGCGCCTCTCCGCCGACCCGCTGTGGAATGCGACCATGCGCACCACCTGCGTGGCCACCCGGCTCGATGCCGGCCACGCCAACAACGCC
>Ga0326728_10001309_pt1 | contig 88878 bp, 83 predicted proteins | sample MB3enrmetagenome_FD_207602 | JGI IMG/M metagenome (GOLD analysis project Ga0326728, IMG submission 207602) | Lab enriched peat soil microbial communities from McLean, Ithaca, NY, United States - MB31MN | ecosystem: Environmental > Terrestrial > Soil > Wetlands > Peat | place: USA: New York... | reverse complement strand
CAATTTGCAATTTTGAAGAATCTGCTCAAGGGCACGGCTGAATCAGCATGCGAGTTGTGCAAACTCATGGATTACGATCGCGGCGCGATGAGTAGGATGATCGACCGCCTCGAGACCAAGGGTCTGATTCGGCGCGTTCCGCTCCCTCACACCCGTAGGTCCGTCGCCCTGGAGGTGACCGCTGCCGGCAGGACCGCCTTTCCGGTGATGGAGGCGTGCCTCGATCGGGTCGTAGATCGGCTATTGAAGGGCATACCTAAGGCGCAGGTACGCGAGATGGAACAGGTGCTCAAGCGCATGCTCGCGAATGTTTGAGTTCAGAATTATCGATTGCCCAGGCATCTGTTGCCGGGGCATCGGAGATACCGATGAAAGAACAATTAGAGTCGTACGCCGCGCGGATCGCTGCTCGCATACAACATGTCAGCGCCGACATGGATCCTGAAATTCTGCAATTGCCGGGTGGCAGCATCATTGCGGCCCTGCTGTGGCTGTACGCGAAAGGCACGGGGGCATTTCGCAAGCATTGAAGACCAATCAATACCGAGCATGAGTAGCTCCAGGGGGCGGCGCGCGCGGATCGCGCCCCGTCAATAGATGCCGAGTGCCGTTCCTGCTGCGAGAGTCGCCCCCAATTCTTCGCACTGTTTTAGATCCGCGGCCGAGATCTGCTTGGGCCGCAGGATTTGATCGGGGGTTTGCGCATGCGTGCAAACGATGAGCGGTTGAGCGATCGCCTTGAGCCGCCAACCGGTCGCAATGCGTTCGATCTGTTGCGCAGCATTGCGCCCGTCGCTGCCGGCGCACACCATCACGGCATACGCTCTGCCGTTTATGCGGTCGAGCGCAGCGTAATAAACCCGGTCGAAGAAATCCTTCATCTGCCCCGACATCGCGCCAAGATTCTCCGGACTCGCGAAAACGTAGCCGCTGGCCTCCAGTACATCGGCAGCACTCGCTTCGGCCGCACGCAGCAGTGAAATTCGAAGCGCGGGTTCACTACGGGCTCCAAAGGCGGCAGCTTCGGCCATTTGCCGAGTGCCGCCCGTCATGGAGTGGTAAACGATCAACAGCGTTTTCATGCCGCCGAATGATATCACCGGTGCCGGCGATGGCCGCAGCGTGGGCATTATCCTACATCTCACCACCCGCTGAGCAGAGGAAGCTTTCACTCTCGAATATATGGTGCGGTCATGCTCTACTATGCAGTGGTATTCTTTATTGCCGTCGCGTTTAGCCGTTTTTGAACATTCGGGAGATTTAAATGGAATCGATTTTAGATACCAACCTAGCCCGCAGCGCCAAGGACTACGCGAATGGGCAAATCAACGCGTTCATCGAGAATGTCGAGGATCTGGCGCAGGCCTTGAAGGATGTCGATACTCCGGAAATAGCCCGGGTCAAGGCAAAGGTAAAGATCGCTCTTGCGGCGGCGAAGAGCGCGCTCTCCGATGGCGCCGCGCAGGTTCGTACCCAGGCCCGGCAGGTCTCGAAGACGACCGATACCTACGTGCGCGACAATCCCTGGCAGGTGGTGGGAATTGCGGCTCTGATCGGTCTTGCGGTGGGTATCATCGCCGCCCGGCGTTCGGATTGATGGCCGGCCGGGTAGCCTAGGAGCCTGTCTACAGGCCCCTAGGCTACGCCCTTCGCCACCCGGTGCTTCCGCCGGGCTTGTCTTCGAGCACGATCCCGGCGGCCGTCAAAAGGTCGCGTATCCGATCGGACTCGGCGAAATTTTTCGCCGCGCGGGCCACACGGCGAGCGCCCAACAGGTTTTCAATTTCCGGGTCGGTGAATGCGGCTCTCCCGACGCCGCGCTTCAGGTAAACAGCAGGTTGCTGTTGCAGCAGACCAAGTACCTGACCCATGCCGCGGAGCGTCGCCGCAAACACTGCGGCTTCCGCGCGCCTCCCGCCCGCCTTGGCCGAATTCAGATCCCGCGCCACGCCTTGCATCGCCGCAAGCGCGTCCGGCGTATTGAAATCATCATCCATGGCCGCGTCGAACAGGGCCCGCGCTGCAATCTCCGCAGGCTGCGCGTGTCTCGGTGCGTGCGCTTCGTCGACACCCTCCAGCGCTCGGTAAAGCCCCAAAAGCGTCTCATCGGCCTGCGCCAACTGCGCCTCGGAATAGTTGATGGGCCCCCGGTAATGGCTGCTGAGCAGGAAAAAACGTAGCACCTCCGGATCCCGCACCGTCTTGAGCACTTCGCGCACCGTGAAGAAATTTCCCAATGACTTCGACATTTTTTCGTCGTTGATGCGTACGAACCCGTTGTGCATCCAGATGTGCACGAAAGGCGCATCGCAGGCGGCGCAGGATTGGGCGATTTCGTTCTCATGATGCGGGAACTTCAGGTCCATGCCGCCGCCATGCAGATCGAAATACGTCCCCAATAAGCTGGTCGACATCGCCGAGCATTCGATGTGCCAACCGGGGCGCCCGTCGCCCCACGGCGACTGCCAGAACGGCTCGCCCGGCTTCGCGTGCTTCCAAAGCACAAAGTCGAGGGGGTCGAGCTTGGACTCGTCGACTTGCACGCGCGACCCCGCGCGCAGATCGTCGATCCGCTTACCCGACAGGCGGCCGTAATTGGGAAACTTGCGCACTGCATACATCACGTCGCCGTTGCCGGCGACATAGGCATAGCCTTTATCGATCAAGGTTTGCGTCATCGCAATGATGGCGGGAATGAAATCCGTCGCCCGCGGCTCCCGATCGGGGGTTTGCAATCCCAGAGTGACGCAGTCTTCCTGCATGGCCACGGTAAAGCGTTGCGCAAACTCCCGCCAATCCTCGCCCATCTGCGCCGCCCGCTGAATGATCTTGTCGTCGATATCCGTGATATTTCGGACGTACGTGACTTGGTAACCCCGCGAGCGCAGGTAGCGCTGCACGAGGTCGAACACCGTCAGCATGCGCGCATGGCCGATGTGAATGTAGTCGTACACGGTCATGCCGCACACGTACATGCGCACCTCGTTCGCGCGCAAGGGCTTGAATTCTTCTTTCTCGCCAGTGAGCGAGTTATGGATTTTTAGCATGTGATTCGAGGCGCCGCCGCGCTGTACCTGGTGTCATGATTTTCAACAGCGGAGCGAGCTCCGGCCCGTGCGCCTGACCGGTCAATGCCACCCTGAGGGGCATGAAGAGGTCGGCGCCCTTGCGGCCGGTGCGCTCCTTCAATATTTTCGTCAGCTGCTTGAGGTCAGGACCGGCTTGATCGAGGGCATCCACGGCGGCCGAAAAGAACGCCGGACCGGCAGCAGTGATGACGCGCTGCTCATCCTCTCCTAAGGGAGGCAGTTCGCCCCGCACGACGGCCGCCCAGCACGTCGCATCCGCCGGCAGCACCACATTGTGCCGCACCAGTTCGATGAATTCGGTCGAATCGCCGGACCCCAACCACGCGCGAATCTCGGCGGCGGACATCCGCTGCAGAGTCTCCTTTTGCCAATGCAGGAGCTGCGATTCATCAAAGCGTGCCGAGGCCAACCCAAGATGCTCGGGCCGGAAATGGGCGGGCATATCGGACGGCGCCAACCACCCCTCATTATCGCTGCTATGCCCGAGGTGGAACAGGTGATTGAGCACAGCCGAACTCATGAACCCCTGCTCGCGGAATTCGTAGACGCTGGTGCTGCCGTGACGTTTCGAGAGCGGCGCGCCATCCGCCCCCACCAGCAAGCCGACATGTCCGTAGTTGGGGCGCCGCAGCTGCAAGGCGTCCAGCAGCATGAGCTGGCGCGGGGTATTCGTCAGATGATCATCGCCGCGCAGCACGTGGGTGACGCCCATGACCGCGTCGTCCACGGCATTGCAAAAAAAGAACGCGGCGGTCCCGTCCTCACGGCGAATGATGAAATCGCCGATGTCGCTCGACGAATACTTCTGCGGCCCATGGACCACGTCGACGAATTCGACCACGGCATCGGCGGGCACGGCAAAGCGCAGCGTGGGCTTCAGCCCACGCGCTGCGCGCTCCGCGCGCTGTGTCGGCGTCAAGTCGCGGCAAGTTCCCGCGTAGCGAGGCGGCTTGCCCGCCATGCGCTGCAGCTTGCGCGACAGATCGAGATCCTCGGCCGTGCAGTAGCACGGGTACGCGTGATGCCCCGCTTCCAATCTTGCAAACAACTGTTGATAGAACGCGCCGCGTTCCGACTGCAAATAGGGGCCCGAGGGGCCGCCAACATTGGGCCCCTCGTCCCAATCGAGCCCGAGCCAGCCCAAGTCGACCATCAGCGCATCGCGGTATCGCAACTGGCTGCGCTCGACATCGGTGTCTTCGATGCGCAAAATGAATCGGCCGCCGGTTTTCCGGGCCCACAAGTGACTGAAAAAAGCGGTGCGCGCATTTCCCAAATGCAAGGATCCCGTCGGACTAGGGGCAAACCGGGTGACGATTGGTGACGACATAGCTCAAGATTGTACCCATTCGAGTAGAATCCCGAGCATGAAACATCTACTCCCCGTCCTCGTATTGCTATCGGCATCCATGTTTCAGCCCAGCCTTGCAGCCGATCCGCCGGCTGCGCCCGCAAAAGCGGCTCCGGCGGCTCCCATTCAAATGCGGGTCGTAACCTCGATGGGAAACTTTACGATTGAATTGCTGCCCGAGCGAGCGCCGCTGACGGTCGCGCAATTCTCGAAGTACGTGGATCAGGGATATTACTCTGGGACGATATTTCACCGCGTAATCCCCAATTTCGTGATCCAGGGCGGCGGCTTCGATACCGACTTCAAACTCAAGGGCTCGCCCACCAAGGTCGTCAACGAATCGGGCAACGGTTTGACCAATCAACGCGGAACCGTAGGCCTTGCTCGCCCAGCCGAGCCGCACGCAGGCGATGTACAGTTTTACGTGAATCTCTATGACAACGCGGCGCTCGATCCCAATCAATCACGTTGGGGATATGCCGTGTTTGGCAAGGTCGTGCAGGGAATGGATGTGGTGGACCGCATCGGCAACGTCGCGACCGGTTCGAAGGGCCCCTTCAAGGAAGACGCGCCTCTGCAACCCGTGGTCATTGAACGAATCGAGCGCGTCGCGTCCCCATAATCCCGCGTGACCACGCTTTTCATTTCGGATCTGCACATCGATGCCGGCAGTCCTGAAATCACCCGGCAGTTTATGAGTCTGATGGACGGTGAGGCCAGGGAAGCGGAAGCGCTCTACATTCTGGGCGACTTGTTCGAGTCGTGGGTAGGCGACGATGCCGCGGACCCGCATCAAGCCATGGCGATAGCCGCGCTCAAGTCGCTCACCGATCGAGGCGTGCCATGCTTCGTGATGCACGGAAACCGCGATTTCCTGTTGGGAGCCCAATTCTGCGCCATGTCCGGAGCGCGGCTTTTGCCGGATCCATTGATCGTCACGCTCTACGGCGAACGGGTTCTCGTAATGCACGGCGACGCACTGTGCACCGATGATCGCGCCTATCAGCGCCTGCGCGCCACGGTGCGCAATCCCGATTGGCAGCGGCAATTTCTCGCGTTATCGATTGCGGCACGGCGCTCGCTGGCGGGAGCCGCACGCGTCGGCAGCCAAGCACACACGGCCGCGTTGGAGTACACCATCGCCGACGTCAACCCGACCAGCGTCATGGCGGCGTTGCGCACCGCCGGCACGGCCACGTTGCTGCACGGGCACACGCATCGTCCCGCCATACATCCGTTGACCGTGGACGGACGAGCCTGCACGCGCATCGTGCTGGGCGATTGGCACAGCCACGGAAGTTTGCTGCGCTGGGATCGCGGCGGCCCGGAGTTGGTTTCATTGGCGCGCTAGCGGCGCGTCCGGCAGTCGGCACCCCGGGGATTAGGGGGTGCCCGAATGAAAACGGAACACGTCATCGTGACCGGTGATGAGTTCCGCCTCACGCCGCGCGAACTCCTCCACACGCGGACCAAGTGCGACTTGGGCGCGAATCGCGGCGCGCCGCGCCAATTCCAGATACACCCTGTAGTGACGCGCTTCCGCCGCATGCAGCCCCTGGAAAAGTTCGCCGGCCGCGCCCCCGATCACCGGAGCCAACGCAGCGAAGCGCTCGCAGGAGCGCGCTTCGATAATCGCACCGCAAATCATGAGATCGACCTCGCGATGCGGCTCGACTTTGGCCACCAGGCGACGCAGGCCTTCCGCGTAGCGGCCGGGGGCCAGCCGTTGCGGCACTAGCCCCATCGACTTCATGAGTTTGGCGACTTGCTCGTAGTGACGCAATTCTTCGCGCGCAAGGCGCGACATCTTATCGGTGAGTTCCAGGTCCTCGGCGTATGCGAACATCAAAGACAGCGCGGTCGACGCCGCCTTCTTCTCGCAGTTGGCGTGATCGATGAGCAGAACGTCGGTGGCCGTGCAGGCCTGCGCCACCCAAGCGGCCGGAGTTGCCGCACGCAAAACCGGATGCACGAAGCCGGCTGAAGCCCCGACGCCGCTCGCCGCAGCCTTCACGCCGGGACCTTCAGACTCGCAATGGTATCGAGCAACTCACGCGCCGATTGAAACCTGTCCGCCGGCGACTTCGCGAGCAGCCGCCGCAGAATTCCTTCGTAGCTCGCGAACTGCGGCGCAATCTGCGGCAACTCCGCGCGCTTGTGCTTGTAAATGACTTCCATGGCCGACGCACCGGTGTACGGTTTTCGCCCCGTCAACATTTCGTAGTACACGACACCCAAGCTGTAGAGATCGCTGCGCGCATCGATCAGCTCCGCATGACCTTGTTCCGGGCTCATGTAGTAAGGCGTACCGAAGATTTCCCGAGTGCCGGTGAGTTCCGCATCCGTTTCGTTGGTTTTGGCCAAACCGAAGTCGATCAGACATATCGAACCGTCCGTGCGCAGCATGACGTTGGCGGGTTTCAAGTCACGGTGCAATATGCCCACGTCGTGGATGGCCGCGAGCGCGCTAGCGATCTGTTCCAGGAAGTGCATGGCCACGGCTGGCGTCAACGGCGCTTTCATTCGCTGCCGTAGATCGCCTCCCGGAAAATGCTCCATGGCGATATACGCATGATCATCGGCGATGCCCAAATCGTAAATGCGCACGATGTTGGGATGCTTAAGACCTGCGACGATTTCATATTCTTGCAGGAATCGATCGAAACCGACGATGCGTTCGGACACGTCGGGGACCTGACTGAATACCTTGAGGACCACCAGAGTGCCCGCGCGCTCGCTTTCAGCAAGGTAGATCTTGCACATACCACCGCTGCCAATCTGCCGGATGTACCGATGGCCACGGATCATGACGGAGCCGAAGCGGTACCGCTGCCCATAATCCGGTTGACCCCGCCTTACGGCCTGCATTTGTTTACGTTCGCGGGATGCAGTCTCGAGCGTGCGTATCAGCGCATCGCGATCGATTTTTCGGCCGTAAATGCGATGCAACCCGGCCATGACCTGCGGTGCGGGCGGAGGGACCTGTAGCAGTACGCATACGATGGGCGCGAATTCCGGTTTGGCCAGCAATTCGGCCGCCAGCTGTTCCAGCGGAGCGGCGGGCGGCGCGCCGATGATGACCACCGCATCGAAGCCGGCGGCGGAGAAATGAACGTCCAATGGGGCGTCCTGGCCCAAACGATGCTCGACGATAAACGCGGCCGGCCACTCGATCTCGACGTGCTTTCTCACCAGCAGCCGATATTCGGCGCGCTCCGCGATCAATAGCAGACGCACGGTCATGGCCGCCGTATCGAGCCGGCGGCGACAACGGCGATCAACGGACTACAGCACGCGAACGGACTTGAGACCACGTCCGGCGCCATCGCGACGCTGCTGCTTAGCTTCGTCGGATCGCTCTCCCTGCAGGCGCTTCAGGTAATCGGGCGTCACATCGCCGGTGACGTACTCGCCGGAGAAACAGGATGTATCGAAGTGGGTAATTTTGGCGTTGTCGTGTCGAACGGCATGTTCCAAATCGTGCAGATCCTGGTAGATCAGCCAATCGGCGCCGATGATGTCGCACACCTCTTCGTCCGTGTGTCCCGCCGCCACCAATTCCGACGTATCGGGCATGTCGATGCCGTACACGTTGGGATAACGAACCGGCGGCGCCGCCGAGGCGAAATACACTTTCTTGGCGCCGGCCTCGCGCGCCATGTCGATAATTTGCGCCGAGGTCGTGCCACGCACGATGGAGTCGTCGACCAGAAGCACCGTCTTGCCGCGAAATTCGAGGTCGATGGCGTTCAACTTACTGCGCACGGACCTCGACCGCTGTTCCTGTCCGGGCATGATGAAGGTGCGGCCAATGTAGCGATTCTTGATGAAGCCCTCTCGATACTTGACGCCGAGCAGCTGCGCCACTTGCACCGCGGCCGTTCGGCTCGTGTCCGGAATCGGAATGACCACATCGATGTCGTGTTGTGGCCGGTCGCGTTTGATCTTTTCGGCAAGACGCTCGCCCATGCGCAGCCGCGCCTTGTACACCGAAATGTTGTCGATGATCGAGTCGGGCCGCGCGAAGTAAACGTATTCGAAAATGCACGGCGTGTGCCGCGCCATTGCCACGCACTGCTGTGCGTAGAACCGGCCCTGTTCGTCGATGAACACCGCCTCGCCGGGAGCCACGTCCCGCACCATCTTGAAACCCAGCATGTCGAGGGCAACGCTTTCGGACGCCAGCATCCACTCGGTTCCCTTCTTGGTCTCGCGATTGCCCATCACCAGAGGCCGGATTCCATTCGGATCGCGAAAACCGAGAATGCCATGGCCGATCACCATCGCGACTACAGCGTAGCCGCCGCGGCAACGACGATACACGGCGTTGGCCGCGGCGAATATGTCTGCCGGTGTGACGCGCGGCGTACCGACTCGCTGCAGCTCGGAGGCCAGCACATTCAACAGCACTTCGGAATCGGAACCCGTGTTGAGGTGGCGGCGGTCTTCGCGCACCAGCACTTCCGTAAGTTCGCGTGCGTTGGTTAGGTTGCCATTGTGGCCGAGGCAGAGGCCGTAGGGCGAATTGACGTAGAACGGCTGCGCGTCTTGCGCGCTATCTGCGCCGGCGGTTGGATACCGCACATGCCCGATGCCGATGTTGCCTTTGAGCTTGAGCATGTGCTTCTGCTGAAATACATCGCGCACCAGCCCGGAATCCTTCCGCATGAAAAGCTCACCGGCCTCCGCCGTCATGATGCCCGCCGCATCCTGACCGCGGTGCTGCAGTACGGTCAGCGCGTCATAGATTCGTTGATTGACCGCGCTCACCCCGACCATTCCGACGATTCCGCACATCAAGGACCTCCGGTCTTACCAGCTTTGACTTTGACTCCGGTCAGGCGCTCGAGCTTAGCCCAAGGATCACCTCTTTCCCCGACCATGGCCCGCAGCCAATCGCCGGCGGTCTCACCGTAGGGAATCAGCTTCGACCGATTCCACCACTCTTCGTGATTCAAATGCAGCAACTCGCCGCCGATGACCATGAGTCCGACCAGCACCACGCCGCGCACGATGCCGAATAACAGACCAATGACCCGATCGAGAGGGCCAAGCCCCAGGCTGCGTGTGAAGTAGGTAAGCAGCATGCCCACGACCCAACCGACCACCAGTACGAGCAACAAAACAACCAGCCGTCCCACCCAAGGCGCCACGCTCGGCTCGGCAAGCAAGCCGCCTAAATGCGGCTCGACCACGGGGCCGAACTTCCAAGCCGCCCAGATCGCGGTGATCCAAAAAGCGAGCGACGCGGCTTCGCGAACGAACCCGCGCAGCAATCCAATCAACGTGGAGCCCAGCAGAACCAACAGAATAACGAAATCGGCTCCGGTCATAATAATAGTTTACCGGACCTTGTCCGAGCGTGCCGTGAAACGATAAGCACAAAGATAACATCACGGCGCGACCAAACTCGCAGATTGACCTTCTTTCCTCAGCCTCATCATCACTTTCTCGGCCGCGGCGCGATCTGCAAATGGACCGATGCGGACCCTGTATCTCGAAGATGGTCCCTTGCCGCTCGCCGCTACGTAAACGGAAGAATCATGTGCCTTCAGACGGCGCATCTGTTTTTCCGCATTGGCCCGGCTCGCAAAACTGCCGATCTGCACCGCCCAACTAGGGTGCGAACCTTCCGCCGAAGCCGTCGCCGTGCCGGGTTTCGGCGTCAATATCGGACCATTGGGGGGCGAAGACTCCTTTTCAAGCGCGGGCGGCGCGGCTTGCGCGAGCTGCGCGGGTTGCGCGGGTTGTGCGAACTGCGTCGGCTGCTGGGCCTTCAACGTCGTGATGCTGGGCGGTGGCGCCGGCGTCGACGATGACGCTGCTGCAGAGGCCAGGTCTTCCGCGGGTGTCGCCTTACTCGTCGCCAGGTCCACGGTGACGTTGCGCACCGGTTCGACCGGGCCGCCGGCCATAGCAGCCGGTGGTCTGGCCGCCGGCTTGGGACCCGATAACAGTTCGGGAACGATCAAGACTATGAGCACCACCAAAATCGTGGCGCCGACCAGGCGCTCTTTGAGGCGACGATCCATGAAGATTGGCCAGCCTTTGTTCATTGTCCGTAGGGCGCGCCAGTATATTCGGGAAGCGCAGCCAAACGCTGCGCTTCGAGCCAGTCCAGCGCCGGCCCCACGGTATGGAACGATCCGAAAATCACGATTCGATCCGTTGGGCCCGCGGCGGCTGACGCTGCTGCGCATGCCGCTGCAATACTGTCGGCGATCACGAGCGGCGCGCTGACCTGCCCGGCGATTCGGCCCGCCAATACCGCAGCGCTGGTGCCGCGCGCCCCTTCCGTCGATGTCAACCACCAAGCATCGAAGCAATCGCGCACTTCCGCGGCAATGGCCGGTGCATCCTTGTCGGCCAATATGCCGCACACAGCCAGCGTCTTTCCCGCAGGTGGCAACGCGCGCAGATTCTCCCTGAGCACGCGTGCAGCATCCGGATTATGTGCGACATCCAAAATCCATGTAGGTTTGCCGAACCCCGGCGCAACGACGTGGAAACGTCCCACCAGTCGCACTGACGTCAAGCCCAGCGCAACCGCTGCGGCAGATACGCTGATGCGCGGTTCGAGTTCCTCCAAGGCCGCGATGGCCGTCGCCGCATTTGCGAATTGAGTGTCACCCGCGAGCGCGGGTGGCGGTAAACCCGGCAAATCCCAGCGGGCGCCCTGGTAGCGCCAACCCGAGATCTCGCGGACGTAGTCGAACTCAAGTCCCAGCCGCTTCGGTAGTGCGCCAATCGACGTTGCGATCTCGGTCAAAATCTGCGGCACCTCACGGCTTCCCACGACGGCGCTGCGGCCCTCGCGAAAGATGCCGGCCTTCTCGCGCGCTATCGCCTCGAGCGTAGTGCCCAGGAACTCCTCGTGATCCAGGCCGATGCTGACGACCACCGCCACCGTCGCATCGACCACGTTGACCGCGTCCAAGCGCCCACCCATGCCGACCTCGAGCACCCACGCGTCCACCCTTGCCGCCTCGAATATCAAGAAAGCAGCCAACGCGTTGTACTCGAAAAACGTCAACGATAGCGCGCCGCGCGCCATGCCGGGCGTCGCTGTGCAAGCTTCCTCGATGCGCTCGAACGCCCACACGAGTTCATCTTCGGTGACCAGCCGGTCGTGCACGCGAATGCGCTCACAATAATCGCGGAGGTGTGGCGAGGTGAACGTACCTACGCGGTAGCCGGCGGCGGCCAACATCGCCGCGCAATAAGCGGTAACGGAACCCTTGCCGTTGGTGCCCGCAATCGTGATGACAGGCACGCTCGGCTGGCGCCATTCAAGCCGCTCGAGCACGCATTTCAAGCGCTCCAGGCCAAGATCGATGGTGTGCGGGTGCACCTGTGCGTGGTGGACCAGCCACTGCTCAAGACTCCGAGACAAGGCTAATGCTCTAGGCCGCCGCAGCGGGCTCTTTACCGGTCAATAGACGAAGCATGGCGCCGACACGATCGCGCAGCTCGCGGCGATCGATGATCAGATCCAGCGCGCCGTGCTCGAGCAGGAATTCGCTGCGTTGAAAACCCTCCGGCAGCGTCTCGCGCACCGTTTGCTGAATAACCCGCGGACCGGCAAAGCCGATGAGCGCCTTCGGCTCGCCGATGTTGATGTCGCCGAGCATGGCGAGGCTGGCCGAAACCCCGCCTGTCGTCGGGTCCGTCATCACCGATATGAACGGCAGTCGGGCCTCGGACAGCCGCTTGAGCGCCGCGCTGGTCTTCGCCATCTGCAACAGCGAATACAGCGCCTCCTGCATGCGCGCGCCGCCGCTTGCGGAAAAGCACACCAGCGGCAGGCGATATTCCAAGCATAACTCCACGGCGCGCACGAATTTCTCCCCCACGACCGACCCCATGGACCCGCCGAGAAAGCGAAACTCGAACGCACAGGCCACGATATCGAGCCCGGCGAGCTGACCCGACATCACGATGAGAGCATCGCGCTCGCCCGTCTGCTTCTGCGCCTGGACGATGCGATCACGGTAGCGCTTCGTATCCTTGAATTTGAGCGGGTCCTCGGATTCGACTTTGGCGGCAATTTCCTTGTTCGAGCCCGGGTCCAAGAACTTCAGCAATCGTTCACGCCCGCCGATGCGCATGTGATGACTGCATTTCGGACAGACGTGGAGATTGCGTTCGATTTCCGCGCGGTACAGCACGGCATCGCACGCCGGACACTTGATCCACAGCCCCTCGGGCACCGAGCGTGTACGGCGCTCGGTCTTGATGCGGGAAGGGACGATTCGCTCAAACCAGGACATACTAGGAGCCTGTCCGGGTATTCCGCGTGAGCCGCGTTGTCTTGGTGAGGGTACGGATGCAAGGCGCGCGGCGCGGGACTAAGTTAAGCGCTTGGCCAAGCCGCGCAACGCCGCAGACGCCCCTCACCAAGCCAACCCTTCGGGACCGGCCAGATTTCGCTTCATCCATCGTTGTCGCCTCCTCATTGGGTCTTGACCCAACCACGTCGGCTCCGCCTCGGCTGAAGCGAAATCAGGCTTAGGTTAGGCCACGGGGAATACTCGGACAGGCTCCTAGGCGTGCAGTCCGGGGAATATCTTCTCCGCCGCCGCGATCGTGGCATCGATGTCCAGAGCAGAATGCGCCGCCGACAAAAATCCGGCTTCGAAGGCCGACGGTGCGAAGTAGATGCCGGCATCCAGCATGGCGTGGAAAAACCGCCTGAAACGCTCCACGTCGGAGGACATGACCTTGGCGAACGTGTCCACGTTCTTCTCGCTCGTGAAAAAGAATCCGAACATGCCGCAGACATGATTGGTCGCAAGCGGGATGCCGGCACGCGCCGCGGCAGCGGCAAGCCGCTGCATCAAGGTATCGGTGGTGACCTTGAGGCGTTGATGGAATCCGGGAGCTGCAACCAATTCCAGGGTGGTGAGGCCGGCCGTCATTGCCACCGGATTGCCGGACAAGGTTCCCGCTTGATATACGGGGCCCAGCGGCGCGAGCCGCTCCATGATGTCGCGGCGTCCGCCGAATGCGCCGACCGGCATGCCGCCGCCGATGATCTTGCCCAACGTCGTAAGATCGGGACGCACGCCGTACAATTCCTGTGCGCCCCCAAGCGCGACGCGAAAGCCCGTCATCACTTCGTCGAAGATCAGCACGGCGCCCACGCGGTCGCATTCCTGACGCAGGGTTTGCAGAAAGCCGGGAGCCGGCGGTACACAGTTCATGTTGCCGGCCACCGGTTCGACGATGATGCAGGCGATTCGGTCGCCGATCTGACTGAACACGTCGCGGACCTGGGCGGCGTCGTTGTAGTTGAGCGTCACGGTGAGAGCGGCCAGCACCGTCGGCACGCCCGGCGAGGTGGGAACGCCGAAGGTGAGCGCGCCCGACCCCGCCTTGATCAACAGCGAATCCGAGTGCCCGTGATAGCACCCTTCGAACTTCACGATGATATCCCGGCCGGTGAAACCGCGCGCCAAGCGAATGGCGCTCATGGTGGCCTCGGTACCGGAGCTGACGAAACGAACCAACTCGATGGACGGCATGAGTTCGATCACGCGCCGCGCAAGCGCCGTCTCGAGTTCGGTGGGCGCACCGAAGGAGAGTCCGTCCGCAGCCACGGCTTGTACGGCCGCGATCACCTGGGGATGGGCGTGGCCCAGGATCATCGGGCCCCACGAGCCCACATAATCGATGAAGCGCCGTCCGTCGGCGGCGATGGTGTGAGCACCGGCCGCCCGCTTGAAGAAAATAGGTTCGCCGCCGACGCTGCGGAATGCGCGAACCGGCGAATTGACGCCGCCCGGAATATACTTACAGGCCTCTTGATACAGGCTTACCACTTCGATCTCCCACGTTGTGCGACAGGCGCTCCCCGTTAAGCAGCAAGCGCTGCGCTCGGCAGGGTCAAGCTGACTTCAAGGCCGCCGCCCGTATGATTGGTTGCCCTGGCCGAGCCGCCATGCGCTTTAATGACCTGGGACGTAATTGCCAGGCCGATACCCTCGCCGCCGGTGTCGCGGTCGCGCGCTTGCGCCACTCGATAGAACGGTTCGAATATACGCTCCAATTCGCCCGCCGGCACGCCCGGACCATGATCGCGGATGACGATCGATACGCCCGCGGGCTGACGCGCGACGCATACTTCGACCGGTGCGCCGTCGGGACTATAGCGCACCGCGTTGCGCAACACGTTCTCGATGGCGCTCGCCAGCAGTTCGCGGTTGCCGTGCAGCGTGGCACGCGCCGCGCCGGAGAGCAGCACGCGGCACCCCTTGACGGCGCCTTCGTAATTCGCGTCGCGCACGACCTGTTCGAGCACATCGTCGAGATCGAATTCCTCCCGCTCGAAGCGTGCATCGGTGCCGTGCAGCCGCGCCAGCTTGAGCACCTGGCTGATGAGACCGTCGAGGCGCTCGATCTCACGTTCCAAGCGGTCCAACTGGCGCTGCAGATCGCCGCCCGGATGGCGCGCGAGTCCCAGGGCGACGCGCATTCGCGCCAACGGCGAACGCAATTCGTGGGAAATGTCGCGCAGCAGCTGCGTGATGGCAGCGCGGTTGGCGCGCAGCTGATCCGCCATGGCGTCGAAGTCGCGAGCCAGCACCGCTAGTTCATCCTTGCGGTCCTCGAGCCCCGCGCTGACGCGGAGCTGGCCCGTGCGCATGTCGAGCTGTTCGGCGGCGAGCGCCCGCGCGCCTTCCTGGATGCGGCGGATCGGCGCGGAGAGGTGCTGCGCGAGCCACCAACTGGCAAATGCGCTCACCACCAGCGCGATGCACAGGATGGTCAGCGAGATGCCCGGCAGGGAGAGCGCTCCGAAGATACTGGGGCGCCGCGGCACCAGCAGCACCGTGTACGTCGAGCCGTCCGGACCGACGATCTGCGGCGCGAAACGCGGCGCGCGAAAATTTCCGGGCGGCGGAGAACTCTGCGGCAGCGGTTCGGAGCCCTCCATGGCGTTGCGGTTGAAATACTCCAGACGTCGCACGGCACTGTCGGAAAGGCGCCGTCCGAGAATGTCTCTTCCGTCCGGCCCGATGATGTAGATATCTCGGTCGCCCATCGAATTCTTGTTTGCGTCGAGCCAGTCCTTCAGGGCCGTCATTCCCCCTAGCCCGAGGACTTGCGATGCCTCGATCGCCACGCTCGACCGCCGCTGCAGCTCGGGCGATTCGTATTCGCGGGCGGCCACCGTGAAGGTGATGGCGATGCTGCCGCCGACGATGAGCGCCATCGCGATCCAGAACAAGACGAAGATGCGGACGAATAGACTATGCATCTCAGCGGTCTATGCCCGCCCATGTGAGCGTGTAGCCCGAACCACGCACGTTCTTGATCTCGGGGTTCTTGCCTGCCTCGAGATCGAGTTTCCGTCGCAGATTGCTGATGTGCGTATCGATGCTGCGGTCGTAGGGGACGAGCTTGCGGCCGAGCGCTTGTTCGGTCATTGCCTCGCGCGAGATCACCTGCCCGGCGGACCGCATCAACAATTCCAAGACACGGAATTCCGCGCCGGTGAGGCCCACGGGTACGTCTGCGACCCGCACCTGATGCGTCCCGGTGTTGAGCACGATGTGTCCCACCGTGAGCTCATCGGGGATGCCGCCGCGCGCCGCCCGATTGCTGGCGCGGCGCAGGATGGCGCGCATGCGCGCCACCAACTCGCGCGGATTGAACGGTTTACTCAGATAATCGTCGGCGCCAAGTTCCAGGCCGACGATGCGGTCGACATCGTCGCCGCGGGCGGTGAGCATCAGGATCGGCGTTTCGTAGGACGCCCCGAGCTTGCGCAGCACGTCGAAGCCGCCGAGAGTCGGCAGCATCACGTCCAGTATCAGGATCTGGAACTCATTGACCTTGAGCGCGGCAAGTGCGTCGCCGCCGTCGTGCACGCTCGTCACCTCGAAATGCTCGGCCTCCAGATACTCCGTGAGCATTTGACACAGTTCGCGGTCGTCATCCACCAGCAACACGCGCGCCTCGCGCGCGGCGGGCATTTGCGGTGATGGTGCGTGAGGGTTCGCCATGCTGTTGCGCTACTCTCGCACAACCTCCCGGCGATCGATGCGTCAATTGACAATTCTTGACAGTCTTGCGGGCGCCTCGCTCACAAAACTTTGCACGGTCTTTCGTCCTCTCTGACACTCGTTGGCCCGTTGTCGGCATAGGATGGACACTTGGATTAACTCTTAACCGTATTGGAGCAACGAACATGACATCGATTCGTAATGTGCTGGCCGGAACTCTACTGGCGGGTGGAGCGCTGCTCACCGCCGCTACGAGTTTTTCGATCGCGAGTGCCGCGGATGAATCAACCCCCCCCGCCGCGACGACCACGTCCGGCCCGCATTGGCACCACCATGGAGGAGGTCTGTGGCACCTGTACAGCAAGCTGGGGCTGACGCCCGAGCAGCAGACATCCATCAAGGCCATCATGACGGCGGCGAAGCCGCAGATGAAGAGCTTGCACCAACAAATGCAGGCCAATCATCTGAAGCTGGTGCAGACCAAGCCGGATGATCCGAACTATGCCAGCGTGGTCGCCGAGGTGGCGCAGTCGAACGCCTCGCTGACCTCGCAGCGCACCAGTCAGCAGTCGGAACTGCGAGCCCAGATGTATGCCGTGCTGACGCCGGCACAGAAAACGCAGCTCGCAACGCTGGAGGCGCAGTGGGCGGCCAAAGCGGCGGCGAGGAAGTCGGCACAGTAAGTGCGGCCGGGTCGGCTCCGCTCAACGTTGAGTGGCGCCGACCCCGTCTTTTTTGAGTAGATCGATGACGCTGTTGCGGCCCACGAGGTGGCCGGTCCCGACGATCACGAGATAATTCTTATCATCGCTCAAGAGCGCCTCGATCTTGGGGATCCATTTGCGATTGCGCGCCGCGAGCACCGATTGGTAAAGCGCGGGATCACGTCCCAGCTCGGAATTGAGCTGGCTCTCGAACCAAGCCGTATCGCCCCGCTGCCACGCGCGCACCATGTCATCGACTTCTTTCGGCAGTTCGTGCGCTTGCTCCAGGCTCGATACCAGGTACTCGGACTGTTCATTCATCGACAGCCCTTGGAATAGCGCGATCTGATCGTGCACCGTCTCCAGGCCGGCGATGCTCTTGCCGTCGCTGCGCGCACGTTCCAAGAAGTACATTTCAACGCCGGATTGCGGTTGAAAGCCGAGTTCCATGAGCTGCAGCTGAGAAATCGCCTCGGCCGCGAACCAGGGCGCGAATTGGTCGAAGGAGGAGAGATCGACGCCGACTTCGTGCGCCAAGCTCGTGGCGTGCGCATAGCGTTGCGGTCCTAGGATCGAAGGCAGGGTGCTACCTTCCGGCAGCATGGCGCTGGCCAGCATCTCCGATTGCACTTCCGCGGAGTCGATGTCCTCGAGATTGACCTCCATCAGCAGCCCTTTGGCATCCGCGTATGCCTGCAGCACCGCCGGCGCCAGCGGATAGTCCTGCGCCCGCAACACGTGTATTGAGCCGAGCAAGTAAACGGTGTTGTGCTTGCCATGCAGTGCCCACAGCGAGTGCAGTGCAGTATCGCCACGGCTGGGCAGTGCGAATGCACAGAACACCAGCGCCAGCGCTAAGCATCGCAGCTTCAAACTGCCGCGGCTTGCCGCTTGAACATGGGCTCTACCCAGCGCACCTCGGACTGAATGCCGCCATCATCATGCAGTTCGACACGGCGGTACGCCGGCGGACTCGAGTCGACCGCATAGCGGTCACTTTTCGGCAGGAATTGGGCGCACGTCGACGGCGTCCCCAACAGGCGCACGCCCTTGCGGTCGCCGTCGTAGGCCTGATGAACGTGACCCCAGGCGATCCCCCGAACGTGGGCATGTGCATCGATGACCCGCCAGAAATCCTCGGTATTGGCGAGTCCGATGCCATCCAGCCAACGACTACCCATGTCGACGGGGTGATGATGCAAGCACACCAGCGCATGGGCGGGTGACTTCGCTAGAGCGGCATCGAGTCGGGTGAGCTCGTCGAACGAGAGCCGTCCGCCGACGTGTCCCGGATCGTAGCTGTCGAGCATGATGAATTGCCACATGCCGATTGTACGGGTCCCGCAATATTGAAAGGGCGGTTGCGCCAGACTATGTCGCATTGCATCGGGCTCATCGTGGTTGCCCGGAATGCACAGCACCGGCCTTCGTAAGCTGCCGAAGATGCTTTTGAAGCGCAAATAGCCCGAGGGATCGTCCTGAACGAGATCTCCGGTCACCAAAATGGCGGCATAGTCGGCCACTTGCGCAAATGCGTCATCCAAAACTTTTCGCAGGCTCGAGTCGGTTTCCACGCCGCGCAAACTGCCGCCGGCGTTGCCATATAGATGTGGGTCGGTAATTTGTAGAATTTCCATCATTTGAACTGTAGCAAAGCCCTAGGGATCGCTTCGGTGAACTAGGTCAGATAGTGTGACAGCCGCATGACTGTCGCGTTCCCGTGCGAATTAAGCCAATGTCGGTTGCTGGCGACGCCCGCATCGGGGAGAATATGGAGCCGAAATCCCATAAGAAGTGTGTGCCATGCCTACCCGCCGTGAACTTGCCAATGCCATCCGTGCGTTATCGATGGACGCCGTTCAAAAGGCCAACTCCGGCCATCCGGGCGCTCCGATGGGGATGGCCGATATCGCCGAGGTTCTCTGGCGGGACGTGCTTAAGTTCAACCCGGGAAACCCTACCTGGTTCGATCGTGACCGCTTCGTCCTGTCGAACGGGCATGCTTCCATGCTGCTGTATTCCGTGCTCCATTTGACAGGCTATCCATTGTCGATGGAGGAGATCAAGAATTTCCGCCAGTTCGGCTCCAAGACGGCCGGTCATCCCGAGCGCGAACTTCACCTCGGCATCGAAACCACCACGGGCCCGCTGGGCCAGGGCGTCGCCAATGCCGTGGGCATGGCGCTCGCCGAGCGTGCGCTCGCGGCGACCTTCAATCGGCCGGGTCATACGATCGTCGATCATCATACGTACGTGTTTCTGGGCGACGGCTGCATGATGGAGGGGGTATCGCATGAAGCCGCGTCCTTCGCCGGTACGCAGAAGCTCGGCAAGCTCATTTTGATCTACGACGACAACGGCATTTCCATCGACGGGAAGGTCGTGGGTTGGTTCCGCGACGACACCCCGCTGCGCTTCGAGGCCTATGGGTGGCACGTTCTGCGCAATGTCGACGGTCACAATAGCGCTGCCGTCGCAGCCGCACTCGCAGCGGCGCGTGCGGAAACCACACGGCCGTCGCTGATTTGCGCCAAGACGGTGATCGGTTGGGGCGCCCCCAACAAGCAGGGCAGCGCTTCCATGCATGGCGAAGCCATGGGGAACGAAGAAATCGCCGCGACTCGGGTCCACCTGGGCTGGACTTCGCCGCCGTTTGAGATACCGGCCGACATAGCCGCGGCGTGGGACCGGCGCGAGAAGGGCGCCCGCGTGGAACAGGAATGGCGCGCTCGATTCACATCCTACAAGAGCGAATTTCCCGCCTTGGCGGCGGAACTGGAGCGCCGGATGGCGGGCGACTTGCCGAGCGGCTTCGGCGATCTCATCAGCGCCTATGTCGGACGCACCCAGTCCGAGGGCAAGGCGCTGGCGAGCCGCCAGTCATCGCAAGCGACGTTGAATGCCATCGGTCCCTCGATGCCCGAGCTACTGGGCGGATCGGCGGACCTCACGCCATCGAACGGCACGCTGCGCAAGGATTCGGTGGTGCTGACACCGGAGTCTCCGGGCGGCAATTATCTGCATTACGGCGTGCGCGAGTTCGGTATGTCGGCGATCATGAACGGCGTGGCCGGACATGGCGGATTCATTCCGTATGGCGGCACCTTCCTGGTGTTCTCGGACTACGCGCGCAATGCGGTGCGTATGGCTGCGCTGATGCACCTGCGCGTCATTTTCGTCTACACGCACGATTCCATCGGCTTAGGGGAAGACGGTCCTACCCACCAGCCCATCGAGCACGTTGCCAGCCTGCGCATCATCCCGCACATGGATCTGTGGCGTCCCTGCGATGCGGTCGAGACCGCAACCGCCTGGGGCGTTGCGCTCGAAAATCGTGACGGTCCCACCTGTTTGGTATTCACGCGGCAATCGCTCGTCCATGAGGCGCGCGCCGCCTCGCAGGTCGCAGCGATCAAACGCGGCGGCTACGTGTTGATCGACTCCGATGGACCGCCGGAGGCCATCGTCATCGCCACGGGATCCGAGGTCGGCATCGCCGCGGAGGCGGTCCGCAACCTGGCCGCCAAGGGCAAGAAGGTGCGGCTGGTGTCGATGCCGAGCACTACCACCTTCGAGCGGCAGGACGACGCGTACAAGCAGAGCGTGCTGCCGCGCTCCGTTGTGCGGCGCGTGGCCGTGGAGGCCGGTTCCACCGAGCCCTGGTGGCAATACGTCGGGCTGCAGGGCGAGATCGTGGGCATCGATCACTTCGGCGCCTCGGCGCCGGCGAAAGATTTGTTCAAGGCGTACGGCTTCACGCCGGATAAAGTGGTCGAGGCGATCGAAAAAGTTTTAGCGAAATAAAGTTCAAAAAGGACAAGATGATGGCAATCAAAGTCGGCATCAATGGATATGGGCGTATCGGCCGGAACGTGCTGCGCGCGTTGTATGAGGGGAAGCACAAAGACGAGATCAAAATCGTCGCGATCAACGACCTGGGGGATGCCAAAACCAACGCTCATTTGACGCGTTTCGATACGGTGCATGGCCGATTCCACGGCGATGTGCACGTCGACGGCGATTCGATGGTGGTCAACGGCGACCGCATTCGTGTGGTTGCGCAGCGTGATCCGTCGAAATTGCCGTGGGGCGAACTCGGCGTGGATTTGGTCATGGAGTGCACGGGCCTATTCACCACCAAGGCCAAGGCATCGGCGCATCTGACCGCCGGCGCCAAGAAAGTCGTGATCTCGGCGCCCGGCGGCGACGATGTCGACGCCACCATCGTCTACGGCGTGAACCATAAAATTCTGAAGTCGAGCTTCAGCGTCATTTCGAATGCGTCCTGCACCACGAATTGCCTGGCGCCTCTCGCGAAAGTGCTGCACGACGAAATCGGCATTCTGGCCGGCGTCATGACCACCGTGCACTCGTACACCAACGACCAAGTGTTGACCGATGTGTACCACTCCGATCTGCGGCGCGCGCGCTCGGCGACCATGTCGATGATTCCGACCAAAACGGGGGCCGCCGCTGCGGTCGGCCTGGTGCTGCCGGAATTGAAAGGGAAATTCGACGGGTTTGCGATCCGGGTCCCGACCATCAATGTTTCCTTGGTCGATTTGAGCTTCAACGCCGCACGCAAGACCAGCGTGGAAGAGATCAATGCCGCCGTCAAGAAAGCGGCCAGCGGCGACTTGAAGGGCATCCTGGCCTACAACGATGGGCCTCTCGTGTCCGTAGACTTCAATCATGACCCGGCCTCGTCCACCTACGATGCGACCCTCACCAAGGTGATCCAGGGCAACTTAGTCAAAGTCTGTGCCTGGTACGACAATGAATGGGGTTTTTCCAACCGAATGTTGGATACCACGCTGGCGTGGTCGAAGGCGGCTTGACGGTGGGCGATGGGAACTTCTGGCTGGCGGGTGTGCAATGAAGATCATTAAAATGTCGAACTTGGATATGTCGGGAAAACGCGTGTTGATTCGCGAGGATTTGAACGTCCCCATCAAGGACGGTGTCGTGACCAGCGATGCGCGGATCCGGGCGGCGATTCCCACCATCCAGGCGGCGCTGGCGGCGAAAGCCCATGTGCTCGTCATGTCGCACTTGGGAAGGCCGGAAGAGGGAAAATTCTCGGAGGAGTTTTCGCTCGCGCCCGTGGCCAAGCGATTGACCCAATTGCTGGGGGTTCCCGTGGCATTGAAGCGGGATTGGCTGGACGGCGTCACGGTCGGCCCCGGCGAAGTCGTGCTGCTGGAAAACGTTCGTTTCAACAAGGGTGAGAAAAGCGATTCGGACGAGCTGGCGAAGAAAATGGCTGCGCTCTGCGACATCTACGTCATGGATGCCTTCGGGACGGCGCATCGCGCCGAAGCGAGTACGCACGGAGTCGCCAAATACGCGAAGGTGGCGTGTGCCGGTCCGCTCTTGGTCAGCGAGTTGTCGGCGTTGGAAACGGCCCTGGAAAAGCCCGCGCGGCCGCTGCTGGCGATCGTGGGCGGGTCGAAGGTATCGACCAAGCTCACCGTGCTCGAATCGCTTTTAGCCAAGTGCGATCAGCTCATCGTGGGCGGCGGCATCGCCAACACGTTTCTGGCGGCGCTCGGCTACAACGTCGGCAAGTCGCTGCACGAGCCTGACATGCTGGACATCTGCAAACGTTTGTTGGAACAGGCGAAAAAGCGTGGAATCGTGATTCCCATGCCCACCGACGTGGTGGTTGCCACGGAATTTTCCGCCAAGGCCGAGGCCGATGTGAAACCGGTGGGCAAGGTCGAGGCCAACGAGATGATTTTGGACATCGGTCCCGATTCCGCGGAAGAGATGGCCAAACTCGTTGCAACGGCGGGCACCGTGCTGTGGAACGGCCCGGTGGGTGTGTTCGAGTTCGAGCAGTTCGGCGAGGGCACGCGCACGTTGGCCAACGCGATCGCGCGCAGCAAGGCATTTTCGCTGGCCGGCGGCGGCGATACGATCGCTGCGATCGACAAATACGGCATCGAAGACAGCATTTCCTACATATCGACGGGCGGCGGTGCGTTCCTGGAGTTCGTCGAGGGCAAGAAACTTCCCGCGGTCGACATCTTAGAACAGCGCGCTGCATGAGCTTTCTCCTGCGTCGGACCAAAATAGTCGCGACGCTGGGTCCCGCCACGGATGATGCCAAGGTGTTGACGGACATGATCCGTGCCGGCGTGGATGTGGTCCGCCTCAACTTTTCCCACGGCGCAGTTGCCGATCACGCACGGCGGCTCGATCTGGTCAGGGCGGCCGCCAAGTCGGCCGGACGTTACGTCGGCGTTCTGGGCGACCTGCAGGGACCGAAGATTCGCATCGATCGCTTCGCGGCGGGCAAGGTGGAACTCGTCGATGGCGCCGAATTCATCCTGGATGCAAGTCTCGCGGCCGACGCCGGCACGGATCGTGCGGTCGGCATCGCCTACAAACGACTTCCCTCCGACGTGTTCGCCGGCGACGTATTGCTGCTCAACGATGGGCAGATCAGCCTGCAAGTTCTCGAGACCGACGGTCCCCGCATCAAAACCCGGGTGCTGGTCGGCGGTGAACTCGGCAACAACAAGGGAATCAATCGGCAAGGCGGCGGCTTATCCGCCGGGGCGCTGACCGACAAGGATCGCGACGACATCCGCGCCGCGGCGGCTTTGCGCGTCGATTACTTGGCCGTGTCCTTTGCCCGCGACGGCTCCGACATGAACGAGGCTCGCGCCCTTCTGCGTCAGGCAGGCGGTCACGCATTGCTGGTGGCGAAGATCGAGCGCGCCGAGGCGATCAAGAATCTGACCGACGTGGTTCGAGCGAGCGATGCGGTGATGGTGGCCCGCGGCGATCTGGGCGTCGAGATGGGCTATGCCGAACTGGCCGGTTTGCAGAAGCTCATCATTCAAGAGGCACGTCACCAGAATCGCGTCGTCATCACGGCCACGCAAATGATGGAGTCCATGATCGTCAGCACCATTCCGACGCGTGCCGAAGTGTCGGATGTCGCCAATGCGGTGATGGACGGCACCGATGCCGTGATGCTGTCTGCGGAAACCGCCGCGGGCAAGCATCCCAACAAGGTCGTCGAGGCCATGGCGCAGATCATCGAGGGAGCCGAGAAATATCAGGGCGCTCACGTTCGGATCCGCCAGCGCACTTCCGGCTACTACGAGCGGACCAACGAGGCGATTGCGGCGGCGGTGATGTACACGGCGAACCATCTGCACGTGAAAGCCATCGTCGCGCTTACCGAATCCGGGGAGACCACCCTTTGGATGTCGCGCGTACGTTCGGATATACCAATTTACGCGTTCACCAGCCAGGAAATCACCCGCTCACGAGTGACGTTGTATCGCGGGGTCTACCCGGTGGCCTATGATGCCCGCGACGAGAATCGCGAGGCCTTCTACTTTTCGATATTTCACCAAATGCTCGACCTGAAATTGGTCAAGGACGGTGATCTCATCATACTCACCAAGGGCGAACTATCCGGCGTGGCCGGCGGTACGAATTCCATGCAAATATTGCAGGTCACGCGCAAGTAGATTATGGCCCAGGAATTTCGCGGGACCGACCGCTACATCGCAACCGGCGAATTGATGGCGGCAGTCAATGCCGCCATGGTGCTGTCGCGACCGTTGCTCATCAAGGGCGAACCCGGGACCGGGAAGACGCTGCTCGCGGCGGAAATTGCCCGGTCGCTGTCGAAGCCTCTTTATGAGTGGCACATCAAGTCCACCACGAAGGCGCAGCAAGGCTTGTACGAATACGATGCGGTCTCGCGCCTGCGCGACTCGCAGCTCGGCGATCCGCGCGTCAAGGACATCCATAATTACATCGTGAAGGGTAATCTCTGGGAAGCGTTCGATTGCGATGTGCAGCCGGTTCTGTTGATCGACGAGATCGACAAGGCGGACATCGAATTCCCGAATGATTTGTTGCGGGAACTCGATCGCATGGAGTTCTATGTGTATGAAACGCGCGAGACCATACGCGCGAAGCAGCGGCCCGTCATCATCATCACCAGCAACAACGAAAAAGAACTGCCCGATGCCTTTTTGCGGCGCTGCTTTTTCCATTACATCCGCTTTCCCGACGAGGCGACGATGACGCGTATCATCGACGTGCACTTTCCGCACCTGAAGCGCGAGCTGCTGCGCGAGGCGCTGACGACATTCTTCAAGATCCGTGAGACGCCGGGCTTGAAAAAGAAGCCCACCACCTCGGAGCTCTTGGACTGGATCAAGCTGCTCTTGGCTGAGGACATACCGGCCGAAGCCTTGCGCAGCGACGATGCGAAGAAGCTGATTCCACCGCTGTATGGGGCGCTGCTCAAGAACGAGCAGGACGTGCACTTGTTCGAACAACTGCTGTTCCTCAACCGCCGGAATGCTCGTTAGATTTTTCCTCTTGTTGAAGAGCGCCGGCGTGCCGGTGTCCCTGCCCGAATTGTTGACGTTGCTCGAGGCGCTCAAGGCAGGCTTGGGCGAAGTCAGCGCCGAGCGGTTCTATCATCTGGCGCGCACGTGCCTCGTCAAGGACGAGCGGTACTACGACCGATTCGACCAAGTATTCGCGGCCCATTTCAAGGGCGCCGAGGACTTGTTCGCGCAGCTGTCGCGTGAGCTGCCCGCCGACTGGCTCGAAAAAATGCTGGTGCGCGACCTGACCGACGCCGAGAAGGCCGCGATCGAAGCCTTGGGCGGCTGGGAAAGGCTGATGGAGACGCTCCAGCAGCGGCTCGCAGAACAACAAGGGAGGCACCAAGGCGGCAGCAAGTGGATCGGCACGGCCGGCACGTCGCCGTTCGGCGCTTACGGCTACAATCCCGAAGGCGTTCGCATCGGGCAGGAAAAATCGCGCAATCGAAGCGCCGTCAAGGTCTGGGACAAACGCGAGTTCGCGAACCTGGACGACTCCGTGGAACTCGGGACGCGCAACATGAAAATGGCGCTGCGCAAATTGCGGCGCTTCGCGCGGCGCGGCGCGCCCACCGAACTCGCCCTCAGCGACACCATCGATGCGACGGCGCGTTCCGGGGGGTGGTTGGACATCAAGATGGTTCCCGAACGCCATAATGTGATCAAAGTGCTGCTCCTGCTGGACGTGGGCGGCTCGATGGACGATCACGTGCGGACTTGCGAGGAGCTATTCTCCGCCGCCCGCAGCGAGTTCAAGCATCTCGAGCATTTCTATTTCCACAATTTTCCGTACGAAGCTCTGTGGCGCGACAACGCGCGGCGCTTCAACGAGCATGTCGGCACGGTCGAGGTGATGCGCACGTATGCTTCCGACTATAAGCTGATTCTCGTGGGCGATGCCACCATGAGCCCGCACGAGATCACGTACGCCGGCGGCAGCGTCGAGCATTGGAATGCGGAGCCCGGCAGCGTGTGGCTGCAGCGGCTGATGAAAGCCTACCCGAAATTCGTCTGGATCAACCCACAGCCGCAGCCGAGATGGCGGCACACGCAATCCATCGAGTTGATCCGCGATATGCTGGAAGGCCGCATGTATCCACTCACGTTGGCGGGGTTGGACGACGCGATCGACGCATTGAGCTAGCGTTGCGGTCCCAAGTGACGTAGTGCCACAAAACGGCTGGGATATGATGGCATACTAGCTTGCGTTGCGGCCTGGTGACAGCGGGGGACAAACACGTGGCAGAGGACCCACCCGACCTGGGCTTGGTATTGACCGGCGGCGGCGCTCGGGCCGCATACCAAGTTGGCGTACTCAAGGGTATCGCGCAACTCGTGCGGCGCGGCTCGGGATGCCCGTTTCCCGTAATCACGGGCACCTCCGCGGGCGCGGTCAGCGCGATTGCCCTGGCGTCCGATCCGGCGCATTTCCGCCAGGCCGTGTACGCCATCGAGCGCGTCTGGCGCGACTTTCGGGTTCACCATGTGTTCAAAGCCGATACGATGAGCGTGTTGCGGTCCGGTTTGCATTGGATGTTGGCGCTCGTTTCCGGCGGCTGGCTGGCGCTTCCGCCGCACTCGTTGTTCGACAACACGCCCCTGTGGAACCTGCTGAAAGCCAAGCTGAATTTCGACGGCATTCCGCGCGGTCTCTACAAGCAGCATCTCGAAGCCATCGGCATTTGCGCCACGAGCTATGCCGATGCGGACTCGATGACGTTCTATGCCTGCGCATCGGCCATCGATCCGTGGCAGCGCGCATTTCGCAAAGGTGCGCGAGTGCAGTTGACGCTGAATCATTTGATGGCCAGCCTTGCCATCCCCTTTTTGTTTCGGCCGATTTTCGTGCACGGCCAGTACTACGGCGACGGAGCCATGCGGCAGACGTCGCCCTTGAGTCCGGCCATGCATCTCGGCGCCAATCGCCTTTTGGTCATCGGTGTCGGCGATACGGATACCTCGTCCTTGAGTCTGCGCAACCCCGCGGTCGAGCCGAGCTTCGGACAGATGTTCGGCTTCATGCTGGACTCGTTGTTCATGGACCAGCTGCATGCGGATCTGGAACACATCAAGCTCTACAATCAGGGGCCGGGGGTGCGCCGGATCGAGGCACTCGTGATTACACCGTCCAAGGATTTGAGCGAGATCGCGCGCCGGCATCGCCATGAATTGCCGCGCGGCTTGCGGGCGCTGCTGCGCACCTTGGGCGCCAATAACAGCGCCGGCACCCCGCTGCTCAGTTATTTGCTGTTCGAGCGCGGGTACACCCGAGAGTTGATCGCCTTGGGGCAAAGCGATGCGCGGGCGCGCGCCGCCGAAATCCGAAAATTTCTCGCCCTGGAGCATGCGCCGGGATACCGGGCGCCGAGCCGGTCCCGATCCGCTTGACCGGTGCGCGTCAGTTACGCCGCCAGGTACACCGCGGCCGTTGCACGGCGTCAGTTACGCTGCGTCAGGATTTCTGCAGCGAATCGTGGCGCGTCATGACCTCGGGATGGCTTTGCCGGAAATGTTCGGCGAGGCGTTCGGCAATGTACACGGAGCGATGCTGGCCGCCGGTGCAACCTACGGCGATGGTCAAGTAGCTGCGGTTGGCTTGGGTGAATTCGGCGATTCGTTGCGACAGAAAGTCGATGAGCGATGCGAGCATGCGATTGACGCTCGGGTGACTCGCCAGGTAGTCGACGACCGGCGGGTCTTGACCGGTCAGACTGCGCAACGAGTGCTCCCAGAACGGATTCGGCAGGCTGCGGACGTCGAAGACGAAGTCGGCGTCGCCGGGGATGCCGTGCTTGTAGCCGAAGGATTCGAACATCAGCGCCAAGCGCCCGTCGCACCCGCCGTCCATGCGCTCGCGAATTCGTTCGCGCAGCGAGTGCACACCCATGTGCGACGTGTCTATCACCAAGTCCGCGGCCACTATTATGGGCTCGAGGAGCCTGCGCTCCCAGGCAATTGCCTCGCGTAAGCTCACATCGGCGGATACCAACGGGTGCTTGCGCCGCGTCTCGGCGTAGCGCTTCAGCAGCACCTCGTCGTTGGCGTGCAGATACAGGACTTCACAACTGATGCCGCTGCGCCGCAGTTCGGCCACCAACGCGGGAATGGTCTCGATCTCGCATTGCCGATTGCGCGCATCGAGTCCCACCGCGGTTCGGGCGTAGACGTCGTCCGTCCCCCGAATCGTGTGGGAAATGAACGGCTTCAACAGCGCCACAGGAATGTTGTCGACGCAATAGAAGTCGATATCCTCCAGCAGGTGCAGGGCGACGCTCTTACCCGAACCCGATAAGCCGCTGACGATGATCAGGCGCATGGGCGATGTGACAAGGAGCCCATCTGAGTATTCTTCGCGAACCGCGTTGGCTGGGAGAGGGAGGGGGCGTCCCCCCCACCCGTCACGACGCCGTGCGAGCCTTGATCACGTCCTCGGCGTGATGATCGGACGCCTTTTCCTTGTGCTTCTTGACGCAGCGGTCGAGTTTGTCGGTGAGCGCGTCGATGGCCGCATACATATTGGGTTCGGTGGCATCCGCATGAATCTTGTTGCCGCGCAACGTCAGCGTCGCTTCGGCCTTGTGCCGCAGTTTTTCCACGGTGAGTACGCAATGGACATCGATGACCTGATCGAAATGTCTGGAGATTCTTTCGAATCGCTTCAAGACATAACCACGCATGGAATCGGTGATTTCCACATGATGACCGCTGAGATCGAGCTGCATGAGGCTCCTCCTAAAGTCGACTTGTTTTCACGACGCGCGGGCAGCAGCACGTTTTCGTTCGTTGGACGGCGCGATTTGCATGCCCTCGCGGTATTTGGCAACGGTGCGCCTGGCCACCGGTATGCCTTCCCGAGACAGAATCTCCGCCAGCTTGCTGTCGCTGCACGGATTTTCAGGGTTCTCTTGGGAAATCAATTTCTTGATCTTGGCGCGGATGGCGGTGGACGACATTTCGGTGCCGTCCGCCGCTGCGACGTGGCTCGAGAAAAAATAGCGGAATTCGAAGACGCCGCGCGGCGTGTGCATGTATTTGGCGGTGGTGACGCGGGAAATGGTCGATTCGTGCATTTCCACGGCTTCAGCCACATCCTTCAGGATCAACGGCTCCATCGCCTCTTCGCCCAATTCGAAGAAGCTGGTCTGCCGTTGTACGATGCAGCGGGCTACCTTGATCAAGGTTTCGTTGCGGATCTCGAGGCTGCGCATCAGCCACCGCGCTTCCTGCAATTGCGTGCGCAGCATGGCGTGATCGGGCGCGCGCGATATCAGGTTCGCATAACTTTGGTTGACGCGAACCCGAGGCACGGTCGCCTGATTGATTTCGACGATCCACCCGTGGTCGGTGCGCCTCACGAAGACATCGGGGATGACGTACTCGGCTTGAGCCGGGTTGACGGCGGATCCGGGACGCGGATGACAGGATTTTACCAGGGCGAGCGCCATCTCCAGGTCGCCTTCGCTGCAGCGCAGCTGGCGCCGCAAGAGCACGAGCTGACAACCCGCGACCAAGTCCAGATGTTCGAGCGCGACGCGGATCGCGATGTCGCGTGCCGGCGTATCGGGGTGCAGCTGGCGCAGCTGCAAGGCGATGCACTCGCCCAAATTGCGCGCGCCGACGCCGGCGGGTTCGAGCGATTGCACGGCTGCCAGCACGCGTTCCACGTCGGCAGTCGTGGCATCGATCTCCGGCAGCAGACTCAAACGGATATCCTCCAAATCGTCCTTCAGATACCCGTCATCCGTGATGGCGTCGGTGATGACGCGCGCGATCGCGAGGTCAACCGCCGACAGTTTGGCGAGTTCCAGCTGTTCGATGAGCTGTTCCTGCAGCGTCTGACCGTGCTGGTCGCTGAAATCCCCGCTGCGGTCGTCATCGCCCGACCACGGTGAGTCGGACGGACCGCTGGTCTGTTCTCCCCATGCCTCGTCCGCAATTTCCACTTCCGGCTCTTCGCGTTGATCGCTGGCCGCGGTGTGGCCGTCGAGCTCGGCGTACTTTTCCTCGACCGGCACGTCCTCGCGTTCGCGCACGGTATCCGGCGGCGCATCAAGCGCGAGTTCGTCTTCCGCCTCGAGCATCACATTCGTCTCGAGCGTCTCACGGACGTGCGCCTGCAAATCCAGCGATGGCAGCTGCAGCAACCGAATAGCCTGCTGCAGCTGCGGGGTCATCGTCAGCTGCTGGCCAATGCGAAGCTGCAGACTTGGCTTCAACATAGTTCTTTAAAATCCAAGCCTACAGTTTGAAATCCTGGCCCAAGTACACCTCACGAACCTGCGGGTTGGCAAGAATCTGATCCGCAGAACCGGAAGCAAGCACCGCACCCTGGCTAACAATATACGCGCGGCTGCAAATTCCCAATGTCTCCCGGACATTATGATCCGTAATCAGCACGCCGATTCCCTTGTCTGATAAGTGCTTGATTATTCGCTGAATATCGACCACCGAGAGCGGGTCTACGCCCGCGAAGGGCTCATCCAGGAGGATGAATTGCGGGTCCGCCGCCAGGGCGCGGGCTATTTCGACGCGCCGCCGCTCGCCGCCCGACAAGCTCATGCCCAAACTGTCCCGGACATGGCCGATGTGCAGCTCCGCGAGCAGCTCCTTGAGGCGTTCCGCCCGCTGGGGATAGTCGAGTCCGGGGCGCGTTTCGAGTATGGCCATGATGTTGTTTGTGACGGACAGGCGGCGAAATACCGACGGCTCTTGGGGCAAATAGCCGAGCCCCAATTGCGCACGGCGATGCATGGGCATTCGGGTGATGTCGCGACTGTCGAGATAGATCTCACCCTGTTCGCATTTGGCGAGCCCCACCACCATGTAAAACGCCGTGGTCTTGCCGGCTCCGTTCGGACCCAACAGCCCCACGACTTCGCCGCTCTCGACCTCGATCGACAAATCCCGCAACACCTGCCGCGACTTGTAGCTTTTCGCGAGGTTCAGTGCCCGCAGCACACTCATGGTTTGGACGGCGGCGGCGTGATGACGATGTGCACGCGCTGCGAGTCTTGTTCCGCGCCCTCAGCGACGATGCTTTGGGCGAGCACGTTGTACTTCAGCGATTCACCCCGGATTTCCGTTTCCCCGTTGCTGAGCCATGCGTTCTTCAACAGCCGCACGATGCCCTTGGTCGCATCGTAATCGATGGTATCCGCCCGCCCGTGGGCCACCTTGCCGGTTTTTTCGACACGCTCCTCGAACGCGGCGGGCTTGCCGTTGGCTACCGCCTTGGAGAGCTGCTGCTTGGCGAAGTTGATTTCCGCATCGTCGGAGGTCAATTGTCCTTGATCCACGGTGATTTTTACGTTGCCGCGGAATGTCCAAAGACTGTTGTCGAAATCAAGCCGAGTGGTTTGCTTCGTCCCCTGACCCTGATCCGCGGAGATGGACATGGTGCCTTGAGAGATGCGTACTTTACGAAACACCACGTTATTATTGGCCAAATCGACGTCGGCGGATTGCGCATCCAATAAGATGGGCTGTGCCGGCTCGGCGCGCCCGGCGCCGAGACCGCGCGAGGCCGACAGGGTGAGGGCGATCAAAGCGAGAAGCCTCGGAGCCTGTCTGAGCAATCCGCGTGAGCCGCGTTGGCTGGGACCTATATCGTGCGCTGCCGTTGTGCCAGGTCCAGGTCGATGGATCGATGAGCGGGGAGCGGATGCCAGGCGCGCGGCGCGGGGCGTAGTGGGACTACGGCCAAGCCGCGCAACGCCGCAGACGCCCCATCTCACGTATCCAACTGCCGGGGCCTGGCTTGACCGCTGCGCGCGATATAGGTCCCAGCCAACCCTTCGGGAGCGGGCAGATTTCCCTTCACTCGTCGTTGTCGCCTCCTCATTGGGTGTTGACCCAACTACGTCGGCTCCGCCTCGATTGAGGGGAAATCTGCCGCGCTCGCGGCCACGGGGATTACTCAGACAGGCTCCTAGCGTTGGAAACGGCCATTGACCTTCGATTCTAAGCGCATCGTGCGCTCTTTTAAATTTGCTACGAGGCCGCGCGCGTTCAGCGTCTGCGCTCCGAATTCTATGCGCACATCGCTCTTGGTGCTGACAATCGATTCGGGGACGTCGTAGGTCAAGGTATCGGTGAGAACCACGGCGGTTCCCGCATGCTCGGTACTGTCGCCTTGCAGCCGGACGTTGCCCGTTACATCGATGACCTTGCCGCCGGGCTGAACGTGCGCGGTATCTCCGATCAACACCCAATTCTGGCCGTTGGGCGCCTGGTAGCGGACGCGGACATTCGCGAGGGAGACTTCCGTACCATGGTCGATTTGATCGATGCGCTCGGCTTCCATACGAATACTAGGCGCCCCGGCCGCATCATAATCGGTCAACACGGCGTTCTTCAGATAGTAGCCGGGCAAATCCGTTTTTCCTGTGTTGGATATCGGCGCGGGGCGATGCGCGGGCGAACTCAAGATCCAGGTGCTGATCGCGAGCGCCACCACTGCCAACACGGTAAAGATTCTAAACAGCATGTCGAGGAGCCTGCCTGGGCAGGCTCCTAGCCCGCAGAATTGCATCGGTGAGCTCGCGCACGGCACCGCGTCCTCCCGGTGCGATGCTGACCCAATGCGCGGCTGAGAGCACCAAAGGATGCGCGTCGGCCACGGCGGCGGCGAAGCCGACGGCGGACATCAGCGGTAAGTCGGGCGTGTCGTCGACGATGCAGGCACTGGCCAAGGGTTCGATGCCGAGACGCTGGGTAAGTGCGAACAGCGCTGCGACCTTGTCGCCGCAGCCTTGAACGACGTGTCGTATCTTCAGTTCCCGCATCCGCGCCGTCACGGCTGCGGAGCGGCGCCCGCTGAATGCGGCAACCTCCACGCCGCTGCCGCGCAACAGCTTGAGGCCGTGGCCGTCGCGCACGTGGAAAACCTTGAACGCCTCACCTTTGCCCGAGAAATACAGGCGTCCGTCGGTGAGCACGCCATCGATGTCGATGATCAACAGCTCGATTTTGCGAAGCGGCACGGGCTTGCGCGCTTTCAAACGACACCGGCGCGCAATAAATCATGTACGTTGAGCGCGCCCACCACGGTGTCGTTCGCGTCCACCACGACGAGTGCGGTGATCCGATGAGTCTCCATCAGATGAACCGCTTCGGCGGCCAGGCTGTCGGCGCGCACGGTCTTGGCGTGCCGCGTCATGACCTCATCCATGCGTGTGCTGCGCAGATCCGCTGCGCGATCGAGCACGCGGCGCAGATCGCCGTCCGTAAAGACCCCAAGCACATGATCGGCGTCATCGACGATGGCGGTCAGCCCCAAGCCTTTGCGGGTCACTTCCATGAGACCTTCCGCAAGCGTCGTGTAACCCGAAACCTTCGGCACGTCCACGCCTACGCGCATGACGTCTTTGACGTGCAGCAGCAGCCGTCGACCCAGACTGCCCGCCGGGTGGGAGCGAGCAAAATCCTCTTCGGTAAACCCACGTGCTTTCAGCAGCGCGACCGCAAGGGCGTCGCCGACCGCGAGCGCCGCCGTAGTGCTCGCGGTCGGCGCCAGGTTCATCGGACAAGCTTCGGCGGGCACGCCGATGTCCAAGTGCACGGTGGCAACCCGCGCCAATGTGGACGAGGAGTTGCCGGTAAAGGCGATCAGCGGTACGCCCAAGCGCTTGATGAGCGGCGCAATCGTGAGGATTTCGTCGGTTTCACCGGAGTTCGACAAGACGAGCACGGCGTCGTCGCGGGTGATCATGCCGATGTCGCCGTGACTGGCCTCGCCCGGATGGACGAAGAAGGCCGGCGTGCCGGTGCTGGCGAGCGTGGCGGCGATCTTGCCGCCGATATGGCCCGATTTGCCCATGCCGGTCACGACGATCCGCCCACGGCAGGCCAGACAAATTCTGCAGGCGCGTGCAAACTCTGCTCCGAGGCGGGGCACTTGGGCGCGTAGGCCGTCGATCTCGATAGTGAGGGCTTGACGGCCGAAGTCGGCCAGGGCTTCATCCGAGAAGTCCAGGGTCGCGGATCCGAGGTTCATCGGCGAATGATACCGCGTATGCTTGGCACTTTGAGGAGAGGGCATGAACCCACAACAAGTAGCCGCGCTGATCCAGGCCGGCATAGCCTCCGCCAAAGCGACGGTCACCAGCGACGATAACGTCCATTTCGAGGCGGTGGTGGTGTCGCCGGCCTTCGCCGGAAAGCGCGCGGTGCAGCGTCACCAACTGGTGTACGCCACGTTGGGCGCGGCGGTTGGCAATGAGATTCATGCGCTCGCGTTGCAGGTTTTCACCCCCGAAGAGTATGCGGACGTAAGCCGTGGATAAATTGCAGATTCATGGCGGAATCCCGCTCGAGGGCGAGATCCGCAATTCGGGCGCCAAGAACGCGACGCTGCCCATCCTTGCCGGCTGTTTGCTGGCGGACGGCCCGGTGACGGTGTCGAACGTTCCGCACCTGCGGGACGTCACCACCATGATCGAACTGCTCGGGCGCATGGGCGTCTCGGTGACCATCGACGAGAAGATGCGCATCGAAGTCGATGCATCGACGATCAAGGAATACTTCGCGCCCTATCAACTCGTGAAGACCATGCGCGCGTCCATCCTGGTGTTGGGTCCGCTGGTTGCGCGCTTCGGCTCTGCCGACGTTTCTCTGCCGGGCGGCTGCGCAATCGGCGCGCGCCCCGTCAACATCCATGTCGCCGGTCTGCAGGCCATGGGCGCCGACATTCACATTGAAAATGGCTACATCAAAGCCCGTGCCGGGCGCTTGCGCGGCGCGCGGTTGGTGCTGGAGACGGTAACTGTCACCGGCACGGAAAATCTCATGATGGCGGCTACGTTGGCCGAGGGCCAGACCGTCCTCGAGAACGCGGCGCGCGAACCCGAAGTCGTCGATCTCGCCAATTTCTTGATTGCCATGGGCGCCAAGATCAAAGGCGCGGGGACGGACACGATCGTTATCGAAGGCGTCGAGCGCCTCAACGGCACTGCCTACGAAGTATTGCCGGATCGGATCGAGGCCGGCACCTATCTGGTCGCGGGAGCCATCACCCGCGGCCACATTCGGGTCAAGAACACGCGGCCCGAACATCTGGATTCCGTGATCGGCAAGCTGCAAGAAGCCGGCGCCACGGTCGGCGTCGGCGACACGTGGATCGAAGTCGACATGCGCGGTCGCCGTCCGAACGCGGTCGACATCCGCACGGCTCCGTATCCTGCGTTTCCCACCGACATGCAGGCGCAATTTGCAGCGCTCAACACCGTCGCCAACGGCGTCGGCACCATCATCGAAACGGTTTTCGAGAATCGCTTCATGCACATGCTGGAGATGCGCCGCATGGGCGCTGAGATCCGGCTCGAGGGCAACACCGCCATCATCAAAGGCGTCGATCGCCTGACGGCCGCGCCCGTCATGGCCACCGATCTGCGCGCATCGGCGAGCTTGGTTCTGGCAGGGCTGGTCGCGGACGGCCGCACCGAGATCGAGCGTATTTACCACATCGACCGCGGCTACGAGGCCATCGAAGAGAAACTGCAGCAACTCGGCGCGAGGATTCGCCGCACCCCGGGTTAGGTCGGGGCGCGTAGCCGCGGCCGGCGAGGTCGGGGCGCGTAGCCGCGGCCGGCGAGGTCGGGGCGCATTGGCGAGGCCGGTCGAGATCCTTACCGCTGCTGGGCCTGACGCGTGGGCCGCTCGATGACTTTGAGTGTCACCTTGAACGGTGCACGCCCGTGCCGCCCGTCCAACTCGACGCTCGCGCCGGGCTTGAGTGCGGCGATCCGGCTGACCAGGTCTTGCGCGCTCTTGACCGGATCGCCGTTCAGCCCGGTGACCAAATCACCGGGCCTGACCCCGGCGTCGAAGGCAGGACTCTTGACCAAAATATTGACCACGGTGACGCCCCCGCCGGCGCCGATGCCGAGCTGTTCCGATTGTTCCGGGGACAGGTCCTCGGGCATGAATCCCAGCCACCCGCGCACCACGTGGCCCCTGCTGAGTATCTGTTCCGTGACGCCGCGCACGAGGTTCACCGGAATCGCAAAGCCGATGCCCTCCGGCCCGCCCGAAGAGCGATTGAGAACCGCCGTATTGATTCCCACCAAGTCGCCGTTCGCGTCGATCAACGCACCGCCGGAATTACCGAGATTGATCGCTGCATCCGTCTGGATGAAATTCTCGAACGTGGCGAGGCCAAGCTGACCGCGGCCGGTGGCGCTCACGATGCCCTGGGTGACGGTTTGGGAGAGGCCGTACGGGTTGCCGATCGCGAGCACGATGTCCCCCACCCGCAAGGTATCGGAGCGCCCCAGCGGCATGATGGGCAGGCTACCGATGGACAGGTGCAGAATCGCGATGTCCGTGTCGGGATCCTGGCCCGTGATGGCGGCTTCGGCAATGCGTCCGTCCGCCAGCTGCACTCGAATCGAATCGGCGCCGGCGATCACGTGTTGATTGGTGACAATGGTCCCCGCGCGATCGATGATCACGCCCGAACCCAAGCTGCGTTCGATGCGTTGCCGATAGCTAGGCCAATAGTCGCCGAAGAATTGATCGAGGGGCGCCGTGACGGTGCGCTCGGTGACCACGCGGGCCGTATAGATGTTCACCACCGCGGGCGCGGCCCGCGCCACCGCGTCGGCAAAACTCGGTATCGGGGACGTGCGGCGAGCATCGACGCCGATGCTCTGCTTCGGTGCAATCACTGCGGGTTGGCGCGCAGGGGTGGCCCCCAACAGTGCGGGCTTCCACCACACCAATAGAAACGCTGCCGCCAGACCGACAATCACCGCTCTGAATAAAAAACTGACGAAGGTTCGTGCGTGGTGCAAGCAATAGCGCTCCATGGCTGCGGGGCCAACCACTTAATCTGTGTATAATGCGCTTGCATCATTCTTTGGGAAACACTACGGCCATAGGGGTTTGCGTGAAGATTTGTCAACATTGCGTAGGGGCGAGCGAATGAATGATCAGGTTGACCATAGTCGGCGCCGCTTGTTGACGGCGGCCACCGCCGGCACGGGTGTGATCGGCGTGGCATTCGCCGCGTGGCCTTTTTTGGCGTCATGGATGCCCAGCGCGCGCGCGAAAGCGCTGGGTGCTCCGGTGTCCGTGGATGCGTCCAAGCTCGAAGTCGGTCAGAGTTTGAAGGTGGCTTGGCGCGGACAGCCGGTGTACGTCGTGCGGCGCTCCAAGGCGGCGATCGAACAGCTCGGCAACCATAACGGTTTGCTGGCCGACCCCAACTCGCGCGATTCGCAGCAACCACCCTACATCGAGGACAAGGGTGCGGCGCGCGCCTTGAACCCGGAATACTGGGTGGGTCTGGCCGTTTGCACGCATCTGGGTTGTTCGCCGCTGGGGGCGTTCGAACCGAACAACGCGACGCAACTGGCGGGCACGGATTTGGGCCAGGGCTGGCCGGGTGGATTTTACTGCCCGTGCCATGGCTCCAAATTCGACGTTTCCGGCCGCGTCTTCAAGGGCATGCCGGCGCCGAAGAATCTCACGGTTCCTTCGTACACGTTTTCGGGTGATGCACTCATCACCATAGGCGTCGACGCAGCATCCAAGCCGGCTTGAGGGACGAACGAGACTCATTTGCAGAACGCGAGGTTGAGCGATGGCCGCAGTACCTGATTCAGGCGACCCCAGCAAGTCAAGCGGTTTGCTTGGCTGGATCGATGCACGCTTTCCCCTCAGCAAATTGTGGAGGGAACAAGTTGCGGAGTACTACGCTCCGAAGAATTTCAACTTCTGGTACTATTTTGGGGTCCTCGCCACGGTGATTCTGGTGATGCAATTGATCACCGGCATATTCCTGGCCATGAATTACAAGCCGTCGTCCGCCGAGGCATTCTCGTCGGTGGAATACATCATGCGGGACGTCGATTGGGGCTGGCTGATCCGCTACATGCACTCGACCGGCGCGTCGGCGTTCTTCATCGTCGTCTATCTGCACATGTTCCGGGCGCTGCTGTATGGATCGCACCGCAATCCACGTGAGTTGCTGTGGATATTCGGCTGTGTGATCTACGTGCTGTTGATGGCCGAGGCGTTCATGGGCTACGTGCTGCCATGGGGCAACATGAGCTTCTGGGGGGCTCAGGTGATTACGTCGTTGTTCGGCAGTCTGCCCGTCATCGGTGCCGGCTTGGTCGAATGGGTCCGCGGCGATTACGTCATCGCCGACCCCACCTTGAACCGTTTCTTTGCGCTGCACGTGGCGGCGCTGCCGCTCGCCCTGGTGTTCCTGGTGATCGCGCACCTCATGGCGCTGCACGAGGTCGGGTCGAACAATCCGGACGGCATCGAAATCAAGAAGCTCAAGGATTCGAACGGTCATCCATTGGACGGGATTCCCTTCCATCCTTACTACAGCGTGAAGGACACGATGGGGATCGCGGCATTCCTTCTGGTGTTCAGCGCCGTGATTTTCTTCGCACCCACGTTCGGTGGTCTGTTCCTCGAGTCCGCGAACTTCGAACCGGCCAACCCCCTGCAGACACCGCCGCACATCGCACCGGTCTGGTACTTCACGCCGTTCTACGCCATGTTGCGCGCCGTACCGTCCTTTGCCGGTACGCAGGTGTGGGGCGTGCTCGTCATGGGATCGGCCATCGTCGTCCTGTTCTTTCTCCCCTGGCTGGACCGCTCGCCGGTCAAGTCGATTCGCTATCGCGGGCCGATTTATAAAGCGGCGTTGGCGATTTTTTCGGTGTCGTTCATCATTCTGGGAGTCTGCGGAATGAAACCGCCGGCCGGCATCTACCCGCTGTTGGCGAAGATCTGTACCGCGCTCTATTTCGCGTTCTTTCTGCTGATGCCTTGGTACACGAGGATCGACAGCGTGAAGCCGGTGCCGCAGAGGGTCACTGGACATGCGTAAGTATTGCGTCTTGATGGCGGCCGCGCTCGTGTTCGCGGGATCGGCTATGGGCGTGGCCGCGGCGGAGGAAGGCGAGTCGCTGCCGAATTCCGGGGCGGACATCAAAGATGTGAAGTCGCTGCAGCGCGGCGCGCGTAATTACATGAATTACTGTTCCGGATGCCATTCGCTCAAATACCTGCGCTACAACCGCATGGCGAAGGACCTGCAGATTCCGGAATCGGAACTCGCGGCCAATTTGATGTTCACGACCGACAAACCCTTCGATCCGGTCATCTCCTCGATGCCGCCCGACGCGGAAACCTGGTTTGGCAAACAACCGCCGGATCTGACGCTCATCGCGCGTATGCGGGGTGTGGATTACATCTACGCCTACCTGAAAGACTATTATGTTGACAAGACGCGCCCCTGGGGAGTCAACAACCTGGTGCTCCCCGGCTCCGGCATGCCGGCCGTGTTGTCGGAGCTGCAGGGGCTGCAGAAGCCGGTGTTCAAGAACGAGCCGGACGAGCACGGCAGCGCTACCATGGTTCTCGTGGGCGTCGAGCCGATGTCGGCGGGCGCTTTGAAGCCAGAGGAGTATGATCAGTTCGTACGGGACATCGCGAACTTTCTCGATTACGCGGGGGAGCCCATCAAGGCGAAGCGTCAATCCATGGGCGTTTATGTGATTTTGTTTTTACTGGTGTTTTTTGCTTTAGCATTCCTGCTGAAGAAAGAATACTGGAAGGACGTCCACTGACGCATCAGCGGGAGCGACAGGGAGGGCGCCCCGTTTGTCGTAAGGTCCTAGGAGATCGCGTTTGGCACGTCGCTCGGTAATGACTCTTTTTTCCGCGCCGACTGACCCTTGGAGTCATCGGACGCGCTTGGTTCTCGCCGAGAAGGGAATTGCGATCGAGTTGGTGAATGTCGACCTGCACAAGCTGCCGGAAGACCTGCTCGATCTCAATCCCTACCACAGCGTGCCGACCCTCGTTGACCGCGATTTGGTCCTGTATGACTCGCGGGTCATCATCGAGTACCTGGACGAACGTTTCCCGCATCCGCCGTTGATGCCCATCGATCCGGTGACCCGCGCCCAATTTCGCGTGGCCTTGTATCGCGTCGAGCGAGATTGGTATTCCCTGGCGCACGACATCGAACAAGGTGCGCTCAGCAAGACCTCGGAGCACAGTCGCAAGGTGTTGGGCGAAGCCATCTGCGCCAGCGCCGAGGTGTTCAAGGCGAAACCGTTTTTCTTGAGCGATGAGTTTTCCCTGGTCGATGCCAGCATTGCGCCGATCTTGTGGCGTTTGCCGTCCTACGGTATTGAACTGCCGGTACAAGCACAGCCGATCGTGAAGTACATGAACTCGATTTTCTCACGCCCGACTTTTCGCGCCTGTTTGTCCGAGGCCGAACGGGGCATGCGCCATTGAAGCCGCGGCGCCCGTATCTATTGCGCGCCCTCCACGAGTGGATCACCGATAGCGGCGAGACGCCCCATATCGTCGTGGACGCCACGGCGGAGGGCGTCACCGTCCCGCGTCAATACGTGAAGGACGGCAAGATCGTCCTCAACGTCAGCTTTTCGGCGACGCAAATGTTGAAGCTGGGTAACGATTTCGTCAGCTTCGAGGCGCGTTTCGGCGGGGTGGGCTTCGCGGTTCTCGTCCCGGTGCGCGCCATTCTCGGCATCTACGCGCGCGAAACCGGCCAGGGAATGATTTTCCCGGAGGGCGACGCCGATCCCGATCCCACCGACGGACCGCCGGCTGCCCCCACCACCGGTAGCTCCACGCCCACCAGTCACAAGCGGCCGAAGCTTCAAGTCGTCAAATAGCGCGGGCGCGCGTCAACCGGCGCGGAACGCATCCTTGATCCAGGTGAGTTCTTGCCCGCCGTCCGGGCGAGCCTGCAGCGCGATCACGTCGAAGCGCAGCACGCGTGCGCGCCATCCGGGCTGACGTTGCCACTGGAATTGCGTGGCGCGAATGAGCTTTCGCTGTTTCCGCCGGGTTACCGAGGCCAACGCGCCGCCGAAGTCCGGGCCACCACGCTGCCGCACTTCCACGATCACGAGCACCTCGTGATCGAGGCAGACGATGTCGATCTCGCCGGCCTTGCAGCGCAAGTTGCGAGCGACGAGCTTAAGGCCTTGCATCCGCAAGTACTCGGCGGCTAAAACTTCGGCCGCGACGCCGCGTTGCAGATGTGAGGCCACCATCGTGGGGAATGTGCCGCGAAACCGGTGCGAAGTCGCGCAATGAATGTATCGCGTACGTACCGAAACGTACGCCCGACGGATGCGTGCTCCGCGCGTGGCACCACACCCTTTTGGTGCCTGCAGAGTGACGACGGTCTCAAACTGACTGATACATGACGAACCGCAATTCGCGTCACACGCCGGACGGGTTGCGCAACGACTACCGCAGGCGCGGCCAGAACGGGCGCGAGCATTATAGCTCGGCGGGAATTCCGTTTCTTATCTGCGCCCAATCCAGCTCGCGGCGAATCCGGTTGTGGTCATCCAAGCGCAACTTGCCGGTCACCCCGGCAATTTCGTTGAAGCCACTCAAGCTTTTCGAGCGCAGCGCCGGGACGAGGCGATACGCATCGAAGCCGAACGCGTACAGGCGATCGCGCCGCGCGGTGCGCGCCGGCCATGCACTGCGGACGGCATCGCGAATGCGCGCAGTCACCGGATCGACCGACACCATCCACGGCATGTCCGGAAACGACAAGCCATCCAGGTCGCCGTTGGCGACCGGATCGGGTTCGAAACCATCAGAGGTGGAATACACCGGGATATCGCCGGCGTAATGGAACTTGAGCTGCGACACCATCAGGCGCAGAGGCCCAGGGGTGCCGGCGAGGAAAATGAAATCGGCGTCGCTGCGGTGGGTCGCCGGCTCGCCCTTGACGCCGTGTATTTGCAAGGTTTGCTTGATGACGTCGGAGAAATCCGACCGGCCTGATTCATAGCGGCCGCTGTCCACCACGGTTCCGCCGAGGCGCGTCAGTTCATCCGCGAATGCCGCGCCCACGCGGGCGCCCCACTCGCCGTCCGGAAGCAGGGCCACACCCTTGAGTTTGCCGTCCGCCACCAAGCGTCGCGCGACGCTCCGAGCTTCATCCTCGGGCAATAGCGCGAACTGATAAAAATTAGCCGAGCTGTTGACGGAGTCGGCGAGAAAATTCAGCGCCAGCACCGGCGCGCGTCCGCTGCTCAACGGCGCAATGGCGGCAACGTCCTCCTTGGTGAGCGGACCCACCACGAAGCTCGCTCCATCGTCGATGGCATGTTGGTAGGCGCCGGCAACCGATTCGGCCGCGACATCGTAGATCTTCAGGCGGGGGCGCGAGGCGACGTCCTGTTCGAGAAAACCGGCGATGAATCCATCGCGAACCGCGGTACCGACGGCCTCGGCGCGACCCGACAACGGCAGTAACAGCGCGATCTGGTCGGGAAACTCCGTGGCCACGGCGATTTGGGTTTGCGCCATGGCCAGCACGCTTTGATTCGCCGGATGCTGCGGATACAGTCGTCGCCAGTTTTCAAGAGCGGCTGCCGCATGCATGGGATCGCGCTGCAGCTCGATGGCGACCGGCCCCAATTGCAACCAGCCGGCGACTGTGGGATCGGCACTTGCCGGGAGTTTCAGCGATTGTGCGCGGTCGGCGGCGCTGCGGATCTTGTTGAAGAGTTCTTCACGGCTGGCGCGCAAGGCGGCCGCGTCCGTCAAGTAGCGTTCGCGCTCGACGAAGGCGCGCGTGCCTTCGACCGGATGGCCGGCGAGGAATGACGCTTCGCCGCGGATATACCAATAATTCTGGGCCAGGTCGGGCGCCGCGGGTGGACCGATCGCATCCAGTTCGTGGATGGCGCGCGCACCATCGTTCTCGGCCAAGGCGATTTCCGCGGCGACCAATGCGCGTGAGGCGGGCTGGGTGGTGCGCGCATCGGGCGAGACCCCCGCCAATGCTTGCTTCGCCTGCGCCACATTGCCCGCGGCCACCCACTGTTCCGCACTCAACAGCTCATAGTTGTCGTGCTCCGCCGGATCTTCGGTCGCGAGCTCCGCGTAGGCGCGTGCGGCGCCGGCATGGTTGCCCGCGCCGGCCAGGGACTTGGCCTGAGCTTGTTTGTCGCCGAGAGTTTCGACGGGTCTGACCAGGCTGCAAGCCGCGTCGATGAGCGACAACGTCAATACGATGCAGAGCGTCAGTCGTGGACGCCGCGAGATCACTGCCATACGCTTCCGTTCCTCGAACCTTGAATATAGGCAAGAAGTATAGTGACAAAAGGGCGTCTCTATGTGGTTGCGACCCCGATCGGCAATTTGGGCGATTTGAGCTCTCGCGCGCGCGCTACTCTCGAAACGTGCGCGCTGATTGCGGCCGAGGACACGCGGCACACCGGCAGCCTGCTCAAACACCTGGGCGTTACGACGCCGCTGCTGTCGCTGCACGAGCACAACGAAGCGCAACGCACACCCGAATTGATCTCGCGCCTGCGCGCCGGCGCATCGATCGCGCTGGTGAGCGATGCCGGAACCCCGGCCATCAGCGATCCCGGGTTCGAGCTGGTGCGCGCGGCGGCAGCGGCCGGCATCGACGTCGTGGCGGTTCCCGGTCCGTGCGCGGCGGTGGCAGCGCTCTCGATTGCGGCTCAGCCTACGGATCGGTTTTGTTTCGAAGGATTCCTGCCGGCGCGCGGCAGCGCTCGCCGTGCGCGGCTGGAGTCGCTCAAGCTCGAGCCGCGGACCTTGGTGTTCTATGAATCACCGCACCGCGTGGCGGAAACTCTCGAGGATTGCGCGGCCACCTTCGGTACGGAGCGTGCCGCCACGGCGGCGCGCGAGATCACCAAGCTGCACGAGACCACGTACCGCGGCTCGCTCGGCGAATTGGCGGCGCGCGCGGCGGCCGATGCCGATTTCGCGCGCGGAGAGATCGTGTTGGTGGTGGCCGGGGCGCCGGCGCAGGCAGCGGTCGCCGAGGGTGGCGCGGATGGCCACGGCGGTGCGCTCGACCGGGTGCTCAGCGTGCTGCTCGCCGAGCTGCCGCTGAAACAGGCAGCCCGCTTGGCTGCGCAAATCGTGCAAGCACGGGACAATGAGACTTACAAGCGCGCCTTGCTGTTGAAAGCCGGGACCTAGGCTCCAAGTGATCGCGCTCGCATTCGGCGCCATACCTGCGTATGGTGCACGCCGGAGTCGGCCAGGCAGTCGCTGTGCGCGCAAGCGCATGGAGGAAAGTCCGGGCTTCATAGGGCACGGTGCCAGGTAACGCCTGGGAGGCGCGAGCCTACGGAAAGTGCAACAGAAAGATACCGCCTAAGTACCGCGCAAGTGGTGCCGGTAAGGGTGAAATGGTGCGGTAAGAGCGCACCGCGCTGGTGGCAACATCAGTGGCACGGCAAACCCCACCTGAAGCAAGACCAAATAGGGAAGCAAGCGGCGCGTCAAGGCCGCAGTGTGTGGCCCACATACAGGCTTCCGGGTAGGTCGCTAGAGCTGCGCGGCGACGCGCATCCCAGAGGAATGACTGCCCACGACAGAACCCGGCTTAACGGCCGACTCCTTTTTTAGCGCTGACGCGCCCTTTCAACGGGGGTGGAAGACACCCCCGGCAGCCAGGCGCTCGCTGCGCGAGCGGGAACACAGCCAGGCGCTGCGCAATAACCTGTCTTCGCTATCAGAAATGCTGGCTAACAGATTGATTCAAAACAGAGTCATGCCCGATGATGCGTTAGTGCCGAGGAACTGTGACCTAAGTCACTGTTGTCCCAAGTCTTTTTTTAACTTAAGACGTTGACAGTGCGACGCTGCGCTCCCTATAGTGGAGCCCGGTGGGAAAAAGTGGGAGAAAATGGGTTGCGGAGCCCATCCAGCAATGTTCAGGGGCGCCAATAAGCTAACTCTCGATGCGAAAGGCCGGATGGTGATGCCCACCCGGTATCGAGAGCGGCTGCAGGAACGTTGCGGTGGAAAACTGGTGGTCACGGTCGACAAAGATCAGTGCCTGTTGATTTATCCGCTGCCGGACTGGGAAGAGGTCGAACGCAAGTTGATGCGTCTGCCGGCGTTCAACACGCAGGCGAGGCAGTTGCAGCGCTTGATGGTGGGTCATGCCACCGATTTGGAAATCGACAACCACGGCCGGATCTTGCTGCCCCCCAATTTGCGGGAATTTGGTTTGTTGACGCGCGACGCGGTGTTGATCGGGCAGGGAGTGAAGTTCGAGTTGTGGGACGAGGCGCGGTGGAATGAACGTCGCGACCAGTGGCTGGCGAGCGAAGAGCCTGCCGGCAACCTGCCTGCCGATCTCGAAACGCTGTCGCTGTAGTTCGAGGATGCGCACCACGGCCGCGGAGCACACGCCGGTACTGTTACCTCAAGTGCTGGCCGCATTGAATATACGGGCGAGTGGCGTCTACCTAGACGCCACTTTTGGGCGAGGCGGACATGCAGGGGCTATTTTGCAGAAGCTCGTCGCTGACGGTCGATTGCTGTGCCTCGATCGCGACCCGGTCGCCGTCGCCGAGGCCCGAGATCGCTTCGCTGCCGATCCGCGCGTGTCGGTGTTTCTTGCGCGCTTTTCATCACTGGCGGCGTGCGCCGATCAAATCGCGCCCGGCCTCAAATTCGACGGCATTCTGTTCGATCTGGGCGTTTCCTCGCCGCAGCTCGACGAACCCTCCCGCGGCTTCAGCTTCATGCAGGACGGGCCCCTCGACATGCGAATGAGTCAGGGTGAAGGCATGAGCGCAGCCGATGTCATCAACGGTGCACCGGAAGCCGAGCTGATTCGCATCTTTCGCGAATTCGGCGAAGAGCCGTTCGCACCGCGCATCGCGCGCGCCATCGTCGCGGACCGGGAGACCAAGCCGTTCGAGCGCACGCTGGAACTCGCCGAGATGATTTCCCGAGTGGCGCGCCGCCGCGATGCGGGGGGGCGGCCCGGCAGCCGCCCCCGTCACAAACATCCGGCGACGCGCGTTTTTCAGGCGCTGCGCATCTACGTCAACGGCGAACTCGACGAGCTGGAAGCGGCGCTGAACGCGGCATTCGAGCGCTTGGCGCCGCACGGGCGTCTTGCCGTGATCAGCTTTCATTCGCTGGAGGATCGAATCGTCAAGCAGTTCATGCGGCGACATGCGTCGACCGACCCCGTGTATGCGGGACTTCCCTTCGTTCCCGCACACGCAGCTCCGACGCTCAAGTTGGTCGGGAAGCCGGTAAAGGCCGACGCGGAGGAAACCGCGCGCAATCCGCGCGCCCGCAGCGCGCGCTTGCGGGTTGCCGAACGTTTGAATGAAGTGCTCGCCGCATGAAAATTCGCAACCTGGTGCCAATCGCTCTTCCGATCCTCTGGCTCGCCGTCCTGGGCTCCGCAGTGCAAGTGATCTACGCCCGCCACAAGGCACGCGACCTGTTCGTGCATCTGGAGAAGCTCAATGCGGAGCGCGATTCGCTCGAGATGGAGTGGGGCCGCCTGCAGCTCGAACAGAGCTACTGGTCGTCGCACGCCTTCGTCGAGAGGGTGGCGAACGCCAAGCTGCAAATGAATCTTCCGCAAACCCGTGACGTGCGGATCGTGCGACCGTGAAATCCCGTATCGGCTTCAAGCCGCGCTCCGGCGAAAATGAGGCTCAGGCGAAGAGTCATCGCTGGCGCTCGTCCGCGGTGCTCGGATTGGTGATGCTGGGCGCCGTCGGTCTCGCGGCGCGCGCCGTCGAATTGCAGCTGTTGGACCACGGATTTCTCGCCAAGCAGGGGGATGATCGGTCGATGCGCGTGGTCAAGATCGCGGCGCATCGCGGTGCGATCACCGATCGCTCCGGCGAACCGCTGGCCATCAGCACGCCGGTCGACAGCGTGTGGGTCAACCCGCAGGAACTCAATGACAACATCGATCAACTGCCGAAACTCGCGAAAGCGCTGAAACAGGATCCGCAATTCTTGGCTCGGCGCATCACCAGCAACCTGGACCGCGAGTTTCTCTACCTCGTGCGGCACATGCCGCCCGACCAAGCGGCGCACATCAAGGCGCTGGGGATTCCTGGCGTGAATCTGCTGCGTGAATACCGCCGCTACTACCCCGCGGGCGAGGTTGCGGGACACGTGGTCGGCTTCACGACCGTCGATGACACGGGGCAAGAGGGTCTCGAACTTGGATTCGACCAGTTATTGAACGGCGAAGACGGCGCGAAGCGCGTCATTCAGGATCTGTACGGCCGCTATGTCGAAAACGTCGAAAGCATTCGTGCGCCGCGGCCGGGCCGCGACTTGGTCACGAGCATCGATTTGCGCATTCAGTATCTTGCCTATCGCGAGCTGAAAGCGGCGATGCAGGAATACCGCGCTCAGGCCGGATCCGTGATCGTCATCGACGTCGATACGGGCGAGGTATTGGCGATGGTGAACCAGCCGTCCTACAATCCCAACGATCGCGATCAGCTGAAGCCCGGTCTCTATCGCAACCGCGCGGCCACCGATATTTTCGAGCCCGGCTCGAGCGTCAAGCCCTTCATCATGGCTGCGGCGCTCGCCTCCGGGCAGTACCGCGCCGACAGCGTCATCGACACCTCCCCGGGCTTCTTCAAGGTAGGCACCAAGGTCGAGGAGGATGAAACCAATCTAGGCGTCATCGACCTCGCCACCATCCTCGCCAAGTCGAGCAACGTCGGTACCGCGAAGGTGGCGCTATCGCTGCGGCCCGAGCAGATCTGGAAAACCCTGCATGGATTGGGCTTGGGGCAGGTGACCGGCAGCGGCTACCCCGGCGAGTCGGCCGGCACGCTGTCGAGCTACGCGCATTGGCGTCCCATCGGCATCGCGACGCTGTCGCATGGCTACGGCATCTCGGTGACCCCGCTGCAGCTCGCGCACGCGTACGCCACCATCGGCGCGGGCGGCATCAAGCGGCCGCTCACCTTCGAGCGGGTCTCCGGTCCCGTGCCCGGGGAGCAGGTGCTCGATTCGAAGGTCGCGACTGAGCTCGTGCACATGATGGAGCAGGTGGTCGAAAAGGGCGGCACCGCGACGCGCGCCGCGCTGGTGGGGTATCGCGTGTCGGGCAAGACGGGTACGGCGTTCAAGTCCATCGCCGGCGGCTACTCCACCGACAAGTACATGGCGGTGTTCGCCGGCCTGGTGCCGGCGAGCCATCCGAAGATCGCGACCGTGGTGGTAATCGACGAACCGAGCGGCGATTTGCACCAGGGCGGCCAGGTGGCCGCGCCGGTGTTCTCCAACGTCATGTCGGGCGCGTTGCGGCTCATGGACGTGCCGCCGGACGATCTGCAGAACGTGCCTGCGGCGACGCTGGTACAAGCGAACGACTCGCCATGAGCGTACCGGCGCCCGGCGTTTCCCTGACATGGCTGCTCGACGGCATCGCGACACTGCCGGCGAACGATGCGCGCGTCACTGATCTGACGCTCGACAGCCGCGACGTGCGCACCGGCAGTCTGTTCTTCGCGTTGCTCGGCCAGAGGTCGCATGGCTTGGCATTTGCCGCGGAGGCGGCGGCGCGCGGCGCCAGCGTGGTGCTGTGGGATCCCCAGGGTGAACCCCAAGAGCACGCTGGACTCGGTACGAGCATCCTTGCCGCCGATGCCGCGGTGTTCGTGGCCCCCGTGGCGGGGCTTCGCCAATTGGTGGGCCGGATTGCGGATCGGTTCTTCGGCTGGCCTTCATCGCATTTGCGCATTGTCGGGATCACCGGAACGAACGGCAAGACCACGTGCGCGTATCTGCTCGCGCAAGCCTTGAGGCGGTTGCAGTCCGATGCCGCGTACATCGGCACCATCGGTTGGGGACGCATCGGCGCGCTCGAGGTTCCGACCGGGCGTCGCGGCGCGCATACCACCCCCGACGTGGTGAGTGTGCATCGTCAGTTGTCGAAGTTGCGCGCTCTGGGCGTGCGCGACGTCGCGATGGAAGTATCCTCGCATGCGCTCGACCAAGGTCGCGTCGATGGCGTGCGCTTTCATTCGGCGGCGTTCACCAATTTGACGCGCGATCATTTGGACTATCACTCGTCGATGGAGGCGTATGGCGACGCCAAAGCGCGGTTGTTCGCCGTCGCCGACTTGCAGCACATCGTCGTCAACATCGGGGACGCTTTCGGCCGCGAGTTCGCGCGCCGCTATAGCGGGCGCGTGCCGCTCACCGCGGTGTGGGTGGGCGCGGGCGACTCCGGGTGGCTTGCCGATCGATCGCTGAATGCCGACGACGTGGTGCTCGATCCGCATGGCATATCCATGGCGTTAGGCGGCAGCTTCGGCGAGTGCCGCTTGGCCACCAAGCTCCTGGGCCGCTTCAACGCCGAGAATTCGGTCATCGTGATCGCGTGCTTGCTTGGGCTGGGCGTGCCCCTCGACGACGCGGCAACGGCACTCGCCGGCTGCACGCCGCCGCCGGGACGCATGGAAGTGATCGAACCCGCACGCCGCGGCAAACCTCTGGCGGTGATCGACTACGCACACACTCCGGACGCTTTGGCCAAGGCGCTGCGAGCCTTGCGGGAGCATTGCCGCGGCGCTTTGTGGTGCGTGTTCGGTTGCGGCGGCGATCGGGATCCGGGAAAGCGCCCCATGATGGGCGCCGTCGCCGACGAATACGCCGATCAAATCATCGTTACCGACGACAATCCGCGATCTGAGAATCCGCAAAGCATCACGCGCGGCATCACGCGCGGCATCAAGTCGCACGCTGTTCGCGTCATCCACGATCGCGGCGAGGCGATTGCGACCGCGCTCAACGAGGCCGCGGCCATCGACATCGTGTTGATCGCCGGCAAGGGTCATGAGGATTATCAGATCTACGGCGAGGTGCGACGCAGCTTCAGCGATCGGCAGGAAGCGCTGCGCTGCTTAGGGGCAGTCGCATGATTCGGGAGCAGCGATGAAGCGCACGCTCGGCGACGCGGCGCAGGTGCTCGGCGGCCGGCTCATCGGCGAGGATCTTCGCTACGGCGCCGTGTCGAGCGACAGCCGCACCCTGGGACCCGGCGCGCTGTTCGTGGGCCTGCGCGGCCCGAACTTCGATGGCGCGGAATTCGTCGCCGCGGCGGCGGCGCGCGGTGCCGTCGGCGCATTGGTTGACCGGGCGATGCCGGTTGCGCTCCCGCAAATCATCGTGCCCGACACGCTGCGCGCCCTGCAGCGGCTGGCGGCGGTCTGGCGCGCCGACTTCGATATACCCATCGTCGCGATCGGCGGCAGCAACGGGAAAACGACGACGAAGGAAATGACCGCCGCCATTTTGTCGCGCATGGGGACCTGCATGGCGACGCAAGGCAATCTCAATAACCACATCGGCGTGCCGTTGACCTTGATGCGGCTCGATCCGGCGCACTGCAGCGCGGTAGTGGAGATGGGCGCCAACCGCATCGGCGACGTCGCCGAGCTGGTCAAGCTGGCGCGGCCCACGGTCGGCCTCATCACCAATGCCGGAGCGGAACACCTCGAGGGATTCGGCGACCTGGACGGCGTGGCCCAGGGTGAGGGTGAAATGGTGGAGTGCCTCGAGCCGAAGGCCACCGCCATCATCAACGCCGATGATCCCTATGCCGGATATTGGCGAAGCATCGCGAGCGCGCGCCGCGTCGTCACCTTCGGCGTGCACGCCGCGGCGGATGGCTCGGCCGGCAGCGGCCCTGCGGATGGCCGCCCCGCGGATGGCCGCCCCGCCTATAGCGGCCCTGCGGATGGCCGCCCCGCGGATTTCACCGCGAAGAATTCCGCTCAGGCCATCGAGGGCGGCGAATTCACGACTCGCTTCAGCTTGGTGTGCCCGCTGGGCGAGCGCGAGATCCTGCTGAAGGCGGGCGGCGCGCACAACATCGTCAACGCGCTGGCGGCCGCGGCCGCCGCAACCGCCGCAGGGGCGTCCCTCGAGCACGTCGTGGCGGGCCTTGGCGATTTCCGGGCGGTGGCCGGCCGGCTGCAGCTGAAGGCCGGCGTGCGCGACAGTTGGATCATCGACGACTCGTACAACGCGAATCCCAGTTCGGTGCGCGCCGGACTCGAGGTGCTGCGTGCGCTGCCGGGCGTCACCTGGCTGGTGCTCGCGGACATGGCCGAGCTAGGGGAACATACCTCGGACAGCCACGCTCATATGGGCAGCTATGCGCGTGATTGCGGCGTCAAGCGCTTGTTCGCCATGGGGCCGCAGAGTTCGCGCGCGGTCGAGACCTTCGGCGCCGGCGGCGAATGGTTGGCCGATGCCGATGCCTTGATTCGGCGTCTGCAGGCCGAACTCGCGCCGGGTGTGACGGTGCTCATCAAGGGCTCGCGCGTCAACCGCTTGGAGCGGGTGGTGCAGGCGCTCACCGCTGGCGGGAGCTGATCGCATGTTGTTGTATCTCACGGAATATCTCGCCAAGTACTACTCAGGCTTCCACGTCTTTCAGTATTTGACGCTGCGCGGCATTCTTGCGGCGCTGACGGCGCTGGCAATGGCGCTGTTCATGGGTCCAAAGATGATCGCCGCGCTGACGCGTTACCAGATCGGCCAGCGGGTGCGCACTGATGGGCCGCAGTCGCACCTTCAGAAATCCGGCACGCCCACGATGGGCGGGGGCCTGATCTTGGTGGCGACGGTGATCGGTACGTTGCTGTGGGCGGATCTATCGAACCGCTTCGTGTGGATAGTCGTGGCGACCACGCTCGCGTTCGGCGCCATCGGCTTCTACGACGATTATCTGAAATTGGTGGTGGGTAATTCAAAGGGCTTGGCGGCGCGCTATAAATATCTGGCGCAATCCTTGGCGGCGTTGGTCGCGGCGTATTGCTTGCATAGTTTCCATCAGACGGCGGCTGAAACCACGCTGTACGTGCCGTTCTTCAAGACCGTGGCGGTGCCCATGACCACCATCGGGTTCGTTGCGTACGCTTATTTCGTGATCGTTGGCACCAGCAACGCCGTGAATCTCACCGACGGTCTCGATGGTCTCGCCATCATGCCCGCAGTGATGGTGGCAACGGCGCTCGGCATCTTTGCGTACGCCACCGGCAACATCAAGTTCGCAACCTACCTGCAGATTCCCTATATCAACGGCGTCGGGGAATTGCTGATCTTCTGCACCGCGCTGACGGGCGCCGGTCTCGGGTTCTTGTGGTTCAACGCCTACCCCGCGGAGATCTTCATGGGCGATGTCGGCGCGTTGGCCATCGGCGCCGCTCTGGGAACGATCGCCGTCATCGTGCGCCAGGAAATCGTGCTGTTTGTGATGGGCGGAGTGTTCGTGCTGGAGACCGTGTCCGTGATGCTCCAGGTGGCGTCGTTCAAGCTCACGGGCAAACGCATTTTTCGCATGGCGCCGCTGCATCATCATTTCGAACTCAAGGGCTGGGCCGAGCCGAAGGTCATCGTGCGTTTCTGGATCATCAGCTTCGTGCTCGTTTTGGCGGGTCTCGCGACCTTGAAGATCCGCTGATGGCAAGCGTAGTGGTCGGTCTCGGCAAGACGGGCGCTTCATGCTTGCGTTACTTCGCGAGACACGGAATTGCCGCGTCCGCCACCGATTCGCGCCCGACGCCGCCGGGGCTCGCCGAGCTGGGGCCGCTCGCCCGGAAGATCGACATGCGATTGGGCGGTTTCGATCTGTCGCTGCTCGACGGCGCGTCGCAGCTATTGATATCGCCCGGCGTGTCGCTCGAGGAGCCTATCGCCCAGGCGGCGCGTGCCCGGGGCATCGAAGTGCTCGGCGACATCGAGCTGTTCGCACGCGGGGTGCGTGCGCCGGTCATCGGCATCACCGGCACCAACGGCAAGAGCACCGTGACCAGTTTGGTCGCCAGCATGGCAAGCGCCGCGGGGCGGCGCGTCCTTGCCGGCGGCAATCTCGGCGTTCCGGCACTGGATCTTTTGGACCAGCCGATTCCGGATCTCTACGTCCTCGAGTTGTCGAGCTTTCAGTTGGAAACGACCTCGTCGCTCGAGTTGTTGGGGGCGGTAGTGCTCAACGTCACCCCGGATCACATGGACCGCTATGCGACGGTCGCGGACTACGCCCGCGCCAAGTCGCGAATTTTTGCGCATGCCGCCACCGTGGTGCTCAACGCTGACGATCCGCTGGTCGCGGGTATGCGCGGGGCGGCCACCCGCACGGCGTGTACACGCGGGGCGGCCACCCGCACGGCGGCCGCGGTCGAAGGCGGCAACAGGCGGGTCGTGACCTTTTCGACGCAGCGTCCCGATGCCGACTATTCCTTGGTGCGTTCAGGGAATCAAACTCTGTTGGGACGCCACGGCGAGGGCGTGCTCGATCTCTCGCGCATGAAAATCGCCGGCCTGCACAATGCCGCGAACGCGCTTGCCGCGCTGGCACTGGGCGATGCGGCGGGCTTGCCGCTCGCCGCGATGCTGTGCGCGCTCGAAGCCTTTCCGGGACTGCCGCACCGTTCTCAATGGGTCGCGGACATCGCGGGCGTGCGCTACGTGGACGATTCGAAAGGCACCAATGTCGGCGCCACCATCGCCGCGGTCGAGGGAATGCAAGGACCTTTGGTGATGATCGCGGGCGGGGCGGGCAAGGGCCAGAACTTTGCGCCGCTGGCCGAGGCGTTCCACAACAAGGTCAGGCACCTGGTCCTGATCGGCACGGACGCGCCGGCGATCGAGCAGGTGGTCATGGGGGTGTGCAGCACCGAGCGCGCGGCCTCGATGGAGGACGCCGTGACCGCGGCGGCGCGCGCTGCCGTGCCGGGCGATACGGTACTGCTGTCTCCCGCCTGCGCCAGTCTCGACATGTTTCGCGACTACGGTCATCGCGGCGATGTGTTCGCCGCGGCGGTGCGCGCACTGGCGGTGCGGTCATGATGAACGCAACCACGATGGGCTACGGCGTGCGGGCACGCGAGCGGATGCCGTTCGCGTGGGACATCATCACGTTGGGGCTGGTGGCTGCGCTGCTGCTGGTGGGCCTCGTGATGGTCACGTCTGCGTCCATGTCGGTGGCCGCGAAGGACCTGGGCGATCCGTTCTACTACTTGGAAAGGCAGTTCTTGTTCGGTCTGTGCGGTGTTTTGGCGGCGTGGGTCGTGACCCGCGTGCCGGTGGAGCAATGGGAAAAGCACAGTCTCGCGCTGCTGTTGCTGGGTCTCGCGTTGCTGTTGCTGGTGCTCATTCCGGGATTGGGCGCGAAGATCAACGGCGCCCGCCGCTGGATGCGGATCGGACCGATGAATTTCCAAGTCTCGGAACTCGCCAAAGTGCTGGTGCTGACCTGGATCTGCAGCTACTGCGTGCGCAAGCGCGCGGAACTCGAACGGACGTTCGCCGGCCTTCTCAAACCCGTGGCGCTGTTGGGCGTGGCCGGAGTGCTGCTGCTGTTGGAGCCGGACTTTGGCGCGACGACGGTGCTGTTCGCCACCGGCTTTGCGGTACTGTTCGTCGCCGGCGCACGTCTGCGCTACGTGTTCATGCTGGTGTCTGCGGTGGCCGCCGCCTTTGCCGTGCTGGCGTTGACGTCGGCATATCGTCTGAAGCGGCTCACCGTATTCCTTCATCCGTGGGACGATCCGTTCAACGGCGGCTTTCAGTTGACGCAGTCGCTGATCGCGATCGGCCGCGGCGGCTGGTTCGGCGTGGGTCTCGGCAGCAGCATTCAAAAACTCTTTTATTTACCGGAAGCGCACACCGATTTCGTGTTCGCCGTGCTGGCCGAGGAATTGGGCCTGGTGGGCGTCATCGGCGTGATCGGTCTGTTCGTGGCCCTGGTGTGGCGCGCCTTTCAAATTTCACGCATGGCGCTTAAGGCCGGCCTCAAATTCCAGTCGTATCTCGCATTGGCGTTCGGCATGTGGTTGGGCCTGCAGGCCATCGTCAACATCGGCGTCAACATGGGCGTGTTGCCGACCAAGGGACTGACCCTGCCGCTGCTCAGCTATGGCCGCAGCAGCCTGATCGTGAGCCTGGGGTGGCTCGGCGTGCTGCTGCGCATCTATCACGAGGTGAAGTGCAACTCTCGCTCGGCGGTGATGCGCATGCCGGGAGGACCTCGATAATGTCCGCAGCGACCCGCCGTGGCGCGACCTCGCCTGGAGAGGCTCCCGGCTCGCCGGCCTTGAGCGGCCCGGTGCTCATCATGGCCGGCGGTACGGGCGGGCACGTATTCCCCGCACTCGCGGTGGCGAAGGTGCTGCGCGATCGCGGCGTGGCGGTGGTCTGGCTGGGCGTACCCGCCAGCATGGAATCGCGGGTGGTGCCGGCGAATGGATTCCCGATCGAATGGGTTCGGGTCAAGGGGATTCGCGGCAAGGGTCTTACCGCCTGGGCGATGGCGCCGTTCTCCATCGTGAATGCCGTGCTGCAGGTCATGACGGTACTGCGCCGTGTGCGGCCGCGCGCGGTGCTGGGGGCGGGGGGCTATGTGAGCGGCCCCGGCGGCATTGCGGCATGGTTGCTGCGCATCCCGTTGTTGATCCACGAACAGAACGCCGTTCCCGGTTTGACCAATCGCTGGCTGGCGCGCGTGGCAGGCCAGGTGCTCCAGGCATTTCCAGGCAGTTTCAAACCCAGCGTCAATGCGCGCACCGTCGGCAATCCGGTGCGCGCCGATATTGCCGCCATCCCGGAGCCCGCGGCGCGGTTTACGAATCGCGAGGGGCGCGCGCGATTGCTGGTGGTCGGCGGCAGCCAGGGTGCGCAGCGCCTGAACGCCATGGTGCCGAAGGCACTGTCGCGTTTGGCCCCCGAGCGTCGTCCGCAGGTGCGCCATCAGGCAGGGGAGCGCGGCATCGCTGCTGCGCGCGCTGCCTACCATGAAGCGCAGGTCGAGGCGGAAGTGATGCCCTTCATCGATGACATGGCCGCGGCATACGCTTGGGCCGATGTCGCGCTGTGCCGCGCCGGCGCGATGACCATTGCCGAACTGCAGGCGGCCGGCCTAGGCGCGATATTGGTCCCTTTCCCGGCGGCCACGGACGATCATCAGACCAAGAATGCCGAAGCCATGGTGAGCATCGGCGCCGGACGCGTGCTGCAAGAGCGCGATTTAACCGCCGACACCTTGAGCGCCTGCATTGCCGAACTCACGGCAGACCGTGCTCGCCTGTTGAAGATGGCGCAGGCGGCGCGTCGCGCACGGGTCATCGACGCCGCGGCGCAGGTCGCGGATCTTTGCTTGGCTGCCGGAGCCTCGGCATGAGCCGTCCCAGGAACCATCGCTTGAACGATCGAATGCGCCGCATTCACATCATTCACCTGGTCGGCATTGGCGGCAGCGGCATGGGCGGCATCGCGGAAGTGTTGCTGAACCTGGGCTATGACGTGCAAGGCTCCGATCTCAAAGCCAATGCCGTGACCGAGCGCTTGGGCCGTTTGGGCGCCAAGATCTTCATCGGCCATGCGGCCGAGCATTTGGGCCAAGCCGACGTCGTCGTCGTTTCGAGCGCCGTCAACCGCAGTAACCCCGAGGTTGCAGCGGCGCTGGCGAATCGCATTCCCGTGGTACCGCGTGCGGAGATGCTGGGCGAGCTGATGCGCTTCCGCTACTCGGTGGCCGTTGCCGGCACGCACGGCAAGACGACCACCACGAGCTTGGTCGCCAGCATATTGGCCGAAGGCGGCCTCGACCCGACTTTCGTCATCGGCGGACGGCTCAAGAGCGCGGACAGCAATGCGCGCTTGGGCGCCGGGCGGTATCTGGTGGCCGAGGCCGACGAAAGCGATGCGTCGTTCATGCACCTGCAGCCGATGATCGCCATCGTCACCAACATCGACAACGACCATCTCGCCACTCACGATGGCGATTTTTTGCGGCTCAAGCAGAGTTTCGTGGATTTTCTGCACAACCTGCCGTTCTACGGTCTGGCGGTTTTGTGCACGGATGATGAATACGTGCGCAGCATCCTCGAAGCCGTGGGCAGGCCGTTCGTGACCTATGGCTTCGCCGAGGGCACCGATATTCGCGCCGTCAATGTGGTCCGCGATGGGCTGCAGTCGCGCTACGAAGCGCTGCGCGCCGGGCATGAGCCGCTCGCGGTGACCATCAATCTGCCTGGGCGCCACAATGTGCTCAATTCGCTGGCGGCGGTCGCGGTGGCCACCGAACTTGGGATCACCGACGCGGCCATCCAGAAAGCGTTGGCGGGTTTTCAGGGCATCGATCGGCGGTTACAGCAACTCGGCGAGATCGTCTGGGCGGGTGGCCGTGCCTTGTTGGTCGACGACTATGGCCACCACCCGACCGAAGTGGCGGCGACCATCGATGCCGTGCGCCAAGGCTGGCCATCGCGCCGGCTGGTGCTCGTGTTTCAGCCGCATCGGTACACCCGTACGCGCGATCTGTTGGACGATTTCGGCCGCGTGCTCGGTGAGTGCGACGTGTTGCTGGTGACCGAAGTCTATCCCGCCGGGGAGGCGCCGATCGCGGGCGCCGACGGCCGCGCCATCTGCCGCGCGGTACGCTCGCGCGGCGTGATGGAACCGGTGTTCGTCGAGCGCGCCGACGATTTGGCGGAGTCGCTGCGCGGCATATTGCATGACGGTGACGTGGTGCTCACCATGGGCGCTGGAAACATCGGCGCGGTGGCGCAGGAACTGAAGAGCCGGTTTGCGTCGGGAGCGGCCGCATGAACCGCACCTTGCATGCCGACCTCCCGCAGCTCGCGCCGGAATTCAATGCGCGGGTGTTGCACGACGTGCCCATGTCGAAACATACCTCGTGGCATGCCGGCGGACCGGCCGACTTGTTCTTCACGCCGCGCGACGCCACGGATTTGGCCTCGTTCCTCAAGCAGCTTCCGCCCAGCGTGCCGATGCTGTGGATCGGCCTCGGCAGCAATCTGCTGGTCCGCGACGGCGGCGTGCGCGGCGCCGTGGTGGTGACGCACGGCGCGTTGGATGCGCTGGAGCGGGTCAGCGCCACGCGAATCTACGCCGAGGCCGGCGTGCCTTGCGCGCGCATCGCACGCCTGTGCGTGAAGTGGGGCCTGGGCCCGGCGGAATTCTTTGCCGGAATCCCCGGGACTCTCGGCGGGGCCCTCGCCATGAATGCCGGCGCCTGGGGCGGCGAGACCTGGCGCCACGTCGTCGAGGTCGACGTGCTGGATCGCGGCGGTACGCGCCACACGCGAACCCCGGCCGACTACGACATCGGGTATCGCCATGTGCGCGGACCTGCGGACGAATGGTTCATCGCCGCACGCATGGAGTTCGAACGCAAACCCGGCGCCAACGAGGCCGCTATTCGCGGACTGCTCGAGAAGCGCAAGCAAACGCAACCGATCGGCGAATGGAGCTGCGGTTCGGTGTTCACCAACCCGCCGGGCGATCATGCGGCGCGCTTGATCGAGAGCGCGGGACTGAAAGGATTTCGCATCGGCGATGCGTCCGTGTCCGAGAAGCACGCTAACTTCATCATCAATCACGGCGCGGCGCGCGCCGCCGACATCGAGGCGGTGATTTTGCACGTGCAGCGTGCCGTCGCCGCAGTCCATCACATCGATCTGAGCACCGAAGTGCGCATCGTCGGAGATCCGGCATGAGCTTGCTCACGACGCAATCGACGTTTCGCCGCACGAGTTCACCCGGCGACTTCGGCAAGGTCGCCGTGTTGCTGGGCGGTGATTCGACGGAGCGCGAGATTTCTCTGCTGAGCGGCAACGCGGTCCTCGCCGCCCTCGAGCGGCGCGGCGTGGATGCGCATCCCTTCGATCCGCGCGAGACGCCCGTGCAGAACCTCGTGAGCGAGAAATTCGATCGGGCGTGGATCGCACTGCACGGGCCCGGGGGCGAGGACGGCGTGATGCAGGGGGCCCTCGAATGGTTGGGTATTCCTTACACGGGCAGCGGCGTACTCGCCTCGGCTCTCACCATGGATAAGCTCAAGACCAAACGCGTGGTCGTGGGCGCAGGCTATGCCGCGCCGGAATACGCCGTGTTGTCGGGCCCGGCCGATCTTCCGCGCGCGCTGGCCTCGGTGGGTTTGCCCCTGATGGTCAAGCCGGCCTCGCAGGGTTCGAGCGTGGGCATCACCAAGGTCAAGACCGCGGAAGATTTGCCGCGCGCTTACGCCGAAGCAAGGGCGGTCGATCCCATCGTATTCGCCGAGCGTTTCATCACGGGGGACGAATACACCGTCGGAGTGCTGCATGGCCGCGGCTTGCCGTCCATCCGCATACAGCCGGCCACCGAGTTCTACGATTACCAGGCGAAGTACTTCCGCAACGATACGCAGTATCACTGCCCGAGCGGCCTGTCCGCCGCGGCCGAGGCCGAATTGCAGGCGGCGGCGCTCGCCGCGTTTCAGGTCACGGACTGCTTCGGTTGGGGCCGGGTCGATTTCATGCGCGACAAGAACACCGCAAAGTTTTATTTCATCGAGATCAACACCACGCCCGGCATGACCGATCACAGCTTGGTGCCCATGGCCGCGCGCCAGGCGGGGATGGATTTCGAAGAATTGGTGTGGCGCGTTCTGGAAACAAGTTTCGCGAGACAGAGAAAACCATGAATCTGCAATGGCTCACCCGCCGCAATCGCTTCAAGAAGCGCGCTCAGCCTGAGAAAGCGCCGCTGCAGTGGCCCAAATTCATCAGCGAGTGGCGCACCTATGTGCGGCGTATCGCGCTGCTCGTGGTCAGCATCGGCGCGTTGGCTGCGCTCACGTGGGCGCTGGACCGGCCGATCCGCGTCATCTCCATGGACGGCGCCTTTCAACGGGTATCGCCCGGCGAAGTGGAGAAGGCGGTCGCGCCCTTCACGCACGCCGGATTCATGTCGGCGGACCTCGACCGCATACAGCGTGCGGTCGAGTCGGTGCCGTGGGTAGACCATGCCAGAGTGCAGCGGCGCTTTCCCAACAGCTTGCACGTCACCGTGGTCGAAGAAACCGCGATGGCTCGGTGGGGCGAATCCGGATTGCTCAATACGCGCGGTGAACTGTTCGTCCGGCAGGCGGCGCACGTACCGGCGGAACTGCCGCGCTTGAGCGGACCCGATGGCACGGAGTCGCTCGTCGCCCAGCGTTATCTGTCGGCGCAGGGCCGGATGCTCGAGGCCGGCATGCGCATCGCCGCGCTGCGCCTCGATGAGCGCGGCGCGTGGGAAATGGATTTGGACAGCGGCGTGACCGTGCGGCTAGGACGCCGCGACGTCGAGGAACGGCTGGATCGGTTCATCCGCACGGCGTCGCAAGTGATCTCCCATCGCTTGAGCGACATCACTTACGTGGACATGCGCTATTCCAACGGCTTTGCCATCGGCTGGCGCACTCCTGCGGCGCCGGCGTCGGCACCGGCCAAACATTCCGACGATGCCGAAGTGTAAGGAAATTTTGAAAAGCCATGGCTAAGCGTTCTGACCGCAATCTAGTAGTAGGCCTCGACATCGGCACGAGCAAGGTGGTGGCCATCGTCGGCGAAATCAAAACCGACGGCACGCTGGAAATCATCGGCATCGGCAGCCATCCGTCGCGGGGCCTCAAGAAGGGCGTGGTGGTCAACATCGAGTCCACCGTGCAATCCATCCAGCGCGCGGTTGAAGAAGCGGAGCTCATGGCCGGCTGCGAAATCCACTCCGTGTATGCAGGCATCGCCGGCAGTCACGTCCGCAGCCTCAATTCGCACGGCATCGTCGCCATCAAGGACAAAGAAGTGGTGCAGGGCGACGTCGAGCGCGTGATCGACGCCGCCAAGGCGGTCGCCATTCCCGCCGATCAGAAGATCCTGCACGTCTTGCCGCAGGAATACATCATCGACACGCAGGAAGGCATTCGCGATCCGATCGGCATGTCGGGCGTGCGGCTCGAGGCCAAGGTGCACATCGTCACGGGCGCCGACAGCGCGGCACAGAACATCGTCAAGTGCGTGCAACGCTGCGGCTTGGCGGTCGACGACATCGTCCTCGAACAGCTGGCGTCGAGCTACGCCGTGCTCACCGAGGATGAGAAGGACCTGGGCGTGTGCGTGGTCGATATCGGCGGCGGCACCACGGATATCGCGGTATTCGGCGGCGGGGCGATCAGGCACACGGCGGTGATTCCGATCGCCGGCGACCAAGTCACCAACGATATTGCGGTGTCGATGCGCACGCCGACGCAATACGCCGAGGACATCAAGATCAAGTACGCCTGTGCATTGTCGCAGTTGGCCAATCCCGATGAAACCATCGAAGTGCCGAGCGTCGGCGATCGGCCGCCGCGTCGTCTAGCGCGCCAGACCCTGGCCGAGATCGTCGAGCCTCGCTACGAAGAGTTATTCGGGTTGATTCGCGATGAGCTGCGCCGCGCCGGCCTGGAGGAGTCGGTGGCTACCGGCATCGTACTGACCGGCGGCAGTTCCAAGATGGAAGGCGCGATCGAACTCGCCGAAGAAGTGTTTCACATGCCGGTGCGCTTGGGCGTGCCGCAGTACGTCAGCGGACTCGTCGACGTAGTGAGCAACCCGATTCATGCCACCGGAGTCGGGCTGCTGCTGTATGCAAAAAGCAATATGGATTTGAGGCGAATGGAGGTGCCGCTGCTGTCGGGCGGCATGAAGTCGATTTTGGAACGGATGAAGGCGTGGTTTCAGGGCAATTTTTGATAAAAAACCGCAAAGCATTGAATACAACCGTAAGGAGAACTGGAATGTTTGAACTGATGGACTCTTATAGTCAAAGCGCCATTATCAAGGTGCTCGGTGTAGGCGGCGGCGGCGGCAACGCCGTCTCGCACATGGTCACCGCGGGCCTGGAAGGCGTGGAATTCATTTGCATCAACACCGATGCGCAGGCTTTGAAGCACTCCAAGGTGCGTACGGCGCTGCAGATCGGCTGCAACATCACCAAGGGCCTGGGCGCAGGCGCCGATCCCGAGGTGGGCCGTCAAGCCGCGATGGAGGATCGCGATCGCATCATCGAACTCATCGAAGGGTGCGACATGCTGTTCATCACCGCGGGTATGGGCGGCGGCACGGGCACGGGCGCGGCTCCCGTGGTCGCGCAAGTGGCGAAGGAACTCGGCATTTTGACGGTTGCGGTGGTGACCAAGCCGTTCGAGATGGAGGGCAACAAGCGCTCGCGCGTGGCCGATCAGGGCATGCTGGAGTTATCGAAGTATGTGGACTCGCTGATAACCATTCCGAACCAGAAGTTGCTGGCCGTGTTGGGCAGCAGCACGACGCTGCTCGATGCTTTCAAGGCGGCGAACACCGTGCTGCAAGGCGCGGTGCAAGGCATCGCCGAACTCATCACGCGGCCCGGCTTGATCAACGTCGACTTTGCGGACGTGCGCACGGTCATGTCGGAAACCGGCATGGCCATGATGGGATCGGGAGCCGCGTCGGGCGAGGACCGGGCGCGCGAAGCAGCCGAGGCGGCGATCTCGAGCCCGCTGCTCGAGGACATTAATCTCGCCGGCGCACAGGGCATTTTGGTGAACGTCACCGCAGGCATGGATCTGTCCATCGGCGAGTTCCAGGAAGTGGGCAACGTCATCAAACAGTTCGCTTCGGATGATGCCACCGTCGTCCTGGGCACGGTCATCGACCCCGAGATGTCGAACCAGATCCGCGTCACGGTGGTGGCGACGGGGCTGGGCAAGCCCGTGATGAGATCCACCGCTCCGGCCCCGGCGGCAGCGGCCATCGCGCCGCCGCCCACGATGCGGGTCGTGCGGCAGAAGTCACCGATGGCGCCCACCGACTACGCGATGCTGGATCGGCCGACCGTACAGCGGCAGCGCGCCGTCGGCGACGGCTTGCGGACGGAGATGGAATCGGAGGATTTGCTGGACATCCCGGCATTTCTGCGCCGACAGGCGGATTGATTCGGCTCAAGGTTCTGACATTCCAGTTTGGCGTTCGCGGCGGCTTGGGGCCGCCGCGAACGCCCGTTTGAACTCGCGAGCGCCCGATTGAGCTTTTTCGGTTTTAGCCTTCTTAGCGGCCTGTGGTACCTTTGGCATTCATAAAACATACGTTGGTAGTCCGGTTTTCCATGTTGAATCAAAGAACACTGAAGAATTCGATTCGTGCCACCGGGGTGGGTCTGCATACAGGCAAGAAAGTCTTGATGACTTTGCGGCCTGCCGTGCCGGATACGGGCATCGTCTTCCGCCGCACGGATTTCGATCAGCCCGTCGATATCAAAGCCCGTGCCGAGAACGTCGGGGACACCACGATGGGCACGACTCTGCACAGCGGCGGCGTGAAGATTTCGACGGTGGAGCATCTGCTGTCTGCACTGGCGGGGTTGGGCATCGACAACGCCCTGGTGGAAGTGAGTGCCGGCGAAGTGCCGATCATGGACGGCAGTGCGGGGCCGTTCGTGTTTCTGCTGCAGTCTGCGGGCATCGAGGAGCAGAAGGCGCCGAAGCGCTTCATTCGCATTCTCGAGAGTCTCCAAGTCGACGATGGCGACAAATGGGCGCGCTTCGACCCGTATGACGGTTTCAAGGTCAATTTCGAGATCGAATTCAATCACCCGACGTTCAAGAAGCACTCGCAAGTCGCATCCATGGACTTTTCGACCACGTCGTTCCTGCGTGAAGTGAGCCGTGCGCGCACCTTCGGTTTCATGCGCGATCTGGAAAGCCTGCGGGCGCGCAATCTTGCGCTCGGCGGCAACATGGACAACGCCATCGTGCTCGACGATTACCGCGTGCTCAACGAAGACGGCTTGCGCTATGAGGACGAGTTCGTCAAGCACAAGATTCTCGACGCTATCGGCGACTTGTATCTACTCGGACACAGCCTCATCGGCGAATTCAGCGGCTACAAATCCGGTCATGCGCTCAACAACAAATTGCTGCGTGCCCTCATCGGCACCGAAAGTGCGTGGAAGGAAGTGACGTTCGAAAGCCTGGCGGATGCGCCAATTTCGTACGTCGCGGCGGCCGCCAGGATTTAGCCGGGGGCGCCTAGCCTTAGGAAGCGTAGCCCGGGGCGCCTAGCCTTAGGAAGCGTAGCCGGGGCGCGGGACGTAACCTACGTAACCTAATGTCTCAGGTGCGGGGCGGAACGACCTTGATTCGAACGCTCTGGATATCGATGCCCATGGACGAACCGACCCGCAAAGCCAATACGCCGGTCAGATAGCGCAAACGGGCAGCCCAAGCGGCGCCCGACACACCGATAGTCAGCCGGCCGCGCTCGAGGCCTGCGCTCATCACGGTCTCGGCGAGATGGGGAGGCAGCGCTGTGCAAACGTGCTCGAGGACCACGGTTCGCTCGTCAGCGCGCATTTTTAGTGCGCTGAGCCGCCGATTGCCTGTCCGCAGTAACTCATTGATACTTGTAGGTTTTTGCATTCTGCTGTCCACCCGTCGCGGGAAATGATCCGCCGAAGCGTGCTTAAATTCCTTGTTTTGGGCCGCCGTATTCTGCATAGTTTACGCCCTTTGAAACCCAAGCCTTAGGGAGGGTAGCCCTCAGATGCCGGCGTTGGAGCGAAAATCCCTATGAATGTCATCTTCGTTGGCCGCAAAACAGGCCGAGTCAAGCAATTGGATCTGCAGCATCCCTTGGTCGTCGCGGCGGCGATCGGTCTGGTCATCGCTATCGTGGGCGGTGCTTTTTCGATCGGTATCAGCTTGGGCTCCAACCATCGCAGCTCCAATCCGATCGATCAGCTGGGCAGTTGGTCGGCCGACCTGCTGCGGCAGAAGGCGCAGATCGAGGATGTTCGGCGTGTACTTCAGGAAAAGGTCAATGCGCTCGCCATGCGCGTGGGCCAGATGAACGCCAATGTCATTCGTCTCGATGCCCTGGGTAAGCGCTTGACGCGCATGGCAAACTTGGACGATGGCGAGTTCGATTTCGGCAACCCCCCGGCGCTGGGCGGCGCTGAAGCCGCCGACGGTCAGCCGGCGCAGATCCCGAACCTTACGGCCATGGTCGACGATTTGCAAAACCAGCTGTCCAGCCGCGAGCAGCAGTTGGGCGTCTTGGAGAACCTGATCCTCAGCCGAGAACTGAACAAGCAGGTGTATCCGGAAGGCCGACCCGTACAGGAGGGGTTTATTTCCTCCTATTTCGGGAGTCGCGCCGACCCGTTTACCGGCTATTCCGTGGTGCACAAGGGCCTTGATTTTGCCGCTCCCGAGGGCACTAAGGTGTCGTCGGTCGCGGCGGGCTTGGTAACCTTCGCCGGCGAACGAGCCGGATTCGGCCAGATGGTGGAAATCAACCACGGTAACGGCATGGCCACCCGTTATTGCCACAATGAGAAATTGTTGGTGAAACAGGGCGACATGGTGCGTAAGGGTCAGGAAGTGTCGTTGATGGGGTCGACCGGCCATTCGACCGGCCCTCATCTGCACTTTGAGGTGCTGAAAAATGGGGTACAGGTCGACCCGCTGCGCTTCATCGGCGAAGATCGGTAGGCCGGCCAGGCGACGCCCAGCGGCAGATTGAGCATAGCGTGGGGCGGCCCCCTGGCCCGCGAGTTCGGTGCCCTACGAAACGATTTCCCGGTCCTCCGGTCTATCCGTACAATACCCAGTTTTTCAAGGACTCCCCTCGTGTGGAAGCTTCTGACCCAGGTTTTTGGCAGCCGTAATCAGCGACTCGTGAAGGAGCTGAGCCGCACGGTCTCGGCGATCAATGGTTTCGAAGCCAGCGTCAGTGCGTTGACCGATGAACAGTTTCCCGAGAAGACGCGGGAACTCAAGGCGCGATATGCGGCCGGTACCCCGCTCGACGATTTGGTGCCCGAGGCGTTTGCGTTAGTGCGCGAGGCGTCCCGCCGCAAGCTCGGGTTGCGTCATTTCGATGTGCAGCTCATCGGCGGCCTCGCCCTGCATGCGGGCAAGATCGCCGAGATGCGCACGGGCGAAGGCAAGACGTTAATGGCGACGCTGCCCGCGTATTTGAACGCGCTCAGCGGCGAGGGCGTGCATGTGGTGACCGTCAACGAATATTTGGCGCAGCGCGACTCGGATTGGATGAGCCCGGTCTTCCGTTTTCTGGGCCTCAATGTGGGCGTCATCAAGAATGCGCAGTCCCCGGACGAGAAGCGTGCCGCCTACGCCTGCGACATCACGTACGGTACCAATAACGAATTCGGATTCGATTATCTGCGCGACAACCTCGCGTTTCGTTTGGAGGATCGTGCCCAGCGCAAGCTGTCCTTCGCCATCATCGACGAAGTGGACTCGATTTTGATCGACGAGGCCCGCACGCCGTTGATCATTTCCGGTCCCGCCGAGGAGAGCACCGAGCTCTATATCAAGATCAACACCTTGATCCCCCGGCTCGTGAAGCAGAAAGAGGAAAACGGTCCCGGCGATTATGCGGTGGACGAGAAAACCAAGCAGGCCACGCTCACCGAGGACGGACATCAGAAGGTCGAAGATTTGATGTCGGAAATCGGGCTGCTGCGCGAAGGCGAGAGTCTTTACGACGCCACCAACATTCGGTTGATGCATCACTTGAACGCTGCGCTGCGGGCGCACGCTCTCTACAAGCGCGACGTGGAATACATCGTGCGTCAGGGTGAAGTCATCATCGTCGACGAATTCACGGGCCGCACCATGCAAGGCCGCCGCTGGTCCGATGGCTTGCATCAAGCGGTGGAAGCGAAAGAAGGGGTGAAGGTTCGGGAAGAGAACCAGACCGTCGCGTCCATCACATTCCAGAACTTCTTCCGGCTGTATTCGAAATTGTCGGGCATGACGGGCACGGCCGATACCGAGGCATTCGAGTTCCAGCAGATTTACGGGCTGGAAGTGGTGGTCATCCCCACCCATAAACCGATGATCCGCAAGGACAAGTCCGACTTGGTGTTCTTATCCGAGGGAGACAAGTTCCAAGCCATCCTCGAAGACATTCAGGATTGCGTGAAGCGTGGTCAACCCGTGCTGGTCGGCACCACCTCGATCGAAACCTCCGAGCGGCTGGCGAAGTTGCTGGCGGGGGCCAAGATTCGGCACGAGGTGCTGAACGCCAAGCAGCATGAGCGCGAGGCTCATATCGTGGCCGAAGCGGGCCGTCCCGGGGCCATCACCATCGCCACCAACATGGCCGGCCGCGGCACCGACATCGTCCTCGGCGGCAGCCCGCAGACCCAGATCGATGCCATCGATGCGCCGAATGAGGCGGAGCTCAAGCAGATCCACGAAGACTGGCGCAAGCGGCACGATGAAGTGCTTGCCGCCGGCGGTCTGCACATCATCGGCACCGAGCGCCATGAATCGCGCCGCATCGACAACCAGTTGCGAGGCCGGTCGGGACGGCAGGGCGATCCGGGTTCGAGCCGATTCTATCTGTCCCTCGAAGACAATTTGATGCGCATTTTCGGCGACCCGACCCGCATGAAGGCGCTCATGACGCGCGTCGGCATGAAAGCCGGGGAAGCCATCGAGAGCGGCATGCTGACGCGGCAGATCGAGCGCGCACAGCGGCGCGTCGAGCAGCACAATTTCGACGCGCGCAAACAATTGCTGGAATATGACGACGTGGCCAACGATCAACGCCGCGTGATCTACCAGCAGCGCACCGATCTCATGAGCGCGGAAGATGTTGCCGAGGCCGTCAAGGGCATCCGCGAGGATGTGGTCGCACAGTTGGTGGACCAGTACGTACCGGGAGGGGCTGCGGAAGAACAGTGGGACGTGCCCGGATTGGCCCAAGCCATCGAGCGGGATTTTGGGCCGGTGCTGCCCGTCGACGCATGGGTCAAAGCTGAAGAAGCCGGCGACGGGTCCGGATTGAAGAAAAAAATCCTGCAGGCGCTGGAAGAGGCTTACGCGCAAAAAGAGGTCAATGTGGGTCCGCAGGTCATGCGCTACATCGAGAAAGAAGTGATGCTGCGCACCCTCGATCAGCACTGGCGCGAGCATCTGGCGGCGATGGACTACATGCGGCAGGGAATCTTCTTGCGCAGCTACGCCCAGAAGAACCCGAAGCAGGAATACAAGCGCGAGGCGTTCGAGTTGTTCTCCGCCATGCTGGACCGCATCAAGTTCGATACCGTCACCACGGTGTCGAAGATCCAAGTGCGCAGCCAGGAGGAAATCGAGCGAGAGGAACTGGAGCGGCAGCGCCGGTTGGCGCGGGCGCTGCAGATGCAGCATGCCGAGGCGGTTTCGCCGATTCAGGTGCCGGGGGGGCTCGAACAGGCGGCAGCCCCTGGGAACCCTGGCTTTGGCGGCTTCGGATCAGCAGACGGCGCGCCGTTGGAGCCGGATCCGCGCGCGTCCACGCCGACCGCGACGCCGTTCGTGCGCGATATGCCGAAGGTGGGGCGCAACGAAGCTTGTCCCTGCGGTTCCGGCAAGAAATACAAGCACTGCCACGGCTCTCTGCAGCAAGCGAGCGGATGATTCACGTGGTCGCCGGCGCGGTGACCCGTGCGGATGGCCGGGTCCTCATCGCGCAGCGGCCGCCGGGCAAGCAGCTTGCCGGCAGCTGGGAATTTCCCGGCGGCAAGCTCGAGCCGGGCGAGGCGCGGGCAGCGGGGCTGGCGCGCGAGTTGCGGGAAGAACTCGATATCACGATTCGGGATCCACGTCCCCTCGTGCGCGTGCGCCATACCTATCCCTATGGCGAAGTGCTCATCGATATGTGGGTGGTGACTCGCTACGAGGGTGAGCCACGGGGGCTGGATGGGCAGGCGTTGCGATGGTGCACTCAAGATGAGCTGGCGACCGCGGAATTACTGCCTGCCGACCGGCCGATCGTGCGCGCATTGAGGTTGCCGGAGCGGTTAACCGCCGCGTGTACGCCGGACTACGATATCGGCGAATCGAGAATGCGGATCGAGTGGAAACTTCGCGGTGTTCCGTGTTCGACCGTGGAGGAAGCGGTGTCTGCTGCGACTGCGGACGGCAGGCCGGATTTTCTCGTCATGCGTCGCGAATTGCCTGCAGAGCATCTTCAGCACTTGTGCGAATCAGTCCCAGTCCCGGTGTATGCCCGCGGAATTTGTCCGGAGGCGGCCTGGTTGCTCGGCGCGAGCGGCATCAGCATGCTCGACGTCTGATTCGTACACCTGGTCTAATCAATAGCCGAAGAACGCAGGTTTCGATCGAAAAATCGCAGGATCGTGGCATATGCATGGCGCCCATCATGCTGCCGGATCAACCCATGTTTCGCCCCAGGATAAACCATGATGTCGAACGGCTTGCCGAGATCCTGAAGCCGTCGGAATAGCTTCGTGCTATTTAGAAACAGCACATTGTCGTCGGCCATGCCATGGATGACCAGAAGCTTGCCGCGCAGGTCCTTGGCGTAGGGCAAGACGGAACTGGCCTCATAACCCGCGGTATTGTCTTCAGGCTTGCCGAGATAGCGCTCGGTGTAATGCGTGTCGTAGAGCGTCCAATCCGTCACCGGTGCGCCGGACGCACCGGCGCGGAACACATCCCCTGCTTTGAACATGAGCATCAACGTCAAGTAGCCACCGTAGCTCCAGCCCCATACGCCCACCCGCGACGGATCGACGAACGTCTGCGACGCGAGCCAGCGCGCGCCTTGGACCTGGTCGGCGACTTCGACGTCCCCGACGTGGTGGTGAAGGGCGGCTTGAAACGCCGTGCCTCGAGAGGCCGTGCCGCGGTTATCGAGTTGAAAGACCACGTAACCGGAGCGCGTCAGGATCTGGGCGAAGGAGCTGCCGGTCCAGCGATTGACGACGCGCTGCACGTCGGGTCCGCCGTAGACGTCCACGATGGCGGGATAACGCTTTGCAGGATCGAAATGGCGAGGTTTGAACACTTGATAATGCAGCAATTGTCCGTCCGCTGCGGTCAGCGTGCCGAACTCCGGGACCGAATTGTCCGCCAAGTAAGGTGCGTCGGGATGCTGGTCATTCAATCGGTTTTCGAGAAGATAGGAAATGAGCTTGCCATCCGCACTGTGCAGGCTCACTTGCGGGGGCTGCGCGATACTATTGAACGTATCGACATAAAATCGAGCGTCGGGCGACATCGAGATGCTGTGCAAACCGTCTTCCTGTGAGATCCGATTGATTTTGCGAGGATCGGGTGTGTCGAGCGAAGTGCTGTACAGCTGCCGCTCGATGGGGGTTTTCTCGGTCGCGGTGAAATAAATTGTACGATTCGCTTCGTCTATGGATTTGATGGCTCGGCCTCGAAAATCATCCACGCTCCACTCGCCGGCGGTGAGCTGCCGCAGTAGCCGGCCATCGATACTGTAGAGATACAAGTGGTTGAAGCCGTCGCGCTCCGAAGCCCATATGAACTCGGGGGTGTCTTTCAAGAATGTGAGTTCGTCGTTCAAATCGATCCAACTGTTGCTGGTCTCGGTGAGAACGACGCGGCTCTTTCCGGTCTTGATGTCGGCGAACAGGAGATCCAGCCGGCGCTGGTCGCGGCTCTCACGCTGTACGGCGACGGTCTTTCCGTCGGGTAACCAGTTCACGCGCGCCAAATAAATATCGGTCTGAGTTCCGATGTCGAGCCACGTTGCCGCGCCGCTGCGGACGTCCATGACGCCGACGCGGACCAAGACGTTGGCGCCGCCGGCTGCCGGATAGCGTTGGGCAAACGTGGACACGTTGTCCGCCGCAATCTCGAAGCGTTGCGTGACCTTGACGGGTGTCTCGTCCACGCGCACGAAGGCGATGTGCGCATCATCCGGCGACCACCAATAACCTGTCGCGCGGCGCATTTCTTCCTGAGCCACGAACTCGGCCATACCGTACTTGATGGGTCCCTTGCCATCCCGTGTCAGTGCCTTCTCCGTATGCTTCGACAGATCGTAGACATAGAGATTCTGATCACGGATATAGGCGACATACCCGCCTTTCGGCGAGACGCTCGCATCGGTGGCGAACCCTCGGGCCTGGGTAATCTTCGTCAACGCGTCGTGCGAGGATCTCGCGAGATCGTAGTAATAGATGTTCCCATCCAGCGGGAACAGCAGCGCGTGGCCCGACGGGGCGAAGGAATACTCCAATATTCCGGACAGTGCGGCGGTTCTTTGGCGCTCGCGCCGATTCAGCTCTTCATCCGGTAATTTTCCATGACTGGGTTCCAAGACCGTCGAATCCACCAACACCCGCGCCTGTCCGTCGTGGATGCGGTATTCCCACAAATCGAGCCGGTCCTTGTCGTCGGCTCTGCCTTGTAGATAGGTGACACGAGAGCCATCGGGCGACACTTGCAACTCGACGATGCTCGGCCCCGATAGCGCGGGGGCATCGAAGAGTCGGTCGATCGTCAGTTCTTGAGCATGCGGCGCCGCGGCGACCGCGCAGGCGGCGACCGCAGGCGCGAGGTAATGGCCGGGCTTCCGTGAATCGACCATGAATGTGAGCCTCTGTACTAACGGGAGTGGGCGGCTGAGATCATATTACAGGCGCGTAATCCGGTAGCACACCTCTGACAGGCTGGTGACTCCACGGGAACGCATGCGAGGCTCGTTCGCCAATACATCCCGCTGACCCAACTCGCGAATGACGTGATGGGGCGAGTACAGACGTTGAACCTCATCCCCGTCGATGGAAAACGGGGGTCCAGCCATTTGCGCCTGCGGATACTCGAGCGTGATCAATAACGTCTCGGTTCCAGGTTGCGTCAGCATGGCCAAGTGCTCGACATAAGGCACTCGCAACGCGGGCGCCCACGAAATGAGCGCGGCACGGTCATAGACGGCCGCCAGGTTCCCGAGCATCGGCAAGTTCACGGAAAAAAAATCGCCCCGGTAGAGCTCGAGGTTTGGCGCTGCATAGAGGTCGAATTCGGGCAATGGCCGGCGACGTGCCGGAACGCCGTTTTCCATGCAGAACGCTTGCAGCGCGATGTCCGAAAGCTCCACCCCGATCACCGAGTATCCCTGATCGCGTAACCACAACAGATCGAGGCTTTTGCCGCACAGCGGAACGAGGACGCGGGAGGCTTTAGGCACAGCGAGCGCCTGCCAATACCGACGCAAGCTTTCGTCGACCGCTGACTGGTGAAACCCGATCTGGCCGCCGCGCCAGCGCTCATGCCAAAAATCAGGCTGCATCGCTAGGCCGTCGGGTCGCCGGGAACTTCCTCCCCCGTGCCGCTCTCGTCGGGGATCTTGTGCTGTTCGCTGAGCCACTCGCCGAGATCGATGAGCCGGCAGCGATCGCTGCAAAATGGCCGGTACGGCGATTCCTCCGACCAAGGCACCGGCCGTTTACAGGTTGGACATTGGACCGTCGTTACCACGGGAACCGGGCCCTCCAACTCACGAGCAGCAAGTCAGCAGAAACGGCACGTCCCTTTCGACGTGCGCCGGCCGGCTGGTAGCGTCCGTCCAGTTCAAGAACCGGATGGTGCAGCGATGCTGGCTGCCGCTGATCTCGGGAAACAAGTCGGTGTCGGCCGGCAGGGTGACGCGAACCAACTGGCAGGGATTCTCGCGGTCGAACTGCAGTTGGAATATCCCGCCGGCCGCCTCTTCGGACTTGCGCTTGGCGTTTTGCCGAGTCAGCCACAGCAGCTCCGCGATGCTGTCGCACAGGGGTCTTATCAGAGCGAGCCAGCCGGCAAACTCGGCGCCGCGAACCTCGGCCGGACGGTTGAGCCAGTAGGAATAGTCGGGAAGATCGAAGTCACAGGTGCCGCCGGGTATGGCGCTGCGGTGTTTGATGGCGCTCAAAAACTCAGAGTCGCGCAACGGGCCCATGAAATTGCCACCCACCGTGGACAAATCCTCCCGCAATTTCATCAAGTTCGACATCAACGATCGCAAACGGCTGGGATCCACGCCGGTCTTGCTCTGATATTCCTTGAGCACGTTGACGTGGCGCTCCAGCTCCTTGAGCACATCGCTGCGCGAATCGCCACGTGCCGTGATGGCCAAGATCTCCAACAGACTGGCGACTGCAGCGCGGGCACTCCAGGGGTTGGGCAGTTCGCTGTGATAGGTGGCCTGCGTATAGAGAAACTCCAGGCGCAGGAAGGTGCGCATGCGCTCATTGAGCGGCTGCTCGTAAACCACCGGCACCAAATTGGGCTCGGCATTGGTCACTGTTTCGGGATGAGAGATCATGGGTCTATTCTGAGGCAACCGTGGGGCCAGGGTAAACCGTCGATTCACGTTAAGTGACCGTCGCGGGCCGCCAACGTCTCTGACAAGCTCAAGTAGCGCTGGTGCAGCTGATCGACCGCATGTCGCAAATCAGGGACGGTGCCGGCATTCAGGAGGACATCGTCCGCAGCTTTTAAGCGACTGGCGCGACTGGCCTGTGCGGCGAGAATCGCTTCGGCTTGCTGACGCGTGCCTCCGTCCCGGGCCATGAGGCGTTGCAATTGAGTTTCTTCATCCACATCGACAACCAATAGGCGGTGAATGCGGTCGCGACGCCCGCCCTCGATCAAGAGCGGAATGGCCATGACGACGTAGGGTCCTACAGCGGCCGCGCAGCGGCTTTCCATGTCGGCTTGGATCAGCGGATGCAGTATGGATTCCAGTTCCCGGCGGCGCTCTGGGTCGGCGAAGATCAGGTTGCGTAAGGCACGTCGGTCAAGTTCGCCATTCTCCGTCAGCATATGCGTACCGAACGTGCGGATTACTTCAGCCAGCCCCGGACTCCCGGACGCCACGACCGATCGAGCTGACTCGTCCGCATCGATGACCGGAACCCCTAATTCCCGGAATCGCTGCGCAACGGTGCTCTTGCCGCTGGCGATGCCGCCGGTGAGCCCGATTCGTAGCCGGGGGGACATAGGGTCAGCGCTGCAGGCCCGACAAACGCAAGTAACCGCTGACGAGACTATTGCCGTACATCATCGCGAGCCAGCCGGCGGCGGCCAGGTAGGGGCCGAAAGGCATCGGCGCGGCCCGATCACGCCCGCGCAACAAGATCATCAGGATGCCCACCACCGCGCCGGTGGCAGCGGCCAACAGGATCACCAAGGGCAGTAATTTCCATCCCAACCAAGCGCCGAATGCGGCAAACAGCTTGAAGTCGCCGTATCCCATGCCCTCCTTGCCCGTAACGAGGCGAAAGAGATGGAACACCAACCAGAGGCTCAAGTATCCGCAGGCCGCACCGATGATGGCGTCCCGCGGCGAAACCGGCAGCGCGGGTCCGTCGGCGGCGCCGAGGACGACGGCTGCCGCCAATCCGGCCCACATCAATGGCAGCGTGATGTTGTCCGGCAACAGTTGGTGGTCGATGTCGATGCCGGTGAGCGCAATCAAGGCCCATGTCATCAGCAGCGCACACGCGGCACTGGCACTGAAGCCGAAATGCCATGCGACCGCGGCGGACAGCGCCGCCGTGGCGAGCTCCACCAAGGGATAGCGCGCTGAAATCGGCGCCTTGCACGCCGCACAGCGCCCACGCAACACCAACCAACTGACGATAGGAATATTTTGCCAGGCCGTGATGGGCGCCTGGCAGGCGGGGCATGCCGAGCGGGGCACGCTGAGCGTAAAGCGAGCCGGGACATCCGGTCCTGCGAGCATCGTGTCCGCAGCGGCAGGCGGCAGTAACTCGGTCGCTTGGAGCCGCCATTGGCGTTCCAGAATGATGGGCAACCGATAAATGACCACGTTGAGAAAGCTGCCGACCATGAGGCCGAGCACGAATACCGAACCCGCGAACAGGTCCGCGTGTTCGGAATACAGGGCGGCCAGATCGTTCAGCATGGGCTAAGCCGATCTTGGTGCCAACTAGTCCCTATCCAACGACCTGGCCGAGCTTGAAGATCGGAAGGTACATCGCGATCACCATGCCGCCGACGAGGACGCCAAGAATCGCCATGATCAACGGCTCGAGAAGGCTCGACATGCTATCGACCGCGTTATCCACCTCGGCTTCGTAGAACTCCGCGACCTTTCCCGACATCGTGTCGAGCGAACCCGATTCTTCGCCCACGGCGATCATTTGCACCACCATGTTCGGAAACAAGCCGGTGTTTTCCATCGCGCGCTGCAATCGTTGACCCGTCGCGACTTCGTCCTTCATGCGCAGCACGGCTTCTTCGTAGACGATGTTGCCGGTGGCGCCGGCGACCGATTGCATGGCTTCGACCAGCGGCACGCCGGCGGCGAACATGGTCGACAAGGTGCGCGCAAAGCGCGCGATCGCGGCCTTCACCAGGATCGGTCCGATGATGGGGAACTTGAGCATTATGCGATCGGCCGCAAGCTGCATTTTCTTGGAGCGCTTCAGGAAGTAGAAGAACGCATAAAACCCGCCGCCGATAACGAGCGCGACCCACCAGCCTTGATGCTGAACAAACCGCGATAGGTTGACCACCATTTGAGTGAAGGCGGGCAGATCGGCGCCGAAACCTTTGAACAGCTCCTCGAATTGCGGAATCACGAATATGAGCAAGATGATCGACACGATGACGGCCACGCAAAGAACCGCGATCGGATAGAACAGCGCCTTCTTGATCTTTTTCTTTAAAGCCTCCGTCTTTTCCTTGTAGGTTGCGATTTTGTCGAGCAGCGATTCGAGGGCGCCGGCCTGTTCGCCGGCCTCGACCAGATTGACGAAAAGGTCATCGAAGTAAAGCGGAAATTTCGCGAGCGATTCGTGCAGCGTGCTGCCGCCTTCGATGTTGCTCTTGATGTCGAGCACCAGCTTCTGCATTGCCGGCTTTTCATGGCCGTTGCCGATGATCTCGAAGGCCTGCACCATTGGAATACCGGCAGACATCATGGTGGCGAGCTGGCGGCTGAAAATAGCGATATCTTCGTTGGAGACCTTACCGCCGGAGCGGAACACATTGCTCTGCGTCTTTATTCGTGTTGCAGCAACGCCTTGGCGCCGCAGATCGGCACGTAAGGTGGCCTCATTCGCGGCAAGAGATTTGCCGCGGATCTTGTTGCCGCGCTTGTCTTTGCCTTCCCAAAGAAATTGAGTTTCTTTCTTGGTAGCGGTAGCCGATATCGCCATAAATCCATCCTTGCGAGAGCTATCTATTCGATAGTTACGTTGTTGACTTCTTCCAAGCTCGTGACGCCGTCAATCACCTTCTGCAAGCCTGAGCGCCGGAGATTCCAAATCCCATCCTTGGCCGCCTGATCGCCGATATTGATGGCGCCACCGCCTTCCATGATGATGCGGCCGATGGTTTCCGTGACCGGCATGACTTGATAAATACCCATGCGGCCTTTGTAGCCGTCGGTGCACTGGCCGCAGCCGACCGCCTTGTAGACTCTGATGCCTCGCTGGATATCGGCATCCTCAAAGCCTTCCTTTTTTAGCGCTTCAGCGGGAATATCGATCGGCTGCTTGCAGTTGCCGCACAGTTTGCGCGCCAACCGTTGGGCGATGATGAGACTCACGGAGGTTGCGATCGCATAGGGTTTGACGCCCATGTCGACCAGACGCGTCAATGTTTGCGGGGCATCGTTGGTATGCAGCGTCGAGAGCACCAAGTGACCCGTCTGTGCGGCCTTGATCGCGATTTCGGCCGTTTCGAGGTCGCGGATTTCGCCGACCATGATGACGTCGGGATCTTGCCGAAGAAACGCGCGAAGTGCGGCGGCAAAGGTCAATCCTACTTTCGGGTTGACGTTGACCTGGTTGATTCCGGGAAGATTGATTTCCGCCGGATCCTCGGCGGTTGAAATATTGCAATCCTCGGTATTCAGGATATTGAGACCGGTATACAGCGACACGGTTTTACCGCTGCCCGTCGGGCCGGTGACCAGGATCATCCCTTGCGGCTTGGCAAGGTATCGCAAATAAATTTCGCGCTGCACCGGTTCGTAACCGAGCGCGTCGATTCCCAGCATCGCGCTGGAGGGATCGAGAATACGCGTGACGACTTTTTCGCCGAACAGCGTGGGGCATGTGCTGACGCGGAAATCGATGGCGCGATTCTTCGAGAGCCGCATCTTGATGCGGCCGTCCTGCGGCACCCGGCGTTCGGCGATATCGAGCCGCGCCATCACCTTGAGGCGCGCCACGATCTTCACCGCGAGCTGCACGGGGGGCAGCGCAACTTCCTTCAACACGCCGTCCAAGCGCGTGCGGATACGAAAGATCTTCTCATAGGGCTCGAAATGGATGTCCGAGGCGCCCTTTTTGATCGCGTCGAGCAGGATCTTGTTGACGAAACGCACGATCGGCGCGTCCTCGACGTCGTCCCGGCCCAACGCATCGCCGCTGGCTTCCTCGTCGCCGCCGGTGACCTCCAGGTTTTCGAGGTCGAAGTCATCGTCGGTCAAGTTGGGCATGACGGCTTCGGCTTGATCGATCGCCTTCGTGACCGCCGCCTGCAACTTGTCGTCTTCGACGACGACGAACTCGATGCTCATCGACGTCTGAAACCGGATCTCATCGAGAGCGTGCAGATTGGTCGGATCCGCCACCGCCAGGAACAGCCGCTTGCCGCGCTTCAGCAGCGGCATGACACGATGCTTCTGGAGCAGCTTTTCGCTGACCGAGCGAACCGCATCCATGTCCACGGTAACGGCGTCCAAATCGAGCAGCGGAACGCCGAATTCGTTCGACGCCGATATCGCAATGTCGCGGGCCGTCAACAGGTTGGCGCCCACCAGGTGGGATACCAGGCTGATCCGCTTTTCCTTTGACTTGACGACAGCATCCTGCATGGCGGATTCATCCAGGAGTCCGTCTTGAACGAGCCGCTGCGCGAGGCCGCCCAAGGCCGCACGGCCCGCACCGCTTACTGACGCTATTGCGTTATCACTCATGGACTTATATCGAACCCGGGGTGCTAGTTTTCACTAGTTTACAACCTGTGGACAGTCGATCAATTGTCAAATTGTTATGGGATAGTGGCACACTGGTCAGGGAATCCGGCGTGATTTCGTTCCCAGTCTCGGCTTTCGGCCCGGCGCATCCCCCGAGAAGCCCGGAGCGCGGCGTGGGAGACCCCTAGCCGCGCGTCACTGACGCTCAATTCACCCGTGAAAAAAAGCCCCTCCTTTCGAAGGGGCTTTAGTATTTGCCTGGAGCAAAACCAACCTGCTGATTAGGCGTGGCAGGAGGACGGCAAGTACTGAGCGGGCACGTTGGTGGTCACGGCCGTAACACCCGTGGGGAGCGAGGCACTGGACACCGTAGCAGCCGAACCGCAGATCCAAACGATGTCGTTATTGGCGCTGAGATACGGAGTCAAGCCGAGGGTGAGGGTGTTGAGGGCCTTGTTCGCCTGGTAGGGGGCCGCATTTGAGTACGTGATCTGGATGCCGCCGCCGTTCGATATCGCGACGCTGGAAACGTACTTACCGGTGGTGGCACCGGCCGCTGCGATACATCCGGCACCGCCCGTGGTCGAAGCGCAGGTCGGGAAGGTGCCATTCTGCGCATAGTATTCGGCGATCGCCGTTTTCCAACCGTCGGCCAGGGTCAAGCCTTCAGTGACCTGCGCACGAATGGTGTAGTTCTGATATGCGGGAATCGCAATCGCAGCCAGGATGCCGATGATCGCGACCACAATCATCAATTCGATGAGGGTGAAACCCTTTTGAGCTTGCTTAAGCATTCTTAACTCCTAAGTAAAAATGAAGGAAACGTACTCTGGAACAACGGCGCGAGCCGGTAATCGTTACCAAGCAAGGGTTGTGCCAAGCTTGGCGGGTGTCCATAAGTGATTGATACCCTTATCTTAATTTGCTAATCATAGTTTTCGGATTTATCATATATTTGTCGCTGAACGACGTCGCAACGTGCAGATTTGGTCACTCATTGGCAAAAATTGTCACCACAAATCGCTAAGCGACCTCGTCAATTTCTTCGTGATAACCGTCATCGGCATTGATATTCCATATGTCAGTCTTGCCCTGACCTGAATTTAATATCGAGTTAACCGCGCTATTGGCGGCCAACATAGAGTGATCTTGGTTGTTGTAGCGGTGCATGCCATTGCGGCCTATCGGATATAGATTCGTAAACTCGTCCAGGTACGCGCGCACCGTGCCGAACTCACTGTATTCACCAAAATATGCGGGATAGGCCTTGGGTACACGGACAACCGACCCGTCGAGGACGTCGTGTCGGCTGATCAAGCCAATTTTTTCGAGTTCGCCCGCTGCGAAATCGAGGAACACACCATCGCTCATGCGCCACAGATCATCGCCTTCGCGACAGAAGTACTCCAAGCCGAGCCAGATCGTATCGGGTTTTGCCACCAGCGCCGGACTCCAATTGTTGAATATTTGCAGTCGCCCGATCTTCACGTCGGGCTCTTGGATGTATATCCAATTATCCGGCGGCATGCCGTTCTTTAGTGAACGGCCGGACTTATCGCCCGTTGCATTCATTTTTTGGAGCAACAAGCCGGCGGTCATGAAGTCGCGATAGGGCAGGCGGTTTGCTATCCGTAGCACCGCCGAATCCTCCGGTTCCAGCATGGCAACCAAATCGCGTATGGGCATCGTCGAAACAAAGCAATCGCACGACAAGCGTCGTGCTGAGCCGGTTGCATCGTCGACTACGGTTACCGCAGTGATTTGCCGGTCCTTGCGCTCAACACCAACCACGCGATGACGCAAGTGAATGTCGCCTCCGCCAGCGATCACTCGACGGGCCACCTCCTCCCACATTTGTCCCGGACCGAATTTGGGGTATAAAAAACGCTCGATGAGACTCGTCTCGGTTTGCTTTTGCGATGTGTCGAGGCCCGATCGGAACGTGCTGGCCACCGCGTGCGCGATTGCCTTACTGACCGATAAGCCCTTGATTCGCTGCGCCCCCCATTCGGCGGATATCGCTTGGCATGGGACACCCCACACCTTTTCGGTGTAGTCCTTGAAGAACGTTCGGTAAAGGCGGTCGCCAAACCGGTTAATAAGAAAATCTTCTAAGGAAACCTCCGGTAACCTATTTCTGAGCTGTGCATGACTGTAACTCAGGCCAATTTTCAGTGTCTCGACAAGGCCCATATTCTTGACCGTGCTGGCATTAAGCTTCAGCGGGTAGTCAAAAAAACGGCGACGATAAAAGATGCGGGAGAGCCGTTGCCGGACCAGCATGACGGCGTCAGGTGTCGCCGGAAGAAAGTTTTCAGGGATGAAATCTCGGGCTTTCTGCTGATAGGCAAGTGGAATCGGATGATCCGAATCCCCTTGTCCCGCGGCCAGCGGCAAAATTTCCTGCCACCACCGCATGACCCAGTCGGACTTGGAAAAAAATCGATGACCACCGAGATCCATGCGATTACCGCAGTAATTTACGGTTTTGGAAATGCCGCCAACTTGGGTGTCAGCTTCGAGCACGATGGGTTTGATGTTGGACCGCCGCAATAACTCGAGCGCTGAAGTCAGCCCTGCCGGGCCAGCGCCAGCGATTATCGCGACCCCATCGTGTTTTTCAGCAGATGGCTTAAGCATCGGCCCCTCGAATTGTAGAACGCTCGGTGAAAAGCATCTGACGACGCGCGATATAGTTACACGAGAAGGAAAACGACGCCGCGATGCCTTTCGCGAAGAGGTAATGTATTCCTACGTAAGACACCATTACGAAGATCACGGCGGTGTTAATGGCCAAGCCTGCGGAGCCGATGATTACGAACCAACCAAACTCCGCCGCCTGATTTTGCAGCCGATGATGCGTGAATATCATTTTGATCGACAATGCGTAAGCAAGCACGGCGCCCGCCAGAAATGAAATTGTCGCAGCAGTTAGATATCCAAAGGACAGGAAGTTGACCAACACCCATAAAGTCGCGAGATCCAGGATCAGCGCACAACCGGACGCTGCGGCGTATCCAAGCACTTCTTTGGTCCAAGGACTCATGAAGGCAAATCCATTTGGTTCACGTGCCGGCAGTCGTATAGATTCCAATCCTTCCAGCCTCCAGATTGCAAGTGGCGGCGTGGATCGAACCCAACATCCTCCTTTGCCACAACGAAGTTGAGCAGCGGATCACGACAAAGGGCTACCAGGCTATCCCTCGTCAATGGCCGGGACATCGAACTCCACTTGACGGCGCCGCTACGCCTCCTATTTCGGCGCGTTAAGACCTGCCAGCTCCTGTCCCAAACGGGCAGCACTACTTCGGATCTGCGCCGGACCTCGAGTGCGGTCTGACTTGAGAAAACCACGCCGGAGGATTGATCTACCGATAGATAACTGGGTCGCTCAAGCGTAAGCCAGGCAAAAGTGGCGGAGTTGGGATACGGGGCGACGAATACGTTGCTTCCAGGTGGGATTGCCCGATGCCAGTCAGCGAACTGCGCCGGCGGCGGTACCGCGCCGATCCTTCCAACGTCGCTAAATGTGCCTGGAAGGGTCCAGGCCGCCGCCGTAACGAGTGCCGTGCCGATTGCGGTCTTTATCGCCAGGGATTCATTGGTTCGAATCAAATAAGCAAGCGACCATACGAGTACTACTGACACTCCTTCCAAACCCATGATGTTTCTGACGAGGGTAACCATATGAGGCTCGCGACCCGTTTCCGTCGCAGCGGATGCGGCAATAGTCCAGGAATTCGCGATCATGCACACCAAAATCCCTGCGCCTACGACGATCGTCGCCCAACGGATATGCAGCCGTGTACGCAGCGTCACACGATTTCGTACAAGCCAAAGCAACAACGCAAGTCCGGCGCAAAGCGTGCCGTCGGCCCCGGCAAACGCCCAACCAGATATCAGCAATATGGAGCATAAGGGGCCGCATTTGCCTTCAAACCAAAGCTGTCTTGCCGTCGGAACGAGCAGTAGAACGCTGGTGAAAGTCGTTATCCACTCCCATCGCCAGGCCTGTCCTTGTAGCAATATAGCCACCGGTCCAATGACGCCGGCAATCAAAGCAATTACCAGTCCGGCCGCACCAACCAGCATCGAGGCAAGGCACAGTTTACGGAGCTGCGGGTTATCGAGAACAAGGGCACTGAGCGCTAAGGTCATGAATGGGCGAGCATTCAACGTCCAATCATCGGCCGACCAAAGCTGTAAGAAGAGAAATTGCGAGCGCTCACGCACAACCTCCAGCCAATCCGCGTCCATAACCGAAATAAAGTGCGGTGTCGGCGGCAGCGCAACGGCTGCGACGCAAATGCTTAGTGACAACAATACTCCAGCGACCGCTCCCATGATGATTGTCTTGACGGGAGCCCATAGACTTATCAAGAGAAGCAAGCCCGGCAATGCCATGATTGGGTGGACAAACAAAGCGCCGACCGCGAACAGTCCGGCAAGCGCTTTCGAGCCACGGAAGTGAAGTGCGAGCGCGGTAATAATCAGGGCTTCGCCCAGTGATCTCGCAGTCAACCAATCTTCGGCGTAATGAAACACTTCGTAGGCGCCGTAGGCCCCCGGCGTGATAATGAGCATGGCAGTCGCCAGAAACGCGATGTAGCCGCTCGAAATCGATCGCGCCAAGGTCCAGGCGGCAGCGAAAAACCAAACCTTGAAAATGATTGTCAGTGCCACGGCGGCGTTTTGGAGTCCAAGCAAACCGATGCACCAGGCATAGAAGGGCGAGAAGATGGTGTAGCGGTCCTGGGTGACATTTTGCAAGAACAGATCGTTGTTGAGCGCGGGATGTATTCTTGCCAGAGCCTGGATCGCATAGAGGGCCGCGTCGCCGCCAAGACCTTTATATCGGTGCGTCAAAGACCAAAGCGCAGCGAGCAAGAGGGTAAGCGCCAAGTTGGTTGCGTTCGCATGGATCGCATATGGCTTAACCTCAACATAGCCGCTACTTCTGGATTTCATACCAGACCTGTCCCAACGAATTTTGAAGAGAATCGACCTTTTGTCGTTCTCTATTGAATCGGGGGCCGCCGGCATGCGCGAAAGTGCCATTTCCAGCCGGCTTTTCTCGAACACGTGGAAAGTCAGAATCTGTCGCATTTCCTAGAGGCTGCAAGGTAGCTTCAAACGCTTCTAATCGAGAATATGGTATGCGGCTGTTGGCCGATAGCCTCTGGCCTGCGGAAGTGGCGAGGCGCGTGGGCGTGACACGGCAATCAGTTCTGCGCTGGACCAAGCTGAAGGAGCAAGGCGGCGTGGGGGCATTGAAGCGGCCCGAGCGCTTTGGCCGGCCGCCGAAGCTCAACGAGGCGCAGCGCACCGAGTTGATCCGCGCGCTAAAGGGTGGCGATTTGGCCGCAGGTTTTGGGAGCGAACTATGGACGCTGCCATGAATAGCGACGTTGATCAAAGAGCGTTTTGGGCTCTCACAGCCCGCCTTACGGCCCGTAAAAAAAAAGCTCGAAGATGCGGTCGACCGGTTAATCGCGCTGCTCGCTGACCAGCATATGCAGGAGAAATGCCCCCAACGAGAGATTCACGCCCAGCACGATGGCCAGGGTGGCGACGAATACGGCGTGCACCGTCGAGTCCATCGGGCCGCCATGAGCGGCTATCCAATGGACCAGCAGCCAGCCGTCTGACGCAACCCCTCCCGCGATCAGCAACGCGCCGGTGATCAACGCGCTTTCCAACGAAAAGCTCGAGAGCACCCAGCGCGCCACACGGGAAACCTGGTCCGGGGAAGTGCGGCGTGCAACGACTTTCGCCAAGATCCCATAGTGAACGACATTGAAGCCCACCAAGGTCAGCGCGCATGCCAGCGCCAGAAAGTGAATTCCAAAATACCGGCCGAAAAGAGTTATCGGGCCTGCCGCCAACGCGACGACCATCGCGATGCCGACGGAGAAGCAAATCCCCCCGGGCGCCAGATACAAATAGTTCGGTCCATAGGTGAGTATGAATCGCAGGTGACGCCATCCATCGCGAAAAGTTCGAAGGTGGGGTGGCCTGTCCCGTCCATCGCGATGCAATCGCGTCGCTACTTCTGCGATTCTTAGGCCTGCTTTCGCTGAATTGACGATCATTTCAGTCGCAAATTCCATACCCGAGGTGCGCACGTTCATTTTTGCGAACGCATCCCGCCGAAATGCCCGCATTCCACAATGAAAGTCACCGACGGGCGCTTGGTGTACCGTGCGCGCCAGCCAGGACAGCACGGGGTTCCCCAAATAACGGTGCAAGCGCGGCATCGCACCAGGTTCGATACCGCCTGTGAATCGGTTACCCACGACCAGGTCGTTGCCTTCGTCGAGAGACCGGACGAACGGTTCGATGTCCAGCCAATCATAAGAATCGTCAGAATCCGCCATGATGATGTAGTCGCCGCGTGCTGCGCCGATGCCGGCCAGCAGTGCCGCACCGTATCCCTTCTTCTCGACGTGTATTACCCGCGCACCGAGGGTGGTGGCCAGTTCGACCGATCTGTCCGAGGAGCCATTGTCCGCGATGACGATTTCCCCCACGATGCCCATCCTGCGGAATGCCGTGAGCGCTTTTTCGATGCAGATACTGACAGTGCGCTCTTCATTCAGGCACGGCATGACCGCCGATACTCGAATCGAGGTCGTGAGGGGTACCGAGCTCAGGTTTGGGTTAGCCGGAATGACGACACTCATTGGATAAACCATACACGCTTCGGGCCGGCTGGAGCGCTACGATGTTAACATTTTGCAGCTTTGCGGCGCCGAGGCGCGTCGCGAGTCTCACGGGTCCGGGCCGCCCCGCGGTGCATGGCTGGAGTACGCGAACTCGAATCGCTTGCTGCCGGGCGAGTCCTTGGGCGCCCGCCGTTGATCCTCCGCGCCGAGATTCCACTCCTCCACGCCGAACCCCCGGCCGACCTGAACGGCCGTGGGCCAGTTCTGCCGCCGCAGATCGGCATCCAGCTCGGGGCCGCGGCTGAACAGGATGAGGTCCTGGTCACGAAGCAGCGGATCCATTTGAACAAGGTCGCCGAGGTAAAACCCGCCGGAAGCGCGAATGAAGTAGACGTCATTTCCCGGCCTTCGCGGCTTCGGCAGTTGCGCCGAGTGGCGGGCGATGATGCCGTCGATCTGCATCATCTGGTACGGGACGACCAGCAGTAGACTCAACAGCGCGGCGGCGCCGGCGAATGCCGCGAGCCGGCCGTTCGATTCCGACCGTCCGGTCATGGCGCAAGCGGCCAGGATCGGCATGACCCCCCAAGCCGAATGAAAGTACCGATATCCCCAGCCGTGACCCTGGTCGAAGATCACGAAAACGTATCCGACGAATGTCACCACGGCAGATTGCATCAGGAGTCGAACGCGCGGGTCGTCGCCGCGGCGCAGGCGCCCGAGCAACGCGAAAAGGAACAGACAGGGAACGGCCCAAATCCACATCTTGACCATCGCGGCCACGCGCATGTCGATCATGGACTTGTCAGGGATGCGGAACACGGCGTTGAGGTTGTTGCTGATCACATTGAAGCCGGAGTCGCCTGCGGTGACGGCTGCACGCAGGTGCAGCCAACCGGCACCCACGAAGATCAACAGCGGCAGATAGCCGAGCACGAGGGGAAAAAAAGACCGCCGTTGTTCTTTGGAGAGCGCGATAGCCACGATCCAGGGTGCGGCGAACATGGCGTGCGGAAAGGGATTGTGCAGCACCAGGGCGAGCGAGCCCACGGCACCCGCGCCAAACGCGCGGTAGGCAGTGGGCTTCAGCAGCAGCCATACGAACAGCAAATTGGCGGTCAGGTGCGCCTGCATCGAATAATAGGAAATCGCGTTCGCTACGAATGCCCCGGAGGCAAGCGCAAATACGACGGCCCAACCCGCGGCGCGTCGATCAGTAATCTGCAGCGTGATGCTGTGAATCAGCAAAATGGCGAATCCGGCCAGGATCGCATTGCACAGCCACGGAATGCCGAGAAATTCGAAGGGTGCGAGAAGCAGCGAGAAACCGGGCCAATAGGCCTCGATCGCCTGGCCCGTCGCCCGCGAGGCGACCAGAAACGCCCCATTGAACCCCGACGGGATCAGCCAGTCGACGACCGAAGGCGGCAACTGAGCGGTCAATTGACCGGCCGCGAAGATCTTCGCCTGGAAGACCGCAGCATATTCGTCCATCGAAAAGGCGTTATTGTGATAGATGAAAAGCGTACCGAGCGCGAGCAGTGCGACCGTCGCCGTCGCTACGCCGACCACATGCGAGCCGATGGAGTCGACGACTTTCAGAAGCGGCACAGGATTCTTCCAAAACGCGGCCAGTACGCATACGCCGAGCGTCAGCCATGCCGTGTTGAAGTCATTCACCATCAGCAAATATTGAAAGATCGGCGCCATCAGCCGGGTGGAAAAATAATAGTTGTCGGCGGCGTAGAAATACGCCAGCACGACCGTACTCAGGAGCACTCCTACGACGACGATTTGGCGGTCGGGCGTATCCGGGTTCCCGTCAGTCCTTCTTCGCATAAAAGTGTGGATTTTTGATGAGATGCCGAAGCGGCGACTTCATGATGCCGGTCTTCATCGCGTTGTCCGCGCGCAGAATGAGGTCGCGCAGTTTCTGCTCCGGGCGACCGCGGTAGGAGGTGACGTGATAATACTCATGGCTCTCGGCGGGAAACTGCGAGAAGTAGTAATTCGAGACGCAGCAACGCGGTTCCGCCACTCGAACCGGCGATACGCTGTGCCAGGACCGCGAGTTCGTAATCATGACGACCAGCCGGTTAAAGCGGCTTTCAATCGTGACTTGCGGTGCCGCCACGCCGCCGGGCCAAATCTCGAGGTTGCCGCCGTTGCCCAGCTTCCAATCGGGGGAAACGTAGTACAAGAGATTGAGAACTCGATAGCGCTGACGGTCCTTATCGTGCGAGTTATCGATGTGAGGGTTCAGGAAATGCCCCTGAATCATCATCGATATTCCGCCGGCGTAAAGGCTTTCATCCGGTTCGATCGCACGTATATTCGTGATGCGTGTGAACGCATCGACGACACGCGGGTCCTGAAACGCGTATACGGATTCCTCCAACAGCGGATCGTACTGGTTCATCTGGGAGGCGATGAATTTCAACTCTCTCAGCGAGCGCCTGATCCCCATCGAGCGGCCGCCCGGAAAGACGGCGCGGATTCGGCGGGCCAGCTCGTCGGGCAGCAAGTCGTCGACAATTGCATGGTGCACGGGACCCGATTTCTGCCAGAATTCTTGAAGGTTCGATAACTCCGGCGCGACTCGCCGTATGATCATGTCGGCGATTTGAGTTCTATTCATGGTTCAGCAATTTCGGCGAGTGGACCAACTGTCGACAATCTAACACTTTGATCGATGATTCCGAGGTCTTTCTCGCATTTTTGGCCTTTAGGTGAGAACACAAGCCTGCAGGCGAGGACACTACAAGATGAGCAGTCATTCGCCCGAGCCGTGGCTCTCGGTGGTCATTCCTTCCCACCGCGGCGAGTTGTGGATCAACTCATCGCTGAAATCCATCGCGGCCGAGGCTGTGCCCGGCATCGAGGTGCTGCTGATCGACAGCAGTCCGACGCGCACGACTCTCGACATGGCTGCGAGTTTTGCAGATCGCCTCAACCTGCGAATTTTCGAACGACGCGATCTCGACTCCTGGCACGTGAAAACCAACTATGGGGTCGAAATTGCCGCATCTCAGCATGTCTGCTGGCTCGGGGTGGACGATGTGTGGATGCCGGGGCGTGCGCGCGCCGTTCGTGGTTGGATCGAGGCGTCGCCGAACTCGCCGTTGCAGCTGGGCGCCAGCGTCATCATCGACCGCAATGGCCGGCAATTGGGCCACTGGCGCTGTCCACTGCCGGCCGATATCGCGCTTGCCGCCGACTTCGTAACCGAGCGGCTGCTCATTCAGAACTTCGTCGCAGCACCTGCGCCGGTCTTTCGCAGGGATGCCTGGTTGGACTCGGGCGGGTTGGATTCGAGCCTGTGGTACACCGCCGATTGGGATATCTGGCTCAAGCTCGCAGCGGCCGGACCGGTTTACTATCATGATGAGGCAACGATCGGCTTTCGAATTCATGGCAGCTCCCTCACGATGACCGGCAGCAATGACATCAGCGACTTCAAGGACCAGATGCGCACTGTGCTCGAACGGCATCTACCCCGACTCAGCGGGTCGGCGAAGCCGGTCGAAGCCGCTGCGGTCGCGTCGATCGCGGTCAATGCCGCGCTGGCATCCGCGTCGGCCGGGGAGTACCGCGCACTCGGCCCGGCCGCGTGGGGCGTTTTGCGGCTCGGGCCCGCGGGAGCCGCGCGCTATTGGAAACATTCCCGGCTCGCCGACCGGCTCTGGCCGCGGTTGCGAGCAAAGTTAACGGGGAGCCTCGAGTGAAACCGGGGCCATTCATTCGCCGGCTTTTCGGTCCCTACGAGCGCCAGATCAGCGATGCCTACCGGTCGATCTACATCGACATGGATGCCTTGGTGGCTCTGGTGCGCCGTTGGATCCCGGACGCAATGCGCATACTGGAGGTCGGCTGCGGGGAGGGCGCCATGACGAGCCGTCTCGCCAACGCGTATCCGAATGCCCGCATAACCGCCATCGATGTCACACCGCGGGCGGGGCGTCTTTATCAGGGCCGTCGGGATCGGGTCGAATTTCTGCATTCCGACGTCCAGACGGTCGCGATGGCCGAGCCGGCTGCCTTCGATCTCGTCATTTTGTCGGATGTTCTTCACCATGTGCCGACGGACTTGCGGCAAAGCCTATTGGAGTCCATCAAGGCAGCACTCGCTCCTGGCGGGTCCTTCGTTTTCAAAGATTGGGAGCGCAATCTCGCTCCAATCCACTGGTGCAGTTATGCGGCGGACCGGTGGATGACGGGCGATCGCATCAGCTACTTGTCGCGCGAGCAGATGCGTAATTGCCTCACGACTACCTTTGGCCACGCATCCCTGGTCGCCGAGGAGC
>Ga0326728_10001308_pt1 | contig 88941 bp, 94 predicted proteins | sample MB3enrmetagenome_FD_207602 | JGI IMG/M metagenome (GOLD analysis project Ga0326728, IMG submission 207602) | Lab enriched peat soil microbial communities from McLean, Ithaca, NY, United States - MB31MN | ecosystem: Environmental > Terrestrial > Soil > Wetlands > Peat | place: USA: New York... | reverse complement strand
TGAAGAAGGAAGGACCCAGTTTTGACCTGCCGATCGCCCTCGGCATGCTCGCCGCCAGCGAACAAATCGAAACGGATCAACTCGACAATTTCGTCATCGTGGGTGAACTGGCGCTGACAGGCACGGTAGGGCCTGTTGGCTTTTTGTCAGTTCTTCACAACTAGGGAGATACGAGAGCGTTATATCGATTTCGCCACGGCCGATGGTGACCTTCTCCACGATGGATTCGACGATTCGGCGCTTGTCCTCGATGGGGAGTGTCGGCCATCGGGCGTAGAGGGTTTGGGCTTCGGAAGCCACTTCTTGCGCCGAAACGTTGCAGACTTTCAGGTGATCCACTTCCGCTTCCAGCCTGGGGAGTTCGGCAAGAAGCTGGTTCAGCCGCTGTTCAGCCGGCTTGTAGAACTGTCCGAAGCCTTGGCTTGTGATTTCGCCGTCGAGATACAGGCGGTGTGTGCGGTTCATTTCTTCGCGCAATTTCTGGATTTCGCCTTTGTGCGCCTCCACTAATGCTTCTTTCTCGGCCGAATTCCTGTTCGCTTCCTCAAAATGCCTCGCCAGCCGCTCGGGAGAGGCAAAAAAGTCCTTAAGCTCGTCGTGGAATATGGCTTCGAGATCGACCACGGGAATCTTGTTTAGGCATTTCTGGCAAACGTATTTGGGCGAGTTGGCTTTGACATACATTTTTTGGCCGCAGGAACAGAAGGCCAGGCCGCCGAACAGTTGCACGGGCTTCTTGCCAGGCCGTTTGTTCTTCTTCTGGTGCTCCTCCAGTATTTGATTGCACTCTGTCCAGAGGCTTTCCGCGACGATTGGCTCAAGTTCGAGCGATCCCCATTCACTTTCCGGCTTGTCAACCCAAGTCCAGTTGCCGACCTGCCGCGTGCGGTTGAAATGGTATATGCCTTTGGCACTCGGACACCGCAGAATCCGGCCGATTCCGATGTCGCTCCACTTTGCGCCCGCACGGGTGCGGTATCCGGCTTCGTTCAGGAGCTTGGCGACATGACCCTTGCGGCGGTGCGCGGCGAAGAGTTCGTAAGCTTTCCTGCGGATCGGAGCTTCGGCGGGATTGACGACGAGCTTCTTGTCCTTCCACTGGTATCCGTAAGGCGCCGCCCCGTTTATCTGCCTCCCCAGCTTGGCGCGGGCGGAAATGGACGCGTTTATGCGGTCGGCGATCTCTTCGCGCTCCCACTGCGCCATGGCCGCGATCATGGTGTAAAAGAGGCGGCCGGCCGGAGTCGAGGTGTCGATCTTCTCCTGGAGAGAGATCATGTCGGCCTGGTGCTGTCGGAAAATATCCGCGAATTCCAGGAGTTCCTTTGTATTGCGAGCCAGGCGCGCGAGCTTGGAGAAGATGAGGCCGGTAATGTGGCCGCGGCGAACGTCGGCGAGCATCCGGCGGGCTTCTGGATGATCCATGACGGTTTTGCCGGACACGCCGGCAAGGTCATATACTTCTCTTACGTTCCAGCCGTTGAACTTCGCATACTCGCGGGCGCGGGCTTCGTGGAGTTCGGGGCTTTCTCCATGCGCCTGATCCTCGGTCGAAACCCGAATCCAGATGCCGACGTTTTTGGGCGACGCGATGTTGTCCTTCATAACGCGGATTCATACCCGAAAATGGAACGGGGGCGCAAGGAAAATAGTGTAGCTAAACCGCGTATCTTCTGCTACGAAACGCGCATGCCGGAGAAAACTCTATTGAGCGAACGAGACTTGGCTCGCCTTGCCAAGCGATTTCGCAAGCAGGCAGGCAAAAGCCGCGCGCAAGCCGCGCGAGACATGCACGTGGCGCAGGTGTCCATCTTCCGCGCCGAAGAAGATCCGAAAGAAAGCCTGCTCAAACTGCGCAGGCGCATGATTGAGGCATATTCGCCGTTTAAGGTGGTAGGGGCGGTCTTTTACCTTGAACGAAAGTAGCGAGGCCGAACAGGAACGGGCGTCGGACGCTCTCCTTTTCAATCGGCATGCGCCGGTTGTCGCCTGCTTTTCCTCGGAATTTTGAGGTGCTCCGCGATGATTTCCAAACTACTCCAGAACAATTGCTCGCAATAATCATCGGCCAGTTTTCCGGCGAGTTCCCTCATGGTGGCATCGTCGACGCCTCCGGCGTCAAACCCGATACTTTCAAGATCGGCGCGGCAGACGCTGGTAACCGGAAAATCGGCATATCGGTTGACCGTGTCCATGTCATTTGGCTGATTGGCTGATAATCCGACCTTGTCCGGCTGTTGCTTGCATCTTCATAGCCGCTATTCGTCCAGAACCAGCCGGTGGTTCCGCCTCGTCTGCTTGAGGCGAAGATGCGAACCGCAACGCGAGCAGAAAAGCTCGCCGCTGTCGTCAATCTCTGCGGTTGAAAACTCGAAGCCTCTCTCGATCCGCCCCGCCTTGTCCACGGTTACGTCTACGTCTTGCATGACGTTTGCCCGCAAATACGACACCCTCCGGCACACCGGACAGGCAAGCAGTTTCTTCTTTCCTACGGTCTTGGTGGTCATGTTGTTTCCGGCGCCGGCATGCGCCGGCGCCGCGTTGGACTGGTAATTCGATCAATCATCCTCGCAAAAGACGGCATGCGTCGGCGAGATGATGAGATAATATGAGCCGTTGCCGCATCCCACATACTCGCGCGAATACCAAGCGTGCGCCGCGTCTTTGTCGCTGATCTCCGCGCTGTTCTCGCGATTGCCCACGAGCACCTGCGGCGTGCGGTACCCTTTCTCTGCGGCGCGGATCGCCTGCGCCAGTTCTTCCGTGTAAGTCCCTACGTTCATGCGCGCGATTCTCGGCGGCTCGTGCATTTTCCAGATGACGCCCGTGTCCGGAGAACCATCCTTCATGAGCCTGGAATCAATGGCACCGACGGCATCGGTTCCGATTTTCTGTTTCTCCTCATACGATTTGCCAGGGGGATCCGCCCAGTACGCGTCATGAGCGGCGCGCACTTTTTCGTATCCGATGTCGAGGCCGCGCTCGATTTCATCGGCATACTCCGGCCACAGTCCCCAGGCGCGGCATTCGTTCATGACGCGCGTCCATCGTCTCCGCCAGTCTCTGGCAGGATCGCGTGGCCGCGGCACGACTGCTTCATACCGACCGGTAAGACCGGCGAAGCCGTAGCGGTAAAGACGCCGCTTGCTTCTGTTCGGACGTACCCATATCAAGCCTTCGCTCGTCTTTTCGATGGTCAGGCCGCGTGTCCGCCCGTCCGCGATGTCCGTCCGCCTGAAATACTGCGATGAGCCCTTTTCAAGGGTTTTCGCAAACTCCTGTACCTCCTGGATGTTCATGGAAGTGTGCATTGACTGTTAAAGGCCAGCGGGTTGTGAGCCGTTGATGATCGGCCAGAGCTCTTCGACTAATGCCGCGCCCTCTGTCGCCCGCCATTCGTCCTGCTCGAGGCCATGCCCACAGATGCAATTCAGGAGCGAGGCGATGTATTCGAGTTTGGAAACCCGCACGTGATCGGCCTTGATTTCCTCGAAGGCGCGAGCCAGGTGCGGCATTGAGCCCACCCTATGTTCGAGCGCATCGGCTTCGGCGTGCCAGTTCATATCGTGAAGCCACGAGATGATGCAGGAAGCGCGCGCCGCTTTGACGCGGCATATGTTGCCCGCAAACGGCAACTGCGCAAAGTCGAGCGCGCGCGTTAGGATATGTTTCTGCGTCATGACATTAAGCGGAAGTAGCCGCGCTTTTCATTCCCTCGTTGGTCGAGACTGCTTTGTTTCGCATGGTGGCGATCTGATCCTCCAGATCAGTCATGCGGGAGTAGAGGCGCGATTCGGCGCCGTCCAGGCGTTCCTCCAGCCGCTCGAACGAGCGGGCTATGGAAACGGCCGTATCATCGCCGTTCTTCCAGATCATGCGTTCGATCAACTCAAGGTCGCGCACAGTAAGAGATGCGGAGTGCTGTTTGGTTGTCATGTGATTGTGATTGACTCTTTGTAATAGGCCGATCCGACGTGTCGGCGAAGGGGGCGTCCTCAACAGTGTGGACAAGGGAGGGCAGAAACGCTGGGAAAACTACACCACACTTTTGAGGACTGTACAAGCCTACCGTACGGACGTTTCTGCTGTCAAGGGAAGCACCTCGTAATTCAAGGCACTTAACCGCTTGCGTACCACCGGAGAGTGCAAGTTAACGATCTTGAGACGGCTCGACACGATCCCTCTGCGCCATGCGGACGTGTCAGAGCGCGCCTCGGCGCAGTAATTCGGTGTTGATCTGCGAGAGCTCCTCCAATTGCTGCTGGAATTCTGTGTAGGCTGTGACGCTTGCGTGCGCCTTCTGTTTCTGGCCGTCGGTTTTGAGCAGAAACTTGCGGATCATACCCGTTCTCACGCACTGGACGAGGTAATGGAAAGGGCCATGTTTCTGCCCTTTATGGCACCGGCACCCCTTTTTCCCGCAAGTGAGGTACTGCCGGACATATGAGGCTCGCACAAGGTCAGTGGGCACGCGGAGGGTGGAGAACAGGGCGGTCTTACGTCTGAGCAGAACAGCCGTGGACATTTTCTCCGGCCGGAGATTCCTAGCCATATTTATGGTTACGAATCCTTTTTCGGTCTGTGCATCGCCTCGGCAATGGCCCGGATGGCTGCTTCTTCCTTCTGTTTCCGTTCTTCGGGAGACAGCTCCGGGTGCGACCGCTTGACCTTGTAACCGCGCCGGGTGTGGACGGTCTCGGAAGCTGCCTCTGTCGGCTGCGGTAGTGTTTTCAAGTGCTCAATGAATTCTTCAGGGCGAAGATACCGGACGCGCCCAGAGAATTCCGGCCCGAGGCTGCCCGAGACCGCCGCCTCGATTCTCTTCAGACGTTCCGCCTCGACGCAGATTACGGCTACGGTGAGATGTCCGGCCTTGAGGCACTTTGAGATATTCCCCACTTCATGATCGATGGTCGTGGTGACCGAGATTTCGCAGGCTATTGAAGAATCCGCCCGCTCGACAAGGAGGTCCACGCTTCCTTGCCCGTCGGGAGTGGGCTTCTCAATTGTGGCCCGGAATCCGAGTTCCTCCGCCGCTTTTTTGAGCCTCTGCTGAATGGCCTGGTGTTGCGCTCCGCCCCGGCCGAGGTCCGCCGGGACAGTCGGCGCCTTTCTTTCCGCAACCTTGTCCGCTTTCGGTTCCGGGAGACGCTTTTCGAGAACGGGTTTGGAAACTGGTGGCCTTGCTTTCGGCGGTTCGGGTTTTCGTTCCTCGGCGTCCAGCTTCGCGAGCAGCGCCGCTTCGATCTCCACTCTTGGCGTGCCGTATCTGGCTCGCGAGGCCGCAATTACCGCCTGTTTCGTCGCTTCCGCCTGCGCCGAGTCAATCTTTTCGGGGAGGGGAATAGAGAGGTTGAAATCGCCGCTTGCCTTTTCCACCCGGGTTATGGCTTGGCCGGTCTCCAGATTCTGGAGGTCCTGCGCCTTGAAGAACGAAAAGCCGCTCTCCAAAGCTCGGGCATCGCTGTCTCCCACCCGAAGGACGATCCGCGTGTAGGAATTGGCGAGAACCGCCGAAAAGACTTCGCGGTCGCGCTCCAACTGGCGCAATTCCTGGTGGGCGAGGACAAGGCCCAAACGGTACTTCCTTGCCCCGGAGAGGATTTCGGCCATGGAAGGGGTGATGAAGTTAGAGAACTCATCGATGTAGAGGTAGAACGGGCGGCGGGATTCCAGGCGCGTTGCCTGGCGGCCCATGACCAACTGCTGGAACTTCGCGACGAGCAGCGAGCCCAGCAAAAAGGAGTTTTCCTTGCCGATCTGGCCCTGCGGCAGCTTGGCCAGGAAGATTTTCCCCGAATCCATGATTTCGGAAAAGTCCAGCCGGTTAACGGTCTGAGAGACCATGTATCGGATGGGTTTGGGTGACAGGAACGTGTCCAGCCGGGTCAGGACGGGACCTATGGATTTATTGCCGGAGAGCTGGGTGAACGCTTTTTTCCAGTAATAGACGATATCCGGGTCGAGCACGGTGTCGAGGAACCGTTCCCGATAGGCGGGCTCGATCAGGAACCGGCGCAGATCGGAGAGGGTGCCGCCCTGATTGCTTTCCAGGAAAGCAAGGATGGCGTTGCGGAGAACGCTTCCCATCTGGTCGCCCCAGGAAGAGGAGAGGCGCTGGAAAACGGAAACGAGATCGGAGGCGAGAAGATTCTTCTCCAGATCGCTATGCGCCGACAGGATGTTAAAGCCGACGGAGTATCCTTCATCGGAAGGATCGACCAGGATCACATCCCCGGTGCGTCCCGGCGGAATTATTTCCAGAATTTGCTCGATCAAGTCCCCGTGCGGATCAAGGACGGCCAGTCCTTCGCCGTTCTCAATGTCCTCTTTGATCATGTTGAACATGAGCGTGGACTTGCCCGTGCCGCTTGCCCCGATTATGTGGCAGTGGCGCATGCGCTCATCTGGCGTGAGCCGCACGCAAACTGACTCGCCGGCGTGGACGTTGTATCCGAGCAAGACGCCCGACTGCCTTACGTTTTCAGGCGCCGCCTTGGTCTTGCCTGTTTCGCGCAGCAAGGCCGGCGAACGCACGGCGGATGATGGGATGTGGACGAAGCCGATGAGTTCGTCGCTGTTTAGGAGCATGCCTGAGCGGCGTGACTGGCGCCGGAGCAGGTCCTGCACGTGCTCCTCTGGTGGATACCCGTCGTTTGAAAGGGGGATGAGCGCATTTCCCTGCGGATGGGCGAAGACTCTGAGGGAAGCGGCCAAATCGCAGGCAATCTCTATGGTGCGTTCGTACCGTTCGCTTTTTGCGGCGATCCGCACCACGGCGGCATAAAGCGGGCGTGACACCTTGTCTTCTGCCGCCCGCGCCAATTCAGGAGCATTGACAAAGAAGGGTTTGCCATCGCTGTGCGCGACCGAACGCGTGATGCTCTCGAACCATGGATGCTGTGCGGACTGAAAAATGACTTGGAAAAGGCCAAGCTCGTTGGACTGCAGCTCAGAAAGCGCGCCGATGATGCCTATGAATGGATCAAGCTTGCCCTGAGCCAGGGGAAACATGAACTCACGTTCCAGGCCAAATTCGACCACGAGCGCCTGGTCACCATCGGTATCATTCCACGCCTTCTCCAGCGTGCCTTCGCGCATCTGAAAAAAAACATCGGGGAAATACGCCTGCAACTGGCGGCGGACATGCGGAGCGTCCGCAGGCCCAGCGGCAAACTGCGCCACGACTCGCTTGGACATGCCGAGCAGTTCAAAGACGACCGGCTCGCTGCAATTTGAAAGTTGCGAAAAGAAAGCGGCAAACGCCTCCGGCTTAATGTCCAGATCAGCCGGCAGGGAAGTCTGGAGTTCAACCAGGCTGTCACGAATGAGCGGCATCGGTTCGGGTTCTTCCTCCGGCACAGGTTCCACCGGATGTGGCGCAAGTTGGGTACTGAGTTTTTGACTGAGTTTTTGGACAAAGGAACTGAGGAATGTTGGGCGGCGTCCGTCATCAATGATCGGCATCTGCGGCAGATAGTGACCGTAGAACGGGCGAAACGGCGGCTCAGGAGAGACCGGCTCGTCAAACACCCGCCAGCCCCGGCCGCGTCTCTCCCATGTGTAAAACTGCTCCGAAAGCTCCTGGTGGATGAGGCCCATGGGTGCTCAACCATTTTCAGTCTTCGTCGCTTCTCCCCTGCGCCTGTACAACTCTCCCAGAACCGGCGCGCGCTCGTATTGCCGCACGAGTTTCACCCCTTTATGAGCCGTCACTTCCTCGGCCATCTTCTCAATGACTCGGGGAACCGCGTCCAAATACATGAGCCGCGTGTCTTCCCGGAAGTAAGTCTCCTTGCGGAACGCGCGGTCGTAAATCGGACCGATCACCGGCGATTTGAGCAACATGGCGTCAAGGTCCGAGAGCCCCAGCGCGATTGCATTGCGGAAGACCTGAGCGATCGCTATTACGAGGGCGGCCGTCGCGATTAGGGCAAATTTCAATCCCAAAAGTTGGGTGAGAGGGTAAAACACGGCATAGAAAAAAAGAAAGATGACAAGGACATGCCAGAGCTTCACTACAGCCGGGGCATAGACTGTGCGGCACGAGAAGAAATAGCCGGTGCCGAAAGGCGCAGCGCAGGCATCGAATGCCAGGCGCTCCCGCATCATGCGCAGGTAAAGCCGATTGGATGAAAGAACTCCGCCCTCGGCAAATTCCTCGCGCGACAATTCCAGGCCCGGGACCTTGCGCGTGACCAATTCCTTTTCCACGAGGCCGTAGAACTCCTGGGGCGGGAAACTGAAGCTGTCCGCGAAAGCGATCCAATGATTGAGAACTTCTCTATCTTTTGACTTGATGCCCAATATGCCCATATCGCAACCTTGCGCCCGGAATCATGGCGTCGGGGTGCTTCAAAGGTCAACGCCAAAACTGGACGCACGTCTCTTCGCAGCCCGGTGGGGAATTTCCATGTTCAAACCGCACCCGGGCAACGCTTGACTGACATGGAAGAAGACACACGCCAAACCAAGCCACGCCGAACTTTGCGCGGCCTGCGCCCGCTTCTCTGGTGGTTTCTTTTCGTCCTTGTCCTCTACGGTATCCGCAAGCACCAGGAATGGATTGAAAGGACGCGGCTCAGCTTCTCTGTGACATTGGAGGGCAAGCCGCTCGCGTTTGAAGTCTCTTCGACGCTCGACAGCCGGCCTGTGATGAACAGACAACGCGTTTCTCTCGGCTTTCACACATTTACCGTTACCCATCCCAAAGCAGAGCCATATTCGACGAATTTGTTCGTTTGGTACGGGGAGAACAACCTGGGTGAGATTACGCTCAAGCGCCTCAAGGGGACTCTGGATATACAAAGCCATCCGGCTGCTAAAGTGTTGAGGATTCACGGACCTGAATTCTCCGTGGCGCTCACGAACAGATTTGGGTTCACGTCCACCGTGCCGGCCGACCGGTACTACGTCGAAGCCAAGTATTCCTACGGCACGGAAAACACCATGGTCACGGTGCCCTGGCATGGAGTCGGATCTTGGCGCTTTGCTCCGGCACTCGGCGCGGTGGAGCTTTCCTGCAATCAGCCGGATGCCACGTTTCATATACTGCGAGCCGACGAGCAATCGATGGCCTTTGGCAAAACGCCTCTTTCAGTCAGTGACCTCCCCGAAGGCAGCTACAGACTCCTTGCCTGGCACCACGGGAACCGGCGCGAGGAAAATTTTTCAATCAAAGCAGGCGAAACCAACAGGATTGAAGTGAAATTTCTCTACGGAGCTGCGGTCCTCGACACTGACCCGCCGGGTGCATCTGTATCGGGGGGCGATGGACGGTTTCTCGGCACTACACCCCTTCAAATCGTGGAATTGCCGCCGGGTGAACATGACTATATTCTGCGCCTGGACGGTTACGAACCGGCTCCGGTTCTGCTCACAGTAGCGGCTGACCAAACCAACACCTTCCGAACCAACCTGCTCAACAGCGCTTATGTCAACGCCATGAGCGCTGCGCGGCAGTATCTCGCAGCGTCGGCCTACGTTCGGTCTCTGGAATTGGCCACCGCAGCCCTTGAGGCGAAACCAAACGATCCCGATGCCGTCTTCTTGCAGAAGCAAGCCCGCATCGGAGCAAACCTTCAACAAGCCGAAAGGTTCGGGAAACAGGGCGATTTTGCAGCCGCCATCATGGAGTTGAAATCCATTCTGAAAGCCGCGCCGGAGAAAGCTGAAGCCAAGCAAATGTTGGCGGACTTCGAGCGTCAGAAAGAATCGCTTGAGAAACAGCAGGCCAAGCGTCAGCAGGAATTGGCCGAGCAGCAGCGACTGGAGCGCCTAGCCCGGCCGAAGAAGGTCTATGATTCGTGTGCCGCCAATTTGACAGACGTTGACCTGTTCGATACTCACGTGCTAACGACCACCAAAGCTCTCAATGATCTGCAAGCGGGCATCATTCACGAGCTTCGCGATGTGCAGCCAAGCTTCAAGGTTTTTCCATACGATCCGCCCGCCCCGGAAACATTCAAGATCATTGCGGAGCAAGAATTGCCAGGCGGCTTCCGGAGCTGTCTTATCGTCGGCGGGCAGGCCGCCGACAATGAAGTGCAGATCTTCTTCAAAGTCCGGGAATTCGTGGTTCAGCGTAGAATTTCATCTGAGGAACGCATCCCCATTCATCCGTCGCGAATCAATCCCATGACCGATAAGCTCCAAACACAACTTAAAGAGGGAAGTCAGCTTGTGACGGAGCGCATTCAGCAGGCGATTGGCCCACAAAAGTAGCATGACCGTTGTGAAATCACCGCGCTCCATCACTGTACAAAAGGGCTCAACACGTCGCAGAAGAAAAAGATAAAAAATGACTCATACGCTAGCCAACGGGCTCTGTTATCCGCTCGCCGAAAGTCCGGATTGATTCCTATTTCGCACATGCGACGTGCAAGTGGCCAACATATTTCATGGCCTGGAGACCCTGAGCCACCTTACGATGGCGCGGGTTCCGCCCGGCACGAACGTGGTAAAGGAGGTGGGAGAGGCTATATACAAGGCGATGAATGTGCCGCCGGCGTTTGAAGTCGGCCGTTACGACTGGCCGCAACCGGACAGCTTCGTGAAAGAAGCCAAGCAAAATGTTCCCGACGGTTCCCGGCAATGCGTGATTGTGGGCGGACAGGCGAGTACCGACGAAACCGTGATTTGCTTCAGAGTGATCGAGCGTCAGACGCCGCACGCCGTGAAAGTGCTGGGAGGCCTGGTGCAAGCCCAAGTCACGACCGAATCCGACCGCAACGGTGAGCGGGCGGCAAGATTTCAGGCTCAGATTAAGGAAGGCGCGCCAATGGTTGAAGGAAGAATTCGGCGGGCGATTGGACAGGTTCCAGTACAACAATAATAAATCACTCCTGTGAATCGCACCGAATGGCGCTGGGAATAATCAGCACGATTTCTTGCTCACGAAAAAATGTCCTTGAATCACTCTTTCTACTGCGGCAGCGAACGCAAGCTTCTATTTCTCTCTGACGCTGCGGCGGAAGGGACGTGAAGCGCCCGAGGGAAATTCCACTCGTCAGTTGCTAATTTCGTTCGAATCAGCCTGGCGAGGAAATTTGATTTGCGAGAAAAATCGTTGCACCCTCCAATGTCGCGATATTCACATCAGACGAACCGCTGCTATGCGGGGTGGACGAGCAAATCGGACAATCAACACGAAACAGGCATCAATATGACTTGCCTTTGCCGTGAATCCTCTCTACCTAACTATTTGCATTTGAGCACCGGATTTGGATGCCACAGTCATCAAAGCTTGACACTGGGGAATAATACGCCAAAGGACATATTAATGTAACGCTAATGGACTCCACACCAACAACTTGTGGCGAACCAATTCGCTTTTATGATCCAGTCGGGCCATATGGCTGGTTGTCAAATTTCTCTCCCCACGCAATTATTATTGACGGATCTGTGTATCCGACTGTAGAACACTATTTCCAGACGCAGAAATTCTGCGAATTCAATCGCCGTTCCGCTGTAGCTGGGGCGAAATCTCCGAGCGAAGCGAAGCGCTTGGCGAAGGAATGGCAGAAATTCAGACGCGATGATTGGAGTCACGTCAGGGATTCGGTGATGGAAATGGCGCTCGAAGCTAAGTTTCGACAACATGCAAACCTACGCTCGCTATTGATTTCAACCGATTTGCGAACTTTAATCGAGGACTCATCGGATGATTCGTATTGGGGAGTTGGCCCCGGAGGAACCGGGCAGAATAGACTCGGTGAAATCTTGATGCGGTTGAGACACAGATTGCGAAACGCAGAAAGACTCTTGTAGGCTGTGGCCATGAAACCCTTGAGCATATCCGTTTGGCGATGGCTTCTCTTCAATGTCACAATTTCCATCTCCCCTCTCATACTGACTTATGCTTTGCGAGCGCTATTTTCGCAGAACCCGTCTTTAATAGGTGTCCTAGAACATGGAGAGTTATTCATTGTTGCAACAGGGCTGGCGGCAACAGCGATTGGTCACGTTGTTTCGAGATGGAAGCACAGCCAGTTGGAGCTCGGTATGTCTATGGTGGCAGTTTTCATAAGCGTGATCATTGTGCTCTTCTCGATTGCCTGTTTCAGTAGTCTTCAGTTGTTTGGCCTTCTTGAGCCGAAATTAGCACTCCTCGCTCAAGCAATGCAAAATGCACAACCCCCACAACCCCAAGCCGCCAACATGATCCTTAGCTTAAATAAGAATCTACTTTTCCACTCTTCTTGGATTGCTTTTGTGTTCGCCGTAATTACAGGAATTTACGCAAATTGGGAAGGCACTGATCCCACAACCCAAGGAGTTCCGAAACCTACGCAGAGTGCGCCGCAACCCGATTAACATCCTATGAGTAATCCTCCGACAACAATGTCCAGTAAGCCACGACGCAGCGAAAAGATCAAATCATACGGGGCTGCGTTAACATGCGTCCTCATTGCGGTCATTGGTGCAGGAATGATGGCAATAACCAGCAGCCCAAGCATGAAAGGGGCTGCGTTTTTATGGCTTCCTGCTGCTCTGCAATTGATCGGCGGTGTTTGGTTTGGCAGAACGCGAGGGCTTCTGGCCGGCGGACTTGGCGCTTACGCAGCAGGAATCATCGCCTATGGAGGTTTCGGATTGGCTGATATTATTATGAATTTACTCGCGGGCGGCATTGCAAACTCGTTTTTACCTGCGGTTCTCTTTCGGTTCTTTCGAATCAACCCGGATTTTGGAGCCGAACCACAACAGGTGCAGGAAGCTGCTACGTCCCTTGGATTTCTGCTAGTTGGAGTCCTTCTTTTTGCACTGTTAGCGATACCATTAAAGATGGGATTTTGGGGGTTTGTTCCGTCTTTGATTCTTCTATTTGCCGCGCCTATTGTTTTTCGAAATCTCCGTGTGGCCAGGAGAGATTTTGCACTCGCTTTTAGTATATGTGTTCTAAGCTGCGCCGCCAGTGCGCTGATTGGTTGTTTCGGCGTGGTGCTCTCCGGCCAATCGTGGCCCGCGGCAATCATCGGAACGGGAATAGGCTGGTTTCTTGGCGATACAGTTTCCGCTCTTTTGGGATTATACATAATGGCTGCGTTTACTCGTGACGCGAGGAAGGTAGGCCTTGTGGACGAATTCACGCAAAGCGATAGTTCAAACTAACCTTGCAGCAAATTCCGTTTTAGCGAATAACAGTGGCAAATCATCGCAGCTATGGATACGGACTCGGACTTCTCCCTCCACCACTACGCTTGGTGCTGGCTGTTACATTAACTTCCGCATTTATTTATATCGACTCGGTCAGATCTGCCATTGTGGCGCTCATTTGTGGACTCCTGTTGGTGATTTTAAACCTTCGATTCAAACTATTTCGCATTTTCTTGTTCGTGGTTTTGTCAGAAGCTGTTTGGAGAGTAGCCGGGAATTGGATTTTCTCACCGTCTGCAGCGACGGAAACAAGCCATTTTCTGTTACGCTTTAATCAATATGGATTCGAAAATGGCTTGATCGGTGGACTGAAGCGGGTCGCTATGATTTGCGTCGGCTACGCAACGTTAATGAGCAGCCGATATTATGACTATTATGAAGCCGTCGTCTTTTTCTTTAGACCCCCCCTATGCAAGAAGTGGGTAATGTGGTTTTTTCGGCTGCTGCAGATAAAGGCGTTGCAAATGCGCGGGTTTTATTGGTCTGTTTTGATGCGTGGAATCCGTCCTAGAAAAAGTAACCCACGACAGCTTATTCAAGCGATGAAAGTAATGCTGCAAAGTCTCGGTTGGCACATTATTTCGGAAGTCGGCAAGTTCACTTTTGCTGGCGAAACAAAGGAAAGGGCTGCAAGTGATGGATCAAAGAAGACCTTGGACCTGGAAGATGTGTCTGTGAGCTACGATGCCTTGGTTGCATTAAGTCACATCAACCTGTCGGTCTCGGGTGGTGAGTTTATTGTACTGCTTGGTAAGAATGGCGCTGGAAAATCAACGCTTTTGCGATTGCTAAGTGGCTATATTCCTTGGATCACAGGGGCGTATACTGGTAATGTAACCCTGGATGGCGTTTCGATCGCGCAATTTGATCTCAACACTATTGCGCGAAGCATTAAGTATATCCCTGATTCTGCTGGCGAGTCAATTGCAGGGCTCACAGTCGAACAAGAAGTTATGCTTCTCGCACGGGATAAGGACTGTGCGATTCATGCGGCGGAGGCGATGTGCATCCAAGATATCTGGCAACAAGAAAGCGATACATTATCCGGAGGGCAGAAGAGTCGTTGTGCGCTTGCTGGAATCCTGGCGTCTGGTGTGAAATTCGTTCTGTTGGATAATCCGTTGGAACCGTTAGATCAAACAGGTCGTGAAGAGTTTGTAGAGGCATTATTGGATTTTCTTCGGAATTCAGATTCTAGCGTTATTGTAACAGATCATTTTTACTATGAACTGATGCCCTATGCCACGCGAACTATAATTCTTGATGGGGGTCGGATTATTAAGGATGCGCCGGGCCCGCCTGTGCTGAAAGATGTATATGATATCGCAGGAATACGAACTGAAGGTGCTTGGCCCAGAATCTCATGCCCTCCTCGCGGTGAGTTACTTGCGGAGCTGTCGAATATCCATTTATCCATTGATGGTCGAGAGGTTCTGCGAGGTTTTGCTTTACAGGTCTATCGAGGAGAACAGATCGCTCTAACGGGACCAAACGGTAGTGGAAAAACCACGGCGATGTTGGTATTGGCGGGTTTATTGAAACCGAGGAAAGGGAAAGTTGTTGTGAATTCGAGTTTGCCATATCCTGTAAGGATGATGATGCAGGATTATGGCGTGCATTTTGCCAAAGCAACAGTTAGAGAACAACTGCAACTGCAACCACAGTTAGATAAATGTGCTGCACAAAGGACGAAACAAATCGTCGAAGAAACTCTGAGCCGTTTGCGGCTCTCTGGCGACGAGAACACTTTTACAGTGCATCCTGCCACCGCTCGCATGGTTGCCGCAGTCGATGTAGCTTCCGGTGGCGAACTGATCGTCTTTGATGAACCGTCAGTGGGCTTTGACGCCCGCGAGGTGGAAGACTTACTCGCTATCTACGCACAGCTTGTCAGTTCAGGCAAGGCTGTGATCTCAATTACCCATGACCCCCGTCTTATTCGTGCCGCATCTCGGGTGCTGGTGTTGAACGATGGCTCGATTACGCGAGAAAGCGTTGGAGCAATATCAGTTCTTGATAAAAGCGTGATGAATTTACGTACGGGGGCTCATGATGTCTGGGTGTTTGAATACGGCCCACGGAATCGAATCGCATTCGCTCTCTGTTGTGGTGATTTTAGGACTGCTAAAAGACTCCTAGTGCGTGTTCAATTTGGATGTGTGTTCGGCACGAGTTTACAATCACTCGACTGTGACTGTGGGCTTCAGATGGATAAGGCTTTGATGGAAATCACCGCACATGGACCGGGGTTATTAGTCTATTTGCCTGGAGAGGAGGGTAGGGGTCATGGTTTGGGAGCAAAGATCAGGATGATGTCAGTGGAACGAACACTGAACACTTCGCCATTTATCGCGACCGTATTCAAAGGGATGAACTACGCCAATTATAGCGCACTCACTTACGTTCCATACATTTTGGATGCTGTCGGAGTTTCAGGTTCTGTTCACTTGATGACTAATAATCCTCAAAAAGTATCGGCTTTGGGTGCAGCAGGAGTTGCAGTGTGTGAGGTCGTTCCATTGACAATTTCCGAATCAGATCTTTCTGAAATAGGACGAATGGAACTGCTTGAAAAGCGCGAGCTACTTGGACATGTATAAACGGCTTCTTCAACCATAAAGGAATGTTTTCTTGGTGCGGTGTCAGTCATAGTGATCCTTCCGGAATCCCCCCCCATTTGCTCGATGGGAAGTGTGCATGGTAAGATTGGAACCAATGGTAAATGCAAATCAATGGGGATAACAGAAGCTACAAGAATGCCAACTGTTTATGGTGATTTTGAGGTGGCTTACTTCTGTGACAATCGCACTCGAGGTCAATGCCTAATCCTGCACAGACAACCAATGTCTGACGTAGCGTTTGTGAGAGTTCAATCGGCGTGCCTATTTGGAGAATCATTTCGATCCACTTTGTGCGACTGTGGAAAACAACTGGAGTATTCGCTTGAAACCGTTGGGAGGATTGGAGGGTATGTCTTTTATCTTTTTCAGGAAGGTAGAGGTGTAGGGCTAGAGAATAAGATCAAATCGCTCGAAATCGAACGGACTGAGGGTCTGAATAGTTTCGAGGCATATGAACAACTCGGCTTCGATATCGACCCGAGAACATATGAACTGGCAGTTGCAGCTATGAAAGAAGTTGGTGTGCCGCAAGAAATCGCCTTGTTCACTAACAACCTGCATAAAGTTCAAGCTATCGAAGATGGAGGATTTCGCGTAGTTAATCACATCAGGTCAATGCAAGTCTAATTCGATAGATCATGTGTCACTCATTGGTTCTGCCGTCGACCCGTTGACGCGGGTTGTTTTTGGTTGCCCATGCGCTTGGCGAATTGTTAGGCCTCGAACATCGTCCCGAACCAAGGATACCACCATACCATACGAACTCGCCTGAATATCCACCGAAGCACCGCGAGGTTTATAACGACAAGGACACCTGTCCCGATGGGAAGCGCATCAAGCCTGAGCACCGTGAAGCAGGGACTGGGAACAAGAAACACTGTGTGGAGTGCGACAAGGTCAGCTAGCTTTTTGCCTCCCACACTAGAGTTTCTAATTCTGCTCGGTCAGCGCGTTCGTTTGGAGCACGTCCATCACGTAGCATTGGGAAAGGACGGGAAGTTCATAGGCGAGGAAGACCGCTTCTGGCTTTCCGCAGGCGTGCCCGTTCGCCGCCCGGGGGGGGGCGTGCCACGATTGCACGAGAGCGGAGAACTTGCCTTAGCGGCAAGTTTGCCCTCCTTGCATCGAAAGGCCCTCCCGGTATGATCAATGCGCGCGTGGCGAACGACACTAGCTCGACCCTGGCAGGTCGGTCATGCGCTGGTAGTGGAGCAAGGCACCGCTTAAAAGGCGGTGTTCTTGCGTTCGGAGGACGGTGTCGGTTCGCGGCAGGGCGGCATCAGTCTGGCGAAACCGCACGCTTAGCCGTAGCAAGCGACTCTTCCAGGTTCCCCTGGGATAGCGGAGAAACAGCGCTTCGGGCCATGAAGTCAGCCAGTCGCGGTTCGGCCCCAAATCTTTGCACTCATGAATTCCGGAAGATGAGTGACCGAGGATGGTGTTCGTAGGAGGCGAGGCAGTCTCGACTGCGCCTGATTGACGTATACACTGCGCGTCCATATGGATGCACTAAACTCCGCAATCAACTGGTTCCTCGGGCATTGTGAAAACCATCGAAAACTCAGTGCCCACACGATCAAAGCTTACCGCCATGATCTCGCTCTCTTTCGCGCATTCGTTTCAGGGGTTCGAGGCGATTCTCTCATTTCAATGATTGACCGAAGTCTGATTGAGGATTGGCTGGCGAGCATGAAAACCGAGAAGCCACGCACCATGCGTCGCCGATTGGCAACGGTCAAATCGTTATTCGGAAGCCTCGAACGCCATGGTGCTGCGACCAGCAATCCGTTAGCAGGATTCCGGAGTGAGATCAAAGTGGGGAACAGTCTGCCGCGGATTGTGGCGCGCGCCACGGTGAGGTCGCTGCTTCGTTCTCCCCGTACACGAGTTCCGGCCACCTCTATCCAAAGTAGCCGCAGAACTCAGGAAACGGCCCTTATCGAAACGCTCTTTTCCACGGGTATGCGCGTAGGCGAAGTTGTCAGCACCAATATGGGAGCGGTCGACATGGAGCGGTTAGTAGTAAAGGTGTGCGGCAAAGGGAACCGGGAACGTGAGATACCGATTGTTTGCGGTGCCCTCCGGGAATCATTGTCACAACTCATCGCCGAGCGATCGGCCGCAGGAGCGACGCCTGATGCACCATTGTTTGTAAATCGCCGAGGTACACGCCTATCAGACCAGTCTGTTCGAGCAGTCTTGCGCCGACATTCGGCCCAGATCGGTGCGAGGCGTATTACGCCACACATGCTGCGCCACACGGTGGCCACACTCCTCCTGGAAGACGGTGCGGATCTGTACCACATTCAGCGATTGCTTGGGCACAGCTCCATCGCAACCACGACGATTTATGTGCATGTGAGCGAACGCAGTCAGCGGCAGGCTCTTGCGCGGTACCATCCGCGCAATAAAATGGCAATTTGAGCCGCCGGTAAACCGTGTGCGTTATCGTGATAGTGTCCGAAGCAGATCGTGAAAGAAATTGCTTCTCCGATCCTGCCCTGCCATTATCGCGGATAACTAAGAATTATCCGCTGAATAGCGTTGCAGGGCTAGACAATGAAAAATGGAGTTTTTGAGAAAGACGACTATGCTGAAATACAGCGGAAATATTTTGACCAATTATTCACGGCTGGACGGGTAGATGCAGATCCATCGGGTTGGCTTTTGACATACTCAGACGCAGAAAAATTTCTCCAACTGCCTCAAGTGAGCCCTCACGACTTCGCAAAGTATCACGTTGACGAGGGGCGTTCATTGGCGGGGCACAAAGAGCGATTAGTGCCGTTACTGTCCTCTTGGGAGGGACGATCCCTTCAGCCCGGAGAATTCACACTTTGCCCGTCAGGAGGATGTGCTTCTCTCGTCACCCTAGCAACCCTTAAAGCACTGGGAATAAAGAAAATCCTTTTCGAGACGCCTGCATATTTTGCCACGATCGAACAGGCCAGAGAGGTGGGCCTCCAGGTCGAGCTGCTGCCAACGTACAGAAATGACGGTTACGAGCTGCGAAATGTTGGGAGCAAGCTTCGTCATCCGCAAATTGGTCTCTGGATAACCCAACCTCGGGCCGCGCTGGGCTTTGACCAATCCTGTGACACTGTTGGGCGTTGGGCGCGGCAAATTGGCCAACGCGGCTACGTTGTGAGCGATGAGGTCACTGACCAAACGTTCCCGTCGCATCTGAGCAAGCTAGCTGAATTAGCACCGCATGCCAATGTCGTGCGGATTCGAAGCTTTACGAAAGGAATGGGATTGAACGGACTGCGTTTGGCGACCATCCTGCATTCGGCGCAACTACGGGCGCATTTGGTTGATTCGCTGGAAACCTTTGGCGGCTCTATTGATGCTCACAGCCTTATAGCCGTTACGAAGTTGGCTGAAAGCCAGTCGCGATTTCGAAGAATGCTGATGGCAGCCAACGCACAAGTTAACGACCTGCGCAATAAAGCAGAACGACTCGTTCGGGGTTCTCCGATTACCGTGAATCGGCTCACGAACGGATACATTGGCAGCATGATTGCAGATCTCCGCGGGCTCGGGTGCACTCAAAAGCAGCGTCGCGTACGTCTCCTCAGGTGGTGTAGTGAAAAGTGCACGCCCGTAATCCTTGGAAGCAGCTTTTATATGGCCCAATCCCCGCCAACCGAGGCAGTTCGTTTGAATTTTTTTAACCGCCGGGAGAACATTACACGTGGGATAGTAAACATCCTTCAGCTTTGGGAGGACCGCTAAAGTAAATCCTTTAACGTTTTCCGCAGTTTTCCGATCTGTTTTGATGACACATCGAGGCGCAATTCCGCGATGAGATTTCCTGGCAGATATGCTTTGATTCGAAAATTTGGGCTCGGTCGCAGCGCCCGACTCCCACCAAAATCCAGGCTCATTATCGACTCCGGCGTTGAAGCTGTGGTGGCTGCCTTCTTTTTCGAGCGTTTTGTTGCTTTGGTTGGAGCATTGATGGTTTCCGGAGTTTGGTGCTCAATCTTGCGAGCGATTCGGAACACCTCAATGCGCGTCCGCGTGGCAAGAAAAAGGCCCATGAAGAACAAAGCGCTACTACCAGATCCAAATGCCACCCCCAAATCCCAAGGTGAGTTATGCCGAACCAGATGGGTTATGCGAGCCGAGCCGCGGGTGAACAGTGGAGCGAGAGCGCGATAATAGTAGGCTTTCGTTTGATGACCCTCGACCAAAAGGGTCACGTGCTGCATCCCAGAAAGAGCACACTGTTCCAGCAAAGTTAAATATTGTTCCACAGGTCGAGCGATCAAAAGGTGCGTCCCGCTAATCGTTGCTAAGGCTTGCTGTTGTGAACGTCGATCTCCCAAAGCTCTTACCAAGCCATCAGTCATGCTGTGCAGGCGAATTAAGGTATGCACAGGAAGCTGGTCTTGCTCATATAGCCATAGCAGAAAGTCCGCCCAGCGATTCAGAACAATAGCAAAGCTTCCCGCGGTGCGGAAGGCCGGAAGCCAGGAAGCGATATTCAGGCACGCGTCGAGACAAGAGGAGCCGCTTAGGAGGGGTTTGTTCAGAAAATACTCAATGCTGAGCTTCTGGAGGGGATGCGTTGCGTTATCCTCAACCCACAGTTCCAGATCATCCGGCGAGAGAGTCTGATGGGGGCGGTCTAAACGATCATCGCGCAAAATGCCTTTGAAATCCGCAATTTTCAAACCAAAATTTTCCGCAATTGTATGCGCCTGTAATTCCGTATCACGGAAGGAACACTCAGTAAGACGGCATGTCTCGAACACCTTGTTATTCGTTTGACACTCTCGAAATTCACACCGACTGAACGTGCATCCCTTAACAAGGAGATTGCGGAGGTCGCAGCGCACAAACGATGTCTGTTCGAACTCGCAATTCTGCATGTCAGAATCTGGGAAAGAACAATTCTCAAAGGCCGAATTCATCACGGTGTCATACGCCCAACTGCTCGACCCAAAACCGCAATCCCGGAATCGGCACGACCGAATCGAGCTATCTTTAAAATCGCAGTGCGTGAAATCCGCTGATTCGGCCGTAAACGAATGAAGAGCCGACTCGACGATATTACACGTTCGTGCAGTGCGATGGTTCCGAAGAACGCCAGTCACTTCAGCGCCGCGCAGTTCCTGCTCAAACAGTCCTGGGGCAGCATCCCCCTTGAGAACAATTCGCCTGTGAGTGGGCACAAGCCCCAAACTTCCCTTTGGTTTGCGAACCATGAATAATTCTTAGTTATCCGTAGTTAGCCTACCAAGACTCGAATTCGGACAAGCTAAATCAACTGAATTGAATCAAGACATTAGCGCATGATAGTGGTTGAGATAAAGTGTCACTTTTGCATTTTAGGTAATTTTATTCTGTGCTACAATCGCTTAATGCGACTCATGCAGGGAGATAACTGACCGTTCAAAAATGTAGCATGCTTTCCCGTAGGCACAGCGTCACAAAACATTATCAAGACCATTTATCATTGCCGTATGGCGTGCGGATTTTCGCTTGGGTACGGGCCATCAGATGGGTCGGCTGGGGGTTGGGCGAAGCGCTCCTCCCGGTTTTTATCCTCCTCTTCTCCAAGACATTTGCCGAGATGGGATTGTTCAGTTCCACCGTAGACATTGTCTCACTGATAAGCTTGCCCATCATTGGCCTCTGGGCGGATAAAGTACCAGCGAAACGACTCGTTCTCTGTTCTCTTCTTCTCTGTCCTCTGGTTGGTATTAATTATTTCATTGCTGGAGAGCTCGGCATGACGCTATTCATCGTGCTTGCGAGAATGGTGAATGGGTTCACTTGGGAACTCGAGAATATTGGCATCGAAACATACTACCGTCGCATCACTAATTGCAAGACAATCGCTACTTCGTTCGGCTACCTCGACACATGGTCGCATGTGACTTGGATCGGCGCGGCACTCATTGGGATGTTCCTGGTGTTGTTTATGCCGATCCATTATTTGCTTTTAGGAATCGCTCCGTTTGCCATTGTTGCGTACGCTGTGGCGCTCAAAGCGCCAAAGGATTCGGTGCGCGCTGGGAATGACGGTGAGACGCTCTCATTCATCCGCTCGTACGGGAAAGCGATCGGCAAATGGTGGACATGGAACGCACGCCTATGGCTTATCGGCGCACTGGTCTTGTTCTCGGGAATTGTCAGCGCTCTGATGTACTTCTTCATCCCCATTGACGCGTATCTCTCCGGAGCAAGCCTCCCCATGGTCGTGCTGATCACTGTGTTTGGCGCCATCCCAGCCCTCTTCGGATACAAGCTCGGTCGCATCGCAGACGTGAGGAACAAATACACACTTGTCTCTCTTGGTCTTGTTGGCGTGGCGGTCATCGCTGTTGGACTGGTCGTTTTCCCACAGTACTGGTTCAAGCTGATTGCTATATTCCTGATGGGAATCATTCTGGAATTGTTATATGTCATCCAAAGCAGTGTGATTACGCTCCTAGGTCCGTCCGAAACGTATGGAGAGCGTGGCAGTGCTTTCGAATGCCTTGTCACGCTCGGTGATCTGGCGGCTCCGCTCATTCTCGGAATCGGGCTTGATATCATGGGTTTTGCCAATTTGTCGCTGGTCATTGCCAGTGTAGCTCTAACGTTGTGTGTCGGGTATGTATCAGCAGATAGAGATAGCCGCAGGCCGGACTGTCCTACTATTGCCTCTGCACGATAAAAGTCATCATGACGGCGGAGTTAGCGGGCAGATTGGCCGGTTTTGGCTCCGGCGTTTCTTTAAAGCCGGGGGCACTTTGGCCGGTTTTGAATTTGACTCGTGCTGGCGGACGTATTTGGAAACTGTTTCCCGCCGAATGTCCAGTTCACGCGCGATCCGCCGGAACGACCAGCCGTGACTCCGTAATGTAACTATCGACTGTTGCAGGCTCATTTCGAGGTAATTCATCGCGGAGTTGTCCCGTCTGGGACCTCATTCCCGCAACGAATTGTTCCTCCTCAAAATGTCCGCTTTTCACTGCCCGCTAACAAGCAGGCGGATGGGGAAGGTTCAGCCACTGCGCCTGATGCGGTTCAAATTACGCCCCATTGGGCCGTTCTGGTCAATGATGTACTGCGCCCTAATAAGGCGTGGCACGCGCCGCTACAACTCAGGCGCAATTGAAAAATTCGGCGCGAGTGTCCGTCGCGAACGAATCGCCAAGGGTATTACACAGGAGAAATTGGCTGAGCTGGTTGATTTGAACATCCGGTCCATGCAGAAAATCTAAGCCGGCCAGATAAACGTGCTAACGAGGCGCAGCCTCAGACCAGTTCAGCACCTTGAGGCTGATTCTGCCTACTGGGTTGACCAACGCTTTGGGTTGTAAGCGCCTCGTTAGATATGTCCGCTTCGCGGACGTGTTCATGACAGAGTAGTGAGTCCGGCTGGGCAGCACGGCACCTTTTGAGCGCCGGAATATTGCCGACAAGCGGCGGTTGCTCCATAGACTGGAGAACAAAAGCCCAACCGGAACTCGCCATGAAAATAACCCACAGCTTGGCCCGACTCCAGCAGGAACAGGTCGTCATGGAACTGGAATGCATTGACCGGATGTACTTGAACGCCTACGTGCCCAAACTCACCAGCGAGGCCGGCATCGCTGCGTTTTGCCGGGGATATTTGGGGCACCGGTTTGCCTCAACCAAGCAGGCGGTGGCCATGACCAAAGCTTTTGTCAAATCCATCGAGGTGTTCATCCAACGGGAAGGCTTGGAGTTGGTGCGCTTTAAAAAAGGCCAGCGCAAGGATGACGTCTTGCAGGAGCGCCTGCGCCGGTTCAGACAAGCCGAGGGGGTGGTCTTTGTCGGTGTGGCCCAGGAGAAGGTCAGAGTGCCTCGCACCACCCGCAAACGCTTGGACTCTGGCGGCACGATCCCCTGGATTATGTATTCCACGGCCATGGTCAACGTGTATTACTTCTACTGCCGGGACCAGGACTTCGGCCCGTTCTTCTTGAAGTTCTGCTCCTATTTCCCTTACTCGGCCAAACTGTGCCTCAACGGGCATGAGTATCTGAAGTGTCAGTTGGCCCGGCGGGGTATTGGCTTTGAAGCTCTGGACAACGGTCTGTTGTCCTGCGCCGATGTCGGCACCGCTCAACGGATCAGTGATGGCTTAAGCCCCGCCAAGATTGATGCCTTGTTCCGCAAATGGCTGGCGCGCCTGCCCCACCCCTACAGCGCCCAGGACCGGCGGGCCGGTTACCGGTATGATTTATCGGTCCTCCAGGCCGAGTTCTCCCTGACGCAAGTATGGGATCGCGCCGTCCACGGGCGCACTTTCTTCGAGGAACTCATCCGCGAAAACATCGATTTGGGCCGTCCCGAACAGGTACAGTTGATCTTTGCTCGGAAGATGCACAGAAAAACCGCCACCGACGGCCGATGCCGGACGCGCATCCTTACCGAGGGGGTTGTCCCCTCACTGCACGTCTACTACAAAAACACCCACCTCAAACAATACCACAAGCAAGGTCGAGGCTTGCGGACCGAAACCACGATCAACAACGCCTATGACTTCGGGGTGGGCCGACGCCTGAAGAACCTGCCGACTCTGCGGCAGATCGGCATGGCTGCCAACCGGCGCGTGCTGGAGGTGGAGCAACTAACTCACGACTGCCACATCGGCACCGAGGCGTTCGACAAACTCCAGAAACCGGCCAAGGTCGATGGCCAAGCGGTTTCGGCCCTGCCTTTCGGACAGGGGCGAGTGCAGGCTTTGCTGGCGATGTTGGTGCTGTTTTGTTTGCAGCCCGAGGGCTTCCGCAATCGTCAACTGCGGCCATTACTTGCGCAGTTGCTGGGACTGCCATTGTCCCAAATCACCCCCGGGCGCATGAGTTACGACCTGCGCCGCCTGCGCCTGCACGGACTGATTGAACGTATTGCCAAAACGCAACGCTATCGCCCCACGAGCTTCGGACTGAAGACCGCTCTGTTCTACACACAAACCTACCAGCGGCTCCTGCGACCCGGACTCTCTCAAATCCACGATCCCAGGCTGGCACACTCCTCGCCCCTAGCCATCGCCTGGGCCAAGTTCCAAAAGGAATTAGATCACCACGCCTCTCAAAAACTGGCCGCCTGAAAACTTGATCCGTTTACACCGTGTTTTAAACTTCAAGGACTCTAGTGGCGACGGCGATGCGGATTCAAAAGGCACTGGACTGAGCTTGGGCCAGGCTGATGCCCTAAGGCGATGAAGCCTTTCCTTTACAGATAAGGCGCAGCGATGTGATCCCAAGTAAACGGCCAACCTACTTCTTACCGCGTCCAGCTGGTGCATGGTTAGTGACGCGCACCGCCGCCTCCATCTTCCCCACCAACCTCGGCAAAAGCCGCTCGCTAAATCCGGCCGTGAAGCCAAGAACAATTAACATCGGTGGACCGAATTTCATAAGACCTGGAGCAACAACCCCTGCAGCCATGGCGCACACCATCACACCCCCAGCGACGAAACCTGTAACGGTGCGGCGGATCGATTCCATGTAATGTAGTCGCTTTCCTGCGGTCGCATCAATTCCCAAAACCGACGCTCTGGACATAAGCGAAATACCCGCCCCCCAAGCTCCAGCAAAAGCCCCCAACATCACCTCTTCGAAGAGATTTCCAGATTCCAAGACAACAGCCTTCCCCAGCCAACCCGACACTCCAAGAGAGATTGTCACAACCCCCACAGATAGCAATCCAGCCTGCAGAATCCACATCCGCGCCTGTTCCGCAGTCCGCGCTCGATAGAACGCCTCTGCAGCAGCCATGCCTTTCTTCGCATGCTCAGATTTTTCCGTAAACAGCATGAGAATCGCGTTGGCTATCTGAAATCTAAACCCTCGTTTCAACTCATCGGATAAATGGGACATAGGCAATGCCTCCAACTCCGTCTGTCTGCCGAGAATTTCCCCCCACTCGGGTCGCCGTTGAAGTTCTTCCATCTTTTTCTCAAAGCAATCCTCCGTTTGCCACCAGACATCCAGTCTCTTATCCAGCCAAACTGAGAATTCGTCACACTCATAAACCAGATTCTCAAGTGGAAAAATCGGGCGCTCGCGCTTTCCGTTTCGAACTTGTGGTTCCATAGGCGGCACTTGGGCCGCCACTTCTGCCGCAGCGACGGGTACCACTCCACTGCCCAGTTGCTCCGGATTTGCCATACTCTGCTGGCTAGTCTGTCGCTACAACCGTGCCATGCAGCTTACGTCAGTTGCTCTTTGCGTTCGCTGATCTCTAGTACACTCCATACCTTGAATTAGACCATGGTCCAACCATGGAACTGTGGTTCATTCGGAAACTCGCTAAATCTCGTGGAGTGGCGGCTGCGCTCGCCCGTAGCCGCGTTTCGACCACGTTGGACTCGGCGTCTGCCTTCCTCTTGGCAGTCGCATGCGGATCCCCATACAAGATCGACCTATCTATTACCGCAGCCACCCTCACGAAATCATCCACAACGGACTGCACGTTCGGTACGATTACCGGGTTCAGATAACCCACAAAGGCCTTGGCACCCAACCGAACCAGATAAGGCCCGAGGTTCTGCGCGCAGTCACAGCTATACAAGTGAACAATTGCTCCAACGACCGCATAGTTAACTCTCTTACTGTCCTGCAAGTCATAAATGGGCGACGACCACTGGCCGGTAAATTCAGCGGGGCCGCCGTGTCCCATTCCGCTGAAAAGTCCAATCGTTCCAGCCGCCGCTTTTGCCTTTTGAACATCTGAGTAATAAGCATCGCGTCCAAACAGGTCGCGTTCTGGATAACACGGCATTGACGTTAGTGCCTTCCGACGCGCGTCGTGGACAGCTTTGGTGATCGGATCGTCATTCGCCTCAAGAAACACGGCATTCATTCTCACCCTCAGATGATCTCACCTTTCAGGAACGCCTCCTGTACGATCCGAAGTGTCTCCGTCTCAAGCTCAAGAAAATATTTTCCAACGCGTGTGTTTTGCGCCACCTCCTTAGCCGCGTCAGCTCCGGAAAAAACTTTGCCATCGAGGAACTGAAACTTCTCATCCTTGTCCGTTTCCAACCTGCTCACGATCAGATCCTTGATTTCTTCTGGCGAGGCCTCCGCAACGGATAGCAGCAGGCTATGCGGAAGCCGGCGCGCCGCGGCCGCCTTCACGATATAGTCGCCAGAGTCCTTTGCGCGAATAACGGTGCTATTCGCCAGAGCTTCGTTAATAATTCCTTGTGAGTTGAAGGCACTCACCCGAACCGGGCGAGCGACGAAGATTGGTTTGTTTCGCTCAGACGCGAAGTTCATAAGCCCAACCTGAGAAATTCGAATGACACCAGTAGAGCACCCATACTTGAGATTTTGGTCCGCAAAGCGGAAAAGTCAACCCTTCATGAGTGCTTTGTTCAAAAGCGATTCCTTTGCATTCACTTCTCCACAATCGCCGCGGCCATGTCAAAGCCGGGCTCATGCACCGGAAACTGCTGGACGGGCCGGTCTTACGCACATTCAAGGTTCGGATGCACACACGCTAGCCGCACGATCTGCGCGATGGCCTGTCGCAGCCCGTGGCAGCTCCCGGGGTGGCTCAAGGTCGGCTTTCGCCAAAACCTCAAACTCCAAATAATACGGAACGACAAGTCCAATCTTTCAAATTCAACTTCGGCTGGTTGCCTTCGGAAATGAAACCGCCTTTGCCACTTCCGGCAAATTTGCCCTCCTTGTGCGGCTCCGACGCGGACGTATGCTGAGCCTGTATGTCGAAAAGGAGCACACAAAGAGACGAGAACCGGCTGGTGCGTCGGCGCGATATCGTCGAATTGGTCGTGCAGCCGCTTACCGCCCAATTGAGCGAAATACGGCTGCAGATACAGGAGGTCCATGATCTGATCGAGATCATGGCTCGTGAAATCCAGCGCCAGGCGAGCCCCAGGGATCGGGAACAATCTTAATATGGCCCTGCGGGTAGAGGGCAGATTCAATTCACGACGGCAGAAGGCAACGTTCACGCTTGAGTTGCCGGTGCAGGCAAACGGCGGGTGAGAGGCTCGATTGACTGCGCCAAGTCTGCATCGTTCTGGGCTAAAGCGAGAAAGAAACAAATAAGCCCCAGTATGTGAGAATCACTGCTGGGGGTTTCTTTTGTACTAAAATGCAGAGGTGGAAGCCGGGCCGTTGTTCTTTCGCAAGTTGGCAAGGGATAAGCTCTTTTTAATGGAATTAATGGACACAAATTCAAGAAAAGGACTTCAACATGAACGCGCCACTTCCTGAAAACGAAACCGAAAGATTGGCCGCCTTGCGCAGCTACCAAATCCTGGACACCTCGCCCGACACGGAATTCGATCTCCTCACGGCTCTGGCTTCGCAGATTTGCACCACGCCCATTGCGATGATGAGCCTGGTGGACAAAGATCGACAATGGTTCAAATCCAAAATCGGCGTGAGCATTTCCGAAAGCCGGCGGGACATTGCGTTTTGTGCCCACGCCATCTTGCAACGCGATGTGATGGAGGTTGACGACGCCAGTGCCGACAAACGGTTCGTGGACAATCCGCTGGTTACTTCCTCGCCCCACATCCGGTTTTATGCCGGCGCGCCCTTGGTGACCAAAGAGGGCTGCGCGCTCGGCGTCATGTGCGTGTTGGATCGCAAGCCGCGGAAGCTGAGCAACGAACAACGGACAGGACTGCTCATGATCGGCCAACTGGCGATGGTGGTTCTGGACTTTCGGAAGAAGGTGGGCGAAGTGTCCAAAGTGGCTGCCGAAAGGGAATGGCTTATCACCGAATTGAAGCAAGCGTTGGCCAAGGCAGAAGGCAGCGCGACCTTGAATTAAACGAGGCACTACCGCTGTAGGAATTTAAATTGCCGTTTACAAATTGCGGAAGAAGAACTCCCGATTATTAAGTCAGTCGGGAGGTGTTGTTTGGAATGTCCCTCCAAGAGTTGAAAAAGTCGTTGGTGGTTTGGCTGCCGAGCAGACAAGCTCGGCGGTGAAAGTAAACACAAACCAAAACCAACAACCGCATGGTGGTGATCAAAATTGCTTTTCATCGAACAAACCTGAGGGAGTTATAATCTTCGGTCACTTCGATGCCCAACTGTTGAGCTTCCTTGATTACCTGTTGGGCAAGGTATGGGTCAGGAGCAATGTAAACAGCAGGACCTTTGTTTTCATTTAAGCAACTCTTCAAGATCAGCAGCGCAACCACGGTTTTACCGCTACCTGTGTTCATCCGAATTACGATGTCCTCCTCTTCACGGCGAGCAAACCATTGATTCCACACCTCGGTTTGGACGTCACGAGGATACTGATACCGAGCATTTTTGTTTGGCAACGCGAAACGCATTTGCATTGATTGTGGCTGTCATGGTAGTGTTTCGGTGTAAAGTAACGCAGAGTGCATCTCAGGAATGTTTCTTGCACATAAAGAATTCTGCCTATTAACATGATAAGGCATTGATAACTGGCGTTCTGTCCATTACGAGGCATCAGAGCCATCCGGAAGCTTGTGAGGTCGGCAACATATGAGCGCTCCACGAATCTGCGAGCCCAAATGAAGCGAAGAACATGAAAACCCAACGTGAACTAGCAATCGACGCATATATTCAGCAACATCCTGACACAGAATTGCCTGCGCCTCATCCGGTGGGCTTTCACGGAAAGGTTCATCAGCTCGCCGTTTATCGCCTACCAATAGAGCTGCTTATCTTTAACATCGGCAACGGCCGTTTCGCCGCGGAATTGATGGCGGAGGAGAAGAAGGTGGGGAGGAAGTTGGACACCACAAACCGGGAAGATGCCAAAATCATCCGTCAGCTCCTCTTGGAACAGAATACTGACGAGACCAAAGTGCTCACGGAGGATTTGAAAAGGAACGGGCAGCTTGAGCCGGGAATCATCACATTTGACGGCGCGGTGGTTAACGCGAACCGCCGCATGGCCATTTTCCAGTTGCTTCACGATGATGGCGGTGACGAAAAATTCGAATATCTCAACGTTGCCAGACTCCCACATGGAGTGGATGAGAAGGACCTTTGGAAAATCGAGGCCAAACTGCAGTTCGGTCGCGACTTCCGCGTTGAATATGGACCAGTGAACGAACTTTTGAAGATTCGTGCCGGAAAACACAGTGGGTTGAGCGAAAAACAAATTTCGGATGCGTTGGCTGGGCGCTATTCACCAAAGGACGTAACTGAAAAGCTGGAGATTTTGAAGCTGATTGAAAGTTATTTGCGCTTTATAGGCAAGCCTGGCGAGTACAAGATCGTTCAGGAAGAGCGTCAAGTTGAAAAATTCAACAGCCTTCACAGTTCGGTGGTATCAGCGTTGAAGAGGGGTGCCCATAAAGCGGAGATTCCGAAGATTACAGAAATCGCATTCGCGATGATCAAAGGTAACAGGCACTCACACTGGCAAATTCGAAAACTTCGACGAGTCGCCGAGTTGGAGCAGTCCCGCGGCACTCTGTACACGATTTATGACCGGCATGGAAAACTGACCGAGGATAGCGGGGCGATATCCGACGCATTCGATGCAGCGGAGTTCATTGTTGATGCGCAAGAGGAGAAAGATCGCCCGGAGAAACTCGCTGATAAGGCGCTGTCGGCGCTGAGGCAGATCGACTCGAAGCACGGGTCAGTTAAGGGACCTGCATTCCAGAAGCTCATTGACGATATCAGTGTGGAGGTCAAACGACTGTCCGTCGGAGAGGCAAAAAAACGTGACAAAGGCAGCTATAAGAGTTGAAAAATCGGGAAGCCAGGCACGGATAGTGGCGAGCCCGGGCGGCAGATTTAGCACCACCGAAGAAATCTATTTCTGCCACGTGTTGCCAGGCGACCGATTGGCTGGTCGAAACGGCTTTAGCTTTGACCTCAAACGGCTCGGTGAGTCCGGGTTCTCTGAACTCCTCTCCCACCTTGAACAGCAAGGTTATCGCGTTGACTTTGACTCAGAGGCGAACGAGGCGGCCGAGAAAATCGCGCGCGACCGTAAGGAGTTGGCAAGGTCTCTTCGGACGGGCGGCCTGCTGAAGCGGAACCCGCACCGAAGGATCAGGATTGCAGGACTGAAGCGCCCATTGAAGCCGTTTCAAGTTCCCGCAGTCGAACACATGGCTGAAGTGGCACATGCCGCAAACTTTTCTGTGCCGGGCAGTGGCAAGACTGCGATTGCCCTCGCCGCTTTTGCCAAACTCAGGGCCAGTAAGAAGGTCGAACAGCTTATTGTGGTGGGGCCAAGGTCTTCATTCGCGCCGTGGGAGTATGAGTTCAAGGCCTGTCTTGGCAAGATTGGTCCAGTGGTGCGCATAACCGGCAGTAGGACGGAACGGGCCAAAGCATGGCGGAACGCTGAAAAAGCAATCTTGGTGCTCCTGAATTATCATGTGGCTGCAAATGATAGCCACAAGCTTCGGGACTTCTTGGCTCGCAGCGCTTCCATGCTTGTATTGGACGAATCACATCACATTAAGAGCATCGTTGACAGCAAATGGGCTGTGGCGATGCGCTCAATTGCGCCGCTGGCCAAGAAGAGAGTTATTCTGTCTGGAACACCCGCACCAAACTCTTTAATGGACCTGTGGTCGCAGTTTAATTTTCTCTATCCAGCCGAGTCGCCATTAGGCGCACGAGAACAGTACATCTATCGCATCGAAACCGACGGTTCGGAGGCGTTGGATGCGACGCGGAAAGCCCTGTGGCCGCTCTTCTGGCGTATAAAGAAACGTGATCTGTTGCTGCCCAGACCCAGAGTGACGAAAATCAGCGTGCGGATGGGTGAAGTGCAAGCAGCAATTTATCACGCACTCGCCTTTAAGGTGCTCAAGGATTTTGAGAAGGCTCCGAGTGAAATCATTAAGCTGAGGCAGTGGCAGCGGGCGAGGATGGTGCGCCTACTACAAGCGGCCTCGAATCCGACGCTGCTGGCTCAATACTCCGAGGAGTTTAAGCTCCCCCCCATGGCAGCCTCCGGGATGACGGTGGGGCAATTGATTGATCGGTACCCTGATTACGAGGTTCCAGCGAAGATCAGTAGGGCGGTGGCGCTGATCAAGAAACTCGTGAGCGACGAACGCAAGGTGGTGGTGTGGACATCGTTCGTTCATAACATTCGGATGCTGCTGAAACTCCTGAAGAATGCGTCGCCGCTACCACTTTACGGAGGCATTGCGTTAAGTGATGAGGAAGACAAGGAATTGAATCGCGAACGGATCATCGAAAAGTTCTGCAATGATAAGGCTTCGAGGATACTCATTGCGAACCCGGCGGCCTGCGGCGAATCAATCTCACTTCATCGGGCCTGTCAGGATGCGATTTACCTGGACCGGACTTTCAACTGTGCCCATTTCATGCAATCGAAGGACCGTATTCACCGTATCGGTCTTGCGCCTGATGCCAAAGTAAACTACTACCTGTTGCTTGGCAGAAACACCGTTGACGAGGCGATCGACCGACGTTTGGAGGCGAAGCAACGGCGGATGCTCGCGTTACTGGAGGTGGACTTCACGAACGTGAGTCTCGATTCTAACGAGGACGTTGTGAGCGAGGAGGGCGAGCAGGCAATCGACTTCGCGGAGACTTTAGCACAAATCGCGAAGAGCATCAGGCATGGTCACTAATCTCAACGAGATCAACCGAGTACTCCTCGCGCTCCGCCAACTCAGCACCCGGCGGAAACTGGTACCGCGCAGTGTTCTGGTGGATTTTCTGCGGGGGGAAGTGATACAAGGACGCAATCCAGATTTCGATCCCGTGCTCGGATTCACACATCGCCTCGGTCTCATCGCGACAACACGCAAGGGGACGTGCTTGGCACCGCTCGGCTTAGAGATGCTGGGTGAGAATCGAGAGGAACTTTATGAGCTTCAATCTGGGCAGCAGGCTTTACTAGTCAGGAAGTGTTACCTCGACGGCGCGCTGAGGGCCGAAATGAAAGAGTTCGTGAAAAAGCTCTCAGCAGAAGCGGAGACCAGCGACATCGTGTGGTCGTCAGTGGACAGCGAACCCTTCGGAGAACTGGCATGGTTGAGCGATCATCTTATTCAGCTCGGCGTACTCGCTTCCGAGAAGCACCTATTGCGCGTTACGCCAGACTACAAGGAGGCAGTTTCTCAGTTTCTCGACGAGGGAGGAGACTTCACAGAAGAACAGATGGAGAATTATCTCCGCGAGAAACGCTTGTTGGCGAGCATCGCGGAGTCATTTGCTCTGGAATTTGAAAGAAAGAGACTGGCAGAACGTGGTTACAGGCTCGAATCGTGTTGCGTGCAGAGAATCAGCAAACTGCGTGTGAACGCTGGCTATGATATCAAGTCATTTGATGGGGCATCGAAACACCTGAACCATGATCGGTTTATTGAGGTTAAAGGATCGGGGAAAGTGACAGTCCGGTTTATTTGGACGCGAAACGAACTGCAGAAGGCGGCCAGCTTGGGGGAGCATTATTGGATTTACTTTGTAGGCGGTATTGACCGGAAGAATCGCCTCGTCACACGCGAACCGGTCATGATAAGGAATCCGCATGTCGCTTTGAAATCAGACCGCCGCTTTCATGTTCAGCCCGATGGTAGTATACTTGTCGAGGGGAACGTCTTGGGATTACCCCTCGTGCACAAACTAAGAGTGAAACCATAAAACGCGACTAATTACATGTCCGCTTTCGGATACTTTGGATCGAAACTGAGGATCGCCGCCAAGCTTTGCGGAAATCTGCCGCCCCACAATGCGTGGGTGGAGCTGTTCTGCGGTTCTGCGGCTATGACACTGGCGAAAAAACCTGCGCCCATAGAGGTCATTAACGACATCAATGGCGAGATTGTGAATTTCTACCACCAGCTTCGCGAAAACAGCGACGAATTGATACGCCTAATCCGGCTAACGCCTTATGCCAGAGCTGAGTTCGAGCTGTCGCGCGAGCACGTTGGCAGGTTGTCAGGCATTGAACGCGCTCGGCGCTTCTTTATCGCGGCCACGATGGCGATCAACGGAAGCTTCGGCGCAGATGCCGGCGGCTTCTCATTTAGCAACTCATACACACGCAGTGGGATGGAGGCTCGGGTCGGACGGTGGCACAGCATGCCTCAATACCTTGAATCAATTGTCGAGCGCCTCAGACAGGTAAGAGTTGAAAAAAAGGACGCGTTGGCGCTATTCAAGAGCTTCCGTGACCGTCCTGCGAGCTTGGTCTATTTCGACCCTCCTTATCTAGGCAAGCGCAGCCGTGGATACGATTACGATGAGAGTTCGACGGAGTTCCACCAGAAGCTCCTGGAAACTGCGTTGGACGCGAAGTGTATGGTGTTCATCAGTGGCTACGAAAATGATCTCTACGATAGACACCTTACCCGTGAGCGAGGGTGGAAGAAGGAACTGCTCAAGGCGACGACGAAAGGCAATAATGGCAAGTGTTTTGACCGTGACGAAGTCATTTGGTTCAACCCCGTTTATTTGAAGGCTCTACACTCGGGACGTGTGCCTCTGCGGCTGTCCAAAGAGGAGAAACGTAACCTGAAGGTCAATCCGGAACGGTAAACCACCCGACGAACGCCGGCACCAAGCTGCAACGGGCCGAACCCGCATCGGCTGGAAGTCGAAATTTGTTCCTGTAACCCGTAAGATCAGCATGGACGGATTGGGTCCTGACATTTGTACAAATAGATCCGGGAGTTGATCGAGGCTGGTTGGCTGAAGCGGGGCGCCGGCGGCAAATTGGAGCTCTTACGTCGTTTTGACGAACACCCGTCCTGAGGCACACAGGTTGCCACTGCAGGGGCTGACACTTGCAAGCATCGGTGACGGCAGCATCACAACTGACATCCATCAGCCAGGTCGTTGCCTGGTGGCGGGCGCATGACGGCAGGATCTTAGCGGGAGAGTGGTGAGGTGTCGAAGGTTTTTGAGACAAACAGATCACCCCGAACCAACACGGACCGTAAATTCGATGGAGGCAGACCGCTGTTTGTAATTGTAACGAATAGAGATATGTGTGAAAGTCGGCTGTTATGGGAAGCAAAGGACAAACCGAGGCATCGGAGAAATCAGATCTCGACAACAAGGCGCGATTGGAATGCGAAAAGCTCCAGTCTGAAATCGAAGTTCTCCGCAGGCCGTTCTACAAATCGCCAGCTTTCTATGCCGCGACTGCTCCTGTTGCGTTGGCTATCGTAGGAGTGATTTTCACTTGGGCAAGTGGTTGGTTTGACGTGCAACGCACACGCATCGGCAACGAGAAATTGCTGCTCCAAGCCCAGACGGAAAGATTACAGACGGACCGATCCAACTTGGAAGCACAGGCGGAAGCCCAACAGAACCATCTGATCACGCTTGAGAATGATCTCCGCGGCCTAAGAACTGACCGGACCGCGCTCACGAACCAGATCGCCCAGCTTCAATGCGATCGTGACGAACTACGTTCCGCGAAGCAATACTTCGAATCGGAGGCGAGGCGCCTGGCTGGTTCTGATACAAATGCCGTGAAATTCCTAAACGATTTGCAGCAGGCTCAATCTGAACGAAACGCTCTTAAAGCGGAATTGAACAAACTCTTGGCGACACAGGCATCTCTTTCTCAGGAGATTGGAAAGAGGAATGCACTGTTGCGTCGGGCTAACAATATGCTTGATGCATCGGTGCGCAATTGGCCCACAAACAAGGTTTGGGACTCGGGTCAGGATGCGTACTTTCGCAAGATGCTCATGCTTTCTAGTGATATGGCTGCCGTGTTGCCAGAGTGGCAATCAGACTCTGTCTGCATCCCGCTTGGGTTTCAGGTTGAGCCTGACCCGACCAACACGCCGGGTGCTTATTCCAGGTGATCTGGTCATTGAATCTCTACTGACGTAAACTCCGTTTCGGACAGGCTGGCGTTTGATCATCGAGCGATGCGGATCAACTCCTCACTCGTCAGAAGTTCGTGGGCGATCTGACGAAGGACTGCATGATTGGCGTTTCGGAAATCAATCCTCACGTCTCTTCCATCATTCGTCACGCCCATAATTGCAATTCCAAGTCCAGATTCGAGTCGTCTATACTCCGTGGATGTTTCCTGTGTGCCTTCAACAGCGTTTGCGGCGTTGAGAATGATTTCCTTCCTGGTTATCGTCTCATCGTCATCGTTCAGCAGTTTGAGCACTGGTTCCGTCTCCCACCATTCCTTGAACGGCATCATGACGTTTCTTTTTGTGTCATCCAGAAATGGTCTAAAGCGGCCAGTGTTCGCTTCCAGCCGCAAAAACCCGAGGAATTGTGAATCAGATCCCATATTCAGCATCGTGGTGCTTCTCAGTTTGATGTCACGATTCCCAAAATACTCAAACACAAGGGAACGTGTGTTGGAGGTTCCATGCAAAAGCGCGCGCGCTGGCACTGCGATGTGCATTGCCTCCTCACACTTGCCTGAGTCATAGTGTTTGCACGATGCCTGGATCAAGTCGATTTGCTTGGCGATTTCACGCCTCAAATTCACAGCCGCTTTGTTTCGTGTCCTGTAGTATTGCCTTGGTTCCGGTGGATGTATGAATCTGATTTGTTCGATTACTTGATGATCGTCGGTTGTGAAGGTCGGAATGGGCTGGCCAATTATCTTTCCGCAGAAGTTCACCCAGCCGTTCTGAAGCCAGTCAAGGAACCCTCGCGAAACCCCCGGCACTCCGTTGCGGCCACCATCCACCCAAATCGCTACTTCGCTATTAAAGCCAGGCATCCGGGCGGTCATGTTTACGGTGAAATATACGACCGAATTGATACCTGAGTGTTCTTTGCCAAGAGCCTTATCCATCAAGAAGAGCACGACATCCGATTCCAGAGAATAATTTCCATCGTTGACCAACAGCAACAGTCCTTTGGCATCGTTGAGACCAAAATGCGCCTTGGTCTGTTTGATTTGTTTGTTCGCCTTGGCGATGCATTTTTTGATTGGCGTTCCCAGCAGGCTGAATAATTCATGCTGGCATTCTGATGGAAGGTCGCGAGAACTGAATCTCTGCCGCCCCCAAAACGGTCCTATCAGACGCCGATTCATCCAATCACTAAAAAGTCGATCCACCTTCTCTTGATAGCCTTCTTTTAATAAATCCTTTGTCAGGCATTTGAGCTCGGCAACCACTGGTTCCGGGTGTTGCTTTCGGAAAAGGTAGTCCGCGTTATCGAACTCGGGAGATCGCGGAAGCAGATCGCTTACAAGCTCGCCTCCTGCGCTCCTGACAAAACTACTGAATACTTCTTCGACGTTCATTGGAACTTCTCCACGATCCCTGGTCATGTGTAATGTGGGCGTGAACTGTAAATCATGTCCATGTCCCGGTCAAGAGGTTCGTCCCCATAAACCTAAATCAGCATCTGGCGAGCAAGCTCAAAAGCGTGCCCCGCATCGGAAAGCAACGGAGTTCGTTCACTTCCTGGGGGCATCTTCGTCCGTGATATACTGGTGTTTGGAGGTTTGTTCTTCGTTTCCGCCCGTGGGCGTCTGGCCCTCACTGTGGATCTTTGGCAACAATTCAAATATCCGAAAGGAAAGACCTGTGAATGAGAGTTATGGAGGTATGACAAACATGGTGGTGCCGAATAGCCGGCTCAAGGATCAGCCGGTAGTTGAACCATATTCTCTTAGGTATATGCAGAGAAGGGATGGAGTTGAAAGGGAATATTTTTGCGTGTATGACCGGGTCGGAGGGAAGTCAGGTCCTGGGATTAAAGCTTTAGTTGCGGAAAATCTGACCGCGATTGAAAACACTGAGGAGAAATTTGAGCCTCAATTCCCAATTGAACTATCGAAGGCTGGCGAGCTTCCCGAAGATCGTTACCTTTTCGATCCCAGTAAGCCAGCAAAGAGGCCTGCTAAATCCAGAACTACAGCTTACGGCTTTAGCCGAACAGTATACATTTACCAGTGTTCCTATTGCGGGAAACAGTTCAGAAGAGACCGTATGTCGGGGACCCTTAATCCGCACAAGAACAAGAATGGATATCCTTGCTCGGGGAGGTACGGTATTTATGTGACAACAAAATACTAATTCTTGCCGAATTTGGCAAAATCGCCCTCCTTTCGGCTGTCCACAGTGCTGATATCATCCTCCTCACAATCCAATGTTCGTTTCAGGACTGGCAATTGCCCACGCGTGCATGCTGCTGTTAAAATGCCCAGTAATCGGTCCCAGGTTCGAGGTATGTCCCGTTGCGGGGGACTATCTGAGTTTTTGAACCGCTTTGCGATCTCTCCGAACGGAATTGATGGCTCTATTTCGAGCTTTTTTCCATCCACGCGGCGGTTCGAGGTTACTTTTCTGACCAATTCACGTTTTTCGTTTGGCAATCCCATTTCGTAGCTCAACCACGCGCTCCCGGCCAGTTCGAGGAATTCTGACAGGCGATCCGGAACCGTTTCTCCTCCGGCACGGAGATTGGCCATATTTTCCTCGATAGCTTTCTGCTCCATGAGCAGGGCGGTCTTCCTGGATTCAAACAAATCCTTCTCAATCGCTCCGTCGATAAATGCGTCCGTCAGTCGATTGAGACGGTCGGTGAGCTGGCCTGCCTTCATTTTCAGCGCCTGTTCCTGGTTCTGCCGCTCGTTTACCCAGTCTTCACGCATTTTCAGTATTTTCGTCTGGAAATAGTCCCGTTCTTCCTCATTGAAGCACAGGGACTGAAGTAGTGGCGTCAACTCAGCGCCGACGGCTTCTTCGCGGATTCCGGTGGTCCAACAGTCTTTCGTATGGCAGCGGTAATACACGTGTCCCTTTTGGAGCTCTCCGATGAGCGAAAAGTCGCAGTTTGCGCAGGCAAGCAAACGCCGGAACAGGAAATCATGCCTGTAGTTTCGGGTGCATACTTTGCCTCGGAGTAGGGTGCCGACCCGATCAAACAGGGATTTCGGAACAAGCGGCTGGTGAATGCCAAGGAAGGTTTCCGCTGTCCGCTCGATCCTGATTAGACCTACATAGAATGGATTGTTGAGCATGGTTGAAAGCCCGGTACGCGTGACGGTGCCGCCGGTTCTGTTCCGGAGGCCGATGCGATGAAGCTCTTGGCCGAGGCTGTCTAGGTTGTGCCGTCCAGTCTCGTAGAGCTCAAAGGCTCGGCGCACGAGCGGTGCCATCGCCGGATCAGGTTCCTTCGGCTTGCCGGCGCCCTTGTCAACGTAACCGATGGGCGCAGGCAGGGGATATATCCCTTGTTTCAGGCGACCATAAAATCCCTTCTTCGTCTCATCACGCAGGTTCCTGATGTAATCGGCGGCCACGACGGCCTGGATGTCCGCCGATAGTCGGCCGCCGCGGGATTTCATGTCCAGGCTCTCGTTCGCAAAATGGACCTCGATCCCGGCATCGATGAGTTCGGCAAGATCGGCCCAGTCCTTGAGGTTGCGAGCGCCGCGGTCGATCTTATGGAGGACAGCCCCGTCAGCCTTGCCTTGCCGGAGAAATTTCAGCATTCTGTTAAATACGGGTCGTCCCCGCTTGGCCGCCGTCTCGGTTTCTTCAAACCACGCCACAATTTCCAGGCTGTTTCGTTCGGCATATCGCTTAATCGCGTCCCGCTGCTCCTGGAGTGAGACGCCTTTCTCTCCCTGTTTGGCTGTTGAGACGCGGATATACGCAAACACCCGCCGGAGGAATTTGATCATGGCTACTGGATTTGAATATCTGGTAAGGATCCCGACCTTGGCGGGGTACATGGTAACGTACTCGATTTTCCTGTCAAAGCGCGGAATCGCGCATAACTTTCCGGGTCAGCCTTAATCCGTTCGTAAATGCGCAGCAACAAGAGGAGATATTGGTCCAGGTTATCCTCCGCTTGCAGCAGCTCCTCTTTGCTCAGCCGGGGGTAGAGCAAGCGCATATCCTGCTTCGTGTCCATGCCGCCACTTTACGTCTGGCGTCGGTCGGTGAAAGAAGGGCAATTCTGCCTTTCCCGGCAACTGCGCCCTCCTATGCAGCGTCTCCGGCCCTGGTACGCTCTTTCCCATGCAGCCCATAAAGGAAGCTCTGGAGGAGCGCACCCCGCCCAAAGCCGTGCCTGCCGTCTCGGCCGCGTTCAAGGACGGAACGATCCTCGAAATGCTCCACGATGCCGAAGAGCGGCAGACGCGCTTTGCCCTGTGGCGCAACGGAACCTGGACAATCGAGGAGAGTCACACGATAAACCCCGTGGACCGCCTTGTCCCGTATTCGCCCCATAACAACCTCGTGCGGCACGAAACCGTCCTTCTGCCCTCAAGGCCGGAGGAATACGAGTCCGAGGAAAAGCTCCTCTCCGGGATCAAGGATTTCATCCACCGGTACGTTGATGTGTCGCCGCTTTTCGAGGAAATCGCCACTTACTACGTCCTTTTCTCCTGGGTCTATGACGGCTTCAACGAGCTGCCGTATTTACGGGTCCGGGGCGATCCCGGCTCGGGGAAGACAAGGTTTCTGCTCACGGTGGGTTCCCTCTGCTACAAGTCCATCTTTGCAAGCGGCGCCTCGACCGTCTCGCCCATATTCCGCCTGCTTGAATCCTTCCGGGGCACTCTGGTCATCGACGAAAGCGATTTCAGGATGAGCGACGCGAAAGCCGAGATGGTGAAGATCCTGAACAACGGCAATGCCCGGGGTTTTCCCGTCCTGCGGAGCGAAAGCGACGGCAAAGGGGAGTTCAACCCGCATGCGTATCACGTGTTTGGCCCCAAGATCGTGGCCACGCGCGGCGAGTTTGACGACAAGGCCCTGGAAAGCCGGTTCATTACCGAAGACATGGGAACAACCAGCCTGCGCGAGGATATTCCCATCAACCTGCCGCCCGAGCACAAAACCGAAGCCCTTGCTTTGAGGAACAAACTCCTTTTGTTCCGGTTCAAGAACCTGAAAAAGCGGCCGGCTCACGCTCACCTGGTTGACCGGAGCCTGGAACCGCGCCTGAACCAGATTTTTGTGCCACTCCTTTCCGTGATCGAAGACGAGAAAGCCCGGGAAAGGCTCCGGGCAGTGGCGCGGCAATGTCAGCGGGAGATGGTGGCTGAAAGGGGATTTGGGACAGAAGCGCAGGTTTTGGAAGTGATCCAGGAACTCCTGGTCCTGCCGGGAACGCCGCTTTCGATCAAGGAAATCACGGACAGATTCGTCGATCTACACGGGGACGAATACCGATGGACCGTCACGCCCAAGTGGATCGGGGGCGTTCTGCGAAAGAAACTGCGTCTCAAGACGGAACGGAACCGCGACGGTTACGTCGTCGCTGCTACTGAAATGCCGAGGCTTGAGCAGTTGCTTCAAAAATACGGTCTTGTTAAGCCATCGGTGAACTTGTGAACTTCAGAAAAGTAGGTTCACCGGAAGTTCACGCTCGAAACACCCTTCTGCCGCAAGGGTTTTTTGCCAACGTGTGAACATGTGAACTTCGGAACGGGGTTATGGAGGGCAGAGCGGACACCAGTAAAAATGGCAGAGATTAGTGCCCCGTATGCCTGCCCCCTACTACGTTCACCAAGTTCACACGTTCACAAACGGCTCAACTGAGGGCTTTTCTCGTGAACGTTGTGAACATTGTGAACATACTGCTGCCCGGTTTCCGCGGAATCCGCGCCGCCACTCAATTGGCGAATTTCCTAATCGGACCGCAACTGCCAGAGAAAAGAGAAAGAAACCCTATTGACGCTACGTATATATGGGAAACGCGATTATGAAGATCGAACGTGACCCCGAATCTAGTCGATTCCTCAAGATACGGCGAGTGATCTTGCAGAAGTTGCTCATTCGAATGAAAGAAAGCCGCACCGGCACATCTACGACGCCGGTGGCATTGAACACGCTAGCAGGGAGTCGGGAGGAGAAACGCAGCAAGCGCCGGGTCATTCTGAAATCTGACAGGCGCACGGCCTTCGTGAAAGTGCGTTGATCTTGACTCTACAGGTGTGATGTGACTCACTGGCGCTATGAACATTGAATCACTCTCGTCCGGTCAATTACGTCGAGCCGCCGGAATCAAAGGACAAATTGAAAAACTCCAAACCGAACTGGGGAGAATTCTGGGATCGACTGCCCAACCTCGGGGCGCGGGGAGGAAGAGGAGGAGGAAGATGAGCGCCTCCGCCCGCGCAAAAATTGCCGCAGCAGCGCGTGCCCGCTGGGCCAGGGTCAGAGCTGGCAAGAAATAGCGGAGAGTTCACATTGAAGGCCGTCGTGCATTCTGCAGCGTGACGGCCTTTCCGTTGAGCGTCCTGATACGTTTGACGCATGCTGTTTGTAGCTTCACCGCACCACCGATTGCTGTCCAGCTAACCCCGGAATAGTAACGAATTTGAATTCGATCATAAGCGGAGAGAAAACCTTGCACGAAAGAGTGCAAAAGGATTGACCGAAAATCCTGGCCTGTAGTAGAAAGGCGCTGTCCTTTGAGGTGTGCTTCATTCGCCCTGTATCGGGGAGCGGGCGACGTATCTGAAAGAGGATATCCGACATGAAATGGGGTGGGCAAGTGGTCGGACCACACAAACGGCTGGGGCGTATTTCGGGCTGGGAGGAGCGAACTATCCCTGAATCATCAGTCCTGTTGGCCGTCTATTCCAATTCCAAGTTCTCTTCTTCGCTTTTCGACAGGCAGTCTTCCTTTTCAAACCTATGAAAACTTCATTTATAGCCGTTGCATTGCTGTTGGGTGCTGGCGGTGTGTATGGACAGGCCGTCGGATCAGGGGCGGCGCAGGTATCGAGTGAGGCGCCAAACCAGACGACGAATTACATTGTCAGTGAACGCGGGCCGTATTATCGGGTGTGGCAGAAGGTGGTGAGCACGACTGATCAATTGGGCAACGTGATCCTGAGCACGAATCAGGCGTATGTGGAGCTGGCGACGGGGCTGCACTATCTACAAAACGGGCAGTGGATTGACTCGCAGGAGCTGATAGAAGCGTTCCCTGGCGGAGCGGCGGCCCAGCAAGGCCAGCACAAGGTCATTTTTGCCAATGATGCAGCGACCGCGGGAGCGATTGACCTGCAAATGCCCGACGGCAAGGAACTGCGCAGTGACGTGCTTGGTTTGAGCTATTTCGATACGGCCACCGGTCAGAGCGTCTTGATTGCCGAAGTCAAAGACAGTCAGGGACAGTTGTATCCTCCAAACGTCGTGGTCTACGCCGATGCTTTCACGGACTTCAAGGCAGATGTGCGTTACACCTACACGAAAGCTGGCTTTGAGCAGGACATTATCTTGCGTGAACGTCCGCCCATGCCGGAAGCGTTTGGACTGAATTCGGCTTCGTCGGTGCTTGAAGTGTTGACTGAGTTCGTGTCACCGCCGACGCCGGCTGTTCTTACAAACGCGGTTTTCTCAGGTGCCGAGAGCGTGTTGCAGGACCAGTTGCTGGATTTTGGATCAATGATGATCGGATCAGGAAAAGCGTTCTTCACGGGCCAGGATGAATTGAACGGCGTCCCTGTCTGCAAGCAGTGGACAGTGATGGAGGGGCGGACGTTTTTGGTCGAGCAAATAGCAATTCCGGCGATAGCCAGTCAGTTGGACCAATTGCCGTTGCCGCAGCAGGCGAGCCTGAGTCCGGCGAAGGGTTCCATGCGCCATCTGGTTTCGACCAGGTCTCGCATGCTATTGGAGCTGCCGACACCGAAACTGGCCAAGGTTGACAAAGACGAAATGAAGGTGGCCAATATGCTGTCACCGGCCCGAGGTCTGGTCCTGGACTATTACGCGACGATTAGCAGTGGCCAGCCCAATGGCTACACGTTCCAGGGGGACACGACCTACTATATCAGCGCCCAAGTGAATCTATACAGCACAAACATCTTTGAAGGCGGTGCGGTGCTTAAATACGCCACTAACGCCTCGCTTATTCTGGTCGGTGGTCCGTATAAAACCACGATGAACTGGCTCTCAGGTCCATACAGGCCGGTTGTCTTCACCGCAATGGATGACAATTCAGTGGGCGAGCTCCTTAGTGGTTCCACAGGAACACCAACCAACTACTATGCCAACCCTGCCCTGTATATTCCGCCTATGAATTACAGCTTTGGCAATTTTCGTATAGCGTATGCTCAATTAGGGCTTTTCTTGGATGGCTTCGAGGGAGCAATTACTAGTGCCCAATTTATCAATTGCCAACAAGGGATCACAGCCAGTAGCACCAGTCCGACTTTGATCGGGCAGGTGCTCTTCTCAAACGTTAAAACAAATTTCAGCAACCTCTATGAAACCGTCTTTTCCATTCAAAACGCGACCTTCAGTGGTAGTGTTTATCTGGCAACACACAGTGGAGGCAACAATTACTATTTCACAAATTGTGTTTTTGCCAACGTGACCAATCTTTACAATGTAGTTCCTACGACATTCTCCGGCAGTTACAACGGTTTCTACAATTGCCAGCCGTTCGGGACATCTCAAACCACAAACGGATGTTATCCATTCCAGACAGTGGGCGCCGGAGCATACTATCTGGCAAGCGGCTGTAACTTCACCAATGCCGGCACGACGAATATCGATTCGGCCTTGCTGGCTGATTTAAATAATAAGACCACCTATCCCCCGCTGGTATTGTCAAATGGCTTGATCGCAGCGCCAACGAACTGGGGGCCAACAGCGCCGCGCGACACTGACGCACCTGACCTCGGTTACCACTACGATCCGCTGGATTATCTGGTCAACAACATGGTGGTCAGCAACGCCACCATGGTTTTGACCAATGGCGTGGCAGTGGGAGTCTATGGCAATTGGGGGATTGACTTCAAAGGCTACAACAATGTGGGGCTGGTCAGCCAGGGAACACCGCTGAACTTCAACCACCTGACCCGTTATCAGTTGGTGCAGGAACAACCTGTGAGCCTAGGCGGGGGCTCGGCACTCGGCCTGATGAACGTTGACGCCAATTGCTATGCGGGGCCTAGCGTACAAATGCGCTTCACGGACCTTTCGGCGGCGGGTTCATCCACCAATGGGAGCGGCACGTCGGTGAGTTGGGCTGCAAGCGGGATAAATGGCTGCACGTTTCAGTTGCGCGATTGTGCCCTGCACGGTGTGGGCCTGTCGTATCCATTAACCAGTGGCTACGGTGATTACTTCCTGCTCACAAACAACCTGTTCGAGCGGTGCAACCTGAGTTTCACGAATTATGGCGTGAATCAAACGACGATCGTGGTCACTTTTGAGAACGACCTCCTGCACTACGGAAGTCTGGCGTTGACCTATACGACCAATGCAAGCCGAATCCAGAGTAATTGGAATCTATATAACAACTTGTTCGACAACGTGATTTTATCCGAGAACGGCAACGGCAACGCGATTATTCTCAACGATTACAACGCATACAGCACCAATCTGACGATGCTGGCCGATTCCGGAGGAGGAGACCTGTGGGTGACTAATTTTGATTACCAGATCGGGCCGCTGGGCAACTACTACTACCCGACCAATGGTGGTAATCTCAGTCAATTGATTGACGCCGGGAGCGTGACCAACGCAGCGCTGCTGGGATTCTATCATTACACTACCACGACTAACCAGGTTAAGGAAGCCAATACACCTCTGGACATTGGACTTCATTACATCGCCGTGGATGCCAATGGCAATCCAGTTGATACCGACGGGGATGGCATTCCCGATTATGTGGAAGACGCCAATGGCAATGGCGTCGTAGATCCGGGTGAAACGGACTGGAGGAACCCCAATGACCCCGGCCTGCTGGGAGTCTGGATTTCACTTCCCACCAGCTCAGAACCTTTGCCTTAAGAGGAACACAATGAATACCAATACAAATATGCTGCCACAGAATACCCAACGTGTCGGCTGCACCGAGTCTGTTTTACAGTTTCTCTCTCGGAAATTCGACCATGCGAGTCACGTTCACTGGCGGCATCGTTGCAGGTTCTGGCGTCTTATTCTTGCCCTATTTGCCATGGAGTCCTTCATTTTCCAACAGCATGCCGCCGCCGATGCTGGTAGTACCACGGTCACCATCGCAAACAACAGCGAATGCGACCAGAGTATCCTCTATAAGCTTATCTATGAGGCCCCAGTGGGAAAGTGTCAGATCTTTGATCTCTGCCACCTTTTCAACGATTACTGGTGTTACCCAGTAGCAATAAACTCTGGAGAGACCTGGACGAATAGTTTCGCTAACGACCTTTCTGGATATGTATGCAACAGTCCGATTAATGGGGAGCATCTCTTTTTGAAAACCATCATCTGGGAAGACTCGGAAGGCACTCAATTCGCTACACCAATAGCCAACTACGGCACAAACTTCGGCTTTACGGTTTCCTGCTGGGGAGCCAATTGGCCGTTAGCTCCCTCGATTAACGATGAAGATGATGGTCCTGAGACGCCCCCGCAATGTCCTGATTGTGACCCCTGTCAAGATAATGGCGGTTGTGATGGTTGTGGTGACGATTCTGGAAACAGCACGCCACCGTCTGACGACACAGGCATGCCTCGATGGAGCGTGTCTGAACCTTACATATCATTGTGGCTGAAGGACCAGCCGTTTGGGTACCAACCGGCACTCGGCCCAAGAGTATCACTCAAGCTGGACTACAAGCCGCGGATATCGTTCACCGGGACTTACACAAATATTTTCAGCATTGGCAGGCAATGGAACTTCTCCTGGCTCTCCTATATAAGCTTTGATGGGAATTCAAATTACACGGTGCATTTTCCTGGAGGCAGGGAGCGAACCTTCTCGGGGACCAATGATTACCTCACCAACACCCGGCTTACCGGAGACGGGACCAATGGCTTCACCTTGTCCTACCCGGACGGCAGCAAGGACGTTTATGGCTGCCTCGTGACCAACAGCGCCGGCGCTTTTTGGCGAGCATTTGTGAGCCAACGCTGGGATGCTCAATCGCGGAAACTGCGGTTTTATTACACGAATTGGTGGTACGATCCGAATCAATATGTGCCGGGAATACAGCTACAGACTGTGGTGGATGGAGATGGCCTGACCAATACGATCTCCTATGTCACGAACAGTCCCTACAGCTCTAATCTCATCGCCGGTGTCACGGATCCCTTTGGCCGAAGCGTTTCATTCCAGTACGATAATGGGGGTCACCTGACAAATATTACGGATGTCGCCGGCATTTCAACAAGCTTCAAGTATGGCAGTTATGATTGGGTTTCGAGCATGACAACCCCATACGGCACCACGACTTTCAATTTGGCTGACACTCCGGACTCTTACCCGGGCACGTCCTATACGAACACCGCCCCCAACGGCCGATGGGCGTTGGTGACGGAGCCGGACGGCAGCAGGCAGCTTTTCCTTTACACGAACAATGCTCCGGGTATCGCGAGCTCGTATGACACAAGCCTGGTTCCCAACACCAGTCCATTCTCAAATACGTTTGACAACAGCGATCTGAATCTGCGCAACAGCTTTCACTGGGGACGCCTCCAGTATGCAAATCTGTCAACCACGAATATCGGCGCGTTCACGGCCAACGATTACCGGAAGGCGCGAATGAAACACTGGCTGACGACAGCGACCGCCACGGTAGGGCAGACTCTCTCGATGCAACGGGCGCCCAGTCCCGATAGCGGCGGCACGATCGAAGGGCAGAAGACCTGGTACGACTATGCCGGCAAAACAAACACCGAATTTGAAGGAACACAGGTCCTGCCACTCTTTGTAGGACGGGTTATGCCGGATGGAACGACCTCATTCACGCGCACCGACCGCAATTCCTTTGGCTATTCCACGACCAGCGTCAGCACCTACTCGTTTGCCGGCAGCGTGCTGCTCCGCACCAACCTTTATGCTTACGACCCCAATGCCATCGATCGCCTTAGCGTCACGAACGCTTTGGGGGTTCAGAGCTCAACAAACGTCTTCAACGGATATCATAAGGTGGTGACCAACTATGATGCGCTGAATCAAATGACGACCTACACCTACAACACAAATCAACAGGTCACCAGTGTCACCGGGCCGACAGGATTAATAACGACAAACATCTACGACACCAACTGGCATCTTGCCATGACATACGACTATGCTTTCGTTACCGGCTCACCCGTGTATTTCCGGACCAATTCTTACACCTACGCGAATGATCTCGTTTACACGCACACCGACGAGCGTGGGCTGACGACAACCAATACCTGGGATGCCTTGCAGCGGTTGCGGCGAGTGGACTACCCGGATGGCACGTTCATCACGAATAGTTACACCAACCTTGATCTGGTGTGTGTCGTGGATCGGATGGGATTCACGAATTCCTACGGATATGATAACATGGGGCGGCAAACTGCCCAGACAAACGCGCTGGGCGCCTACACGATATACAACTATTGCACCTGCGGCTCCCTGGATTCGATCAGGGACGCCGCCGGGAATTACACCTTCTATTTTTACGACAATCTGGCCCGAATGACCAACGTGATTTATCCAGACAACTACAGCGTGACGAACACGTACAATCTGCTGAATCAATTGATCCAAACCACTGACAGCGCGGGCGCGAGCACCACCAATTGGTTCAATAATCAGGGTCTGCTCGTTGCCATCAACAATTCGATGGGCCAGGTGCAGGCCGTGAGCTATGATCTCCTCGATCGCGTCACCAATAACGTGGACGCCAACGGAGTCAGCACAGGCAGCACGTATGATAATCTGAGCCGGGTCATCGCCCGGTCTTATCCCGATGGCGGCGTGGAGAAATTCGGTTACTCGCCCCAAGGCTTGGTTGCCTATACCAACCAGCTCAATCAGCCTACGACTTACGGGTATGACGCGCTCGGACGCAAAACCGCCGAAACCAATGCGAACCTGGAAGTGACACAATTCACGTACAACGGCGCAGGCGACTTGCTCACCCTCACCGACGGCAACACTCAAACTACGACTTGGAATTATGATTCATACGGTCGGGCGACCAACAAGGTGGATGCATCGAGCAACGTGATTTTCGTTTACCAGTACGATCCGGACAATCGCCTGACCAATCGATGGAGCGTCGCCAAGGGAACTACGCTTTATCGTTATGACGCCGTGGGCAACTTGACCAACGTGGTTTACCCGTTCAATACTTCCATTTCCATGGCATATGACTTGCTGAATCGGTTAACGAACATGGTGGATGCCGTGGGCACGTCGATTTACAGTTACAATCCGATCGGCCAGATCTTGAGCGAAGACGGCCCCTGGGCCAGCGATACGGTGAGTTACACCTACACAAATCGTTTGCGGGCAACTTTGAACTTGGCGCAACCGAGCGGCTCGGCTTGGACCAACGCCTATGTTTATGATGCAGCGAAACGGTTGACGAACATCACTTCGCAGGCCGGGGTGTTTGGGTACGCCTACGACGCGGTGCGTCAAATGCAAGTTGGCAAACTCTCCTTGCCGGGTAGCGCTTTCATCACCAACACCTACGATTCCGTTGCGCGGTTGCTGACCACAAAACTCAAAGGCACCGGCAACGCGATTCTTAACTCTCATCAATACACCTACAACCTCGGCAGCCAGCGCACTCAGCAGGTGTTCACGGTCGGCAATTACATCAATTACACCTACGACAACATCGGCCAGTTGAAGACGGCTCAAGGCAAGGAATCCGGCGGAACAATGAACCGGTTGCAGGAGCGGCTTGGATATGCATATGACGCGGCGGGCAACCTGAATTACCGGACCAACAACGCTCTCATCCAGGCATTCTTGGTGAACAACCTCAACGAGTTAACCAATGTGACCCGGAGCGGGAGTCTCACCGTGGCTGGCGGCACCATGGGGCCGGCGACGAGTGTCGCAGTCAACGGGAGCAATGCGCTTCTCTACGCCGATGGAAGCTTTGCGCAATCGAACGTCTCCCTCACCAACGGCAACAACAGTTTCACGGCAATCGCGCGGGACAACTGGAACCGATCTGCGACCAACACGGTGAGCACTTGGCTGCCAACCAATGCCGTCCTCCAATACGACCAGAATGGGAATCTGACAAGCGATGGGCTGCGCTCGTTTGCCTATGACGACGAGAACCAGCTCATCAGCGTGTGGGTGACGAATGTTTGGCGCAGCGATTTCGCCTATGACGGGAAAATGCGTCGGCGGATTCGCAAGGAATATGCCTGGCAAGGAATCAACTGGACTCAGACGAATGAAGTGCATTACGTGTATGATGGGAACGTCGTGGTTCAGGAGCGTGATACGAATAGTGCGCCGCAGGTCAGTTACACAAGAGGGATGGACCTCAGCGGCAGCTTCCAAGGCGCAGGCGGCATAGGGGGCCTGTTGGCGCGGACCGATGCCAATGGAGCGGCCTTTTATCATGCGGACGGGAATGGAAACGTCACCTGTCTGATCAACGCGACCAATATGCTGGTGGCCAGGTATGACTATGATGCATTCGGGAATGTCCTGTCGATGAGCGGCCCACTGGCAAGTCTGAATCTCTACCGCTTTTCTAGCAAGGAACAGCACGAGAATTCAGGTTTAGTTTACTATCTGTACAGGTTCTATGATCCAGTTCTCCAAAGATGGCCAAATAGAGACCCAATGCAGGAGAAAAAGAGTGGGCCGAATTTATATATGTTTGTCAGTAATGGGCCTTTGAACGGTGTGGATACCTATGGGCTGGAGCAGCTCTCAAAAATATTGGCACATTATCGAGAATTGGATGCCCAGCTAGTTGGACCATGCTGTTGCGATGATACGAATGGAACCTCTCACGACATGACTGTCTCCTACAGCGCATCTGGGAACACTGCAAGTGGTAATGTAACCATCACGCTCGGAACATGTGCCTCGTTGAGGCAAATTTATTGGTGGGATTGCTGGAGCGCGCAAGCAGAATTTGCTGCGAATGGGAGTCCAGGCAAAGATTGGACGGACTGGGGATGGTCTGCCGGGGGTACGAGCTATTCGAAGCAAGCTCAACCAAACTGGGTGAACCGATATTATGATCCACATGACGCTAGTCATCTCATGATGAACGTGTACGTCTTTTATTTCGTTTGCGACCATGGTGTTCCAAGTTACAGACATATGAGTGATATGAATCAGTTTACATGGGACTACAGTGCGGGGCATTGGATTGCGCCAAAGTAATATGCAAAAGAAATCAGTAGGTATGGTTTTAACAGTAGTGTTTGTTGTGGCTGTCCTAATAGCCAGTATTGTGGCATTCTTCCCGCATCGCCGATTGCCAACAAAGCTTGGCGCTGTCTGTCAGAACAATTTGAGGTCGATTGAGAGTGCTAAGAGGCAATGGGCCATTGAGCATGGAAGGACCACTAACGACCCTCCCCCGACAATCGATGATATCCGAGTCTACATTGGGCGCGGACCTAAAGATCTGCCACCGGAGTGCCCATGTGGTGGCATATATACGATAGGACGGCTTGATGAACCAGCGAAATGCTCCCTCAGCGCACAAGATCACACATACGCACGAAAGCGAGCGTATGATGCCAAGCGACGAGAGCAGTAGGAACACCCAATGGCCTTTCAACGCCACTCGACCTCAGCCGTCCGCACGGGCAAGATCAACCGTGCAAAGTCACGGGCAGGTGGCCTTGTGTGAGCGGTGTCAGCGGGCAGTTTCGGGAGCCACTTGTGGGCACTTTTGGGAGCCACGCGTTTCTGCATAAGTTGACATTTTGTTTTTCAAACCAGTCCGCATAATCCGTTGGTGAGGACTGTTTTGAAAAACAAAATGTCATTAGATTGTAAGCGTCAGCCAAGGCGCATGTAGCTGGAGCCTGTCCCCAAAGTGGGTGATTTTGAAATCTGCTGGGCAGCGGTGCCATAGCTTTGGCACGGCTGGGGAGTTATTCACATTTGGGGCGTCTGAAATCTCCTTAACGCCCCAATTCCGAAGACACCTCTTCTGTGATTCTCACCGAAACAGAGCGGGCGGGGTTCTCTACGCCGCCTTTTGGAGCGGCATCGTTTTCTTTTTCACTTTCCTCATCCGGGCCAGCATCCACAGATTGTGGGTCAACACGCCCCAGGCCAGCGCCAGTTCCCGGTGTTCAAACCCTTTGGCTCTCATCGGCCGGCCCAGGAAGTTGCGCTTGAGAATGCCGATCCGCCCTTCGGTCTGTGCTCGACGGCGCTGCAATCGGGCAAACTTCTCGTCTTTCATCCTCTGTCGCAAGACCGCCGGTGGCCGCGGACACAGGGCGTCGAACGTGTTCCCCTCCCGCAGCGTACGGCTGTTGGAAGCACTGTAAAAACCCCGGTCCGTCACCACGGCTCCCACGTCGCGGCCCGCGCCCTCCCGCACCCGCAGCAGACTGCCAAAGAGCACCTGGCTGTCAGCAGGAGCCGATTCCCGGAACATTTCGTAATCCAGAATGACGCCTTGTCGGTTCTCGCCCAAGAGCACCGTGTTGCCAAATTCCACCTCCGCTCCGGCCTTGCCGCGAACGATCACCCGCACCTCCGGTTCATACAGGCTGACGATCTTGTCCGAGTTGGGCACTTGGCGAGCGCCGATGATCCGCTCATGGGCTTGCTTCTGCGCCCGGGGCAACAGTTCCAGCACCCCGTCCACGCGCCGCAGAATCTGTTGGACCTGCCCTCGCGTCCCATCCGTCCGCTCCCACTGTTTGTCCAGAAGCTCCCGGTGACGCCGCGCATGGCCCCGCACCACACCGACCAGCCTCTTCATCTGGCGAAGCACCCGCTTGCGTCCCTTCTTGCTGCCGGCGCGGCGGGCTTGCTGCGTCATTTCCATGCTCAACCGGTTCATGCGCCGCAGAAACTCTTCCGGAGCCTGCATCCGCCCGCGCAGTCCGGCGCCCCGGATGAGCAACGTCGCCTTCATCAACGTGCGCACCGCGTCCCCAAGGAGCACCCAGTCGGTCGGAAAATGGATGTTGGCTTTGACGCACGTGCTATCCAGAAAATACGCCTCCAGGTCCAGCGCCTGCCTGAGCCGCAGCTTCCCGGGCTTTTCAATGGCGCCGCGCAGCAGTCCATCGATCAGTTCACGCATCTGTCCGGCCGGCAGCCAATGCGCAAAACGCTGCAACTCACTCTTGGAAGGCACCCGCACCGCATCCAGCGCATCGACAAAGCAAAACCATTGGTAGAGCGGGTTGCCCGCCAACTGGCAACTGAACCCGCGATGATCCTCCTGCAACAAGGTGCGCAGGATCGTGCACCGCAAGGCCCGGCGCGAGCGCTGCTGGAACTTCAACTGCTCCAGAGCCGTCGCTTCTCTTGAGCCCGCCACGTTCCAGTTCGCCAAAGCGCGCTCCACAAAGTCCCCTTCCAAGCCACTGTCGCGTAAAAGAGCATCGATTTGTTCCAACCGCCGACGCAAACTCAGGTAGTCAACGTTCCCGACAATGGTGGGCAACTGCGGACGAAGTTCCTGCGGGAACGGAATCAAGTGGCAACGCATGAGCTAGTGTATAGACTAGCAAGTGGCCGTCCACTCAAAACTGTCAAACCGTCGAAATATTATGTCCATGTCCTACCCTCTGCGCGTTCAAGCCATTCGTTCCAAAGGCCAGACTCCCCGGCTCTACGTGAGCTTCCCCCTGGCATTGGCCGCCGCCATCGGCCTGGGGCCAGGCGACGAGGTCCAATGGGAGCTGCTGGATCGTGGCGAACTTCACTTGGTCCGACTTACCAACCCACCGCCCGCGGCCAAATCCAGGGCCAGGAAGTAGCCGCCGACCCCCATCATAACAGCACGATTTAACCCCAATCGCCCAAAACGGCCCCTCCTGCTCGCCAGCCTATCATCATCCCACTCAATGTTGACTATGCCTCCCCGCTCCGGGGACAGGCTCTAGCTGAGGGGTGATTGGGCTGGGTAAAGTGGGTGTCATTTCGCGAATTGAAATCACCCACCTTTTCGCGGGTTCGGGTCACCCACCCATTTCGTCGTAAGTTTCCTGCTCAATGAGCATTTTTCTTTTCAACGCCTTCTCTCGCAAACGAATTGCAGAAGGTGTTGAAAAGAAAAATGCGAGTTATGTCGATGCAAGTGGGTGGTCCGAACCCGCGAATCCCCGGGGGAACCAACCCGCGAACTGACAGCGGGTTGGCCGTCGGAAAAGACATTGCTTTTTAGGAGGGTATTGCTGGCTTCGGCGAACGGGCGTCCGAACCTTTGTTGGCGCGTGATGCTGTCGGTCGTCGCGGGCCTGCTTTATAGGAGCTCTGGCCGCTCGAAAATGTTTACAAAGTTCGCTCCGCAGCAACTCAACGAACAGTTGACTCCACTCTGGTAGTTAAACTGTGGAAAACCACTTTATTGAACTATCGGACGGCCGGAGCCTGGATTTTAAGAGGGCGTCACAAGCGGCACGCAAAGCACGACTGCGCCGGGAGAAACACGGCGGCAAACCGCCGCCGCCCAAGCCGGAGCCGCCGAAACGCTGACGTTCAGCTCTCGGTGGAAGCCTGAGCAACGAGCGCGTTGGCGACTTTGAGAACGTGCTCCTGCTGGCGGCGTGGCAATTTGGACGCTGCTTCAAAAAACCCGCTGCAATCGGCCATTGACCACCGGGCGTCTGGCTTTGCTGTCTTGGCCCAGCACTTCCTCGACAGTGACGCCGAGAACTTTGGCCAAGACTGCCGGCGTGAACTGCTTGATCTCGGTAATCTTGGCCGCGGGGCAAGCCGACCTTTGCCGGGACGAATTATTGTTTGAGATTGAATTGGACGCTGTGTCAGTTGGAAACGCCAAAGAGATTTCCACTGCCAATCGTCCGTGCAGCGGTGTTGCACACTGAGATTCTTCAGCGTCCAGCTTGAGAAGTTTCGATGAATCTCACGAAATCTCTGTCTTGGAACGGCTTGATCTTCTCCCATACCGCTTTCGGGATTGGCAGCGCGAAGAAGTGCCGGATGTCGTCTCGCAGCCCCTCGATCCTCACAAGCATCCCCGCCTTTGTCGCGCGCCGGACGGTGTCCAAGTGCAGAATCAGCATTTTCACGAATAGTCGCTCTTCGTCGGAGACGGGTTCTTTGGTCAAATCCGCATCCTTGTCCAGTATCCGAGACAATTCCGGTCGCTCGTAAAGCTCCCGCCAAATGCGGCCATATTGTTCGTTGACGGCGATCAGGTTGCCGATTCTCCGCGCCTTTTCGTCCTTGTGGGTCGTGTATGCGCCGAATAGCAGGCCACCAATGATACCGACGCTTTGAACCAGTTCAACCCAATGTTCCGAAATCCAAGGTGATGCCTCCATTACCCCATATGATACCGCAGGCGATGGAAACCGCGCAACCGCCCAAGACTCGTCAAGGTCTCAATCTGATTGATTTTGGAAATCAAAACGCCGCTGCGAGGGTTCGACGGGCACAGCGGCGTCGTTACGTTATTACCGGCGGGAAAACCACCAACGCCCGGATCGATTCCGAACCGGGAAAAACCGTCAAGGTCGAATCGCAGCCCTATACGTTGTCTGGGATGTCGTGTTTGGCGTTTACGAGCAGATTGCGCGGGATGCGGATGATCCGCTCATCGGGGCCGCAACTGGCCGTAGGCGGCAGTTTGGCGAGGGCCGCCTCCGTCATGTCTATACCGATCACGGCGAAATCACCAGATTCCAGCTCAAAAATGTCGGGACAATTGTTAAGCGCGACCGTCTGCGCGCCGTTGGCGTGCGGGTCAGGGCCGATTCTGCGGCGAAAGACCAGCTGAGAGTTCATTTCTTCAACGCTCCGATCACAAAATTCTGGTTCAACCGTATCTCCAAAATATACCCCCCCCCCCCCCAGGGCACCGTCAAGCACGGGATACCGCTATGCTTCAAGCAGATGCGCTAAATCGGGCAATTGATTCGTGGAATTTCCAGGGGCCGCCGGCACCTCCCTCTCGCCCCTCGGCGAACTTCAGTTCGGTTGCGGCCCGAGCGGCAGTTCCAGCGTGAATGCCGCCCCTTGGCCCGGCCCCTTGCTGTGCACCGTAAGCCTGCCGCCCAGCTCTTTGGCGGCCAGCTTCGAGCCGTGGAGACCGAACCCGTGCCCGCCTTTCCTGGTCGTGAATCCGTGCGTGAAGATCTTGGATATATTGTCGGAAGGAATCCCAACGCCGTTGTCAATGACGGTGATATGCACCCGATTGTCTCCGTCATAGATTCGCAAGGTGACGCATTTCCCCGGCCGGTCGGATTCATCGCAGGCCTGCTGGGCGTTCCTGATGAGGTTGACCAGGATCTGAATCACCTTATGCGGCTGCACTGTGATCTCAGGAATGCTGGATTCATATTGCCGGATGACCTCGATCCCACGCCGCAGGAGCGATCCGTCATTCATCCTGAGCGCCTCTTCGACCAGGTCAGCGGGACGGATCTTCTCCGACGGACCCGCTATCCTGGAATAGTTCTGCTGGGCAGCCACGATCTGCTCGATGTGATCGACGTTTTTCCTGATCTCCTTCATCTCCTTGAGGAGCGCGGCCTGCTCGGCCTGGAGACACGCGGCCAATTGCCTCAAGTAAACAGGCAACTGCCTGCCCCGCGTATCGCTCGCCATGAATTCCCCGATGTCCGCCTCGTGCTCAGACAGGAGGTCAGCCACCTTCGAAATCTGGGCGAGCTTGGATTTTTTGAGTTCATCTGAGACAAGGCTCACGGACACGTCCAGGCTGTTCAGGACATTGCCAACGTTATGAAGCACGCTCGTGGCCATCTCCGCCAGGCCGGCCATCCGGCAGGCGTGCGCCAGTTCGCTCTCGGTTTTCCTCAGTTTTTCCTCGGCTCCTCTTAACTGCGCAAGCTCCCGCGCCTCTTTGACGGCTCGGTTCAGAGCGGGGATGAGCCGGTTGAACCACGCTTTGGGCACGTAATCACGGACGCCGGATCTGAGGCTTTCAGTCGCTACCTCCTCCGCGATCACTCCTGAGATGAGCAGGAACGGCGTCTCCGGCGCCTTTTGCCTGGCTGCCTGGAATGCCTGGAGGCCGCTGCAGGTGGGAAGGAGATAGTCGCTTAAAATGATGTCGAAACGGGCTTGCTCAAGGTGCGAGATGAATTCCGGGCAGTTGTCGACGACCACAAGCTCCGTGTTCAGGCCTTCCTTCTCCAGCAGGGATTTGACGAGGGCGACGAAGTCCCGGTCGTCTTCGAGGTACAGGATGCGGAGCGGAGTGGTCATTGTAAGTCGTTTATCGTAGCCCTGGTCGGCACTGTCACCATCTAATCGGCAGGCAATCGCCAAAACCTTAACGAAATCGAATGCACTGTCACTTATGACCAGCATTCGAAGCTCTCCATGCCTTGTATGCCAAGAACAGACAGGCGACGGCCCTGACTCTCTCCATTCTCTCCGGCTGACTCTATGTCCGTAAACCCTGAATCACTCACGCCGACTGCATTGCGCCGGGCAGCCGATATCAAAGAAAGAATCGAAAAACCTCAGGCTGAACTCGGCAGAATTTCAAAGAACCCGCCCAACAAACGGCTCTGCGAAGAAAGGGGAGAAGATTGAGCGCAGCAGGTGGCGCGAGGATCGCAGCCGCAGCCCCGAGCACGGCGGGCTAGAGAGGGCCGGCAAGAAGTGGCGTATCCGGCAGGGGAGCACGTCTGGCGCGGGGCGCTGGAGCTTGAGACGATGCCGGCATGGCACACCGCAGATGGGCACGCTCCGACTCCACGGCCGCTAAACGGCCAGAAGCTTACTTGGCCTTGCGCTGCGTCTCAACCGGCGCCGCGCCGTTGTGCACAGCATCTCCAAGGTTCATCGAGCATCGAACTCGCCGGCCTTAACTCCCAGGACGAACGCATCCCACTCGGTCTTCGAAAAGACCAGCGCCCGAGTCCGATCTTTTGCGTCTCGAACGGCCACCACGCCTCCTTTGATGGCGACTTCAACGCAACCGCCCGGGGGATACGCGCACCGCGAGGATTTGACGAAATCGCTGTCGGTAAATTGCGGAAGGATTTTCTTACTCATGATCCAATTTGTCGGCCAACATTCCGGCTTTGTCAACACCGAGGGCTGTGCACGGGCTGAATTTGCGCTAAAATTTAGTCGAACGGGGTTTCCCGCTCCTTTTGCTGCGACTTGCCATTTCTGGCAAGTTTGCCCGCCTTTCTGGTCAAAAAACGTCCAACTACACTGGGGACATGGCGCAGCAGTGCGCTATCTCCCATGGCAAACCACAACCTGCCCAATTACCTTCGGGCCTGCCGCAAGAGCGTCGGCTTTTCTCAGGAGGAGATTGCGTATCTTTTGGGCTTCCACAGCGCCCACGTGTCCCGCTACGAACGTTTCCGGCGGACTCCCGGCTTTCGCATTGCCCTCGCTTTCGAGGTCATTTTTAAAACTTCGATCCGCGACCTCTTTTCTGGCGATTACCGCGCGGTCGAAAAGGCTATCCGCAAGCGCGCAATGCGCCTGGCCAAGCGTCTGGCCAAAGGCAAGCCCGACCCTCAGACCGACCGGAAGCTGGCTCACTTGAGGAAGATCATTGCGGCTTCAGAGCGCTCATGACCAAAGCCGCGAATCGGAATCGGGTATTGGCCGTTTACCCGACCTACCGGGGTTTCGGTTTTGCCATACTTGAAGGGCCGACGACGCTCATGGACTGGGGCGTGAGATCGGTCCGTTCGACTTCAATCGAGAAGGAGATAGGGATTCTGTCCAAGATTACGGACCTGATCCGCCATTACCGCCCTCGCAGTCTCATCCTGGAAAAGCCCGCCTGGAAAGGCTCGCGACGGTGCGGACGCATCAGGCTGCTCCTGGCGAGCATCCAGAACCACGCGACCTGGGAAGGAGTGAAGGCCCGGGGCGTTTCGCCCGAGAAGCTGGAAAAAGTGTTCCTCACCTTTGGCGCAGTGACGAAGCACCAGATCGCCCGGGCTGTGGCGCAGCAGCTTCCAGAACTGGCGATTTACCTGCCGCGGCAACGCAAGGCATGGATGAGCGAAGATTACCGCATGGCGATCTTCGACGCAGCGGCCCTGGCGCTGACGTACTTTTTTTATTCCCGTCCCATGCGAGACGGCCGTTCGTAGCTGTCGAGAGGTGAAGCCTGACTCTTGTGCACGCTCCTTACAAAGAGGAGAGCGTGTTGCTTTCATGTATACCAACCGGTCAAGGCGCGTTGCAACGGTCGAGTCATAAGCACCGTGTTGCAAACATTGTTAATTCTCGCTATTGTTCCTGACATCATGGAACGCTCGTTGACAATCAGAGAAGAAGCCAATGCCCTCACCTGTTCCGCGTTTCGCAACGGCTATCTGGAAGAACTGCACGCCGGCAAACACACCGAGTTGCTGGAAAAGCCGGGACTATCTCGCATTACCGATGCCGAGATGAAGAAGCTCATGATTGGAGCCTCGGCCAAACTGGCGGAACTGTTGGCGCTGAAGGAGAGCAGCCCGGATGAATATTGGAGACGCATCAAATATTTCAACGACAGGTATTGCGGCCGATGGGAGAGATAGCCATACAGATAGGTGTCCGAAAAAGGAGGATATTCTACCGATGAAAAAACCCCTCCAGCGTTTGTCGCAGAGGGGCGTGTGAATCAGTGAATGACGTATCCCAATTCCCGCAACGAACAGAACCCGGGCCTGCCCACGATGACATGGTCCAACACGTCAATTCTGAGCAGTTGACCCGCGCGGATGAGGTCGCGGGTCACTTTGATGTCCGCTTCGGATGGTTCCGGTTCGCCCGAGGGATGATTGTGCATGAGGATCACCGCAGGGGCGCCAGCGATAACCGCGCTGCGGAAAACCTTGAGCGGACTCACAAGGATTGTGTCATGCGTGCCGATGGTGACGAGCTGGTGCCCTTTCACCCGCCGCCGGGTCGTGAGAAGGAGGACGGCGAAACATTCAGAATCCGGGTCGAAATACGGCCCGGTCTCGATATGGAGCCGCCAGTATTCCACCGCCTTCTCAGGCGTGTCACAGAGCAGCATCTCTGTCGGCGAGGGGCATTCCCGGAGCGCCGTGACCTTGAACTCCTTTGGCGTGAGCGGCTTCATAGAGATCCCCTCCGTCTCGGCTTCTTCCGGCCTCGCTCCGCCATGGCATGCCACTCGGCAAGCTGCCGGTACACGGCCGAGAGCGGCGCGCGATAGATCGTGCGCGTCCGCTCCAGGCGCATGGCAATCGTGTCACCCGGTTCAAGAGCAACCACCAAGCGGCGGCGATAATGAGCGAAGGGCAGCTTGGTGCGCCGGTAAACCGGCCTGTCGAGGTCAGTCATGGATCGCCTCCTTTCTTCAGGCTTCACGCCGCCATCTCCGCCGTTTGCGGCAGTGCAACCCCGTTGCCGTTTCGACGTAGCCCACAGGCTTGGTCTAAAACGTCGTGAATGATGCGCGTGCGCGCCGGCAACCGCCACAGGTCGCCTTTGATGATTTCCGTGGCTGCGTTGAAGAGCCGCCAGGCCGTTTTCGGCGTTTCCGCGAACTCTTGGTGCCGCGGTTCTCGCCATTCCTTGATTACTCTGGGAATTTCGAGTACCCCCAACGCGCCGGCATCAAAGAAGCGGATGGCCAGGTCGTGGACTTCAGCGTCCCTCAGTTCCCGCTGCTTTAGCGCCTCAAACGTGGCCGATTGGGCCGCAAACCGGGCAGGCAGGGTGGAGACGGTCTCGGATATCATCCAGGACAGGTCCCGGAGCATTCCGACGGTGTGTTTCCGCTCGAATGTGACTTCGCCTTGAAAACTCAGGTTGTCGCAGACGAACACGGCGGCACCGATGCAGACGCCGTTTGCAAACGAGCGGTCATAGCTGGTGCGCAGGCCCAGCACGCAGCCATAGTCCGTATGGGCAACACCCGGTATTACCAGTGCCAGAAGCCCGAACAGGCGCTGGCCGTTCTTGGCGAGGGCCAAGCGTTCCTCGGTGATCCTGATCCCCTCGACCGAGAGTTGCTTCTCAATCCTCACTATGAACGATTCGTACGCAAGCGGGGCGTAAGTGTCGGTTGCGGCAGGGACCGGCACGGAACAGACCTCTTCCCGCGTCTTCAACTGTCCACCGCAATGGAGCATGAGGCCGTTCATACGCATCCTCCTTTGCCGTGATATCGGTTTAAAACTTGAATCATGCGATTCTCCTTTCTGTTGTGTTGGTTGAAAAAGAGCCCTGAGAACCCGATCAGAAGCCTACCGGAGGCGCGGAACGGGGAAAGACAGGCGGATTTGCCGGAAGCGGCATGTGCAGGCGAATGAAATGCCAGCGGAGAGGCTGTGCCGTTACTTGAAAACCCGCCTCATCACTTGCCTCATTTGACTGGCGGACAGGTCGTCTGGTACACTGACAGGAGCGAACAAAGTTCCATTAAATGACGAACCATGAAAACCGCTGAATTGACAAAATCATACGTGTTTCCCGTCGTGGTAGAGGAGGACGGGAAGGCTTGGCGAGCATACGTTCCCGAGCTTGAAAGCAAGGGGGCGGCGACTTGGGGACATACACGGGAGGAGGCGTTGAAGAACATCCAAGAGGTCCTCCAAATGATGGTTGAGGAGATGGTTGAAGATGGTGAACCCGTGCCCAAAGCGGCAACTGTGTTCAATCAGCCGGTCGTTGCCGTGAGCGTATGAGCCTGCTGGATTGTTCCCGGTCGCGATCGAGCATGGCTCAAAGAGACGAATCAAAAATGGCTTTTCCCGAAAAACAGGAAAAGCCAGTGAATCAGTATTCTTCCGGGAGGAAGATTGTCGTGGTGGAACGATTGGCCTCCGTCAGAATCCAGAACTGTTGTCCGTCCGGTGTGCTGTAGAGGGACATTATGCGCCGTCCTTCCATCAAGGCCGTGTTATTCTCAGCCTTGTCTTCATCCGTGAGGTCGCCCCAATCGCCGGCCTTATGCCGGCGCAGTGCCGCGGTCATCTCCTCATGCGTGAGCGACTCCATCGCGATTGATGACGCAACGACACGGCCAAGCTCAAAGAGCGCGATTGGCATGGTGCTCATGGCAATTTCGGTTGAACGAAATCTCCGTATGCCACAATCTTCAGAACATTCGCAACTCGCTTGATCTGCTTGTCGGACAGCGCCCAGCCGTCGCGTTCCATATTGGCGACGATGACCCGTTTGAAGTTCTGGTAAAGATCCAAAGCGATGGCGTCGTTCTGGAGGCAATCGGCCAGGAGCGCCAACGCCAGTTGCGCCGGGCCGCTGCCGTGGTAGCCCCATTCGAATCCGGTCGGACTGTGATTTCTCAAGTCGAACCGGGGATTGAGGAGACGACCATTCACGGTGACAAGAACGACATTCCCTTGGCGCCGTCCCTGGTAATGCTTCACACGTTGCCTTCCGTCAACTCCCCGTAATTCCTGCGGAATTGCACTCATTCGATGCTCCTTTCTTTTGTGTTGGTTGGAAAAGGACCTTTAGCCCCAGACTAAATCATACCGGAGCCTCCGAACGAGGCAAGGAGGGCGGATTTGCCTAAAACGGCAACATGCCACGCGGCCAGTAAAAATGGCTTCTCCCAGGGAAAAGGAGAAGCCAGTGATTCTAGAGTCAGAGCGCCGGATGGAAGCCGCTCGCCAGGATCGTCCATTCCTCGCTTTCGGGATGGTTGCCCCAGACGTGCCAGCTTTGCCAGGGAGGTCCGGCTTCGTCTTGTGCACTGCATTCCCGCCCGACGGCGATTGCACCATCGAGAGTTGAGTGATTGCTTTCCCGGATTTCGCCCTCGGCATCCACACCGATGAGTAGGAAAGGACCGATGCTTTTCATGACTCAGTCGGTTTCAGGGTTTCTGCCTTAGCCAGGGCGGCCTCACAGAACTCGAACTGCGACCGGGACATCTCAGGCTTCGCGCGCTTCTTATCCTCCAACAGGAGCCGGAGCGCCCAGACCGAATCGGGGAGCGCATTGGCCGCATGGCAGGCGTAATGCGCGTCTCGCACAGCGTCGAGTCTGCCGAAACAGATTTCTTTCGAGGGATCAGTTCTCCGCCGGCCAAACATCCTGACCGAAGGGATGATCTTGTTATTGTCCATCTCCGCGAATCGCCAGGGCAATGGAGTGATCTCTGCAAGCAATTCATTGAGTTTCATCTATTTCCTTTCTTGCCGTCCGTCCGCTTCATGCGGACTGGTTATGGGGAAAGTCTCGCAAGACAGGGCGGCATGACCGGCGAGGTAGCTTGCGCTACGGGCCACTGTTGAAGAAAAGGAGCCAGGGACACTTCTGTCGCTGGCTCTTGTGTTTAAGGAACTGTTACAAGCGTTTCCTCGATCTTCCGTTTGTCCCCGAGGCAAACGGGTAAAAAGTCGCACCAGGCGCACCACCTGCCAGATCGCTGGTAGAAGCGGCCGGCAGCTATATCGCGCCCCATATATCCCACTTTCGTGAGATACTCGTTGAGCTGTTTGCCCGTTCGCTTGACCGGATGCCATTCGATCTGTGGATCTTTGGTTTTGACCAGAACGCAGAGCGCGAGCTCTTCCGCTTCCGGCTCGGCCAGCTTGTAGGCGGTCAACTGATCCGACATGGCGGCTTCGTGCCCGTCAGGAGCCGAACCCGCCGTCTTCCAGTCAACTACGGTGCGTTTGCCGTCCATCTTCGCCACGAGATCGACGATGCCCACGAAGGGCAGATCAAGGCTGGTAATGGCGAGCGTAAACGGCCGCTCGACAGCGATGATCTCACCCAGCTTCGGCAATTCCTCGGCCACGAACTTTTGAAGGAGCTTTTCCCCCGAAACCCTGAGCTTGTCCCACGATTCCCGCTGGTTGTACCCGAGTGGAATCTGTTCCAGCATCCCCCACGAATCCTGGAAGCATTTGACCGGGTCGCCTTTCTTCTGAAGAAGCTCCGCCTGCGCCTGATGGACGATCTGGCCGAAGACCAGAGCCGCCGGCGGCACTTTGGGCCGGAGATTTTCCAGGTAGTAGAGCCGGTACTGCTCGGGACAGGTGAGGTAGCGGTTCACCCGCGAATGCGAGAGATGCGGCGTGTTTACAGCCGGCTCGTCCCGATCGCGTAGCAGCGAGGCGAGCATAAACGCCTCACTTCTGCACAGCGGATTGCGCCGGCAAGACCCGCTCGATGTTCAGGTATTTCCCGTCCTGGCTGGGCCTTGTCACCACCCGACAGGGGAGGTTCAGGGTATAGCCGTCGACGAGATGGTCGGCAACACTAGCAAACCCGGCGGCGGTCACCGCTTCGGCGAGCTGTTTTTCGTTGCCGAAGAATTTCAGGACCTGGCCGTTGACGAGGACGTTGAGGAAGAGCCTGCGGCCCCATTTGCCGTTCATGGAAGCCACGGCCAGCAATTGGCCGGGCACGGCGTTGGTTTCCCCGTTGCGGCTGGCCAGCGCTTTGCCGTTCCCGTTGGTCTTCAAGAAGCCGGCGGCAATCTCTCCCTGGAGCGCGAGGATTCCGGCGGCGCTCTGCTTGAGTTCTTCGGCGGTCACCTTGCCCACCGGGCAGGAAAACTCGACTGAGAGGGAATCGATCCTGCGGTCGGGGCTCACGCTTCGTTTGAGGAGCATCACGGCGCCATTGCCGTTCCGTCCACCCGGTGCTTTCCGTTCCGTGCGCGTAGGCGGTGCGTCGCTTCCACGGTTTCCAGACGCAAGCGGCACGACGTTGACCTTGGGCTGGGTCGCTCCATTCAGTTCGTTCAGCACGGCCTGGATGTGCTTGCACTGCCATTCCGGCGGTCGGTCGGGGTGCGTGAAGTCCGGGCAGGTGCACTGCGGATCATCGGGAATCCCGGTAACCACGTACTGCTTGGCGGGACTTAGGGGCGAACAGACGCGGAATCCGTCATCGGTCTTGGCGATGACGAAGGTTTCAGACATTTGGGGTGCAGCATCCTGCTGCTTCATAACTGCTGTGGTCATAACTGATTTCCTTTCGTATGAGTTGTTGAAGTTGCGGCTTTTTCCAGCAAGAAGAGTTGGAAAAGAACCTTGTATTCCAAGGTGAAGCATAAAGGAGCCGTAGAGGGTGAAAAGGCAGGCAATCTTGCCGGAACTGGCAAGTCCGGCCGCCTTGCCCTGAAATCCAGGGCAGGGAAGATGGAGGCATGACCGTTCTAGACGACAACCGCGTCACGCATCTTGCCCGGGTCGATTTCAGGAATGACCGAAGAATATTCGGCATCAAACGGCACGACCGAAGAAGCCACGTCTACCTGATCGGCAAGACAGGCACCGGCAAATCGACCCTGCTCGCCAATATGATTCGGCAGGACATTCAGGCCGGCGAGGGTTTGGCCGTGCTTGATCCTCACGGCGACCTGGTCGGGCAAGCCCTGCGTTTCGTGCCGGAGCACCGCCGCTCCGATCTCGTCTATTTCAACGTGCCTGACCCGAATCTCGCTTTGAGCTTCAATCCGCTCCGTCAGGTGCCGTCCGCGGAACGGGCGCTTACCGCCTCGGACCTGATCGACGTGTTCAAAAAGATTTGGGCCGAGTCCTGGGGACCGCGCCTGGAACATATTCTCCGCAACGCTCTCCTGGCGCTTCTTGAAAGACCCGATCCCTCGCTCGCCGACGTTCTCCGGCTCCTCAGCGACCGCGCCTATCGCCGGGACGCCACTTTGTACCTTCAAAACAGGGAAGTGCGCGAGTTTTGGCTCAGGGAATTCGAGGGTTACCCCGACCGTTTCCGTGCAGAGGCAGTTGCACCCATCCAAAACAAGGTCGGCGCTTTCCTCTCGAATCCGCTCCTTTCACGCATTTTGACCGGCCGTGAGAACGTCCTCGAGCTCCGTAAGACAATGGATGAAGGCAGAATTCTGCTGGTGAACCTTTCCAAAGGGAAAATCGGTGAAGACACCGCGTCGCTCTTGGGATCGTTCCTGGTGGCAGGGCTCGGGCGCACGGCCCTGCGCCGTGCGGACATGCCGGAGGCCGAACGCCGGGATTTCCATGTTTATCTCGATGAGTTCCATTCCGTGAGCACTTTGAGCTTGGCGTCGATGCTCTCGGAACTGCGCAAATATCGGCTGAACCTCGTCTTGGTGCACCAGTACCTGGGCCAGCTTGATGAACAGGTGCGCGACTCGATCCTGGGCAACGTGGGCACGATGATCGCGTTCCGGGTCGGTCCCGGTGACGCGGAAATTCTGGAAAAGGAGTTTTATCCCGAATTCTCGGCAAGTGACCTTGTCAATCTGCCCAATTACAGTGTTTACCTAAAGCTCATGGTGGACGGCGTGGTGACAAAGCCGTTCAGTGCGGTGACGCTTGAGTGTCGGTAAATCGTAGCACCGTGCTCCCAGCGGAGGCTCCTCAGAAAAAGGAGGATGTGTAGTGCGCCTTCCGTGTCCGTCCCGGTGACGAGGAAATGTCGAAATGGCACACTGATCAGGTGGCCACACGGACATCCTAGCCGGGGTCAAGATCAGACCAACGGCGTCCCGAATTCAAAGCTCTCCTTAATTCGGGTGGTAACCCATTCGAACAACCGTCACGACATTCGTTCACTGTTGCCTGAGTCATTCGGTACTCGCTGTTGAAGTAAAGCTTCCAGTTATTGTACTCGCCATCGTGCAATTCTCGCCTTTGAAGCCTTTCCATCGCCGTTGCTAGCATGAGTCCGCTTGCGGCAGAAAGAAATGGTAGAGCTGCATCAGAGGTTCTTCTTGCTTGCTGATCCTTAACCGGAGATGTCGAACATCCGAGCCTTGGGATGCGGAAGTCGCGGGTTCGGCATTGAATGCAATCGTCGCGTCCGCTAATGTGCCGATGTAGTTCGCTTAGCCAACCCTCACCTGTAGTCGCGTGAAGCAAAACACTCGCGGGGCGATTTGCAAGCCGAGTACGTACGTCATACTCATTGGCAAGAGCAAGGATGACATCGAATCCACCCTCAAGGTTAACCTCGTGATACCAATTTTGGATAGCTCTTGAATTCGGAAGAAAGGCTGCGCAAATATCTGCTTTCGCTTTCGGAGTTCCATCTGGCCAGCCCGCATCCGCTGGCATAAAGAGTAAACTCCGGTTAGTGTTGTGCAGTGCCACCACGTCTTTGTCGAGAATAAGCCACTCTCCATCACCCAACCCAAAGCTTCGGAGCCAATAAACAAGCCCACTGGCAACGGCTCCAGCCCCCACCATTAGAACACGGCCGACATCTACCGCAAGAACATCATCAGGGCCTTGGCTGGCTGCTTCACCTTCGGCATAGTTCCATGCTGATACTCGTGCTGGAACTACTCTTAAACCAATCTGCCGTTTAAACACGGCTGCAGCGCCAAGGCATGATGCCAGTGCCGCACCACGCAAACTAGCAACCCTTGTAAAATCAAATGGACACGGACTCCTATCCAATAGGGCCACCGAACCTTCAGCGCCAATGTACCAATCACACTTTTGATCCGGATGGCCTATCCCGATTGTAATCGCATCGTGTGGCCTTTCGTTTGTGAAGCTGAATTGTCCACACGGATCAATGGCCCGAGCGGAGTCCTCCACGCATCCTTGAAGAGATGAACTAGGAACTACGGCGTTGGTAAGAAGTGGAATCTCTATTTCTGCTAGGGATACCGTGATCCTACGGTGAACGCGGGCAACCTGATTTATTAAGGCCAACAAAGCCAATTGGCCAGCAGCTTCTGACGAACATTCCGGATCAATCGATATGTGAACCGGAAAGGAATTAAAGAGGATTGATCCGGCATATTCTGTGGTTCGCTGATCGCGTTCCTCATAAAATGCAGAACAGTCTTTCATCGTAGATCAATGCCTGACGAAATCTTAACCAAACTGCTCTTGACGGAATGTTGTCTGCAAAAAATCCACCGACCGTTTTGAAATTGGTGGACTCCAAAATCTGTGATGGCTTGCAGCGCAATGCCAAATGTCGGTGCAACTAGGGAAAGCATCCCTTCGAATGGCAGAATAATCAAATGGTCATCACCATCTGAATGACGGGTGTCACGTCCCGGATGGGAGTGAACTTGACACAAAATACCCAAACCGGCAGACCTCGCGACTTGTGCAGCTCTGGCAAAAGCGGACTTCGAAACAATGACACGTTGTGGGGAATGTTGAGCTTCAGGAATGATGGCGGTCAAATATACAGTGGCGTCAGCCACTTCACGCCCTGCCCAAAAGACAATCCCTTCATGACCACCATCATGAATGCCAGCGAGCCCAAAACTAATGAGTGCTTGGCGGGTACGCTGGAAAACCTCCTCGGTCAAAATGAATTGTCCTCGCAGCTCCCCCATCGGAAGGGGACTTTTCCGATAGACTGTGCCTTCACCCCACATCGCTCATTCTCCCTTTTGTCGCTAGAAAATGCATCCAAATTATGTTCAGCATATCAGCTATCGTTATCGCATGGGCACGATCTGGGGCATACGTTTGCCACTGGGCAGGATCCGTCCAGTCTGTATGCGGTCCCTTGTGCGCACCGAATGCCAAGCGATTGAACGGTACGCAAATGACTGCGCCTTGGCCATGCGCGATGAAAATCGAATTTGGCATGTTGTCAGTCGTCTTCGGCTTCGGGAAAACATTCTTGCTATCGGAGCTTAGCCAATTGGAAGCACAGAAATTCCAGAACGGTGGAAGCTCTTTGTAGTCGGAGAAATGTCCAGCAAGGAAGAACGATGCCGCTGTTTCAGGCTGCGTGAGCATAACGCGCAACACCAATTCCTCGGACAACCAAGTGAATTCTATGTTGTGATGCTCTCCCCACGCAGCCGTGGCGATCAGCTCGTGCTCGACGATAATCACTGTCTGGTCTCGTGGAATCACACTCCTCCGCCAGTGTCAGTAAGTTCCAATCGGTCGCAATCGCGGACACCAGCCGCTTCCAATGTTTTCTGGTTGTCCAGGACTTTTCCCTTCTTCATGAAACCCGGGTGCCCTGCGGTGTAACCAAAGGCCTTGGCAGCTTCCGCGGCCGCCTCCCCAACAAGTTTTGTTTTAGCCCATATAAACCACTTGGGTTCCGGACTGCGGGGTGCCAGGACTTCAACTTTTATCTCGTGCGGATGTTTGTGATGTCGCCTTTTAAAATGTACGTGATGCCCATGCTTAAACCCCAGATCACGCAGTATGTGCCCCTCCTGAAAGGCAACCTCCTTGTTATCGACCCAGAGGACAATGTCCTCGCAGGGTTCGCCGACAGCGATACCAGCCGCTCGAATCTCCCTAAACAATTGCTCAATGGTGGCATCCTCAGAGATTAGGATGGCCCTAGACTCGGGGTTGTCGCACCAGTGAACATTAATTTCAATTTCCTTCATAATCAATAAGTTGCGAGAAAAACACTCGCCCCTCGTCTTATTACGCTCCGTGACACGACATTTTTGGGGATCTGAACCAAAAAATCTTTAGGCTGGAGCGTTTTCGTGAGAGAATCTGACCAAGAAAATGGATCAAGCGCTCAAATCCGCACTTAGGCAGCCTGATCTCGATGATATTCTGCTGACCGCCCTCGATCACGCCGATATAACAATGAGGAGATACATCTGGCGGGGATTCCGCCCTAAGGCGGGCTCTGACAAGGAGTTAATAGTTGGGGACAAAACTGCCAAAGACTTCGTTAACGAAGCCATTAGACGACTTTGTGAATGGAGAAGGAAATATGATCCACAGAAGAGCCTTCTGGAAAACCTCAATTCAATTACAGACAGTCTTATTTGGTCTGACAAGAAATCCTCTGACCGGACAGGTATTCTCGATTTTGCTGATCGACCTGACACACGCGAGGGCATGGACGATCCGATATCAGCAATGGCGAGCTCTGAGACCGCGCCGGACGGCGCAATAATTGCACAAGAACGAATCCAGACTCAGAGACAATGTTTTCAGCTCCTCAAAGCAGCCTTCGATGGAGACAAACCAACGCAGGATTATCTTGATGCTCTAAGCGAAGGATTCTTTGATATAGGCGACATTTCCCAGTTAATAGGGATCGCAGAGGAGAACATTTATGAAATTCGCCGTAAACTCAAAAACTTTGCGCCAAAGTTCTTTGGAGTCCCAAATTACCAAGCACTGGAGCGGAAAATACATGAAGGATAATAGATGAATCAAGATCAACAAGGCCCTATGGAAAACCTGCTAGAAGGACTGAGCCAGCATGCGCGGTTCTTATCTCGCGAAGAGCGGAAAGCAGAGTTGCGCGAACGGGGCATTGATGTTGATGGGTTCCTCACTGAGGCGCACTCTATTATTGAAAGGAATCAAAAAGATGAACGACTTGCGTGGATGAGAGTCGCCGACGAGAAGAGGCATTCTATGTCAGCAAATGAATCACGGTTCGAAAGCTGGGTCGGTAAAGGCGAAGAAGCGATTAGAGCAGCCTTTGCCAATTTGCTGAGAACACGCCTGCCACAGCAAACACTGGCTTTCCGCAATAGGACTGATTTAACCGTTGAAGACATGGCACGTATCCTTGACGATCATGAACGTTTGCAGTTGAGGGGAAACAGTGATACAGGGGACAAAAGGTAGCCATGGAACATGCGAGAAAGACTATTGCTCTCACGAAAGCACGAGAACTCCACAAGGAGTTAAACATTCTTCAACCGGAGGAGATCGATATTGAGCGCATTGCCCTATTCAAAGATGCCCAAGTCCGCTATGAGCCACTGCAAGGCATGGACGGCTGCATAGTCCGCGAGGGACAGGCAGCCATAATCACAGTGAATAGTGCGATTACCTATACTGGCCAGAAGCGATTTGTGATCGCCCACGAACTTGGGCACTATTTTCTTCATTCTGATACGCGGCAGGTCGAAAGCGTGAATCAAGACCAGACAAATAATTGGTCCGAGAAACAGGAAGTTGAGGAATATGAAGCAAACATTTTTGCTGCTGAACTGCTGATGCCTACAGCCTTGCTTGAGCCACGCGTAAGAAAACAAGTACCCTCGTTCGAGCTAATCGAATCCTTGCAGAAGGACTTCAATACGACGCTTACCTCGACAGCGGTCCAGTTTGTTCTCAACTCAAAGGAAGAGTGTGCGATTGTATCTTGCTCGGGCAGGCAACGAATGTGGTTCATTCTTTCGCCCGGCTTCTCGTTCAGGATGCTTGACGACAATTATACGCATGGCTGCAGCTGCGCAGCTGAAGTGGGGCCTGCCAAGCGAAAATCCAGGTCGTCAAAGATCGAAGCCGGGTACTGGCTTGAAGGCTTCCGAGGCAACCACAAGGCGTTTATCACTGAGGATTCTCGTTATTTTCCGGTTTTGCGAAGGAGCCTCTCCTTGCTGTGGATTCACGATGCAATTTAAGCGCCGGATCCAAGTAGCGCTTTGCCTGTGCTTCTGGCCGTGGCATGGGATAAAGGTATTCGCCAGCCACCTGAAGTGGCAATCGAGAGTGGCTGGCCTTACCTCACCTGAACCATTGTCTCAGTTTTATCTCGACACGTTCCTTGAATGCTTGTTTATAACCTTATGAGCTTTCCAATTAAAATCTATCTGGACCAGAGTGCATATGGTCAATTCCTGAATCAGTCAAAAAATGATTGGAAACAAGCAGAGGTGGCTAAGATTCTGGTACGAGAACAAGCCGCTGGGAGGGCTCAGGTTTGGGCAAGTCCCACGAATGTTCTCGAAACCCTTCAAGCCAACGATCGAAGGCGTCCGCTTGCAACAATAATCCTATCCCTAACGGGCGCGAAACGCATGTGGGGTGGCAGTGATTTCGAGAGAGTTCGTGATTTTTTGGGCTTCTTCGATGCGCTTGCCCCCGGATTTTGGCGTCAAAGAGAATTTTACGAACATCATCTTTTGGTCTCACGGAGAATTTGGATCGGAGCTTTGGCTCTTCTGGCCTGCCCAGAGGACCTGGACTTGAGTGAGTTGATTGAGACCGCGACTCGAAACAAAACGATTAGCCGGCTTCTCCATGCCCGCTTTGCGGAAAATCCAAACAGATTTATTACGCACGTCAAGCAGACTGTGCAGGCAATGGCCGTAACTACTGAAGATCCTTTTGAAGAAATCAAAGCCCTCCCGCTTGAAGCGATGGAGGATCAGATAAATCAACTGCAAACCAACTTTCAAAAAGTTTCTAAGGATGCATTGCGCGTGTTGAATTCGAATCGTCAGGATTGGGCGCAGGCGTTTGGCGCAATGGAAATCGGGCGTCTTCTGCAATCCATTTTTGACCTACCGATGGAGTTGATGCTAATGGTAGATGTGAGGCCCGTCGTGCGAGGTTGGGGCTCCCTAAAGAAAAGGTTGGGTTGGAAGCGCTCACTTCCGAAAGAGATTGCGACAGCCAACGATACCACTCTCCTGGCGGATGCAGCGGCCATTCAAACTGTTCTGCAGGAGATGGTTTACGCCGCCACGAATGTGCCTCTCCTATCATCATACGTAGGCTACGAAGTAATTTTTCGAGAATTACAGCGCTGCTTCAACAAGCAAACAATACCAACAGGCGGATTGTCTTTTGACGCCGATCATTCCGCCGCAGTCGGCTGCTTCGAGATTGTAATCTCCAACGATAGGATGCTTGTTGACAGCCTGAAAACTATTGCGGCCCGCGTGGAAAAACAGTCAAATGGGAGACTTAGCCCAAGCATAGTCGCGACTGGTGCTGAACTCGAAAAGGCTCTCCAATTTCATGCTGGCCAAGCCCAATTGCACGAGGAAGAAGTAACTGTTCTTTAAATTTCATTCGAGTCCGCACAATGCTAAGAGCCTGTTTGAAAAGTCGCTGGAGGCGGCTCGAAATTCGTTCGGAGTTCCGCCTTCAGGCGGTTTCCGGGCGCTTCCGCCTGAAGGCGGGACTCCAAACTGGAGTTTTCAAACAGGCTCTAAGTGGTGTAAGCGACCGGGGAAGCGACGTGAGAGTATGGTGTTACAAAGGAATCTTTTTCGCTTTTCATAATTTCCGCAGGTTGTGTGTCATTGCGCCCTCGCAAGCACGCGAGCCGCCTCGTTCATTCGTTGCGCCCATGCGCCCGCTGCGGTTCGGGCAATCCTGCAGAACCTCCTCCGGCATGGGAGCATGTGCCGGGGAGGTCCACCGGCTGCGGTATCATAAGGAATTCCTTTTCGCGGTATGCCGCCCCGCGACTACACAGCCACCAACACCCATCACCCATTTATCAAGCTTCAAAAAGCGTCTCAAAGACGGAATATCGTGTAATCCAAGGCCGCAGGAATTCAGACCAAGGCCCTCTGCAACGATGCTGATCGTCGCGAGGAGGGCACCACTATCGCGCCAGGCAAGGCTCTCTGGGTTCTTGTATCTTGTACCGGAACGTGCAAGATCAGCGAGGAACCACAGCGCCGTTCCCTTTTGCACTTTCAAACACGTCCCCACTTCCTCGAGACATCGAGTCACAAGACCAGAAGGCGCATCCCGGACCCCAAAAGAGTGACCCTGCGCGTCATAAAACAGCAGTGCATTCTTCAGAAAACGTGCGCCGACTACAACGACGTGGATTGGGTGGCATCCACCGCCCGATGGAGTTGGCCGGCTCTCCCACACACATTGGCCATTCACGTAACCCTTTTGCCGCACCCGGAACGAATGCCAGAGAAGATCACCCAATTGCTCCAATGTTAATGGCGTCTTGAAATCGCGCCGCGATTGACGTGTGCGCAACACGCAATGCAGGGCAGGCAACTTCCGGGATGTAATCTTCGGAATTTTCAGAACGCCTGTAATTTGGAAATCGCAAGTTCGTAGGGAACTGCCCTTCGCCCAGGGCCGCGGCGGTTTCAGCTCAGTAATCTCCATATCCCAACTCCCTCATTGTCTCCGCGTGCTTCGTACAACCACGGCAGCGCCCGCAAGCGAATGCCGCTACGTGGCATGAATGGCTCCAAGCCAGCAAACCGAACGGTATTCCCGAAATCCGGACGAGTTCCACAGCGCTCAAAGTAATCGCTGGCGCACGTACCCTAATCCCACCCTCCTGAAACTCCATTACTTTGCTGATGCCCTCGAAAAACTCAGAGCGACCGTCCGAATGCGCTGCATCGGTGCGGATGGACCCGACCATCAGTTCGGTTACGCCGTCCACAACTGCACTCGCTCCAGCCAGCGTAATGATGAGCTGGTTGCGGAATGGCCACCATTCGGAGATCGGCGACAGCCCGGACGGTGGTGTTCCCGCCATATCTCCCATTCCGACCTGACGACAATCCGCGCGGATGACACGGTGCCGAATGGAAATGGCCTCGCAGACGGCCGCTGCTGCCTGGATCTCGCCCTCTGCAGCCAACTGCCCGTAATCAATCGTATATCCTGCATCTGGACGCTTCCAGTATGCCAGCGCCACGGAGTCCATTCCGCCAGAAAGCAGCAACCCGGTGCTCATTTGCACGTTGCAGCCCAAACGGTCGAATACAGAGCCGTCGCAAAGTCATTCGTGATCTGGCTTCCGCCACCGATAATCATCTTCAAATCCTCCGGGCGTTCGGCCGACACAAAAGCAATCACCTTCGTTCCCCGGCTGTGGGCGTACCCGACTTCGTAAATCGTTCCCGGATCTAGTCCATCCAAACACGCTAGGACCACGCCGGATTCCTTCAGCCCGTCCATATCGGCGGTGTAAACCGTTTCCGGACCGCCGCGTCCAACATCATGGAGCGGTGAGAACACGCGGAGCCCTGCCTCATTGAGCGCGAACTTGAACTCCTCAATGAGCCACCGTTGAGGCAAGTTAAAAAATGGTCCGGCAAGGTAAACCTTCTTGTGCTGATTCCGGGGAAGGCGCCGCAACTGAATAAAAGCATCCCCCCGGAGAACTTTTTCGGTCGGGAATATTCGCTTCTCCACATAGTAACTGGCACCCCTGGAGGCGCGGTCTGCTGCTTCGACAGGTTTCATGCCCAGTTCCATCCAGCCATGTGCAAACAACGCCGAGAAAAGGTCCCCGGACCCAATAGGCCAGACACGCCGAGTCCTGTACGCCGGCACGTTGTCAACTGCTTTGGCGGTACACACCACGCATCCCGCGGCGCCACACTTCACAACTGCGACCTCAGCTCCCTGCTTCAGAATAACTTTGCACGCCTTTTCCGGGTTATCTTGGCCAGTCATCCGGCGCGCCTCAACCCGATTCGCAACAACTGCCAACCGCTCCGCCTCAGACCCATTCTCAGCAAACGATCTCGGGTCACTCGGCGTCTGCGGATCGTAAGTTACCATTTTGCCTCGGACCCGCACACTGGCCTCTACGAGTCCAAACCGAAGAACCTTCTCGTCCTCAATCTCGACCTGCTTCGGATCCTGACCACAGCTTCGGACATATGAGTCAGGCTCGATCGCGGGTTTTGATAACGGATGAAGATAATTGAACACTACCGTTGTGCTGACTTCCGTTGCACTGAGCTTGATGCCATCCGCCTTCGCCAGCAGCACAGGCTTCTCCTCAGCCCCTATGAACGTAGAGAGGCGAACACGCGCCCGCAGATTAACTAAGACCTGGCTTGCCCTCAGCCCGGAGCCGAACAGCTCATACCAGTGCGGCTCGCGGCAGAACTCAAGATATGTTCCACCAACAACGTGAATCACCTTTTCCCCCGGATGCGAACGCGCACCACACCGCCATCAACATCACCGAGCACAACGGCCACATACCTATAGCCGCTCTCAATGCAATCGACTATTTGCATCAAACTGGGTGGTGTCAGCGAACCGGCGACTCGTCCTTGGTGATCCTTTGCAACAAGCGTCCTGACTTGCGTCCGGGACACCTGAACCTCGACGGCCAACTCCTGCCCTCGCTTCAGCTCTCTAACGACCGCGGGTACAGGTGAATTTAGGGTCGTTTCAACGTCGAGCGAGCCGCAAATATCTGGGGAAGAACCTCCCCCAGGACCCACTTCAACTCGCCCCGAACTGCCTCCAGATCCAGACATAATGTAGGATTAAATGGTTTCACCCAATGCTCGTCAAGGGCAATTCCCGTTTAATCCCTTGCCCGACAACGCATCTAAGGCCATCCGGTTCCACTGCCGCATGTAGCACCAGATCATGCTGTCGAACTTTGAAAGTTTAACGCCGATGGCCTCCGCAAACCGAACCAATCTTGCCTCCATATCAAAGTAATCCTTCTGAACCGAATACCGTGGCGAGAACAACCCCATCAGCAACCCGGCACGGACAACATGAACATCCAGGATTGCCACGTCATCGGCATGAAGTGTGTTTCTCGCGATCCACGAGGCCGTTTTTGGCCCTATGCCCCGGAAAGTCATGAGCCAATCACGGAGCTCCTTCCCTGACCGCGTTGGTGCGGCGTCCACGGTCACCCTGCGCATCGCCCTCGCCACAAATCTGGCCTTTCTGCGCGGATAACGATACCTGACATTCCGCCCCCGAACTTCGAGCGGCTCCGCTAAAGCCGCCTCGATTTCGCTCTCCCCCCTCAGCCCGTCAAGCAAACCTCGATCGCGCAACCGCCTAAAGGCGGCTAGCCCAAGTTCCGCCGGCATGCCATGTCCTCCGAGCAGACAAGCCGCCACTTCTTCCCTGAGCGAACGTCCGATGGAGTAATTCGTAAACCCACTACTTTCTCCATCAATCCATGCACGGGACACCCAAAAGGCGGGCGTGAAGAACTCGTCAAACTTCCCCCAGCGCACACCGCGCATGATTTCAACATCAGCCGACGGGAGTTGAAGTTCTTCGACAGCGCCGCCGCGCCACGTTGTTATCACCTGATGATCCATTGACGCCACCAGCCAGTTTAATATGATGTATGCATTATGCGTTATCTAATACGCATACACAACAGAAAAACCGCTCAACGTTTGCGGGATGCATTTCACGCCAGCGGGTTACGACAAGCTGATATTGCTCATAAAACAGGCATGGATCAATCTCAAGTCAGCAGACTATTACACGGGCACTTTGAACGTCAGGCAAAAGGGCTTAATGCATTATGCAGATTTCTTAAGGTGAAGCCGGTATTCCGCGATGACGCCATCTCACTCTCCAACTACCCGGACCTTGCTGACTGCCTTTCCGATGTCCTCGACGGAAGCAAGAAGCGGGAGCTGGCTGTTGTTCGGCTGGTGAAAACAGCCACCAAACTAGCGTGACAAAGCCAGCCGTGCTCCGTCACAGCTTCTGCCATGTTTCCGTCCTCTTCATCAAAACACAAGGCAAAACCATTTCACAGAGTTCTGACATCTGTGGTTGATCGTCTGCCGAGGTCAGCGCCTGCTCGGCGGACCAGCCCGCAGAACCTCCTCGGAAATGGGAGCATGTGCCGGCCGAGATTCCCGGCGAGCCGCAGGTTAGGCAAATCGTTCAGTTTCCGGCTCGCGAGAACGCTCGCCCTACCAACTTTTCAGCTAAACTGCTGTACACTATCCATGGGCCGCTCGGATTGATTTCCAGCATGGTTCCTGCGATAGTGGCCGCCATGAGCTTGCGTCCGGTTCCAAAGCCTTTACTTGAGCACATCTCCCCAAAGGCAGGTAAACGCCCCGCCCTTCATCAAATCCGTGTTAAGAACCGCTCCCTCTGCACTCTGCGCCTCGCAGCCGTCGCCATGCTGACAGCCAGCATCGCCGCAGCGGATCCCCATAGATTTCGAGTTGACAACCCGGCCCTGGCCGAATCGCTTATCAAACAGGGAGCCCGGCTGGTGGCCAATTACGGGAGCTTTCAAATCGTTGAATCCGACCAGGCCCTGCCCGTCAAGCCCGGTGATCCCCGCGTGCAATCCGTCGATGATTTCAACTTCATTGAACTGAGCGCCAAGCGACTGGACACCCGCGCGCCGGAAATCCGTTCGCTGAGCAAAACCAACGCCGCCTTCACCGGCAGGCGGCTGCACCTGGTCCAGTTCCCCGGCCCGATAAAGCCCGAATGGCACAAGGCCCTGGAACAAACCGGCGTCCGGATTGTCAATTACCTTCCTCATAACGCCTATCTGGTTTACGGCGACGCGCCGGGTTTGGCGCGTATGCAGGCCTGGGCTGGCGCTGGTTCTCCCGTCCAATGGGAAGGCTCTTACCTCGACGAGTACAAAATCCATCCCCAGGCCCGATCCGTGGATGGGAAAGGCACCCTGCGCGCCGCCGGAACCGGCACGTTCGCGGTTCAACTGGTTGCCGATGACGCCGCGAATGCCGCCACCCTCGCGAAGATCAACCAGTTGAAACTGGGGCCGGTGCGCAACGACTTCCGTATCCTGAATTATCACAACGTCATCGTTCCGTTGCCGGCGGAACGGCTGCAGGATATCGCCGCGCAGCCGGATGTGATTTCCATTCAACCGTATTTCGAGCCTCGCAGGAAGGATGAGCGCGAGGACCAGATCGTCGCCGGCAATCTGACCGGCAATGTGCCCAGCGCTCCGGGCTATCTGGACTGGCTGGCGAGCAAAGGATTCACCCAGGCCCAATTTGACGCTTCAGGTTTCGTCGTGGATGTGAGCGACAGCGGCATTGACAACGGCACAATCCTGCCAGGCCATTTCGGTCTATACGAGTTGGGCGACCCGTCACAGGCCAGCCGCGTGGCGTATGTCCGCCTCGTCGGCACGCCGGCCAGAAGAGGCAGCACGACGGCTGGTTGCGACGGCCATGGGGCTATCAACGCTCACATTCTCGCGGGTTACGATGCCTTTAACGGGTATCCGTTCGCGGACGCGGATGGCTACGCCTACGGCCTGGGCGTCTGCCCCTTCGTGAAAGTTGGCTCGTCCGTCATTTTTGATCCGGACAATTTCACCAACCCGAATTACACGAATCTGCAGACCCAGGCTTATAGCAGCGGCGCGCGGATCAGCAACAACAGTTGGGGAGCATCCAGCCCCGGCGCTTACGACCCGGATGCGCAATCTTACGATGCCCTGGTGCGAGATGTGGGCGCATCCGCCGACAACCGTCAAATGGTCATCGTCTTTGTCGCCGGAAACGACACGAACGCGGGCACCATCAACTCCCCGGGCACAGCCAAGAATGTCATCACCGTCGGCGCGTCGGAAAACGTCCGCTCGCTTACCCCGGCCAATTTTGGAGACAGCCCCGACGGTTCCGACGGTTGCGGCACGCCGGATACGGATGCCGACAGCGCCAACGACATGACTGATTTCAGCAGCCGCGGCCCGTGCGCCGACGGCCGGATGAAACCCGATCTGGTGGCGCCGGGCACGCACATCACCGGAGGCGTGCCCCAAATCAGCCCCGCCACCACCAATGGCTTGGGTTCCGCAATTCCGTGTTTTGACGCGAGCGGGGTATGCGGGCTTCCAGGCACCTCGACCAACGACTACTTCTTCCCGCTGTTCGGCCAGGAGTTTTACACCGTTTCGTCCGGCAGCAGCCACGCGGCGCCGGCCGTTTCCGGCGCGTGCGCCCTCGTGCGCCAGTACTTCATCAACAACGCGCTCACACCGTCGCCGCCGAGTCCGGCCATGATCAAGGCTTACCTGATGAACTCCGCCCGCTATCTGACCGGCGCCTATGCCGATGATACCCTCTGGTCGCCCGCCCAGGGCATGGGCGGGCTGGATTTGGGCATGGCGTTTGATGGGGCGCCGCGCGTTTTGCGCGATCAACTGCCGGTGGACACGTTCACTGCGAGCGGACAGACGCGGACCTTCACCGGATTTGTCAACGATCCGGGCGCACCGCTCCGTTTCACCCTGGCGTGGACGGATGCGCCCGGCAGCCCTGCTGCCGCAAAAGCGCTGGTCAACGACCTCGATCTGACCGTCACCATTGGCGGCATAACCTACAAGGGCAATGTCTTCAGCGGCGCCTACTCGGTTGCCGGCGGAACCGCCGATTCCACGAACAACGTCGAGAGCGTGTTCCTGCCAGCCGGCCAATCGAACGATTTCACGGTGACCATCACGGCCGCCAACATTGCCGCCGATGCCCTGACCAACGGCGGAACCGTTCCGGAACAGGATTTTGCCCTGGTCTGCTATTCCGGGACGGTTTTACCCGCTCCGCAAATCCAACCCCTTGTGTATTCGAACGGCATCGCAACCGTGACGTGGAGCGCTATCCCGGGCCAGACTTATCGCCTCCAGTACAGCACCAATCTGATCGGCACCAGTTGGCAGGCTGTCTTCCCGGACTTGATCGCCACCAATTTCACAATTACGAGCAGAGCAACCAATTCGCCCAGGCAAGGTTTTTACCGGGTGTTGGCGGTTCCGTGACGAGTTCGGCTCCAGTCTGCCCTGCAGAACCTCCTCGGGAACGGGAGCATGTGCCGCCCGTTCGACGGAAAAGCCCCGCTTCGGCGGGACTTTTCCGTGCGTGGCGAGGGTGGCCTCCCCGACCCGCTTACCCCCTGCCAACGGCTTCCTGAAGCGGCTGCCTCCCCCAGGGGGGATGACACAGCAGAAGGCTTGTGATGGCACACATGCAGGGGCGGTGAGCACGTCTCTCCGTACGATTGGGGCTTTCGTCTATTTGCTTTTCCAGTTGACAAATCAATACTTTTGGCTTTAAACTCCACTAACGTATCAATGCTGATAACAGCTACTTGCGACAAAAATTGTATTTCGGCTTTACATCATTTCAGCAAAGCAGTTTGATTTTTGTCGCAGATAGGTGTTGCAGGATAGGGACAGTAATGAAGCACACCCAATGAACAAACCTCAAATTGTTGCGAAATTATGTTAACATCTTTTCCAGAGATCGAGATCCTTCCAAAGGAATTACAGCGCGAGGCTTCAACCTTTCGAAATAACCATGAGGCGATTATGGAAAACGAAGGCAAGTTCGTTTTGATTCAAGGCGACTCAGTAGTTGCCTACTTTGATTCGTACAGCGAAGCCATCAATGAGGGTTACAAACGATTTGGCCTTGACAACTTTCTTGTTCGACAAGTGCGGACGCACGAAGACCCGATTCGTGCGATGCGCTGTGGAGTTATCGAGACCGATGGTAGACTTCGTTTGTCGAGAGCCAAAAGGCGCTAAAGGCTTTCAATTCTCTTTACGGTGAGGGATCGATCACTGAGATCGAAATGGTTCATAAGAATACGGGCGGGGAAACAGGAATGAACAAGAACATTATCAAATTCACTCAAGGCGAGCCCATCATTGAGGTAATTCTTCAGCCAACCACTGCATATGCTGTTGTTCTGAAAGCCACGGGTGAGACAGTTCCTGGTCCTATCAAAGTTCCAGCGCTTATAGACACCGGATTTACTGGGGGTTTAATGATTGCCGAGTCTCTGGTCAAGGGCTGGAGACTGAAATCAAGAGGTTGGAGTCAAATGGGTTTTCCGCGGGATCAAGAGCCCCGCTATTTCGCTCTGTATGCGTGGGATGTTGATATTGGCATTAAATTCCCGAAGTGTTCACACGACGGGAGAAATGTTTTGATCGAGACCTCCGCGACGTTGGTGGAAATGGTAAATAGTAAGAACTCACAGGTGCTAATCGGTCAGCAGATCCTGCAAATGTCAGTGTTCGTTTTCAGCGGACGAAAAGAATATTTCAGTCTGACATTTCCTAAGTGAGTTTGATGTTGCGGTTCATCACAACAGTACACTCTGTGCGGGTGGTTTTTTTGAGGGGTGCTTCCGGGGAAATGAATCCTTCCACCTTCCACCCTGTGCAGCCTGAAATGATGGTGGCTTGGTTTTGTGCCGGAAGGATTCGGTCGACGGCTTTGCGTGTCTAATCGACTCCCTTGACTGATTGGTGATTCTACTAAAGTCATTTGAATAAGGTTTGGCAAGTACCCCATATACTGGACACAGTTGTACTGAATGATCGTACGGCCGCGCATGTTAAAATCAGGTGGATTAATCATCCACTTACATGTCTCAACTCACAGACCAAGCTCTCAAGGATCGGATCATTGAAAAGCTAAAGACCGAAGGATTGACCGTCACCCAGGCCTCGACGGAGTTCGGCATATCCAAGAACACCATATACGGCTGGCTCCGGAGGAAAGCCGGAGGAGACCCGAGCGCTCTCGAGATCTCGAAATTGCGTCGGGAGAACAAGGAATTGAAGGAGATCATCGGCACTCTGGCACTCGACACGGAGCGCAGGAAAAAAAATAGCTAGAGCCAGAGCCATGAAGTTCCCCAAAAGCACCCTGGCCAAAAGGCTGGGGATCGCCCGCTCCACCCTGTACTACAAATCCAAGAAGGCCGATGCCGACGAAGAAGCAAGGACCTTGATCGAGGAGGTCATGATCGGGAATCCAGCGTACGGCCACAAAAGGATCGCCACCGAGCTAGGCTGGAACAAGAAAAGGGTCCTCAGGCTCATGAAGAAGTTCGGCTTGAAGCCACGGCTCCGGAGAGGCCAGAGATGGCTGAAGAAAGGCGACATCGGCCTTCCGCCGGCATCATACCCCAATCTGGTCAGGAACTGGTGCCCGATCGAGCCGGACATCGTCTGGTTCGCTGACTTCACCTACTTGAAGGTCAGGGACTCGTTCCTCTACGTGGCCACCGTGATCGACGGCTACACCAAGGAGGTCCTCGGGTTCGCCGTCTCCAAGAGGCACAACCGACAGCTGGTCAAAGCTGCCACCCTCGACGCCATCGAATACCGGAAAAAGCTGCCAACGTACTTCCACTCCGACCAAGGCTCGGAATACCAGTCCGAGGAGCACTTGAAGCTCCTGGAGAGCATGGGAGTCCTTGTATCTATGAGCGAGAAGTCCAGTCCCTGGCAGAACGGCCACCAGGAGTCCTTCTACTCGCAATTCAAGCTGGAATTGGGCAAGCTGAATCGCTTGAGCGAGGGGGAAATCGTCGAGAAAATCTACCAGCAGATCTATTACTACAACCACCTGAGGATACACACCGCCCTCAAGATGTCGCCGCGCAAATATTATCTAAATCACATGAACAAAAGTGTCTGAAAAAAGGGGTACTTGCCAGTTCACCCTGCACCCCGTCACAGGATTGTCGCTTGCACCACAGAAATGCAGTTGGCAGTTTGACCACGCGGCAAACGCCCTCGATCGTGAAGGCATGAAAGCAAGACAACAATCCGCCCGTGGAAGCTGGGGGCAAGTCAACGTGAATCCAGTGAATCTGCTGTTGGATCTGCCGATCTTGGGAGTCATCCTCCAAAGGTCTCTGGAAGAGGGAATCTGGGAACTCTGTGGTCTTCACGACGGGCAGGTTGCATACGATAACGGCGGCCAGCCGGGCTGTATCCTCTTCAGCATGGCGAAAGGCCTCCATCCCCCAGACCAGACCTGCGGGAAAAGGCTGTTCAGGCGATTCACGTCACCCCCTTCGGGAGTTCGATCAGGCAGCTACCATCGACCTTCAATGCGGTGTCCTTTTACTGGACACGCATCTATGTTAATGGTAGCCTTGCTGTTAGACCTGATAACCGTTGAGTCAACATAAGACTCGTAACGACAATTACATTGAAAATGCGTTGCATACACCAACGTGCGCCGTTGAACCGTAGACATTGACAAATATGCCAATGAACCGTCGGCCTCGTTCTTGCTCCGAAGCTTCGCAATGAGACAGATGCCTCATGATGAAGGCGTAGCGATGACTGGCCCTGGGAATAAACTGCCTTTCGAAGGGCTGTCGCTCCCAGAGTGCGGACGAGAGCCGGGTCGTGTATTTGGACGAAAGGACTACATTCCGTTATGAACACAACATTCCCGAAATCACCGCCGAAAGAGATCGAACGGGAGATTCAGACCCTTCAACGCGATTATACGGCGATTATGGAAAACGAAGGCAAGTTCGTTTTGATTCAAGGCGACTCAGTAGTTGCCTACTTTGATTCGTACACCGAAGCCATCAATGAGGGTTACAAACGATTTGGCCTTGACAACTTTCTTGTTCGACAAGTGCGGACGCACGAAGACCCGATTCGTGCGATGCGCTGTGGAGTTATCGAGACCGATGGTAGACTTCGTTTGTCGAGAGCCAAAAGGCGGTAAGCAAGCAGCCCAGACCTCAACATTTAAGCCTCGCCACAATACGTGCCGAGGCTGTTTTATTTCCACTGCCTCGTCGGAAAGAACTGCAGAACCTCCTCCGGAATGGGAGCATGTGCCGCCGGGAGAAGCGCGGACTTTCAATGAACCTCGCGGCCCAGCGAGCTGGCCTGTCGCAAGAAATGGTCAGTCTCCCCTTGAAAAGGCTGTAATCGAACCCTCGTCTCACCCCCTGACGAATTCCCGACACGGCGGGCCGGTCAGGGCTCCTGTTGGGTTGGCAATCTCCGGGTCAAATCCGAGAAACTGGATGAGGCGTATCCGGTGCTCCACTGTCGGGTGGTTTTGGTTCTTTTCCCATTTTTCGATGGCGGTATCGGTGATTCCAAATCCCAGTAATCGTGCGAGTTGCGTCATGGAAAGGTGCATGTCGATGCGCTTTTTGCGCAGGTGTTCGCCCAAGGTCTTCGGGTTGGCCGGATATCGGCGCACGCTTCGGAAATGGGGCGAAATCGACGAGCACCGGTGCCGGATCGTGCGGTGGCAAATAGCCAACCGGGACAGTGCGCCCGGTCAAAGGCGTCCTGCCCATCGCCATCCGCGCTCGAGCCGAGCGCAAAACCGGCGTGCTCGTCCCCGCGGACAATGCGGCCGAAGCTGCCGTCGTCGCCGGCTTGCAGGTCATCCCGATCCAGAATCTCCGCGAAGCCGCCAGTTTTCTTGAAGGTGAAATCAAGATTGCGCCCACGAAGGTGGACATCGCAGAAATCTTCGATTCGCCCAGTGATGACGAAATGGATTTCGCCGAGGTCAAAGGCCAGGAGAACGTGAAGCGCGCGCTCGAAATCGCGGCTGCGGGCGGCCACAACCTGCTGCTCATCGGACCGCCGGGCACCGGCAAATCGATGCTGGCGAAACGGCTCGCCACGATTCTCCCACCACTCACACTGGATGAGGCCCTGGAAACAACGAAGATTCACAGCATCGTGGGTTTGCTGGCGCCGGGCCAGGCGCTGGTAACGCGCCGGCCGTTCCGGGCGCCGCATCACACCGCCAGCGATGCGGGGTTGCTCGGGGGCAATATCAATCCCACCCCGGGCGAGATTTCGCTGGCGCACCACGGCGTTCTGTTTCTGGACGAGTTGCCGGAGTTCAAGCGCAGCGTGCTCGAAACCATGCGCCAACCCCTCGAAGAAGGGCGCGTCACCATCTCGCGCGCCGCCGGCACGATGACCTTCCCGTCGCAATTCATGCTGGTGGCCGCAATGAATCCGACACCGGACGGCAAAATGCCCGGCGAATCGCGCTGTTCACCGCGAGAGATCCAGAATTATCTGGGCCGCATTTCCGGCCCGTTGCTGGACCGGATCGATTTGCACATCGAGGTGCCGCCAGTGAAGTTCCAGGAAATCACGAGCGAACGAACCGGCGAAGACTCGGCCCGAATCCGCGAACGGGTTGTGGCGGCGCGGCAACTGCAGCAGCAGCGGTTCAAAAACCGGCCGAAAATCACCTGCAACGCCCGCATGGGTGCCCGCGAACTGAAACAGCATTGCCGGCTTGAGGCGTCCATACTGGAACTTCTCAAGTTTGCCATGTCGGATTTGAACCTGAGCGCCCGCGCCTACGATCGCATTCTAAAAGTGGCCCGGACCATCGCGGACCTGGCGGGCGCGGAAGAGATCGCCGGAGAACATGTTTCGGAGGCTATCCAATACCGTTCCCTGGACCGGCAGTTGTGGACGTGAGAGGCAGGGAGGGCTGATCGCTGAAACGCGAAAGAACAGAAACGCGGGATTGAGAAGGCTATTGCTTCCTGAGCGGAAGGGCCTATTTCCTTCCGAGCCTCAGTTCTTCAGCGTTTCCGTGATCAAGCTGTGGTGGCGAATATCCTTTGGATTTGTCTCGGATTTCGGATTTCGAACCCCAGGTCCAAGTGCTTTTGCGCTTGGGGCCAAGGAGGCCGGCCTTTGCGCGGTGTCTCGAGAGCTATGGCTGCCTGACCCGATAAAACTGATTCGTGCCCGGATTGATCGTGATCGTGGTCGGGTTAGCCGTGCCAACATCAGACCATATTGTGTCGGTTGACATCAGTTGCCACGCCACCTGCAGCGCGCCGCCGGCAGGAGCCCAACTGATAACCAAGGTGGAGCCAGACAGCGTTGCGGTCAGTGTCGGCTGGATGTAATAGTCGCCGCTGGCAACGCTGCCGTCGCTCATGCCATCCTTGTAAGCAATGGCCTTCAAGGTGGTGTTGTTGGTTATGGACACGGCGCTGCTGTACACCGTGCCGTTTGTCGAGCTCGGTGCGCTGCCGTCCGTGGTGTAACGGACGGACGCGCCGCCGGTGGTTGAGCTGATGGTCACCGACTGGGCGTTGGTATAAGTCCCCGCCGGCGGGCTGAACGTGGGCGCGGCTGCCTGGACGGAGTAGTCGCCGCTGCTGACGCTGCTGTCGCTCATGCCATCCTTGTAAGCAATGGCCTTCAAGGTGGTGTTGTTGGTTAGGGACGCGGCGCTGCTGTACACCGTGCCGTTTGTCGAGCTCGGCGCGCTGCCGTCCGTGGTGTAGCGAATGGATGCCCCGCCGGTGGTCGTGCTGATGGTCACCGACTGGGAGTTAATGTACGTCCCCGCCGGCGGGCTGAACGCGGGTGCGGCTGCCTGAATGTAGTAGTCGCCGCTGCTGACGCTGCTGTCGCTCATGCCGCTCTTGTAGGCGATGGCCTTCAAAGTCGTGTTGGTGCTGATGTTCACCGCGCTGCTGTAAATCGTGCCGTTTGTCGAGCTCGGCGCGCTGCCGTCCGTGGTGTAACGGATTGACGCGCCGCTGGTGGTCGTGCTGATGGTCACCGACTGGGAGTTAATGTACGTCCCCGCCGGCGGGCTGAACGCGGGTGCGGCTGCCTCAATGTAGTAGGCGCCACTGGTAACGCTGCTGTCGCTCATGCCATCCCTGTAAGCAATGGCCTTCAAGGTGGTGTTGTTGGTTAGGGACACGGCGCTGCTGTACACCGTGCCGTTTGTCGAGCTCGGCGCGCTGCCGTCCGTGGTGTAGCGAATGGATGCCCCGCCGGTGGTCGTGCTGATGGTCACCGACTGGGAGTTAATGTACGTCCCCGCCGGCGGGCTGAACGTGGGCGCGGCTGCCTGGACGGAGTAGTCGCCGCTGCTGACGCTGCTGTCGCTCATGCCGCTCTTGTAGGCGATGGCCTTCAATGTTGTGTTGGTGCTGATGTTCACCGCGCTGCCGTACACCGTGCCATTAGTCGAGCTGGGCGTGCTGCCGTTTATGGTGTATCGAATGGATGCCCCGCTGGTGGCTGTGCTGATGGTCACCGACTGGGTGTTGGTATAAGTCCCCGCCGGCGGGCTGAACGTGGGCGCGGCTGCTTGGAACGAGTAGTCGCCGCTGCTGACGCTGCTGTCATTCATGCCGCTCTTGTAGGCGATGGCCTTCAAAGTCGTGTTGCTGCTGATGTTCACCGCGCTGCCGTACACCGTGCCATTAGTCGAGCTGGGCGTGCTGCCGTTTATGGTGTAGCGAATGGACGCGCCGCTGGTGGCCGAGTAAATGGTCACCGGCTGGGCATTATTATAGGTTCCCGCCGGCGGGCTGAAAAAGGGCGCGGCCACCGTGCCGCCGCCACCACCGCCAGTTCCCACCACGAAATAATCAACACCAACGATGTAACCGCCTGAATTCCCGTTCTTTGTCCCTTTGTTGACAATTTTTATGGTATGAGAATCATTAGGAAGCCCCGTTTCACGAAACATTTCATACTGATACAAAGTAATTGGGCTATAGCCATCCACTGTTGTTTGATAGCTTCCATCGATGTAAACATCTGCATTACCTCTGTCGCTGGTCAAAGCATCGTACCACTTTATGGATGTCCCGGTGAAGGTATATTGAGCATAGTCATTCGCGTTTGACGTATATTCAGCATTCAAATTGTATAGCCCAGGTTCTCTGTGTGAGTTCCAACCGGACCCCCCATAAATGATGCCGGCATTGGTCTCATCCACGATTGTTGTGCTGCTGCCATCCATCATGCTGTTGATTAGGGATACAGTCTGGTCCACCAATTGCGCTCCGCCGTCCGGACCTACCCCGCCATTTTCATCCTGTGCGCCATAAGCCCCGCCGGAGACAGCCCTGGTGGTTGGCAAATAGCCAACTTGATAGCCCAGGTACAACTCAGGATTTTCATATTGCGTCAAATGAACATCATCGGCATTTCCTGAAAGCTGCACCAGCATTGTGTGGTCCGCCATGCTCAGGGCTTTGATCGCAAATCCATAATCGAGATAGAGTTCAAAAGGATTATTGGCAAAAACCGTATTGCCGATTTTTATAACATGCAGTTCCCAGGGATAGGTACCGCCATAAACGGCCTTTTGGGTCAGCGTGCAGTTCGTGACTTGGTGGCCCAAGTCTATGGATGATTGACGGCTGCTGTACGCCGCCGCAAAATTCGTTTCAACTAGATTTGCTATTTTGGTTGCATGCTCCGTCAGTCTATCCCAGTCATCCTCGACGTCATCTCCGGCAAGCAGATCCCACGGTCCTTGACAACCCGCTGCGCTGCATTGTGGCAGGATCATTACGCCGGGATAAGCGCTTTGCAACTGGGTCCGTACCGCACCCCACACACTGGCTGTGATCACTGTGTCATCCTGAACTTCTTGGGGAGGATTGGCTACATTTACAACGATTCCTTTGATATTGCCGTTGCCATCAAAGCAATACAGAATGCCGACGGAATGATCATTTCCTGATTCCATTTCCTTAAAATCCGGATCGGACGTGCTGCCATACATTTCCGCGTGCCCATCCTGATAGGTGGCGACTCGGCAAAAGCCAACATCAGCCGCGCCCTTCTGGAACGAGACGGCCGCTGCAACTCGGTTGCTCCAGGCCTGGACAACCACGTTGGCCAGTTTCGGCAGCAGTGTGTTTGTACGCCAGGCATCCCCTGTTATCATGCCCGAAGGCGCACTTCGGTCGGGTGGAGTGAACGGATATGGCGCGCAGTGGTCGTGGGTGGCATTGATGATAAGATTGGTTAAATTGAAACCGGGAAGCCGGCCGGAAAGCAAAGCCCTTAAATCCTTCTGCAGCTTGTACCCGCCTTCCAGAATATCCATTGAAACCATGATGGCCTGCATATCTCCTGACCCTGACTCTATCGCCATGGCTGTGGCAAGAAGAGGGTCGTTGACGCCGGTTGAAATGCGCTCGAAGTATTGCCCCATTAATTGGACCGGTTGGGCCGGTGTGATGTCTGTGGATGCCCAGCCGATCTTAATCGCTTGACTTGCAGCCAAAGGCGCCGACGCCAGTGGCGCGACGGCATTAGCCTTCAGCATAAGCGGCTCGGCCCTCGCCGCTCCGGCCACAAGCAGCGCAGCAAGAGCTGCTATCGTCCGAAAGCTCCGGCCTGTTTTCCGCCGGCCCGGAAGAGACACGCGCCGCGCGCGGCGTGGAGTTGAAACGTGAATGTTCATGAAGCCTTCCCTGTATTTGTTGCTT